>JAAUYH010004506.1_pt1 | contig 17355 bp, 14 predicted proteins | sample 7278061 | NCBI WGS metagenome assembly JAAUYH01 (sample SAMN14350203, study PRJNA611818) | marine sediment metagenome | isolation source: surface marine sediment (0.6m) | place: French Polynesia: Moorea | collected 2018-08 | reverse complement strand
GTTCGAGTTTGCGATCGCGTCTGTGAACGCGGTGTAGACCGCTCCTCCCAGGCGACCAGCGACGGGGGCTTGGGCCGCTGCGAGCGAGTTGACCGCCGTCTTGGCCGCACCATGCAGCAACCCCATCGCCTGCTCACCCGCTGCGTAGCCGGTCGCTCCAAACACATGCCCGGCAGCAGTCCGTCCCTCCCGCCCTGCGTCGGTGCTCTGCAGAAGACGTAGTAGTGACCGCAACACGTTGATGTCGGCCTCGGTCACCGTGCCGTTCCGGATTCGCTCCCGAATGGTCCAGATCTGGTCGTACCACCCGTCGATGTCCGGTAACGACTGGCCGACGTCCTTGTCGACGGCCGCCTCGGCTTTGTCCGCCAACGCTGCTGCCTGAGCGAGGTCGATCGACGGCACCGATGGCCCTTCGTCGCCGGATGGTTCGACGTCAGTTTCGAGCGGCTCGAAGGTGCCAGGTCTGGCGTTGCGGTCGATCGGCTCGAACTGGCCGGAGGGCGCTGGCTTCCCCTCAGCGGCGTCCGATCCGCCGAGAAGTGCTGTGAGGGCATCCACCGCCTGATCGGTCGAGAGAAGTCCTGCGGCGAGCGCGGCCAGGACGCCGGCCAGTGCAGTGGCGAGGGCCTCTTCGTTCGTAATGTCCTCGCCGTCATCCACCGGGCCGCCGTCACCGCCACCACTGTCGGGGTCGAGCACGTCACCACCTACACCCAAGGCGTTGGACTGAGTGCCGTCGTCCTCGTTCTCCTCCCCCGAATCGCCATCGAGGCCAGGAGCCGCCAGCTGAACGTCGTCGTCCTCGCCGCCGTCTTCGACGTCGGTCGCGACGGTCGATGTAGTGGTGGTCTCGTCGTCGTCCGGCTCGACCGAAGTCGACGTTGCGGCGGTGGTCGTCGAGGCCTCGGTTGTCGTCGGCGCCTGCGTTGTGGTCGGGGCCTCCGTCGTTGTCGGCGCAGCCGTGGTCGTTGTCGTCGGGGCTTTCGTAGTCGTGGTCGGCGCCTGTGTGGTCGTGGTGGTCGGGGCCTGCGTGGTCGTCGGCGCCGGCGCACATGCGAATCGCTGAATGACCGAGTCGATCGCCTGAGCGGCACCGATCGCCGCGCCTCGACTCGAATACCAGTTGGCCTCGCCGTTGAAGCCGCAGCGGTTGAACGAGACGGATGCGAAGGTGCCGTCGTCCCAGATCCATCCTCCTTCGCCAACGTTGACCGGCTCGGGTCCCGAACCCACCAGAACATCGGAGACGTAGTCCTGCGTCCCGTCCGCCCGAACGACGGTGTTGCAGCCCCGGTTGGAGTAGAAGGTCATTCCCAGCGCAGCACAGATCTGCTCGTGCTCCGCCGACTGTGCTTCTGCGGCGCGGGGCGGAAGCAGGACCCCCACGAACGAAACCACCAACAACAGAGCCGCCGCCACAGTGCCCGCGAGCCGCCGACGGGCCTCGGTCACCGCAGGCCCTCGCCCGAACATGAGGCCGATGGTCACGCCCGCCGAGAACACCATTCCGACCTGACCCAAACGCACGAGGCCGGCCCGGTTGGCGAGCGACGCCACCTGCATCGTGATGACACCGGCGGCGAAGAGTGCGATGCCGATGCGTCCGGCCCGCGCCATGAGCTTGCCCTGCTCGGCAGACACTTCTATCGCGCCGCCGCGGAACCAGCCGATGAGTAGGCCGGCTGCTCCTCCGAGGACTAGCGCCGCGGGGCTGGAGCCAACGGCCGTGAGCAGCCAGACGGCTGCCGCGGCGGCCAGGCCCACGACCGCCCGGGCGATCTCGAGCCAGACGCGTATCCGCTGCGGCCGGCCGGCGCGCCAGATGCTGTAAGCCATCAACAGCAACGAGATGGCCACGAACGCCATCGCCAATGCCCGCACTCGCCCCCCTTGCTCCAGGCGCCGCTCGGCTCTGTATACCACCTATGAAGCTCACCAACCAGTGCGATCAGTTGATGGAGGGCGCGACGGCCGAGGCGTGGTGACCAATCGTCTCTCGTCTGACTGTGCGATGATCGATCAATGACGCCCGACCCGAACGTCGAGGCCTACTTCGCCGAGGCAGCCGACTGGCCGGACGAGCAGCGCAAGCTCCGCGAGATTCTCCAGCGCACGCCCCTGGTCGAGGCGTACAAGTGGAAACAGCCCGTCTACACCCACGAGAACGCCAACCTCGTCACGATCTGGGCGTTCAAGGACGGATGCGGTCTCGGTTTCTTCAAGGGTGTGCTGCTCGACGACCCCCAGAAGGTGCTGGAGCACGTCGGCGAGAACAGCCGGTCGGCGATGAAGGTCGTGTTCCACTCGGCCGCCCAGATCGAAGCGGCCGAACCACTGATCCACGCCTATGTCGCCGAGGCCATCGAGCGAGAGGAGCGGGGCGAGACCGTCGAGTTCGCCAAGGACGATCTGGAACTGCCCGACGAGCTGGTCGAGGCACTGGCCGCCGACACCGAGCTGGCCGACGCCTGGGACGCGCTCACGCCGGGGCGGCGGCGGAGCCACGTTCTGCACATCTCCAGCGCCAAGCAGTCGGCCACCCGCACCGCCCGCATCGAGCGCAACCGCGACAAGATCCTGGCCGGCAAGAACTTCCAGGGCCGCTGAGCGACACCAGGTGCGCAGACTGCTGCAACGCTGGCGACGGCCTCGCCCGGGGCGAGCCGAGTTGATCGACCGCAAACACCGCCTGGCCGGGGAGATCACGATGCTCTCGGCCGAGGTCCGCCGCCTACGGGCGAGGGGGCAGCCCAGCGGTGCCGTGGAGCGCCGGCTCGAGCAGGCCCGAAACGAGCACTTCCGGACCCGACTCGAGATCGACCAGGCCGAACCAGACAGCTGATCAGTCGTGCGACAGCGCTATCCGGCAACCCCGGTAGTTGAGCCAGTCGTCGGGCCGGAGGTCGTAGCGATCGCGGCCCCGATAGCTGGTGCGGGCGTGCACCTCCCCGAGGTACCAAGCTCCGCCCATGCCGACCCGACTCACCGTGATCGGCGCACTCGGGTCCTCTCGTCCGTCGGTCGGGTCGTAGGGATAGGGCCAGCTCGTACGAAGTGGATCGTCGCCCCAGAGGCTCGCGGTGAGGTCGTAGGTGTTCCCGCACATGTCGGCGACCCCGTCCGGAGTATCGCCATCCGGGAACACGCCGACGGGCGTCGGGCCCCGAACGTGCGTCTCGTGGGTGTTGCCCTTCATGGCGTCGAACTCGGCTCCGTAGGCGAAGCGCCGGCGGTCCCGACCGCCGGCCGCCGCCTCCCACTCGGCCTCGGTGGGCAACCGGTAGGGCAGACCGGACTGAGCCGAGAGCCACGCCGCGTAGGCCGCCGCCTCGAACCAGCTGATACCAATGACGGGCTGCATCGGGTTGTTGAAGCGTTGGTTGCGCCAATGACGGGGCTCGGTATGCACCCCCTCCGGGTAGCACTCCCGGAGGTGGTCCTCGAACTCGTCGTCGTCCATGTTGAGGCGTCGCAGCCACAGCTCGAACATCGCCTCGTCCATGTGGTCGTTCTGGTACTCGTCGTGGACACGATCACGATCGGCCAGGAACCGGTCTCGCCAGAAACGAGCCAGTCGCCTGATGTTCACGGCCGTTCCCCGGCCTTGCTGCCAGGCCAACGCCTCTTCCGACTGCCAGAACTGCGGGTTCTCGTAGCCACCGGCTGCCATGAAGTACGCCCATTCGCCATTGGTGACGGCGAACTGACCGATCGAGAAGGAGTCGATTGTGACCTCGGCCGCGGGCACCTCCTCGTAGTACTTCTCGTTCCGATATTGATAGGGCTCGTCCGACCCGATCAGGTAGTTGCCCGCCTCGACCGGCACCACCGGCGGCACGAGGTACTCCCCGAACGGTCCCACCGCCCGCTCGAACACGGGTCCCCCCAAGGCACCCAGCGTCAGGCCGGCGGCGATCCTCGCCCGGAGGTCTGCCTTCGGGTCCCGGGAACGAGCGAACAGCTGATCCCGAAGCGCTCCGCATCGTTCCGGTCGCACCCGCCCGCCCACCTCGGGTTGGGAGGCGCACCGACCGGAGAGATCTAGGTTGACCTCGCTGAGCCGGCTCAGAAACCCATCGACGTCTTCGGTCATCGCGGCCGCGAGCTGTGCGGTCTCCTCCCATCCGGTGCCCGGAAGCGGCGGTAGCGGGTCGGCCGGGCTCAGACCGGCGATCTCCTCCTCCACCGGGACATCTATGTCGACGCGGGCCCAGGGTGCGGCCAGCAGTCCGAAGTCCGGGTCGGCGGCCAGGTGCCGGGCGGCGAAGTACTCCTGCACCAACTGGTGAGAGAACAACACCTGGTTCCCGTGGGCACTCTCGTCGAGAATGCTCAAGGCAAGACCGGCGTCGATGACGGTCTCACCGCCATCCGGCCCGACGAGATCGACCGCCTCTCCGTAGTCGATACGCACCTCGGAGGCTTCGCCGGCTTCCCGGGCCACCTGCATGCCGTAGGCAAGCCGCTCGAGCCCGGGCACCAACGAGCCCTCGGCGGGCAGCTCGAACGGTGAATCCCATTGCCACGCCACGATGTGGCGCCGGTCGCGGCTCGTGAGCAGGTCGTCGTCGTCGAACACCGGATTGTCGCGTTCGAGCTCGCGTTTCAGCGCCTGCCGGACGAACCCGCTGAAGAGGCCGGCCCGCCCTTTCGGAATTGCCCCCTCCGCCTCGACCTGATCGATCAGCAGTCTGAGGAAGAATGGCGAGCGGAACATGTCGAGCTGGCCACTGCCGCCGATATCGGTCCAGATGTCGAGCCAATGGCCCGGTGAGTAGAGCCGCAGGTACTGCCGGACCTGCCGGTTCGACATCGGCTCCAATCGGATCTGGGGCACTCGCAGAGTCGGCGAAGACAGGGGAGTCGAGTAGTCGAGGTTCCGGCACGAGAACACGAAGCGGTTGCCGGAGTCCACTGCTCTCTGCACGTAGTCCTTCCACTTCCGGACCGACTGCCGGTACTCGCGACCGCTCGTGGCCGGGATCTCGTTGAGCCCGTCGGCCAGCACGAGAACCGCTCCGGTCGCGACGTACTCCTCGAGTGGAGCAAGCTGCGGCGATCGGGCGGCCCAAACCGAGGCCGCGAACCGCGCCGGGTCATCCTCGGGCCGGAACTGGTTGAGCGGCAGGTAGAGCGTCACGGGCGCCGTATGGTCGGCCAGGCCTCGCAGGGCCGTTTCCAGCTCCAACCGACGCAGCATCGTGCTCTTGCCCGCGCCCGGCGGTCCGAGCAGCACAATCACCTGCTCCGATACGGCCGAGAGAAGGCGACCAATGCCCTCGATCGGCCGTGTGCTCTCGGCCCACCGCTCACCTTCCGCATCCTCTCCCCTGTCGACGAGCATCGTGAGCTCGACGAATCGGGTGTCGATTCGGTATCGGGGCCGAGACCATCGGACCAATCGGGCCAGGCGATACTCGTCGTCCGATTCGGGGCTGAGGCGCGACAGCTCGTCGGCTTGGGCCGGGCCGAGCGTGATGGCACCGCCCTCTCTGAGGAGCTCGATGATCTCGGTCACCGTCCGGACCGGAGCGTCCGATTCGACCTCCACGCGCCACCCCGGATCGATGCGTCCGGGCGTGCGAAGCGGTTCGACCATCGGCGAACCGCCGGCCGGGACGAACTCGTAGATCGATTCGACGGTCGTGTGGTCCTGGAGCACACGGGTCCCCAGGGGCCGAATCTCGGCCCCGGGAGGCGGGCAGACACCGAGCGCTACCGCCGCCCGGGCGGTCAAGAGGAGATGCCCGGCGTTGCCCGCCGAGTTGAGTCGGGCGGCACCAGCGAGGATCTCGCTCATGGTTTCGGGCCCGGCGTCGACCGCAGCGCTCGCGCTCAGAGCCTGCACCTCGGGCCACTCGTCCGACCACTGTTCGGCAGCTACATCGTTCATGATCTCGACTGCGGCATGGCAGGCGGGTTCCGCTTCGGAGAACAATGCCGATGCGACCCCGTCGCGGTTGTCGACAAGCTCGCCACCCCACCGGTCGAGTGCGTCGTCCACGACGTTGTGGAATCGGCCCAGGATCGCCGAGATCGTCTTCGGGAAGCGCTCCTGGAGCTCGTGGGCTTGCTCGAGGTCGACGTGCATCGCCGCCCTCCATTGCTCCGCCTCGCCCGTTCGAGCCGGTACGCGCATCTCCTCACGGGCCGCCAGGAGGGCCTCGGCATCGACCGCCAGCTCGTACATTCGCAGGACCCTTCCAGTCCCCCGCAACTCGCGCTCCTCGAAGAAGACGCAACGGCGGGCGAGGGGCTCATCCAACGCGGCCAACACGGCATCGGAGACGACTATCCGATCGGCATCGGCGAGCTGTTCGATTCGGGACGCGATGTTGATGACATTCCCGTACATGTTGTGTTGCTCCCGCAGGCCTACACCGGCGTGAATCGCGATGCGGATGTGAAGCTCGTCGTCGGGGTCGTCGATTCCAGCGTTGTCTCGTTCGATGGCGTGGTGCATGTCCAAGGCGGCTCGGCACGCCGCGGCCGGCTGATCGAAGATTGCGAGCATGCCGTCGCCCGTGTGGGCGATGATCTCACCACCGAACTCGGCGGCGATCGGGTACACGAGGCCATCGTGCCTCCTGACCTTGGACCGGCCTGCCGTATCGCCCCGCCGGGTGTAGTAGTCGGTAGACCCGGCGATATCGGTGAACATCGCCGCCGCGTAGGTCGAGGACTCTCGACTCGAAGCCTCAGTGGTTCTCGATGCGTCGTAACTCACACGACTCCTACCCGGGCTGCCGCTCCCGGCAACCCGTCATCGTGCTGGTGAAGCTAGCAAGCCGGGCGGAACGGGAGGAATGTGAAAGAGCCCTGGCTTGGTCAGACCTCGGTCACGGTGAAACCGACCGGGAAGTGATCCGAATAGCCGGCCTGGTTCACGGGCTTTCCCATACCTCCGAACCGAATCGGCGCCTCGTAGCGGCCCGAGCTGAAGGTCCCCGGCAGCTTGATGACCTCGACGGTGGATGGGTTGATGGTGATGGGCCGCCCCTTGATGATCATGTTCTTGTTCACCAGAACCTGATCGATCATGTGGGGGACGTTGTTGTAGTAGTACGTCGGCGAATCACCGCCGAGCAGCGGCACCATGAGATTCCAGAGCCTTGGCCCCGTTGCTCCTCTCACCCGGGCCGCCTCGCGGGTCGACAAGCCATGTCGGACCAGCGAATCGTCGAAAGGCTCGTCATTGAAGTCGCCCATGACGAGAACCGGAGTCTCCGACCCATGCACCTCCAGAGCCCGTTGATGGAAGTAGGCCAAGGTCTCGCCGGCGATGTTTCGATACCCCGCCGACTCGTACCGGCCGCCGGAGCGAGATGGCCAATGGTTGCCGAAGACGGTGAAGGTGCGCCCCTCCTGAGTCTGGAAGTTCACCTGGACGATCTCGCGAGTTCCGGTCCGACGCATGACGACGTGATGGAACGTCTCCGCTGCGTCGGCGGAAAGCCATGCCGGATCGTAGAGAAAGGTGACGTCGATGCCGCGTTTGTCCGACAGGTCAGCGTGGTGGACGAGGAGATTGCGACCAAGCGATGCGTTCACGCGAGAGGCCAATCGCTGGACCACCCAGCTGTTCTCGACTTCGCACAGGCCCAGGAGGTCGGGCCCGTTCCCGTTGTTCATCTGCACGATGATCGAGACGAGCTGGTCGATCTTGGTATCGCGAAGGGCCGGCGTCCACCCCTCGAGGGACTTGCCCAGCGACCGCCGGAGCTTCTCTGTTCGCCGCGGAGAATCCTCGTAGTCGAACAAGTTCTCTACGTTCCACCACGCCACGTAGTAGGTGCCAGCCATGGAGCCGCCTTCCTGCCCGCTCGGACTCAACTCCCGAACGGTGCGTCAATCACTACATCGTCGATGCCTTCTAGAACAGGCGCAAGCGGCCAGGAGCGCCGCCACCAAACTCAGGAACACCGCCCCGACACAAAGTATGCGAAGCCGATCCGTCTCCTGATCTGCGTAGTCGACGATGGAGTTGATGTCGTCCTCGGTGAGGATCTGACCCTCATGGAAACGGGGGCGAGGGATGGATCCCATACTCGACTAGTAGTTCAGCGACGGCCGCCCTCCTAGAGCACAGCGTCCCTCGCGATCGACGGAGTCGCCGGACCATCACAGGCTCCGAGCTCCGTAGCCGATCAGCTGTCGGCGACCGGCGCCCGGTCGGTGAGCTCCGACGCGATCGCATCGACGAGAACGGCCGTCGCAGCCGCCTGATCACCCGGCACCGACCGGACCACGTGGTAAGCGGCCGGCAGCGGATCGAGCTCGGCTCCTCGCTCCCACTCGATGACGTCGTCGGTGAGCAAGCGCTCGGCGAGTACTGCTACCCCCAAACCGGCGGCCACCGCAGCCTGCACCCCGGCCGACGACGGCGAGGTGACCGCATACCGATAAGGAATGCCGTGGCGTTCGAGGATGGGCTCGATCACCGGCCGGTAGAAGCCGTTCTCGCCATAGGTGACCAGGGAGACGACGCCATCGTCGAACGGCAGATCGCGATGGGTGGCCCAGCGCAGCGCGTCCTCCCACAGCACCCGGTCGTCGGGCCGCAACTCGTCCTCGGCGACCTGGATGACAGCGACGTCGATGCGACCACCCTCGATCAGTGGCCGCAACAGCCGACTCTGGTTGACCTCGAACTGCACGCGCGAGCCGGGGAAGGTCTGCTGGAAGCGACCGAGAATCGCGGCGATCCGCTCGGCCCCGACCTCCTCGTTCGAGCCGACCTTTATCAGACCGGTGAACTCGGGGTATTCGAGCCGCGACGTCATCCGGTCATGGGCCTGGATGATCTCGGGCGCGTCCTCTAGGACGATGCGGCCCTCGTGGGTCGGCCGGAGATCGTGCCCGTCGCGGATCAGCAGCGGCTTGCCGACCCGCTGTTCGAGCCGTTTGATCTTCCAACTGACCGCAGACGGGGTGAGGTCGAGCTGGTCGGCGGCCCGGCTGATTCCGCCCAACTCGGTCACCGCAACAAACGTCCGCATCGACTCGATATCGATCTTGAGCATACTGACATTCTGTCATGAAAAGAGGTTGAAAGCGTAGGGTTTATCATCACGGGATACGGTCGAGAATAGATGTATGACCACGATCACCACCCCATTCCGGCGCTCCCCCCGTTCCGTGCGGACCCCGTTCGCACCGGTCTCGAAATGGGGGCGGCGGACCAGCATTCAGCTGCAGCGCATCACCGGCAGCCTCAACAGCCACGAGCGCGCTCCCCTGTGCGAGCTGACGCTTCGCCCCTACACCGAGGCTCGCTCCGCTCGCTGAACAAGCGGGCTACGCGCCCGAACCCCTTCGATTCGACCGCCGGGCCCTGACATAGGTCAGGCCTGCTCCGGCCAGTATCGAGAGAATCAGGACGGGCCACAGGATCCCGTTGATCCAGCTGCCGACGAATCCGAGCGGCAGCCATACGACGATGCGCGTTATCACGAAGAGCACGACGCCGAGGCCGATCAGCCTCGTCCCGAGAGGGAGGTTTCCGGTGTTGAGGATTCCTCGGTTGGTCGCGCGCTCGGGATGATTGGCCATGCCTGCCTCAACGGTAGGTGGCGCCACTGAATTCCCACCCCTGACTACCCACCAGCGCGGGTTCGAGGCCGAGCTCGCCCCGAGAGCCACCGGCCGGCCGGCGGTAGGATTCGACCTGATGACGGACATACCGCTGCTCTCGGCGCTGGTCGTCCTCTTCCTGCTGGCGGTGTTCCTGGCCGCCGCCGAGGCTTCTCTACTGCGAGTGCCCCGGGTCCGCGTCGAGGTGCTCGCCGACCAGGGCGATCAACGCGCCGCCCGGCTCCTGCGCCTCGTGAGCGATCTACCGCGGGTCATGAATACCGTGCTGCTCGCCGTGCTGCTCGTTCAGATAGGCGCCGCCACGCTGTCCGGAGTGTTCGCCGAGCGCCACTTCGGCGGTATCGGCATCACGATCACCTCGATCCTGCTCACGATCGTGCTCTTCGTCTACGCCGAGGCCATCCCGAAGACCTACGCCGTGCGCAACCCGATGGCGGTGGCCCGGATGGTCGCGCGACCGGTCGAATTGCTCACCTGGCTGCTGCGTCCGGTCGTGTCGGTGCTGGTGGGATTCGCCGACCTGCAGGCCCCAGGAAAGGGCATCGCCGGTCAGATCGGGGTGTCCGAGGAGGAACTGAGGCGCCTGGCGCTCGAAGCAGCCGCGGTAGGCGAGATCGAACCGTCCGATGCCGAGCTCATGGAGGCCGCCTTCGAGCTCGGCGACACGACCGTGGCCGAGATCCTCGTCCCGAGGCCAGACATAGTGGCGGTGGCATCGACGAGCACGATCACCGATGCCCTCGACACCGCCCTGGCCAGCGGGCACCGACGGGTACCCGTCTACGAGGACAACCTCGACGAGATCACAGGGGTCGTGCGTCTGCGCGACCTGGCAGCCGCCGTGGCCCGAGACCAGCCCGGAACTGTCGGCGACCTGGCCCGGCCACCCCTTTTGGTCCCCGAGACCAAGAGGGTCATCGAGCTCCTCCGGGAGATGCAGGCCAACGGGCGGCACTTCGCCGTCGCGGTCGACGAACACGGGGGCACCGCCGGCATCGTGACGATCGAGGACGTCGTCGCCGAGTTGGTCGGCGAGGTGGCCGACGAAGGCGAGCTCCGCATGGCCGAGATCCGCTCGGTCGCCGACCGGCTGATCGTCGAGGCGACCGCCGACGTCGACGACCTGGCCGAGCGGCTCGGCACGAAGCTACCGAGCGGCGACTTCCACACCGTTGGCGGACTGGTCATCGACGCCGCCGGCCGCATCCCGGTCGTCGGTGACGAGTTCGAGATCGCCGGTCACGTCTTCCGGGTCACTAGCGCCACGGAGCGCCGCCTGGAAACACTCGAGGTCGCGTCAGGCAAAGACACCAGCATCGAACATGGCGTCGACGGCCTGTCGAGCTGACTCAGCCGCGACGTGCACCTCACTCCAGTTCTCGCCGTCGGTGTAGGCATCGCCGGCGAAGAACACCCGATCGGCAACCGGCTCACGCATGCGCGGCGGTAGACGCCAGTCGGCCTGGTCAGCGAAGTAGGCCTGACGCACATACGGCTCGGCGTTCCAGTCTTGGGCGACATGGCCGACGTAGAGACGGGAGGCCGCTCCGTCGAACATGGCGTCGAGCTCGGCCAACGCTACATCGAGCGCCAGATCCTGGGGCGAGTCACCCGCCACCGCCCGGTAGGGCTCGGACTGGTCGCCAACGGTGAACAGTCCGAGCACATGGTGGCCGCTCCGCTGGCCGTATGCCGCGTCGTACCAGACCTTCTGACCGGCCCGGGAGTACGCCCCCTCGACCTCCACGAAGGCGGGATAGAAGGTCTCGCTGAACTCGAGAAACATCTTGAGACCGCCCCACACGAATGCCTCGTCGAAGGCCTCGAGCTTGTCGGCGGGCAGCGGCGGCGAGAAGTCGATGTCACGGTCCTTGATCACCTGGATGGGCACGGTCACGATCACGGCGTCAGCCTCATGGGCCGTACCCGACGCCTCGGTCACGGCGACCCGGTCACCCGAATAGTCGATTGCAGCAACAGGAGCATCGACCTTCAGCCGATCAGCGACGGACGGCATCACGTACCGTTCGAAGAAGGTCAGCCACGTCGCCCCGACCAGCTTCAGATCGCGGTACCGACCGAGCGTGCCGCCGGTGAGCGTCCGGCCGTCGAAGAACGCCACCGGGTCCGACTGTTCGTAGGAGATCAGCTCGATGCCCACATCGACGGCCGAGTCGTCGACGATCCGATCGAGCACACCATCGTCGGTGTGGACCCACTCGCCCCCGAGCGGAATGGGGAAGTCCACGAAGTCGGACACGGTCTTGATCCGGCCGCCGGGCGTAGGCGCCGCCTCGAGCATCGTCACCTCCACGCCGGCCCGGTCGAGGAGATAGGCGGCCGACATGCCGGCCGCCCCCGCCCCCACCACGACAACACGCGAACCGGACTTCGGCACTCCCGTTTCCGCTCCGCCGTCGGAGCTGCAGCCGCCGAGAGGCACACCGATACCCAGTAGCGCGGCGGTCCGCAGGAAGTCCCTCCGATCCATCGGTGTGCCAGTGCTAGCGGCTGGGCGCCCAGCCCAGGTCTCGGCGCGTTCGATCGCGGTGCAGCTCCGTTCGGGCGAAGCGCATCGCCCACCATCCAGGCGGCCGCTCCACATCCAGATCAGCGAGCGGCTTGCCTGCGCCCGGCAGATCGTCGAACAGACCGGCCCGGCGCCCCTCGGCGATCCGGCGTTCGGCGATGGCGGTGATTGCGTTCACTCCGTCAACGATAGATGGCTATCCGCTCAGACCGAGCGCCGTCTCGAGGCTGCGGCTCGCCGCTCTGTCGCCAGACACGTGGCGTAGAGCCCCGCGCCCAGCGCTTTCGCCGACCAGGTAGGCCGACATCCATCTCGCCGATGTCTGGACGCGGGCGTCGGGCTGCACGGCCGGCCGCACCGTGACTGTCGGCCTCGGGCCGAGGACCACTTCGACAGGATCGTCGTCGACGTCGAGCTCGACGGTCGCCGGGTCCTCAGGAAGGCGATCGCCGGCCCGGACGAGGATGGCCTGAAGCGCCATGGCTACAGCCCGAACGCTGCGGTCGTGGACAGGTGGCGCCACCCGAGCCATTCCCGCTCCCCACAGGCCGAGCTCTTCGATGGCCACCCGGATGCCCGCGCCTGCGTCTGTCAGGGCGTACTGGCCGGTGGAATCGGAATGCCCGACAAGAGCATCGGCCTCCAGGCGCCGCAGCCGGTCGGCCAGCAGGTTGGGAGCGATGCCCGGCAGACCGTCGCGGAGTTCGCCGAAGCGGGCCGGGCCGCCCAGGAGCTCGCGGATGATGAGGATCGTCCAGCGGTCGCCTACGAGATCGAGCGCGGCCGCCATGGGGCAAACCTGCTGGTAGCTCTTCCGGGTCTCGACCTTCACGTTGTCACCTTACTACAATTTTTCAACTTTTTGATTGACTTTCTCAACTATCAGTGCGAAGGTCTCCCAAGACCACACGGAAGGACCGACATGACCACCTTCGACGAGCCGCTTGCCGACCACCTCGCTGCACCCACGCGCCTCGGTGACGAGATCAGCATCACCGGCAAGTGGGTACCCAAGGAGCCGGGCGGCCGGTTCCGCAAGTCCGATGACGCGAAGGAGATGCTGCAGGAGTGGGAAGACATCCATTCCAGCGCCCGGGCGTCGACCGGCGTGCTCTCCACCGAGATCAACCATGCGGTCGGTGAGGACGCAGTGCTCGTGCACCACGTGTTCGCCGACGCCGACGCCCTGACCGGCTACTTCTCCTCCACTGCCACCGAGCACATGGCCGCCTTGACCGCTGTCGCCCGACCCGAGCTCCACATGGTTCGAGGAACAGCGATCCCCGAGACCGCCAGGCAGGCCATCTCCTCCAAGGGTGTCGCCGCCGCCTTTGGCGAGCACCTCTTCGGGTACGTGAAGCACGACTACCGTCAGCCCGACCCCGCCACCGCCATCAACGTGACCGCCAAGTGGACCTGCGCCGAAGAAGATGACCTCGACGAGCTCCGCTACTGGTGGCAGAAGGTCGGAACCGACGCTTACGACCTCGAGGAAGGGCTGCTACGCGTCGAGGCCTACCAGGTGACCGGTGAAGCCGCCCTCATCATCCACGAGACCTTCGAGAACACCGACACCCTCAAGTTCCATCTCACCAAGGGCACCGCCGACAGGTACAAGAAGGACATCGACGCCATCGCCGCCCCCGAGGCCTACTTCTTCCGAGGCCCGGTCTCGTGGACGATCCGCACCTACTCGAAGTTCATGCACCTGCCCGCCACCTACTCGAGCCGGGGCAGCCACTTCACCGCCCCCGGCGGCAGCATGAGCGACGGCACCGTCTAGGCGTCGAGATCGGCCTCCGAGGGCTCGAGAGCAACCACGTTCAGCGGACCCCTGTGCACCGACGCCACGGCGTCGCGACGTCGGCCGCAGTACCACACGCCGGCCTTGCTGTCGGCCTCGAGGTTGTGCAGCCACTGAGAGTCACCTCGCACGGTCGACACCAGAACCCGATCACCGACACGCAGACCCAACACCGGCACCTCGCGGGTCTTGCCGCTCACACGACCGGTGCTCTCGAGCACGACCGCCCCGAGCCCGACCGGCCACGGCGATCCGACACCGGCTTTGACCAGTGGACGCACGAACCGGTTGAGAGTGCGGAACGCCGTCTGGGTCAGATCGGGGGGCCGGCGATCGTCGTTCATCGGGTGACGTCGACCTGAGAGGTGTCGAAGGCGACCAGCCCCCTCAAGGGGTTGTTGGTGACTAGCTCGACATACGACCAGGCCGCCTCGGCATGCCGCTCACCATCGACGACCACGTCGAAGTACTCCGTGTCGCCCTTCAGGGGGCAATGCGTGGTCTTGTCGATCGACTCGAGCACTCCGGCCTCGACGTCGTCGCGCGGGAAGTACACGACCGGGTCGTAGATCCCGCGTCCGACCTCCTTGCAGATGAGCGCCTCGCTCGATTCGGCAATCGTGTGACCGCTGATCGCCGCGACCGGCCTGGACCCCGCCGGCGTGACGGTCATGAAGTGACGCGGTTCCGACGGATTGTGGATCGCGTCCTTCACGAGAGTTACGTCTGACGGTTCAGCCATGGCCTACCTCCTCGGTACGTCGAGAGTATGCGCCGACTCGCGCTTTGACTCCACGGGTAGCGCAGATGTGTCCCAGCTCGATGCCGCTAGCCCTCGGCGTCGCGCCCCTTCTCGAACAGGTAGGCCGCGTAGAGCAGGAACCCGACAAGCAGCACGATTGTGAAGTCGAGACTCACGGTCGTGTCCTCGACATCGACCGCCTGCGTGCCGTAGTAGGCGATCACGCCGATCGCCAGGCAGTACAGCACCTTCCCGACGAAGATCGGGGCAAGCATCCTGCGGATCGGATAGCGGGCTATCGCCATCGGCCAGATCACGATGTCGTCCGGGAGCGACGTACCCGATGTGAGGAGCACCAGCAGCGGCAGGCGCCGGGGATGTTCCTCGGCCGACCGGCGAATCCAGCGCAGGAACCGGCTCGTCTCGGCGAAGCCGACCGGCATCGATACCCCTCGGGCGATCAGATACGAGTTGACCTCGCCGATCCCGGCCCCGAAGGCCGATGCCAGGCTGAGCACCGCCACCTTGCCGAGGCTGTCGCTGGCGAGGGCGATGGCCGCCAGGGGAAGCGTGTAGGGCACCTGGATCAGCAGCGTGGAATTGGCGACCATCGCGAGCACGAACAAGGCAATGGAGCCGCCGACCACACCCTCCTCCTTGGCGACCCAGGCGACGAAGCGTTCGAGCTCGCCGCGGACCCCGTCGAGAGCGTCGCTTCCGATAAGCACCAACACCAGTCCGATTACCACGGCCGTGATCGCCAGGTACTTGATCTCGAGTCGGCCGATGCGCCCCTCCCCCATTTCGAGCGAACCGGGCCGCTACGTCTCGGCCCGCAATGACGTCAGAGCCTCGATGTGTTCGGGGAAGAACTGACAACACCCGCCGATGATCGTGGCCCCCTCCGAGACCCACGCCTCACAGATGTCGTGGTAACGGGCGGGAGTCAGCTCGTCACGACGGTCGAGAAGGACCTCGTTGGCCGAATAGCCCTCGCCCTTGGGCTGGAAGGCGTTGGCGTAGGCGCCCACCCGGACGCTGCGAGGGTTATCGGCGAGTGCCTCATGAGCGTGGCCGAGCGCCACGCCGATCGCTTCCGGCGGTGAGCAGTTGAACAGGATCGCAGCGACCCGGTCCTCGACGGCGGCGACCGCCTCGGCCACCGTCTCGCCCGACCGCAGCAACACCTCGGTCCCCGGGGCCTCGTCGGGCACGGTGAACGACATCCACAACTCAGCGGATGGATCGTGCCGATCGACCGCGGCGACGATCGCCTCGGCCTCGGCGATCGAGCTCACCGTCTCGCCGATCCACAGGTCGACCCAGGGCACCTGGGCCTCGACGAGAAGGTCGTAGATCGCCGGAGCATCGGCCGGACGGAACTTCTTGGGCTCGTACGACCCGAACAGCGGGGGCAGGGAGCCGGCCACCCGAACAGCGCGACCAGCTTCAGCAGAATCAGCGGCCTCTCGCGCCAGCCGGCCGGCCAACGCCGCGAGCTCGCGGCCCTGGGCCGCGAATCGTTCCGCACCGAGATGGAAGGGCACCACCGCGTACGTATTGGTGATGATCACGTCGGCGCCGGCCCCGACGAACTCCGAATGGGCTCGGCGAACCGCATCGGGCTCCTCGAGCAACGCGAGGGCCGACCACTCGGGTTGGCGAAAGGGCGCGCCCGAGCGTTCGAGGAGCTTCCCCATGCCGCCGTCGAGCACGATCACGTCGGATTGCATCGCCCGAGTATGGCAAAGGGGGGCCCGGATTCAGCTCCGTGGCATCGCTGAGATGATGCGGTCCATAGCTTCGTCGAGCATGGAGCGGGGACAGGCCAGGTTGATGCGGATGTGCCCGTCGCCGTCCGCCACGAACTTCTCGCCACCTTCGATGAGCACGCCGGCCTGCTCCGCGAAGAAGCGGGTCAGATCGGTATCGGCATCGAAGTACGCCGACAGGTCGATCCAGGCCAGATACGTCGCCTCGGGGACACGGAATCGTGCCTGCGGCACCCGGTCGGCGAGCACCTCGGCGAGGTGGTCGAAGTTGGCGTCGACGTAGCGCCGGAGCGCCTCCCACCATTCGTCGCCGTTTCGGAACACGCCCGTCGCCGCAGCGACGCTGATCGGGTTCACGATCGGCATGTTGTGGTCGAGCCAGGCCTGCCGGAGATCGTCATCGGGAATCAGCACGTTGGCGATGCCGAGCCCGGCCAGGTTGAACGTCTTGCTCGAGGACATACAGGTCACGATGCGATCCGAGTCGGGGAACAGCGTCGCCAGCGGTGTGTGGGTCAGCCCGGTGCGCAACAGGTCGCAATGGATCTCGTCCGACACGACCAAGACGTCTTGTTCGAAGCAGAGCTCGGCCATTCTGCGCAGCTCGGTGTCGGTCCAGACCCGACCGGTCGGGTTGTGCGGGTGACACAGGAAGAACATCTTCACCGCCGGGTCGGCGAGCGCCACCTCGAAGGCGTCGAAGTCGATCTCGTACCTGCCGTCGGGGTCCTTCACGAGCCCGCACGGCACGAGGGCCCGACCGTGGAATGTGGCGGCATGCTCGAAGAAGCCAAAGGCCGGCGTGAGCGTGAGCACCTTGTCATCGGGGTCCAGTACGAGCTCGACCAGGTCGAAGAGTGCCGGCGCCGTTACGACTGGTCGCCCGAACGCGACCACTTCGTCACCTCGC
>JAAUYH010001610.1_pt1 | contig 17359 bp, 14 predicted proteins | sample 7278061 | NCBI WGS metagenome assembly JAAUYH01 (sample SAMN14350203, study PRJNA611818) | marine sediment metagenome | isolation source: surface marine sediment (0.6m) | place: French Polynesia: Moorea | collected 2018-08 | reverse complement strand
TAACCCTTCAGAACCGTGAGTGGATTGAGCCGGTACTCGGCTGCGACGTTACGAACGGACGGCAGCGCATCGCCGTCCGTCAGCACGCCTTCGAGGATCATTGCAACGACACGATCGCGCAGCTGCCGGTAGATCGGCTGGTCTTCATTCCATTTCGGATCCATCGAAGATCGGGCGTCAGTCCAAGATCTCAAAAAACTCAAAAAGACGCCGGCCGCCATCGGCTGACCGGCGCAAGGGTTCCGTCGCTACTTTACTCGCCTTTGTGACGGAAACTGGAAGCGGTGATGCAACCTCCTCTTCGGTTGCGCGCTCGGGGCCGGACACGAGCGCCAGTAACAGCATTAACATCATGAAAATACTGATAATTTCGTTCATGAACTGGTTGAGTTTGTCGTGCATGCCGTGGCGCCCCTGGGCCAATAACCGCTTAGTGAACTGGTGTTATAGTCAACTATAACACTAGAAATCAGGATTGCAAGCCTTTTTCCACCGCGACTGACCCCCGAAGCTTGCGCCTGCCGTTTAATCCACTACGAGCCCCGACAGGAGAACGCGGTTTTGAACGGTATCGGCGCACCCGCCCTGGATCTGTACGACGCGCCGCTTTTCAGCCAGGCGGCGCTCCCCTATGCTGCGGCTATGGAATCGAAACCGGCCGACAGCGCGCTGATGCTGCGCTATTGTGACGGGGACGTACAGGCATTCGAGACGCTGTACCGCCGGCACAAGGACAGCACCTACCGATACCTGTTGCGCCTGTCACAAGACCCGGAAACCGCCGAGGACGTATTCCAGGAGGCGTGGGGCAAGATCATCAACGCACGCGGCAGTTACAGGCGTACGGCAAAGTTCACGACGTTCCTGTACCGCGTCGCCCACAATTGTTTCATCGACCACGTGCGCCGCAACAAGCGCCACGCAGCTGCCGGCGCATTCGAACCCGAGCTCCATGCGGATCCGGGTGAACAGCCGGACACGATTACCGAACGTGCGCTCGCCCGTGAGCGCCTGCTGCAGGCACTGAATACGCTGCCGGACGAACAACGCGATACGTTCCTGTTGCACGAGGAAGCCGGTCTGAGCCTCGACGACATTGCGAAGGTTACCGGCACGAACAGGGAAGCAGCCAAGAGCCGGCTCAGGTACGCCGTCGCCAAGCTGCGCGCCGCGATCGACGAACCGGAGAAAACACGATGACGGACGAGCGCATGAGGGATCGGCGATCAAGCAGCGACGGCGATGCCCGCGTCACTGCGGCCTATCGCGATCTCCTCGAGGTGTCGTCCCCCGCTCATCTCGATGACGCGATCCTGCAGCGGGCGAAACAGGCATCGAAGCCGCGCTACGCGAAACTCAGGCTCTGGACCCGCCCGGTCGCGTGGGCTGCGACGATCGGGCTGAGCCTCGTCATCGTGTTGCAGCTGAACCAGGTTGTCCTGCAGCCGGACGAGGAGTCGGCCCCGGCGAGTGCGGCACCGGCCGACACCGCGAAGAAGTCCCTGCAGCACCGCGGCGACGATGCGGCCAGCGTCGGTCGGGCCGGAGCCGGCGTCGAGCAAAAGCAGGAGAGTGCGGGCCGGTCGGCGGATCCGCAAGAGCTGGTCCCTGCGGACGTCGATCTCATGAAAGAGGCTGCGGACATGGCGCGCATGCGCAGCGGCGAGCAGCAACGGCCCGCGGCCGCGCCGGCGTCGGCCGTTGCGATTTCAGCCGAACTGGCCGAAGAGGCCGTCGAACAGTACTGCAATGACGAGGCCCGGGCGACGGCCGATGGCTGGCTCGAGTGCATCGTTGACCTCGAGAAACAGGGCCTTGAGACTGAAGCGTCATTCGAACGCGCCGCATACGACGAACGATTCCCGGGCCGCTGAACCCTATCGGTAATTACGAGTAGCACGACAGGGCCGTGGTGCTAAAATCGCCGCGCCCGAATTGAATTGACTACCGCCCAGGAACCAACGATGAAAGCACCCGTTCGTGTCACGATCACCGGCGCTGCCGGCCAGATCGGCTACCAACTCGCCTTCCGCATCGCGTCAGGACAACTGCTCGGCCCGGACCAGCCTGTAATCCTTCAGTTGCTCGAGATCCCGCCGGCGCTGCCTGCGCTCAACGGCGTCGTAATGGAGCTCGACGACTGTGCCTTCGGCACCCTCGCCGGCATGGTGGCGACGGACGACCCGAACGTCGCGTTCAAGGATGCAGACTACGCGCTGCTGGTCGGTGCGAGGCCACGCGGACCGGGGATGGAGCGCAAGGATCTGCTCGAAGCGAATGCCGCCATCTTCTCGGTACAGGGCAAGGCGATCAACGACCATGCAAATCGCGGCATCAAGGTGCTCGTTGTCGGCAACCCGGCCAACACCAACGCGCTGATTGCCAGCAGCAACGCGCCGGATATCGCTCCGCGAAACTTCACCGCAATGACGCGGCTCGACCATAACCGCGCAATCGCCCAGCTGGCCGCTAAAACGGACAGCCACGTCAGCGACATACGCAACATGACGATCTGGGGGAACCACTCGGCAACCCAGTACCCCGATATCAGTAATGCCACCGTGAAGAATACGGATGCGTCCGGACTCATCGACGAAGCATGGCTGACAGACGAATTCATCCCCGTTGTGCAGCAACGGGGCGCCGCCATCATTAAAGCTCGAGGTGCATCGTCGGCGGCGTCCGCCGCATCGGCGGCCATCGACCACATTCATGACTGGGCCCTGGGTACGCCCGACGACGACTGGGTCAGCATGGCTATCCCGGCCGATGGCAGCTACGGTATCGAGCCCGGCGTCATTTACTCGTTTCCGGTGCGCTGCAAGGACGGTGACTACGAGATCGTGAAGGGACTCGAGATCTCGGATTTCAGTCGAGAACGGATGCAGGCGACCGAGGTCGAATTGAGGGAAGAGCGCGCCGCGATCGAGGAATTGCTCTGATTTGAGGGGTTCCCGATAGCGCCGGACGCGCTCCAGTGATAGGTTTGAGAAAACGCTGAGGGTGCTCTCTTGTCCGGATTTATTGTCAGTCTGATGTGGCTGCTGCTGTTCGTGGGCGGCGGTATTTTTCTTGCTTACCAGCGCATTGACCTGCGCACGTCGACGATCGCTACGGGCATCGCGCTCGCCGCGTACACGATGCTCGGAGAAGGACACTGGCTGTGGAAGCTCGTCCTCTGGGCAGGCTTTGCCCTACTGGTCGTACCAAACATCATCGATTTCAGGCGCGAGAAGCTGACGCGGCCGTTGCTCGACATGTATCGCAAGATGGTGCCGTCGATGTCGGACACGGAACGCGAGGCGCTCGAAGCCGGCAGTGTCTGGTGGGACGGCGAGCTGTTCTCGGGCATGCCGGAGTGGGACCGCCTGATGTCGTTCCCGCCGCCCGCGCTCTCGGAGGAAGAACAGGCGTTCCTCGACGGGCCGTGCGAGGAGCTGTGTCGCATGCTCGACGACTGGGAGGTCTGCCACCAGCTCGCCGACATGCCGAAGCACGTCTGGGACTACATCATCGAAAAGAAATTCTTTGCGATGATCATTCCCAGGCAGTACGGCGGCCTCGAGTTTTCCGCGTACGCGAACGCCTGTGTGATCCAGAAACTCGCGAGCCGCAGCTCCACCGCTTCGTCGACCGTTGGCGTCCCGAACTCCCTGGGGCCCGCCGAGCTACTGCTGCACTACGGTACCGAGGAACAAAAGGATCGCTACCTGCCCGGGCTGGCGGCGGGCACCGAGATTCCCTGCTTCGCGCTGACCTCGCCACAGGCGGGTTCGGACGCCGCGTCGATTATCGACAGTGGCGTCGTCTGCAAAGGCATGTGGCAAGGCAAGGAAATCACGGGCATACGGCTCAACTGGGACAAGCGCTATATCACGCTGGCACCGGTCGCCACCGTGCTCGGCCTCGCGTTCAAGCTCTACGACCCCGATCACCTGATCGGTGACAAGGACGAGTACGGCATTACGGCCGCGCTGGTTCCGACCGACACCAAGGGCGTCGAGGTCGGCCGGCGTCACTACCCGCTGTCGGTGCCGTTCCAGAACGGGCCAACCTACGGGAACGACGTATTCGTGCCGCTCGATGCCATCATCGGGGGACCCGAGATGGCCGGCAAGGGTTGGAAGATGCTCGTCGAGCTGCTGTCGGTCGGACGCGCAATCACGTTGCCGTCCACGGGCGCTGGCGGAGGCCAGGCGGCGTCGTACGCGACCGGCGCCTACGCGCGCATTCGCAAGCAATTCAACACGCCGATTGCGAATTTCGAAGGCGTCGGCGACGCGCTGACGCGAATCGCCGGCTACACCTATATTATGAACTCGGCCGTGTCGGTGACGTCGGGAGCCATCGACCAGGGCGAAAAGCCGGCGGTGCCCTCGGCGATACTCAAGTACCACTGCACGGAACTGAGCCGCAAGGTCGCGAACGACGCAATGGACGTCCACGGTGGCAAAGCCGTCATGATGGGCCCGAAGAATTACCTGGGCCGGCCCTACATGGCGACCCCGATCGCAATAACGGTCGAGGGGGCGAACATCCTGACTCGCAGCCTGATCATCTACGGCCAGGGCGCCATCCGCTGCCACCCGTTCGTTCTGCGCGAGCTGAACGCGGCGCTGGACGAGGATACCGAACGCGGTCTTGCGAGTTTCGATGACGCGCTGTTCGGGCATATCGGATACGCCATCAGCAACCTGGCACGCTCGTTCTTCCTGGCGCTCACACACGCCAAGTTCAGCCGCGTGCCATTGAATACACCGACGCGCCGTTACTACCAGAACATCAATCGCTACAGCGCGGCGTTTGCGCTGGCCTCGGATTTCGCGATGCTGACGCTCGGCGGCGCACTCAAGAAGAAAGAGCTGCTGTCGGCTCGGCTTGGAGACGTACTGAGCTCCATGTATCTCGCCTCGACGGTGCTAAAGCAATTCGAGAACCAGGGCCGGCGCGCAACGGACCTGCCGCTCGTCGAGTGGTCCGTGCGCACGCTGATGTACCAGGCACAGGAGGCGTTGCACGCGTTCCTGCTCAACTTCCCCAATCGCCCTGTCGCCTGGTTCCTGCGGTTCTTCATTTTCCCGCGCGGCCGGACCTACAAGACGCCGTCTGACGAGCTCGGTCAGAAGATCGTCAAGCTCATGACGACCCCGGGCGAGGCGCGCGAGCGACTCAGCGAGTTCGCGTACACGACGCTCGAGCCCGGCAATCCGCTCGGCCAGTTGCAGGAGGCAATGGAACTCTCCTACGAGATGGCACCGCTCGAGAAACGTCTGCGGCAGGCCAACAAGGAGGGACTGCTCAAGTCCGAGTACCTTGGTGAGCAGATCGACGAAGCGCTCGGTGCCGGCGTCATCAACAAGGACGAAGCCGGCAGCCTGCGCGACTATCACCAGAAGGTCTTCGAGTTGCTCTCGGTCGACGACTTCACGACAGAGGAGCTGGCGCGCGCGGCGCCCGCTGCCGAATCGAAACCGGCGGCGACAAAGAAAGTCCGTCGCAAAGCTGCCGCCAAAAAGAAGAAGGTCAGCAAGAAGAAGACCGCCAAGGCCTGAGGCCGTCGCTGACGCCAGCCGATGAGCAACCATGGTCCGATCTATGAAACGACGTTTTTCGTGGATGCAGACCGGACCACGGAGTTCGACGAATGGCTCGACCGGCATGCCCGCGATGCCCGTCTCGCACCGGAAGTCGATGAATGCCGCGTATACGCGGTAGCTGACGACGCTGACGGCCGGCACGGCCGGACCTGCCAGTATGCGCTGACCGACGATGACGTTGCCACGGCATTCGTCGACGGCTTCGGCACCGACGTGGAAGCCGAGGCGGAGGCGAAGTTCGACGTATTGTTCTCGAGCCGTTTGCTGCGCGAAGACCACGCGATCGACGTCGCCCCTGGTGAAAATCCGGACTGCCTCAACTGCGGCACGCGACTGCGCGGCCAGTATTGCGGCAACTGCGGACAGCGAGCGCGCAGCCGTCTGATCAGCCTCTGGGAACTCATCACCGACGCCTTCGGCGACCTGTTCGAGCTCGATTCGAGGTTATGGAAGACGCTGGTACCGCTGTTACGGAAGCCCGGGAAGCTGACGCACGATTACCTGTCCGGCAAACGCGCACGGTTTATGCCGCCGTTTCGGATGTACCTCGTGTTGAGCCTGCTGTTCTTCCTGGTCGCATTCTTCGATCCCGTGGCCGACCTCGACATCGCCGCCCCGGGCGAGGCGAGTTCCGCGGACGAAGCGGAAGCCGAGCAACGCCGCCAGGAGATTTTCGAGGAACTCGAGGCAGCCGGCATCGGGATCGACAGTGACGAAATCCCGGAAGAGGTTGCCGAGGAGCTCGAAGCGCTCGGCGATGAAACCGGCTCGCTGACGCTCAGCATCGGCGATCGGGAAATCGACGAGGACTGCGAGGTCACTGACGCGGACGTCGAGGAAATCCCGGAGTTCCTGCGCGGCTTCCTGACGAAACAACGCCTCAAACACATCTGCGAGCGGCTCTCGAGCGAACCGAGGCAGCTGTTCGAGAACCTGCTCGACAACGTACCGGCAGCGCTCATCGTGCTCCTGCCAATCATGGCGCTCGTGCTGAAGATGCTGTACCCCCTGTCCCGCCACTATTACGTCGAGCACCTGCTGTTCTTCATTCACTTTCACGCGTTCTTTTTTATGCTGCTGACGCTGCAGATCCTGTTCAGCAGGCTCGGCAGCCTCGTATTCATTCCCGACGCGATCGTCGTGCTGGCCATCGTGGCGGTGTCGTTCTACGTACCGATCTACCTGTTCATCGCCATGCGCCGCGTCTATCGGCAGGGGTTCTGGCTGACGCTGATGAAGTACATCGTACTGGTCGCGGCATACCTGGGCGGTTTTTCGCTGACGATGCTGGGTGCGCTGCTCGTGGCCGCGCTGACAATATAGCCGGGCGAACGCCACGATTGGCCACGGAAGTGCCACAATCGTCAATTATGGTCCAATAACTGGTTGAGCCCCGGGGCCGGGACCTCTAAAATTCCCGGGCTAGCAAAGACCTGCCCATGAACCAATCGGCCAACAACAAGAAAATCGGTGTCAGTGGCCTCGCCGCCTACGTGCCGCCTTACCGCGTCTGGCTCGAGGACTGGTGCGACTGGACCGACAACCAGTGGCCGAAGATCCGCGAGGTCGTCGGCCGCAGCTTCCGCGTGCGCGGCCCCAACCAGGGCGTTTACACAATGGCGGCAACGGCCGTGATGCGTCTCATCGACCAGTACGATATCGATCCCGTGCGGGTGAAGTTCCTGGGGCTGGGCACCGAATCGAGCACCGACAATTCCGCCGGCGCCATTATCGTCAAGGGCATGGTCGACCAGGCCCTCGAGGCTGCCGGCAAGCAGCCGATTTCGAGGAGTTGCGAGGTTCCCGAGTTCAAGCACGCGTGCCTCGGCGGCGTGTACGGAATGAAAGGCGCCATCCGTCACCTGGCACTGGACGGCGCCGGCAGCCAGGCCATCGTAGTCTGCGCCGACATCGCCGAGTATGCGCGCGGCAGCTCCGGGGAACCGACGCAAGGTGCGGGTGCGGTTGCCATGCTGCTCGAGGAAGACCCGAAGCTCGCCGTCGTCGATCTCGTTGGCTCAGGCTCCGCCTCGGACTACCGGGTCATGGACTTCCGCAAACCGATGTCGCGATTCTGCGGTCAGGACCGTAGCGAAAGCCACCAGGTCCAGGACTTCCCGGTTTTCAACGGCAAGTACTCAACGACCTGCTACATCGACGAAACCCTGCACGCTCTGGCCGACATGTACGACAAACGCGAGCTGGATCCGAGTGCCTACCTGAGGTCGCTGCGCACGGTCTTCCTGCATCGCCCCTACCGGCGTATGCCGGAGACGGGCTGGGCAGTCTCGTACCTGTTCGCCCTGAGCCAGGGCGACGCGGACGACCGCGCCGAGCTTGCATCGTACTGTTATGAAGCCGGCGTCGAACCGGACGCAGTACTGGCGGAGATGGTCTCGAGACCGGCCGTCGCATCGCTGGCCTCACCCGAGCGCCTGCAGTACGAGGCCTACCCGTTGACAATGGCCGTGTATCGCGTATTCCGCGCGTCCCGCCACTACCGCGCCGAGATTCTCGACAAGCTCAGGCTCGGCAGCGACACGATGCTCGACCTCGGCAATCTGTACACGGCCGCGCTGCCCGCTTGGATGGCCGCCGGGTTCGAACAGGCGCTCGACGAAGACTGCCTGGACGCCGGCGAGGAAATACTGACGCTGGGCTATGTCAGCGGCGACGCCGCCGAGGTCATCCCGTTCTTCGTGGCGGATGGATGGCGCGAGGCGACGCGCAAGATTCGCTTCGGCGAGGCCATGCAGATGGCCGTCGATATTGACCGGCAGCAGTACGAAGCTCTGCACGACGGCCGCCGTGCGGACGGGCTTGCGCACCTGCCCAATCGGGAATTCGTCATCGACCGCGTCGGCCACAGTGACGAGCGCCATTTCGCCGACGTCGGCATCGAGTACTACAAGTTCGTCGGCTGAACCCTGAACCTAGAGCGCACAGTACTTCGACAACGTATCCCGGTAGTCGCGCTGCAGCGCCTGCCATTCCATCCTGAACCAGGGCGTCAACGTGTCCGCCTGCGTAGCTAGCTCACCGGCCAGCGCACGCGCGCTCACGAAGCGTATGGCCGCGATCTCGTGTTCGTTCGGCGTCGCCGCGTTGCAATGGCCGAGGTATACGTGGCACAACTCGTTTTCCGAACCGGCCTCACCGAAACCGGCCTGGTAGCTGAATCGATAGACGTACTCGAGCTGCGCCTCGACATTGAGCTCGTCTCGCAGGCGTCGCCGCGTTGCCGTCTCCAGATCCTCGCCTCGCCGTGGATGACTGCAGCAACTGTTGGACCAGTAGCCGCCCCACAGGCGTTTCTCGGGGCTCCGCTTCTGCACCAGGAGTTCGCCAGCGTCATTGAACAGGAACACGGAGAACGCGCGATGCAGCCGGCCGTCGCCATCGTGGCATTCCGCCTTCGACAAATGGCCAATTTCGTCGTCGTTTTCGTCCACGAGGATGAGCTCCTCGGCTTCGAACGAAACGACCCTGTTTTCATTCGCGAGCGTCATCGTTTCCGACCTCCAGCGTTCGGTATCCGGCCGCCTGCAGCGCCTGGCGCACCTCCGCCAACCTGCCCGGACAGAGGGCGACAATAGAACCGCCGCCACCAGCGCCTGTCAACTTCGCGCCGCGGGCGCCATTGCGACGGGCGATATCGACCATGCGTTCCAGCTCCGGCGTCGACACGCCGATGGCGTTCAGAAGTCCGTGGCAAACGTTCATCAACCGGCCGAGCCGATCGAGATCACCATCGCGGAAGGCCGCGGCGCCCTGCACGCTGAGACTGTCGATCTCGTCAAACAGCGCATCAAACGCCTGTGGCTCGCGCGCGTGCCTCGCGCGCACGCCACTGACCTGCTCGAGGGTATCGCCGGACTCGGCGCCCCACGCAACCAGCAGCGGCAGCGCTTCTGGTGGCTCGATCTCCGACATCTTCAATGTGCCAGGGTTCCGGAACAGCATGGGCCTGGCGAAGGTTGCGAGCGTGTTATCGACACCCGATGGCGTGCCGTGCGCATGCTTCTCGCATTCAAACGCGATCTCGTTGATGCGCTCGTCGTCGAGACCGAGACCCTGCTGTTTGTCGAACGCCCGTACCACGGCGACGGCGATCGCGGCCGACGAGCCCAGCCCCATGCCGCGCGGCAGCCGCGAACGTACGGTGATCTCGGCTCCGGACCCGGCGACTTCGAGCGCATTGACGATGGTCATGATCAGCGCGTCGACACCGTCGGCTCCCGACGGATCGATCGTCTTGCGGAAGCCCCAGTCCGGTATCGACAACGCGATCGTATCCCCGCCGGGGTCGATCGCCGCAGAAACGGCCTCCGGAATCGGAACCGCGAGCGCGTGCTTGCCATAAACGACCGCATGCTCGCCGAGCAATATGACCTTGCCAGCCGCAGACGCGCCTGTTGCGTGCCGCAGTTCACCCCCGGTGAGGCGATCGACGATTCGTCGCGCATTGTCGAGCTTGACCTCACCGCTTTTTACGAGGCGTTCGACAACTTCATCGAACAGTTCCGCAGGTGGGTCCGCGACCGCTGCCACGCTGCGCGCATGCAACCGCATGTGCCCCTTCTGAATCCCGGCCGTTGCGAGCGCGCGCAATGCGGCGAAATTCTGCAGCAATCCCGTTGCCGCCATGACGTACGCGAGATCGAGCGCGGAATCCACACCGAGCAGCTCGACGGCGAGCGATGCGGTCGGGTTGGCGTGCAAGGTGCCACCGACGGTACCGACTTTCAGTGGTATGTCGATACGACCTACGAGATCGCCATTGTCAGCGACGGACCACTCGGTGAGCGCCCGGTACTTTCCGTCCTTCGCCGCAAAAGCGTGGGCGCCGGCTTCGATCGCCCGCCAGTCATTGCCTGTGGCAATGGCAAGCGGATCGATGCCATTCATGATGCCTTTGTTGTGAGTCGCAGCCCGGTACGGATCCGCCCTCGCAATCGCATTGGCGAGGACGATGCCGTCGCGAACGAACTCGCCTTCAAAGTCCGGCGATTGTAGGGCTTCGGAACGGAACGTGACCGCTGCCGAAACCAGGGAATCGTCGCAGAGATTCGACAGAATGCGCAGCGCGACGTCGCCGCCGGTCAGTTCCGCGATCCGCGGCGCCAGCGCCTCGCATACCGTATTGACGAGATTTGCTCCCATTGCGTCGCAGGTGTCGACGAGGACATGCACGGCGAGCAGCGGTGTCCCGTCACGCAGCGCGAGCTCGCGAACCTCGATCCGCCGGGCACCGCCGCCGCGTGCCGGGAGTCGCGGATGCACAGCATTCGCGACATGCAGCAGCTCGGCCGCCGCGCTCTTTATCGCGGACGCAGCCGACGCGTCGTGATTCGTCACGTGCACCTGTCCGGCAAGCAACGACTCGTCGCAGCTGGCTGTGAGGCCGCCGTTCTTTCTCGCGAGCGCGGCAGCGTAGCTCAGTGCCGCGACAATCGACGGTTCCTCTACCGCGAGCGGCACGATGTAGTCGTGATCGTTCACGCGGAGGTTCGGCGCAACTGCGAACGGCAGCGCAAGAACGCCTACGACGTTTTCGATCATCCGATCAGCATTGGCCGCGGGCAGAATGTGCCGCCCACAGCGGAGCGCGTCGGCGTCGTTCGCCGTCAGCCAGCCGGCCTCCTCGAGCTTTGTGATGCGCTCGGCAATGCTCAGTTTGTACAGGCCGGGAATGCGAGAATCCTTCACGGTGCTTCAGTCCAGACGCGCGCCGGCAGCGTTCAGTGTGATGTCGAGGCGTTGAAAGCCGAACCCGGGACTGGCGGCGGCAAATCGCGCAACCTCGCCTGCATCGAGGCCGAGAACGATTCCGACGTCCCCGCCTCCGGCACCGCAGGGCTTGTAGAACAAACCTGATCTTTTTGCCGCTGCAGCGACGTCCGCGTGACCGGCTGCATAGATGTCCAGTTCATGCTCGTCACCGAAGGTAAACAGGGCGTCACCGTAGTCGTGGTATTGATCTAGCAATTCGGCAGCATCGCCTCTGCGCCACGCATTTGCGATCTCCGCCGATGCCTCGACCAGCGCGCCGAGGGATGGTCTGGTAGTCGACTTTTGCCAGCGCGACAGTTGTGAGCCTGTGCTGACCGGTATTCCGCTCCACAACAGCGCATACTGGAGTCCGCGCGGCCATTCGACGGGCGTGACGCGGCGGCCCTGCATGCAGTATTCGACGAGACCGCCCGCAATACTGCAGGCGATGTCGATGCCACTGCCCTTGCCGAGCTGGAATTCGCGATGCGCCGCGGCCGCAGCGGCCGCAACGTCATGAACGGCCGCGGATGCTTCCGCCAGCGCCGCCGTCAGCGCAACCGTGAGCGCGGCGCTCGAGCCTATTCCCGTCTTCGCGCCGCTGGTCGGCTCGCGGAACTCGCTGGTATCCAGCATTAGTGTCAGAGCGGTATCGATATCCGGCTGCAATATTCGCCAGACGGCATTGACGAGTGGATATTCCTCGCCTCCCTGTTGCCAGCGCATCTGTCCCTGCGTCGCCGTGAATCGCCCGTCGACGCTCGAGTAACCCGGCGCCACGACGCGATGACGCTCGCCCGGACTTTGCGTAATCGCGGCACGCGCACGACGCTCCACGGCGCTGCAGATCGCCGGCGCGCCCTCGAGTACGGCGTACTCGCCGCTCAGTACGATCTTCCCCGGTGCGCTGGCCGCGATCACGCGCGATCCTCGAGTCGTGCGCCCGGACCGAGTCCGCTCGTCATCGTCGTTGCTACGCCGTCCGTCGCCCGCAGTGCGACCTCGACCTCCGTTGCGCAGGCCGGCTCGCAGACCGCCTTCACCTGGGGTCCGGCATCGATCGTGAAAAAGACGTCGACGCCGTCTGCCTGAAGCGCCCGAATCGTCTGCAGGCAGTTCAAGGTTGCACTGTTCCAGTAGACGATTGCCGGGCGCGACGCCCACATGACGGAATGCATCTTCAGGCAGTTGTGCTCGGCCACGTTCGCCAGCGCGGCGAAGTCGCGAGCCGCGATCGCCAGACGGGCTGCATCGAGATCGTCCGGTTGCCCGGCAACCCAGTTCGCATAGAACGGTGACGTCCGCCGGCTGATCTCCATCGCCTCGGTCGATCCGACGGGCTTACTGGCAGTCGTCGTAACGGCTATCACAACCTTCAAAGGAAAATCTTCTGCCGACGCAATCGGCTCAACGACGATATCGTCCGCCCGGTTTCCGAGCTCGACGAAACCGCCGTACATGGAACGTGCCGCCGACCCGGAGGCGGCGCCGGCAAGGCGCGCGAGGTCGGCCGTAGCGACATCCCTGCCGCCTGCGGCGGCGGCGGCGACCACGACAGCCGCAAATGACGACGCCGACGATGCCAGTCCGGCGGCAATCGGGAAATTGCAGTCGCTCGATACGCTCGCCCCTGCGCGGCTCGCTCCGAGTACTCGGTCGATGCAGGCCGATATGCGCGGCAGCATGCCGGGCGCCGGTTCGCCGTTGACGAACAACCGGTCGGCGTCGAGCCCCGCATCGAGCTCGACGCACATGCGCGTGTGCAGCGCGTCCAGCGTGATGGAGATGGAGCCGACCGCTGGCAGGTTTTTCTCGACATCGCGTTTCCCCCAATACTTGATCAGCGCGATGTTCGGCTGGGCTATTGCAGTTGCCCGCATGCAGTCGTTTCCGGGTGAGAGTCTCGTGAAGGACCGCCGATTATAGCCCAGAGCAGCATAATTCCCGTGCGCAAATCGTGTAGGCTACACGGCCCGGAAACCGCCAGGATCAGGACGTTGGCGCAAGCCTTCAAAGACCGAATCGACGATTACACGAAGCGCGTCGACGACGCGCTCCGGCGGGCACTGCCAGCACCCGAGACACGCCCCGAACGGCTGCATGAGGCGATGCGCTACGCGGTCTTCAATGGCGGCAAGCGCCTGCGCCCGATTCTCGTCTATGCAGCAGGCGAGTGCCTCGGCGTCGAGACCTCGCTGCTCGATGCGCCAGCCGTGGCCATCGAGCTCATTCACGCGTTTTCGCTGGTTCACGACGACCTGCCGGCAATGGATGACGATGACCTGCGGCGGGGGCAACCGACGGTTCACGTTCGGTTCGACGAGGCAACCGCGATTCTCGCGGCGGACGCGCTGCAGCCGCTGGCGTTTCGCGTGCTGTCCGGTAGTACGGGCGTCGGCATGTCGCAACGAATCCGGCTCATAGAGCTTGTCACCGATGCCTGCGGATCCATCGGAATGACGGGCGGGCAGTCGATCGACCTGGCTTCAGAGGGGCAGAAACTGAGCGCTGCGGAGATCGAACACATGTACTCGCTGAAAACCGGTGCGCTGATTCACGCGTCGGTTGTGTCCGCCTGCATTCTCAGAAACGACATTGAACGGGATTCGTGCGAAGCGCTGAGTCGATTCGCGCGTGCAGTCGGTGTCGCGTTCCAGATCCAGGACGACATCCTCGACATTGAGGGCGACACCGAGGTCATCGGCAAACCGGCGGGCTCGGACGAAGCGCTTCAGAAGGCGACTTATCCCGGACTGCTCGGCGTCGAGGCATCGCGACGCCGCTGCGACGAGCTACTCGAGAGTGGCCTCGTCGAACTCGACCACTTCGGCAGCGACGCCGAACCGCTGCGCTGGCTAGCGAGATACATCGTCAGCCGTGGACACTGATCGCAGCATCCTGCACGTCGATATGGACGCCTTTTACGCGTCCGTGGAACAGCGTGACAATCCGGAGTTCCGCGGCAAACCGGTCGTTGTGGGCGGTAGCAGCAATCGCGGCGTCGTCGCCGCCGCGAGTTACGAGTCACGAGCGTTCGGCATTCGCTCTGCAATGCCGATGGCCGTCGCAAAGCGACGTTGCCCGCAGCTCGTTCAGATCCGTCCGAGGATGGCTGTTTACCGGGCCGTCTCGAAACAGGTATTCACCGTCTTTCGCGAATTCACGCCCGTCGTCGAGGGACTCTCGCTGGATGAAGCGTTTCTCGACGTCAGCGGGAGTCTCAAGCTGTTCGGCACGCCGGTCGACATCGCATCGTCGATCAAGCGACGGATACGCGAAGTGACCGGGCTGACGGCGTCCGTCGGAGTTGCCGAAAACAAGCTCGTCGCGAAGATCGCGTCCGACCTCGACAAGCCCGACGGGCTGGTCGTCGTGATGCCGGATGACTACGGCCGCGTCCTTGACCCGCTGCCCGTGTCCGTAATTCCAGGCATCGGCCGCGAGACACTGTCGCGCCTGCACCGGCTCGACATCCGAACGATGGCGGGCTTGAGGGTCGCGGACGAGTCGAAACTCGAACGCGTTTTCGGTCGCTACGCCTCCAGGATGCAGGCGCGCGCCGCGGGCGTCGACGACCGGCCGGTGGTGCCCTCGCGCGCTGAAAAGTCGATCAGCGCCGAACAGACCTACGCCGCGGACCTTGTCTCGACAGCGGACATGGACAGGCAATTGCTGCGACTGGCCGACCGCACCTCTGCGCGCCTGCGCAAAGCTCGGCTGCTCGCATCTACCGTCTCGGTCAAGATCCGGCAATCGGACTTCACGACACACACGCGGCAGGTGAGCCTGTCAGTGCCGGTCAACTCGACCGACGAGGTTTACGGGCATGCGCGATCGCTGTTGCACACGTGGCTACGCTCGCACCGCGGCGCACGCATTCGCCTGCTCGGCGTAGGCGCGGCAAGACTCGCCGACGTGCAGCAGGACGACCTTTTCGCCGGCACGGGCGACGCAGAACCAGACTCTATTGATCGTACGGTCGACGAAGTGCGGGCACGTTTCGGCGCCATGTCGCTGGGTCGCGCACGCGCGCTCGACAAACCCTGATCGAAGCTCCCATTAGGGTAGAATCGTCCGGATGTACACCCCTTTCTTCGGTCTGAACGAGAAGCCGTTTTCCATAACGCCGGATCCTCGTTACCTGTTCATGAGCGAGCGCCATGGCGAGGCACTGGCGCACCTGGTGTACGGCGTGACCGAGAGCGGCGGCTTCATCCAGCTGACTGGCGAGGTCGGCACGGGCAAGACGACCCTCGTGCGGACGCTGCTGGCAAATCGCCTGCCGGACAATGCCGATGTGGCGGTCGTGCTGAACCCGCAACAGACGGCACTCGAATTCCTGCAATCCATTTGCGAGGAGCTGCACCTCGAGTTGCCAGCACAGCGGGACAGCAGCAAGGCGCTGATCGACCTGCTGAACGAGCACTTGTTGCAGGCCCACGCGGATGGCCGCCGGACGATCGTCGTCGTCGACGAAGCGCAGAACCTGCGGCCCGACGTGCTCGAGCAGGTGCGCCTGTTGACCAACCTCGAGACCTCCAAGCAGAAGCTCCTGCAGATCATCCTGATTGGCCAGCCGGAACTGCGTGAGCTGCTGTCGCGCAACGACCTCAGGCAGCTCGCGCAACGCATTACCGGTCGCTACCACCTCGAGCCATTGTCTCGCGAGGAGACCGCCAGCTACATCGAACACCGACTCAAGGTTGCCGGGGCATTGGGCGAGATCTTCGACCCGGGCGCAAAGAAAGATGTGTTCGGTCTTTCGCAGGGCGTGCCGCGACTCGTCAACGTCATTTGCGACCGCGCGCTGCTCGGTGCCTATAGCCTCGAGAGCCGCAAGGTAACGCGGCGCCTGGTCCGTCGCGCGGCCGCCGAGATATCGGGCGAGGACCTGCCGTCAGGCTGGTCGCGCTGGGCCCTGCCCGTGCTGGGCGCGACCGGCGCCGCGGTCCTGGCTGCCGGCCTCTGGGGAATCACCCGCCCCGATACCCAGGCGACGGCGTCGGAGCCCGTTGCGGCCATGGTCGAGTCTCCGGCGCCCACGACACCGGAGGAGTCGTCGGCGCCGGAGCCGCTGCCCGAGCCGACCGCACCGCCGGAACCCACGCTCGAAGAACAGCTGCGGCTCGCCGCCGACCTTACCGACACCGAGACGGCTTTCGCGGCATTGTTCGAGACCTGGGGACTCGCCTACGACACGCGCGGCGGAACAGGCTGCAGCCAGGCCGAGGCCGCCGGGCACGCCTGTTTTTTCCAGCGCGGCTCGTGGAGCGGACTGCGACTGCTCGACAGGCCGGCAGTCCTGACGCTGACCGACACGGCGGGAACCACGCACGACGTGGTGCTGACGGCAATCCTCGGTGACAGGGCCGAGCTCTCGATTGCCGGTGTAAGGGTCGAGCACCCGATCGAAGACGTTTCGGACCTCTGGTTCGGCCAGTTCCTTATGCTCTGGAAGCCCGCGAACGGCATCGCGGTGTCGCTGCGGCAGGGTTCGCAAAACACCACGGTGACGTGGCTGCGGCAGAGCCTCGCGACGATTGACGATCGCTATCGTGCCGAACCGCTGGACTCCGATCTCTACGACGCCGAGCTGGCGGCGCGCGTGCGCAATTTCCAGCGCGACCACCGTATCGACGTGGACGGACTCGCGGGCCAGCAGACGCAGATCGTCGTCAACTCGCTGCTCGCAGCGGATGGCACACCGCGTCTGATTACACCGCGGCTGGCGCAGGACTGATTCATGTCATTCATACTCGACGCGCTGAAGAAATCCGAGACCGACCGCCAGCAACAAGGCGGTGCGGAATTCTCCACCGTGCCATCGGCGACGCCGGGTGCGGGTACCCCGCGCTGGATCTGGGGCCTCATAGCATTGCTGCTCGTCAACGCGGTCGCAGTTGCGTGGCTGCTGTTGCGGCCGCAGCCGGCGCAGCCGACACCGAGCCCCGCTGCAGATTCGCTCGACTGGATCGGCGCGGCAGCGGGGC
>JAAUYH010109977.1_pt1 | contig 17363 bp, 16 predicted proteins | sample 7278061 | NCBI WGS metagenome assembly JAAUYH01 (sample SAMN14350203, study PRJNA611818) | marine sediment metagenome | isolation source: surface marine sediment (0.6m) | place: French Polynesia: Moorea | collected 2018-08 | reverse complement strand
TGGTGGGCCCGGTAGGACTCGAACCTACGACCAAGGGATTCACTTGACCCGATCATTTCTGACCGGAGTGGACTATCTCATCACCCTCAACCGAATTGTTAGGGGCGGGACGCTCTAGCCTGTTATTAAGAACGCTGAAGTTCTCAGGTAGTCTCTGCACCTTCCGGCAGTGTACTGCCGGCTTGGCTCAGGATTGCCATCAGCCTTACTGCTAAGGTTTCCCTGAATTCATCCCGTTCATTCTGTGCCTTTCGGCACAAACGCACCTTTTTGATGAGTCCCCTGCTCTAACCAACTGAGCTACAGGCCCACACGTGGGGGGACGCATTCTAACAAAGAAAAGCCGGGCATGGCCCGGCTTTTTGATCGCGGCTGAAGCCGCTCCTACGTTGTCGATTGAAGCCGTTCCCACGACCGCAAAATGCGCTGTAGGAGGGCCTTCAGGCCCGAATGCTTCAGTCTTCGATCAGGAAGCTCCTGAGCTGATCCGAACGCGTGGGGTGCCGCAGCTTTCTGAGCGCTTTGGCCTCGATCTGGCGGATGCGCTCACGCGTGACGTCGAACTGCTTGCCGACCTCCTCGAGGGTGTGATCGGTGTTCATGTCGATGCCGAAGCGCATGCGCAGCACCTTGGCTTCGCGCGGCGTCAGGCCGGCCAGCACATTGTGCGTGGTTTCCTTGAGGCCCTGCGAGGTTGCCGAGTCGACCGGCGAATGCACGGTCTGGTCTTCGATGAAGTCGCCGAGGTGTGAATCCTCGTCGTCGCCGATGGGCGTCTCCATCGAGATCGGCTCCTTGGCGATCTTCAGCACCTTGCGCACCTTGTCTTCCGGCATGTCCATGCGCTCGGCCAGCTCGTCGGGCAGCGGCTCGCGGCCCATCTCCTGCAGCATCTGTCGCGAGATCCGGTTGAGCTTGTTGATCGTTTCGATCATATGCACAGGGATACGAATCGTGCGCGCCTGGTCCGCGATCGAACGCGTGATCGCCTGGCGAATCCACCAGGTCGCGTACGTCGAGAACTTGTAGCCGCGCCGGTATTCGAACTTGTCCACCGCCTTCATCAGGCCGATGTTGCCTTCCTGAATCAGGTCCAGGAACTGCAGGCCGCGGTTCGTGTACTTTTTCGCAATCGAGATGACGAGTCGAAGGTTGGCCTCGACCATTTCCTTCTTGGCACGGCGTGCCTTCGCTTCGCCGATCGACATCTGGCGGTTGATTTCCTTGATGTCGTCGATACCGATGTTCGTTTCCTCTTCGACCGCGATCAGCTTGCGCTGCGCCCGAAGGATGTCGTCCTTGAGCTTCGCGAGGGTCGAGGAGTGTTTGCGCTTGGCGCGGATATGCTTGTCGACCCACTCGAGATCCGTTTCGTTCTTCGGGAAGCTCGCAAGGAAGTCCTTGCGCGGCATGCCCGCGTCGCGCACGCAGATGCGCATGACCATGCGCTCCTGGGAGCGGATGATGGAAACGATGCCGCGCAGGTTCTTGACGAGCATGTCGAAGAGCTTCGGCGACAGCTTCAGTTCCATCAGCTGGTCGGCGAGGTCCGCCTGGATCTTGGTCGTCTTCTTGTCCTTGAATCCGTTGGTCTCGATCGACTTCATGACGCGGTTATGCAGGCGCTTGATGACTTTGACTCGAGCCTTCACCTCTTCCGGATCCGGTCCGGTGTCGACGGCTTCTTCGTCGTCATCGTCGTCGGTTTTCGCCGCCGGCGGCTTGATCTCATCCGGCTCATTGGGGTCGATGAAGCCAACCACGAAGTCCTGCAGACGGGTTTCGCCCGCATTCACGGCCTCGGCGACGGCAAGCAGCAGCTTGATCGTCGGCGGGAAGTGCGACATGTGATACTTGACCTGGTTCAGGCCGTCTTCGATCCGCTTGGCGATCTCGATCTCGCCCTGGCGGGTCAGCAGTTCGACGGTGCCCATCTCGCGCATGTACATGCGGACAGGGTCCGTCGTGCGGCCGAACTCGGCGTCAACGCTGGCGAGCGCCGCTTCTGCTTCCTCGGCAGCGTCGTCATCGTTTGAGACGGCAGCGTCGGACAACAGGATCGACTCGGCATCCGGCGCCTTCTCGTGCACCGTGATGCCCATATCGTTAATCATGTTGACGATATCCTCGATCTGCTCCGGATCGACGATGTCGTTGGGCAAATGATCGTTGACCTCGGCGTAGGTCAGGTATCCCTGCTCCTTGCCGCGGGCGATCAAATCCTTTAACTGCTGCGCCTGTTTCTTGACGCCTAGAGCTGCACGTTTCTCACTCAAAGCGAAACGCCTCCATGTAAAAAATGCAAACGACCAAGTGTACTGGTTTGACCCAGTTCCTTCCACAAAAATTCCGTTAGAGTGCGCATTAACTGAGCGCCCGGAGCTCGGCCTTTTCTTCTTTGGTTAACGGCCCAACTCGCTGTTTCTTAATCAATAAATCGATGCGATCCCGCCTGCCCATCGTTCCGAGCTGCTCGATACAGGCTGCCAGCTCGGCGCGGGGGTCGAAATCCTCGTCATCCGGGATCTCCACCGCGGCCAGCTTGCCGAGATGACGTCCCTGTTCGTCGTGTCGCCAGCGCTCCAGCAGGCCCGCGGTGTTAATAGTGGGTTCGGATTGGACGGTTTCAATAAGGCTGATCAATAAGTCAACGCCGGGCCGGTCCACCGAGGCCAGGCTTGTCGCATCCAGATCGACGGCGCCGTCCGGCTGATGCAGCAACAGCGTTATCGCCCGGCGAACCACGGACGGTCCGCCGCTGCTGCGCCGCTTGTGGTGCGTCGCCGGCGTCGGCGAATCATGCGGCCTCGATGCCTTCGGTCTGATCATCGAGTCTAGCTTTGGCGCCGACAGGCCGACGCGCTCTGCCAGCGAGGCGATCAGCAGCTCACGGTAGACGCCATCCGGCGTCTTCGCGACCAGCGGTCTCGCGAGCTCAACCAGTCTGGCCCTGCCGTCTGCGTTGTCGAGTTCGACCTGGCTCGCCAGTTCCTCGATCAGGTACTCCGACAGCGCCATGCCGGCGTCGAGCAGGTCGATGAAGGCCTGGCTGCCGTGCTCGTTGACGTAGGTGTCCGGGTCGTGTCCGTCCGGCAGGAAGACGAAATGCACCTGCCGGCCCTCGCGGATGTGCGGCAGCGTCGTTTCCAGTGCCCGCCACGCGGCCTTCTTGCCGGCGCGGTCCCCGTCGAAGCAGAACTCGACCCGGTCGGTCAGCCGGAACAGCTGGTTCAGGTGATCCGGGGTCGTCGCGGTACCCAGCGTCGCCACGGCGAAATTGATGCCGTTCCTGGCGAGGGCCACAACGTCCATGTAGCCCTCGACGACGACCAGTCGCTCGATGTGCCTGAGCGCCTGGCGCGCCTCGTACAGCCCATAGAGCTCGCGTCCCTTGTGGAAAAGAACGGTCTCGGGTGAGTTCAGGTACTTCGGCTCGCCATCGCCCATGGCCCTGCCGCCAAAGGCGATGCACCGGCCCCGCGCATCGCGGATCGGGAACATGATGCGGTCGCGGAAACGATCGTAGTGGCGGCCATTGTCTTTGCGAATGACGAGGCCGGTAGCCAGGAGCCGTTCAAGCGCTTCCTGCGACCCCCCGAACTTGTCGATCAGCTCGCTCCAGCCGTCCGGCGCATAGCCGATGCCGAAACGCTTGGCCGTGGCGCCATCAACGCCGCGCTCCTTCAGGTAGGCGACAGCGGGCGCGTGCTCGCGCAACCGATTCTGCCAGTGCTGTTGCGTATTGCTCATCAACGTAAATAGCTCGTCGTATCGTCGCGCGGGCTGGTCGCTCTCGTCCCGCGGAACCTCCACACCCATCTGGCCGGCAAGGCTCTCGATCGCTTCCACGAAGCTCATATGGTCGTGTTCCATCAGAAAGCCGACCGCCGTGCCGTGAGCGTTACAGCCGAAGCAGTGGTAGAAGCCCTTATGCGGGCTCACCGTAAACGACGGTGTTTTCTCGTCGTGGAACGGGCAACAGGCCTTGAATTCCCGTCCGGCCTTCTTCAATTCCACACGCCGTCCGACGACCTCGACGATATCTGCTCTTGCGATCAGATCATCGATGAAGTCCTGCGGAATGCGTCCTGCCATTGTGTATAAACGCCAGCTCCGTGAATGTGGGTCTTGCCAGTCTTATTCTTTTGCAGAAACAGGGACGGGAGCCCCGCTTCCTTTTATTTTCCAAGCATAAGCGCGTTCGACGCGCGCTGCCAGTGTGGGGTCAGCCTGCCAGGCGCGCTTTGACCTTGGCGCCGACGACGCCCATGTCCGCCTGACCCGCCACCCTGGCCTTGATTGCGCCCATGACCTTGCCCATGTCGCGAATCGACTCGGCGCCGGTCTGGCTGATCGTTTCGTTGACGATTGCCTCGATCTGGGCATCGTCCAGTTGTTCCGGCAGGTAGGTTTCCAGCACGGCTATTTCAGCCGTTTCGATGTCGGCGAGATCGGTCCGTCCACCCTTCGTGAACTGCTCGACGGAGTCGCGCCGCTGTTTGACCATTTTTTCGATGACGCCCAGCACGGCTGCATCGTCGAGCTCATTCCGCGTATCGACCTCGACCTGTTTGATAGCAGCCAGAATCAGGCGCACGACCTTGAGCCGATCCTTGTCGCCGGCTTTCATCGCGGTCTTCATGTCGTCGGCAATCGCGCCTTTCAGTGACATGTGGGTGGCCTTGACGGTAGCGGCCTCACGGGCGTGAGGTCGTTTGTGCGGGGAGTGAGTACGCGATTAATACAGGCGCTTGCGCTTGGATTCTTCGCGGGAAATGCGCTTCAGGTGGCGTTTTACGGCAGCCGCCTTCTTGCGCTTGCGCTCCTGCGTCGGCTTCTCGTAAAACTCACGACGGCGCAGTTCCGTCAAGACTCCTGCCTTCTCGCAGGCGCGCTTGAAGCGGCGCAGGGCAGCGTCAAAGTACTCATTTTCTTTTACGCGAACACTTGGCATACGTTGCAGTTCTTTAAGTCCAAATACAAAGAAACCCGGCACCGGGCCGGGAACAGCAGCGCATTGTAACGACTGGGCCCGGACTTTGCAAAGCCCAAAACACCGATTTTCGGGCTCCCTGGATGGTCTCGCAGGCCGATCCGGGCGGGCCGCGAGTACCCGCGAATCCTGTATGATCCGCGTCCATGATTGTCCTAGGTATTGAATCCAGCTGCGACGAGACCGGTGTCGCCGTCTACGACACCGACAGGGGCCTCCTCGCCGACGCACTGCACAGCCAGGTCGATCTGCACGCTGTCTACGGTGGCGTCGTGCCCGAGATCGCCTCGAGGGACCACCTGAAACGGCTGCTGCCGATGCTTGAGTCGGTGCTGGAGGATGCCGGCATCGACAAGCCGGACGCGATTGCCTACACCGCCGGACCGGGCCTCGTCGGGGCCCTGATGGTCGGCAGCGGTATGGCGAACGGCCTCGGCCTCGCCTGGGGGTGCCCGGTCATCCCGGTGCACCACATGGAGGGCCACCTCGTCGCGCCGATGCTGGAAGAAGAGCCGCCGAAATTCCCGTTCCTCGCGCTGCTGGTCTCGGGCGGTCACACCATGCTGATCGCCGTCGAAGGACTCGGTCGCTACGAGCTGATGGGGTCAACGCTCGATGATGCCGTAGGGGAGGCCTTCGACAAGACCGCCAAGGTCCTCGGCCTGGGCTACCCGGGCGGCCCAGCGCTCGCGGAGCTGGCGAGGGATGGCAACGAAGACGCGTTTGCGTTTCCGAGGCCGATGCTTTCCAAACCGGGGTTTGATTTCAGTTTCAGCGGCCTCAAGACTGCAGTCATCCTGGAAATTCGCCGGCTGAAGGGCTCCGGTGAGTTCGACGCCCGGCGAGCCGATATTGCCGCCTCGTTTCAGCGAGCGGCGGTTGACGCGCTGGTGGGTAAGGCCGTCAAAGCCGCATCCGCCCGTGGGCTCGACCGAATCGTTGTCGCCGGCGGCGTCGGTGCCAACCAACTGTTGCGAGCTGAGATCAAGCGGCGTTTCGATGGCGACGTGTACTATCCCCGGCTCGCGTACTGCACCGACAACGGTGCGATGATTGCGATGGCGGGTGCACTGCGGCTGGCCGACGCGGCTCCGGCCGGGTCAATCCGGGCGCAGGCACGATGGCCGCTAGACGGCCTTCTGCCGCCGGCGAGCCCGTGAATCGAGAACAAAAAGGACAGAACGCATGGACATCATCTATCTGCATGGGCTGAAGATCGACGCGACGATCGGTATCTGGGAGTGGGAAAAGGCCATCAGGCAGACGGTGGTCATCGATCTCGACATGGGTGCCGATATTCGCAAGGCGGCCAGCTCGGATGACGTCAAGGACACGCTGAACTACAAGGCAGTGGCCAAGCGCATACAGCAGTTTGTCGAGGACTCCTCGTTCGAACTGGTCGAAACCCTGGCGGAGAAGATCGCCGAGATCATCCTGAACGAGTTCGACGTGCCGTGGGTCCGCGTCAAGCTGAACAAGCCGGGTGCAATTCGCGGGTCGCGAGACGTCGGCGTCCTGATCGAGCGCGGCGAGCGCTAGCGCCAACGAAGCCCGGACTTTGGCACATGACGACGATCTACCTGGGCCTTGGCAGCAATGTAGACCCGCAGCGGAACCTGCGATTCGGGCTCGACGAGCTCCGCCGACGCTTTGGCGAACTTGTCATAAGCCCGACTTATCAGAGCGCCGCGGTAGGGTTCGACGGCGACGATTTTCTGAATCTCGTCGTTTCGACCGAGAGCGATGCGGACCCCGAAACCCTACGTGACGAGCTGGAGGACATACATCGCCTTGCCGGCCGCCAGCGCAACGAAGAGCGCTTCTCGTCCCGAACCCTGGACATCGATTTGCTGCTGGCCGGCGATCTCGTCACGGACGGGCCGCCCATTCGCCTGCCGCGCACGGATGTGCTTGAATATGCCTACGTACTAAGACCCCTGGCCGACATCGCCCCTGATGTTCGCCACCCGGAAACCGGCCGCACGTTTCTCGAGCACTGGCAGGGTTTCGACCAGGATAGTCAGCCACTGACCGAGGTTGCCCTGGATCCGGACTAAACGCGGTAGAAAGGGTTAAACACCAAATGGAGGCTCGAATGAAACGGATGCTCGTTCTGTGCTTTGCAGCATTGCTGACCGCCTGCGGCGGCGGTGGCGGCTCCAGCGCCCCTGAACCGGTCGCCGATGATTCCTGCTCCATCACCGGACAAAAGCAGTTCGTGCTGGACACGATGCGCGACGTCTACCTCTGGAACAACCTGCTGCCGGCCGACGTCAATATCGACAGCTTCGCAACCCCCGGCGACCTTCTTGCGTTCCTGACGACGTTCCAGCCGGTCGACCGATTCAGCTTCCTGCGGTCTGCCAGTGACGAACAGGCGTTCCTGGAGGGCCAGTTCGAAGGCTTCGGCTTCAGTTCGCGATTCGTCGCCGCCAATGACCTGCGCTTGTCTCGAGTGTTCGTCGATAGCCCGGCGTGGGACGGTGGACTGCGTCGCGGTCAGCAGATTCTGTTGATCAACGGCAGGACGATTGCCGACATCGAGGCCAATGAGGGCCTGGGTGCCGTTTTCGGTCTTTCGCCGCTGGATTTCACGATGCGCGAGCCGGACGGAAACGAATTCACCGTCAGTGTGTCCCAGGGTATCGTCGATATCGATCCCGTGCCCCAGTTCCGGATCATCGACGCAGGCGGTGGCCGCCAGGTGGGTTATGTGGAGCTGTACACGTTCATCAGTTCCGCGAACGCGCAGCTGGATGAGGCGTTCAACGCGTTTCGACTCGCCGGCGTCAACGAGGTTGTGCTGGATCTGCGCTTCAATGGCGGTGGCCTGGTCAGTACGGCAGAGCTGCTCGGTGATCTTCTCGGGGGCTTCAACAACGACGGCCTCATCTTCTCCGAGACCCTGTTCAATGCCGACCGAACACCCGTTGTTTGCGCCAATGCCGAGAACTGCATCGAGCGCTTCTCGCGTCGCGGCGCGTCGGTGGACCTGTCGAGGCTCGCCATCATCGCGAGTCGAGGCACGGCGTCGGCAAGCGAGCTTGTGCCTAACTCTCTCGAACCGTACGTCATGGGCGACGTAGGCGTTATCGGCACCAACACCTTCGGCAAGCCGGTAGGGCAGGAGGGCTTTTCATTCTGTGACCAGGTCCTTCGTCCCGCAACCTTCCAGACCGTCAACGCCGATGGCTTTGGCGATTACTTCGACGGCCTGCCCGTCGACTGCGCTGCCGTCGACGATCTCAATGTGCCGGTCGGCGCCGACGAGGATCCGAACGTCATCGCGGCCCTGGAATACCTCGCGTCCGGTGGCTGCCCGGTGACCGCGATCCCGGCCGACCCGACAAAGCCGGGTGCGCAGCCGTTCGTGCCGCCGAGGCCCGATCTGCGCGGCGCGCCGAAGCGCGAGTACCTCGACGCCTGGTAGTGCGGTCGGGCTATACGGTCCGATTCAACTGCAGCAGGTCCCACAGGTTGCCGTACAGATCCTCGAATACGGCAACGATGCCGTAGGACTCCGTTTTCGGCTCCCTGACGAACTTGACGCCGCGCGCGACCATCTCGTCGTAGTCGCGCCAGAAATCGTCGGTGTTCAGGAACAGGAACACTCGACCGCCTGCCTGGTTACCGATGAACTGCTCCTGCTCAGGCGTTGACGCCCGGGCCAGCAAAAGCGTTGCGCCCTCGGACCCGGGTGGAGCTACGACGACCCACCGCTTGTCTTGTTCGGGCTGATAGGTGTCCTCTACCAACGTAAAGCGCAGAGTTTTTGTGTAAAACTCGATCGCCTCGTCGTAGTCGCGAACAACGAGTGCCATGTGAACGATTGACTGGTGCATCGCTATTGCCGCGCTACCAACCCACGGACCGACCACCGTCGACGGCGATGATCTGGCCGGTCACGTAGTCGGCGTCACGCACCAGGTAAAGCACGCAACCGGCGATGTCTTCCGGCCCGCCTGTCCGCTTCAGCGGAATCTGCTCGAGGATGGAGGCCTTGGCCGAGTCTGCCATGCCGCCCTCAGGCCACAATATGGCACCGGGCGATACGCCGTTGACGCGAATCTCCGGTCCAAGGTCCTTGGCCAGCGATCGCGTAAGCATCGCGAGCCCCGCCTTGGCGGGCCCGTAGATCAGGTGGTCCTTTAACGGGCGTTGCGCGTGTATGTCGACGATGTTGATCAGTGAGCCCTGTGTCTCGCGAAGGTGGGGCACTGCGGCCTTGGCGACGAACAGCGGCGCCTTCAGGTTACTGCCCACCAGGTCTTCCCAGGCGTCCTCGGTAATCTCATTGAGAGGCGTCGGATAGAAACTCGACGCGTTGTTGACGACGGTATCCAGCCGACCTTTCCAGGCGGCGACAGATTCAATAAGCGCGGCGATTTTCGGGGTGTCGAGCAGGTCCGCCTGGAACGTCCTGGCGGATCCGTCTCGCAGCTCGTTCAGTTCGGCGGCGAGCGCATCGGCTGGCGCGCTCGAGCTTCGGTAGTGAATGGCGACGCTGGCACCGTCTTGGTGAAGTTCGCGTACAATCGCGGCGCCAACACGAAGGGCGCTGCCGGTAACGAGCGCGACTTTGCCGTCGAGATTCCTGGGTTCGGACATTCAGGGCTTTCCGTAGCTAACTGGCGTTTCATTCTCGTGGACATTGATGATCTGATGCAACCGCTGCCGATTCCTGACGAACAAAGCCTGGCGCACAGTGAGCGTTGCGCGGTTTTCCTCCGCGAGGCGATGGCGGAGGGCAGCTTAAGCTTTGCACAATTCATGAACGCCTGCCTGTACACGCCGGGACTCGGCTACTACGCCGCGGGCAGTCGCAAATTCGGTGCGGGCGGCGACTTCGTGACGGCGCCGGAGATCTCGCCAGTATTCTCGCGCGTGCTCGCGCGCCAGGTGGCGGCCGTGCTCGAACAACTGGAGAAACCTGACGTACTCGAGTTCGGCGCCGGCAGCGGGGCGATGGCGGCAGAGGTATTCGGCAGGCTGAAAGCGATGGGCGAGGCGCCCGAGCACTACCTTATTCTTGAGGTGTCGCCGGATCTTCGCGAGCGGCAACAACGGCGAATCGCCGAGCGACTGCCGTCCGACGTCGACCGCTTCCGATGGATCGACGAAATACCAGGGTCGTTCAACGGTGTGATTCTTGCGAACGAGGTGCTGGATGCGCTGCCGGTGGAGCGATTCGAAATTCGGGATGGCGTCGTGTTTCAGCAGCGCGTGACTACCGATGGAGACCGTTTCGTGCTGACGACGGCGCCGGCGCCATCGGTGCTCACCGAAGCCGTTTCTCGCATTGAATCGGATCTCGGGACGACGCTGCCGGAAGGCTTCACGTCAGAGATCTGCACGGCCGCTTTCGACTGGACCGCGAGCCTCGTCAACGGTCTGCGGGAAGGCGCTATCTTCCTTTTCGACTACGGCGTTGGGCGCGATGCCTACTATGCGCCGGATCGCGATGGAGGCTGGTTGCGCTGTCATTTCAGGCACCACGCTCACAGCAACCCGCTGGTCTACCCGGGCATCCAGGACATCACGGCATGGGTCGACTTCTCGCTGGTCGCCGAAGCGGCGGTGACCGCGGGCGCAGAAATTGGTGGATATGTGACACAGGCCCACTTTCTGATGGCCGGCGGGCTCGACGCAGAGCTCGAGTTGATGCAGGATGCGCCGCTGGACAAACAGCTCGAGCTGGCGTCGGCGGTAAAGACGCTGACGCTGCCCGGCGAGATGGGCGAACACGTCAAGTGCCTCGGGCTGGTCAAAGGCAACGTTCGAACGCCGGACGCCCTGACGATGATGGACATAACTCACACGCTCTAAGGCGTCTCTGAAGGAACACCCTCAATGACCTGGCTACAAGTTGTCGTGCTTGCGATCGTGCAGGGCATCAGTGAATTTCTTCCGATCTCGAGCTCGGGCCACCTGGTGCTCGTTCCGGTCGCGTTCGGCTGGAGCGACCAGGGACTCGCCTTTGACGTTGCCGTGCATTTTGGCTCACTGCTCGCCGTCTGCGCGTATTTCTGGGGCGACATCGTGGCCCTCGTTCGCGGCGGACTCCAGGTGGTGGGTTTTCGACAGGACACGCCGGAATCGAGAATGGCACTCGCTATCGGTCTTGGCACGATACCCGCGGCTGCGGCCGGCCTGACACTCGCCGGCTGGATCGAGACCAACCTTCGGAGCCCGTCGGTCATCGTGTTCACCCTCGCCGGTTACGCCATCCTGATGGTGCTGGCCGACAAGCTCTGCAGGCGGGACCGTGCCGTCAGTGACGTGACGCTGAAAGACGCCATCGTCATCGGTTGCGCGCAGGCGCTGGCGCTGGTCCCCGGCACATCGCGCTCCGGCGTGACCATCACGGCCGGACGAATCCTGGGCTTCGATCGCCGGGACGCGGCCCGCTTCTCGTTCCTGCTATCGGTCCCCGTGATCCTGCTGGCTACTGTTTATGAATTGGGTTCGCTGATCATGGGCGACGCAATCGTGCCCTGGCTGCAGCTCTTCGTTGCCGTCATAGTCTCGGCGATCGTCGCCTATATCAGCATCGACTTCTTCATGCGGGTCGTGACGAAGATCGGATTGCTGCCTTTCGCGATCTACCGACTCGTGCTGGCAGCCGTCATCCTCTACGTGCTCGTCTGACCTCGTCCCGGATGGGCGCAATTGCGTTGACGCGGGCGCGCCTGATCCTGCCCGGGATATCCTCGCCCGCGAATTCGCTGGCGATGGCCGCTGCGTCGACGTCCCTCGCTGCCGCGAAGGCGCGCCTCAAGTAGTCCACCTGGGGATAGTCCCTGTCCTCGAGCCCCTTGCGGCCACGCGCGTCCGCTTCGCAGGTGACAAGGAACTTCTCGAAGCGTTCCGGGCGACGAAACGCGTCGGCGGCCTCGATGACGCGCAGCACGGTGTCAGCGCGCAGTTCAAAGGCGCGGTGGCAGTGCAGGTGATAATTCGCGACGAGTTTCCCGAGTTCGCGATAGGCCTTCGGAATCGGCAAGCGCTCTGCCATCTTGTCCACAAGCTTCTTACCTCGTTGTTCGTGGCCGGGGTGTGATGGCAGGTCTGCGGCTCTCGTCGTGCCCTTGCCCAGGTCGTGAACCAGCGCGGCGAAACGCACGTCGCCATCGGCTGACAGGCGCTCCGCCTGGTCCAGCACCATCATCGTATGCAGTCCCGAGTCGATCTCGGGGTGCCAATCCTTCGTCTGCGGAACGCCGAACAGGCGCTCGACCTCCGGGAAGATGACGGCGAGCGCACCGCAGTCGCGCAAGACTTCGAAAAACACGCGGCAATCGCGGCCACGGAGCGCGCTCTCGGTTTCTTTCCAGACCCGGTCTGGCACCAATGCACTGACCTCGCCGTTCTCAACCATTTCGCGCATCAGACTCATCGTCTCGTCAGCCACGCGAAAGCCCAGGTGACGAAACCTGGCAGCAAACCTGGCCACTCGCAGGACGCGCACGGGGTCCTCAGAGAACGACGAAGAGATGTGTCGAAGCGTCTTGTTCCTGATGTCGTCGAGCCCACCATACGGATCGATGAGCTGACCGTCTTCGTCCTCTGCCAGTGCATTGATCGTCAGGTCCCGCCGTTTCAGGTCGTCCTCGATGGATACGTCCGGTGACGTATTGAAGGCAAAGCCGTGATAGCCGGCGGCGGTCTTCCGTTCCGTTCTCGCCAGCGCGTATTCCTCGCCGGTCTCGGGGTGCAGGAACACCGGGAAGTCTTTGCCGACGGGTCGGTAGTCGAGCGCGATCATTTCTTCAGGCGTACTGCCCACGACGCACCAGTCGCGTTCTGCGACCGGCAGTCCGAGCTCTGCATCACGAACGGCGCCACCAACGAGGTAAACTTGCATGCGTGGAGTCTAGCAAAGCTTGCCTGTGTCTAATTTGAAAGCGATCTCAGTCCTCGTTGCCTGCGGGTGCCTCTCCGGCTGTTACTACATGCAGGCGGCGAAAGGGCATATCGACCTGATGAGCAAGCGAGAGCCGATCGACCAGGTGCTCGAAGACGCATCGACGGAGCCGGAACTCGCGCGACGGCTCCGGCTCGTGACCGAGGCGCGCGAGTTCTCGATAACGGAGCTGAAGCTACCGGATAACGACAGCTACAGAAGCTATGCGGACCTCGGCCGACAACAGGTACTGTGGAATCTCTTCGCGACCGAAGAGTTCTCCATGGAGCCCAGGACCTGGTGCTACCCGATCGTCGGTTGCGTGGCCTACCGCGGCTACTTCAACAACGACACGGCACGCCGAAAGGTCGAGGATCTGCAAGAAGACGGCTACGACGTCGCAATGGGCGGCGTGGCCGCGTATTCCACGCTGGGCAGGTTCAACGACCCCGTGTTGAACACGATGATGGCCTGGGACGACGTGCATCTGATAGGCGTTCTCTTTCACGAGCTCGCGCACCAGGTGATCTACATCAAGGATGACACGACGTTTAACGAGTCGTTTGCGACGGCGGTCGAAGAGGCCGGACTCGAGCGCTGGCTTGCCAGCCGGGGTGAGAGCGAGCGGCTGGCCAGTTTCCATCGACGCAAGGCGCTCGAAAAGGACATCTTCGAACTGGTCGACGAGACGAGAGCCGAACTGGCCGTCGTGTACGCGGGTTCAGACACGGAGCAGATGCGCCGCAGCAAGCAGGCGATCTTTGATGACCTGTCGGCGGCTGTTGCAGCCCGCCTCGAGGAAAGTGGCTTACCGGCTCGCCACTGGCTGGTGGGGGACCTGAACAACGCGAAGCTGGTACCGCTGGCGCTCTATGAGTCGCTCGTACCCGCTTTCAAGGCGTTGCTGGCGCAATGTGGCGGCGACTTCGACTGTTTTTTTTCCGAGGTGACACGCATCGGCGGCTATGACGTCGATCAAAGGAACGCCGAATTGGAGGGCCTGGCACGAGATGCCAGGCCCTGAGCCGTTTCCTAGCGGAATTGCAGCATCAGCGAGCGGTCGCCTCGCTGCACCAGCAGGAACAGAATCGTTTGCCCCTCGGCTCGTTCGTTGAGCTCGGCGAGGTTGCGCACGGCCCGGCGATTCACGGCCTTGATGACGTCGCCTGCCCGCAGGTCTCGCTGGGCCGCCGGGCTGCCGGCCTCAACTGAGATCACCTCGACACCGGTCCCGGCAGCCGTTACGGAGCCGTTCGCAAACTGCGCGCCGACAAGGCCCGGGTGAATCGCGGCGCCGACCGTCTGTACGATCTGTTGCTGGCCGAGCGCGGTCGTCGCGTTGCGTCGATCGCCGTCACGAATGAACGTGATGTCGACCTCGTCGCCGGAGCGCATCAGGCCGATCGTATTACGCAGTTTCGCAGCGCCATCGATCTTCTCGTCGTTGACCCCGATGATGATGTCGCCCAGTTCCAGCCCGGCCTTTTCGGCGGCGGAGCCGGACTCGACGCTGGTAATGACGGCGCCGCTGGTGACATCCGTGTTGAGCGTGTTGAGCGCCCTGGCTGCCTCGGCGTCCACCGACTGGATAGAGACGCCGAGCAGGCCCCGACGGATCTCACCGAAGTCCAGGAGCTGACGCATGATTGACTGTGCGATCTCGGAGGGGACAGCGAAACCGATGCCCACGTTGCCGCCGGTGCGGCTGATGATCGCCGAGTTGATGCCCACGAGCTCGCCCCGCATGTTGACCAGCGCGCCGCCCGAGTTACCCGGGTTAATGGACGCGTCGGTCTGGATGAAGTCCTCGTAACCATCCCGGCTGATGCCCATTCGACCGAGTGCGCTGACGATGCCGGACGTCACCGTGTGGCTCAGCCCGAAGGGATTACCGATCGCGAGTACGAAATCGCCGACCCGAACTTCATCCGAGTCGCCGATCGGCATTTCTTTCAGGCCATCGGCATCGACCTTGATGACGGCAATGTCGGTGGCCGGGTCAGAACCGACGATTTCTGCGTCGAAGACCTGACCGTCACGCAGGGATATCTGGATCTCGTCGGCATTCTCGACCACGTGGTGGTTGGTCAGGATGTACCCGTTTTCCGCATCCACGATCACACCGGAGCCCGCGCTGGCGACTTCGCGCGAACGGCCCGGCGGAGCATCCGGCAGGCCGAAGAACCGGCGGAATGCGTCGTCACCGAGCGGGTTGCGTTGCGATACGACCTGGCTGACGCGGATGTTTACAACGGCGGGGGACACTTCCTCCACCAGCGGCGCGAGGCTGGGCATTTCCTTGCCATTTATCGATGCCGGTATGCCTGCCCATACCGCTGTTGACAGGATCAACAGAGCGGCAGCCATGTGTAAACGGATGTTCTTCATTTACGTTCTCCGAAACAGTAGCGAGCGCTTCCAGCGCTTTGCCTGATTATAGGCTGTTAGGGGGTCGACACTTGCCCCGGGCCGAAGTTCCGGCCCGGGAGGCACCGTATCGACCGGTCAATGCGGTCTGCGGCCTGTGCCCGGCCGCTGGTCCGGCTGCCCGTCAGGCGGCCTCGACCGTGATCTTGCGTGCCTGGACCTCAGGAATCTTCGGAATCCGTACCTCGAGGATACCGTCCTTGCTCTGGGCCCGAATGGCGTCGACGTCGGCCATTTCCGGCAGCGAAAAGCGCCGGTCGAAGCGACCGCTTGCGCGTTCGCGCCGGGTCAACGTTGCTTCTTCACTGTTCTCGAATGCAGCGCGTTCGCCCGAGATGCTCAGGATGCCCTTGTCGGTGCTGATCTCTATCGCGGAGGACTCGACACCCGGCAGGTCCAGCCTGACGAGGAACGCGTCCTTGTATTCGATGATGTCGGTTGCGGGCTGCCAGCCCGAGGCGGTGCCCGTCCGGCCCAGATCGTTATGCAGCAGATCGGCGATCCGGAAAGGCTCAAATCGTGTCAATTTCATCGTCATTCTCCCAATGTCCTTGCCCGTTCCCGGGCACTGATAAGCTTAGATATCGCTCGATTTTGGGCCTGCCGGAACGCAATTCAAGAGGCTGATTCGGGCGCTATTTGGCCAAAAAAGACCATGTTTCTACATAACGTAACAGCCACTAGATGTAGTGATCGGCCCGTGTAGCAAAAGTGTCACAATTTTTTTGTGAATTTTAAACCAAATTGTTCCATGAATCGTATAAAGTATTGTTTTTTCTATATAAACGGACAATGTAAAAATTTCCGTTAATGCTTGACACACGCGTCTACGGGGCATAATCTCTACACCCATCGGACACAACATCTTGTGTCTTCTCAGCAGGGTTTTCGGAGCCACTTCTGGCTTCCGCGGCACAGTTGGATGTGTTGCGGGGGGGTTCCTTTCGCTGTTGAAATCTAACGAATTATTTGCGCCCGCAAGCGGCGCAACAGGGGAGAACGCACGGAAATGAAGTCCGCAGTCCATTTGAACGCCAGCACCGTCAACGACATCGAATTCCAGCCAGCCTCACTGGACATCTGGGACTCGAAATACCGATTGTCGTCGAAAGACGGTGAGCAGATCGATCAGACGATCGACGACACGTATCGCCGCGTCGCCGAGGCACTGTCGAAGGTCGAAGCTGACTCTAAACAGGAATACTTCTATGAAGAGTTCCTGTGGGCGCTGCGAAGCGGGGCGATTCCGGCGGGCAGGATCATGTCGAACGCGGGTGCTCGCGAGCACAAGCCGGCAACGTCGACAATCAACTGCACCGTGTCAGGTACGGTCGGCGATTCGATGGACAACATTCTGAATAAGGTCCACGAGGCAGGCCTGACGCTCAAGGCAGGCTGCGGCATCGGCTACGAGTTCTCGACGCTGCGCCCGAAAGGCGCATACGTCACGGGCGCCGGCGCCTACACGTCAGGGCCGCTGTCGTTCATGGATATCTACGACAAGATGTGCTTCACGGTGTCATCGGCTGGCGGACGCCGGGGCGCGCAGATGGGCACCTTCGATATCGGTCACCCGGACGTCATCGAGTTCATCAGAGCCAAGCGCGAAGATGGCCGTCTTCGTCAGTTCAACCTGTCGCTGCTGATCACCGACGAGTTTATGCAGGCCGTTATCAACGAGAAGGACTGGAAACTCGCGTTCCCCGTCTCGCAGAAGGAAGTCGACGACGACGGCCTCGATATCGCGGACGTCAGCCAGTTTGTCTGGCGTGACTGGCCGGAGCCCGGCAACTACGTTACCGATTCGAAGGGCCTGGTTGCGTGCAAGATCTACAAGACGATGCCGGCCCGCCGCGTCTGGGACATCATCATGGCGAGCACCTACGATTTCGCCGAGCCCGGCTTTGTCCTGATCGACAAGGTCAACGAGATGAACAACAACTGGTTCTGCGAGAACATCCGCGCAACCAACCCCTGCGGCGAGCAGCCGCTGCCGCCGTACGGATCATGCCTGCTGGGCTCGGTTAACCTGACACGATT
>JAAUYH010084132.1_pt1 | contig 17365 bp, 13 predicted proteins | sample 7278061 | NCBI WGS metagenome assembly JAAUYH01 (sample SAMN14350203, study PRJNA611818) | marine sediment metagenome | isolation source: surface marine sediment (0.6m) | place: French Polynesia: Moorea | collected 2018-08 | reverse complement strand
TGACTCGTTATTCGGCTGACGCTGGATGCCAATTCCCACCAGTCGTGGATATTTTGAATACCGAGGCAGGTGACGAACTTCACCTCGGTATACGCCAAAATATCCACGACTGGTGGGAATTGGCATCCAGCGTCAGCCGAATCACGAGTCAGCCAACCTATTCAAGGTGCTGGTTGGACGCAATGCCTTCCAGTTTTATGCCCCCACCTATGCAGCAGAGGTTGTATTAAGCACGGATAGCCCAGACAAGGTACGCCAGCAACTTCAAGCCGTGCTGGTTAGAAATGATAATCTTCCGTTAGATAAGGTAGTCACCTCACTGATGCAAACAGCAGTGACAGCCAGTGTTAGCGCTCCAACCCTAGATGCCCCAGGTCGGGCATTGTTGATCGTTGGCAGCCCAAGGGTTAAATCCCCCAGCACCTCTGGCGTCTTGGGAGGATATGTGTTGAACCAACTCAAACAGAAGGGTTGGGAAACCGAGTCGTTGACACTCAGGGGACATCTTTTGCAGGGCAAGGGGCAAACCGAATTTCTCGCAGCTGTTGACCGAGCCAATCTGATACTGTTAGTTTTCCCACTGTATATTGATTCTTTGCCATTCCTGATGATGAAGTCCCTTGAGGTGATGGCTGAGCATATCTCCACCCGCTCTCAGGAAAGTCCAAAACGGCTTTTTGCGATCGCTAATAATGGATTCCCCGAAGCCCATAATAATGCTGTGGCTTTAGCCATCTGCCGACGGTTTGCTGCTGATACTGGCATGGTTTGGTCTGGAGGTCTTGCTATGGGATCAGGAATAACTTTATTTAATGGTCAACCCATTGAGGAGGCTCAGCGCAAGGTACTACCTGTGAAACATGTTATTCAGGCTTTGGATATCGCTAGTGCTGCACTAGCGGATGGGCAAATTGTTCCACCCGAAGCTGCCAAATTGATGGCAAAAACACCTATTCCTTTTATGCCCTTCAGACTCTGGCGATGGGTGTTTATAAAACTGATGAACCATTACATTCGGCAATGGGCTGCTGCCAATCAGGTTGGTGAGTCAGAACGGTTCGCCCAACCTTACGCTAAAGTTGGGAGTGCTTGACACTCTCACCGCTACATACGAAGTATGTAGCGGGAGATTCTTGTTTCATCCCCACTTACCTAGGCTGGTATTACTACTAGCCCCCGGCAGTACGAGTCAACAAGCATTTTCTAACACCGTCTGCCCAACGGCATTTACACCACGATTTCTGATTACCTGAGAAGCAGCGACATCACGATTTGTTGTATATCCACATTCAGGACAAAAATGTATTCTCACATCTAATGTTTTTTGACCTGTATGTGCATCACAGTTGGGGCAAGTTTGACTAGTTCCATCTTTGTTGACTTTGCCAAAAAACTTACCTCGTTTCCAAGCGACATAACTCAATATCGTGAAAAACTGACCAAAACCAGCGTCAAGAGTATGCTTACAAAACATTCCTTTAGCCCAAGTTCCAAAATCAATATCTTCTACAAAAATTGAGTCACCTTGGTCACAAATCTTGTGTGCCGTTTTAAAGTGGAAGTCCCCTCTAGTATCAGAAATCTTTTGATGCAATCTAGCTATCCTGGTATTCAACTTCTTGCGGTTATTAGAACCTAGTTTTTTATTTCTCAACCTTCTTTGTAGCAATCCCAGCTTACGTTGCAGAGATTTAAAAAACTTAGGTCTAGCAATTAGCGTACCTTCGGAAGTAGCTAAAAAACTTTCAACTCCAATATCTACACCAATTGGATGACCATGAAAAGGAATGCTTGGGATATCAACGTCTAACTGTAGCGACAGCATAACGAAATACCCTGACGCTCTTGTGACCACTCTAGCTTGTTTGACAACAAACCCATCTGGTATTGGTCTAGATCGATAAAATTTTACCCATCCAAGCTGAGGTAATTTAACTTGATTGGCTTTGATGATTTCACCCTTTAATTGAGGAAATACAAAGCTTTTCATCCTGTAGTATTTTTTAAATCTAGGAAATCCAAAATTTCTAGATTTCATATCATCCCAAGCGCGATCTAAAGTCCTAAGAACTTGTTGCAACACCTGAGCGTTTACACTTTTTAGTTCAGGATTATTAGTCTATTGCTTCAGTCAGCCTTTTTGCTTGTACATGGTAATTAGGGAAAGGTTCATCAGCCTTGATAATATATTCAAATTCAAGAGAACAAGCATTGACTTTACACTTACGAGAATTAACCCAATCTTTTCTTTCGCGTAAGGCATAATTCCACACCTTACGGCAAACAGTCAGTATATGTTCAATACTATCAATTTGCTGTTTAGTTGGTTTAAGTTTGTACTCGTAAGTAAGTGTAAGCATTCTCCCGACCATTTGAATGTTTTCACATCTTACCATTTTCTACACAGGTTAACAACTTGTGTAAGCTGTCTCCCTACGGTCGGTTTTATCGTTGGTCGGCATTCATCTCACCGCTAACCTTCGGTGTAGCGGGAGTCCTCTGCCTCCATTTAGATAGTTTTTTTGGATGTGAAACCGTTAGGGAGTGAAACCGCTAGTCTAGCGCTATAGTTTTTGGAGATGTGAAACCGCTAGTCTAGCGCTATAGTTTTTGGAGAGACTAGGGAAATGTATGGGGTAGAAATTCCTTCAGATTGTTTGTCTGCAATTCCCCATCACCGCCAACCGTTCCGGTATGGCGGGAGTACAATGAGCGGAGGATAAACCCGGTTTCTGGGATTAATGAATCGGTGTTCTAGTTACTTGTAGTTGTAGGATTGTCAAAGAAGCCTTTATCCCTCCTGAAGACTGCAATGACTACCATTTCTCAACCCGATAACCGCTGGCAATTCTGGATTGACAGAGGGGGTACCTTTACTGATATTGTCGCCAGACATCCCAATGGTAGAATTATTTTACACAAATTACTTTCGGAAAACCCGGAACGATACAAGGATGCTTCGGTGCAGGGAATCCGAGATATTTTAGGGATTACAACCGCTGAAGCAATACCCACTGTAGAAATCGAAGCGGTAAAAATGGGGACTACGGTAGCGACAAATGCCTTATTGGAGAGAAAAGGGGATGCCACAGTTTTATTAATTACCAAAGGCTTTGGGGATGCCTTGAGAATTGGTTATCAAAACCGTCCGGATATTTTCGCCCGGGAAATTATCTTACCAGAAATGCTCTACGAACGGGTAATTGAGGTAGAGGAACGTTACAGCGCCGAAGGAGAAGAGTTAATTCCCCTGAATATTGACACTGTTCGTCCCCAGTTGCAAACGGCATACGATGATGGGTTCCGCTCCTGTGCCATTGTTTTGCTTCATGCTTGGTGCTATCATGCACACGAACAACACTTAAAAACCATCGCAAAGGAGATCGGGTTTACCCAAGTATCAGTATCGCATGAAGTTAGCCCTTTGATGAAATTAATTAGTCGGGGTGACACTACGGTGGTGGATGCCTATTTGTCACCAATTCTACGACGCTATGTGGATCAGGTGGCGAGTCAATTGGGGACTGGAGCATTACTCCATTCTCCCGTAAAATTGATGTTTATGCAGTCTAATGGGGGACTGGTGGATGCGGAGAATTTTCAAGGTAAGGATAGCATCCTATCGGGTCCTGCGGGGGGTATTGTAGGTGCGGTGCAAACCAGTTTGATGGCAGGATTGCATAAAATCATTAGTTTTGATATGGGTGGTACGTCTACGGATGTCGCCCATTATGACGGCGAGTATGAACGTACTTTTGAAACCGAAGTGGCTGGGGTGCGTTTGCGGACACCTATGATGGCGATTCACACTGTCGCAGCGGGTGGGGGTTCTATTGTTCAATTTGATGGTTCTCGTTATCGGGTAGGACCAGAATCAGCGGGTGCAAATCCCGGTCCTGTTTGTTATTTAAAGGGTGGTCCGCTGACGGTAACGGACTGTAATGTGATGGTTGGAAAGTTGCAACCAGATTTCTTCCCTAAGGTGTTTGGTACCAATGCAGATTTACCTTTAGATGCACAGATTGTCCGGCAAAAGTTTACTCAATTGGCGGTGGAAATTGGGGATGGACGGACACCAGAAGCGGTTGCAGCGGGTTTTCTGGCTATAGCTGTGGATAAAATGGCAAACGCCATTAAAAAAATCTCTCTGCAACGGGGTCATGATGTGTCTGAGTATACTTTGTGCTGTTTTGGGGCAGCGGGGGGACAACATGCTTGTTTAATTGCGGATGCTTTGGGGATGAAGCAGGTGTTTATCCATCCCTATGCAGGGGTATTGTCTGCTTATGGTATGGGTTTGGCAGATGTGCGGGTATTTAAGGAAAAGGCAGTAGAAGGGGTTTTGAGTGGGGATTTGGTAGCAGAATTAGAGACGGTTTTTGCCCAATTAGCAGTAGGGGGAAAGGAAGAAATAAACCGCGAAGAGGTTGCAGATGGACAGATAGATGTATTGCGGAAGGTGTTATTAAGGTATGAAGGGACGGATGTACCTTTATTAGTCAAGTTTGGCGATGAGTTAGGGATGAAGGGTGAATTTGAGGAAATACATCGTCAGCGCTATGGGTTTATTTCTGCGGAAAAGCGGTTAATTGTAGAAGCGGTTTCTGTGGAGGTGGTAGCACATCATGATGTGCCAGTGGAACCAGAGGTTTCACGGATAAATGATAATCTGCCAGTGGCTGTTGCTACTGTGGAAATGTATGCTGGGGGAGTATGGCATCATACGCCATTGTATCAGCGAGAAGATTTGCAGCCAGGGGACTGTATTCTTGGTCCGGCGATTATTGTAGAAGCAACTGGTACCAATATTATCGAACCTCGTTGGCAAGCTGGGGTAAATTCTCGCAAACATTTGATTTTAAAGCGTTTGTCAGAGGAAGAGGGGGAAACACATAGCGCTTTGCGCTTCCGGCAGGGTAGACACATAGACGCGAAAGCGGCTTCCCGCAGGGTAGACACGAAGGTGGAGGAGTTTGTCCAAGGAACTGTAAGTTATGCAGATCCGGTGATGCTGGAAATATTTAATAATCTGTTTCGGGCGATCGCCGAACAAATGGGTGTGACTCTACAAAATACTAGTTCTTCGGTCAACATTAAGGAAAGATTAGACTTTTCTTGTGCTATTTTTGATACTTCTGGGCAATTAGTGGCAAATGCCCCTCATATTCCTGTACATTTGGGTTCTATGAGTGAAAGTGTGCAAGCTTTAATTGCAGCGAAGGGGGGGACTATTAAAGCTGGGGATGTGTTTGTATCTAATAATCCCTACAATGGCGGTACTCATCTCCCTGATATTACTGTGATTACCCCGGTATTTATTGTATCTTCTGGGCGGGGAAACCTCGGGGAGGGGGGAAACCCCGGAGGGCGGGGAAACCCCGGAGGGCGGGGAAACCCCGGAGGGCGGGGAAACCCCGGAGGGCGGGGAAACCCCGGAGGGCGGGGAAACCCCGCCCCTACGAATCATCTCCCCCTCTTCTACCTCGCTTCTCGGGGACACCATGCGGATATTGGTGGTATTACTCCGGGTTCTATGCCTCCTAATAGTACCAGTGTGGAGGAGGAAGGGATTTTATTTGATAATTTTCAGTTGGTTGATGGGGGCAAATTCCGGGAAGAAGAGTTAGTAGAAGTACTGAATAGGGAACCTTATCCAGCAAGAAATATTACTAAAAATATTGCTGATATTAAAGCTCAAATTGCTGCTAATGAATGTGGTGTCAGGGAACTGGATAAGATGGTAGAGCATTATGGTTTGGACACTGTCAGGGCATATATGCAGTTTGTTCAAGATAATGCTGAGGAATCGGTACGTCGGGTAATTGATGTGTTAAAAGATGGCAGTTTCTGCTATCAATTAGATAACGGCAGTGAGATTAAAGTTAAGATTACTATTGACCGGGAAAATCGCAATGCCAAAATAGATTTTACTGGCACTTCACCACAACAGCGGAATAATTTTAATGCTCCCAAAGCTGTGTGTCAGGCAGCGGTTTTATATGTGTTTCGGACTTTGGTAAATGATGATATTCCTTTGAATTATGGGTGTATGAAACCTTTAGAAGTAATTATTCCCCAAGGATGTATGTTAAATCCCCATTATCCAGCAGCGGTGGTAGCAGGAAATGTGGAAACTTCCCAGGCAATTACTGATGCTTTATATGGTGCTTTGGGTATGATGGCTGCTTCCCAAGGGACGATGAATAATTTTACTTTTGGGAACGAAAGATATCAATATTATGAAACAATTTGTGGTGGTTCTGGTGCGGGTGCAAATTTTGATGGTACAGATGCTGTTCACACTCATATGACAAATTCTCGTCTCACAGATCCAGAGGTTTTAGAATGGCGATTCCCGGTAGTTTTAGAAAGTTTTAAAATTCGTGCAGTAAGTGGGGGAAAGGGTTTACATTGTGGGGGAAATGGAGTGATTCGACGGATTCGTTTTCAAGAAGAAATGACTGCGGCAATTTTATCGAATCATCGCGTTGTTGCACCTTTTGGTTTAGTTGGTGGAGAAGCAGGAAAAGTAGGGAGAAATTATGTGGAAAGGAGTGATGGGAAAGTGGAGGAATTGCAGAGTACCGATGCGGTACAGATGCATCCAGGAGATGTGTTTGTAATTGAGACTCCTGGTGGTGGGGGGTTTGGGAAATGGAAATGAATTTGTCTCACCCAGATACGCACAGAGTAAGAGTTTTTTATCTCATACTCTAAGAGGATGTTTGAAAAGTATTATGTTTAACATCACAACCCTAAAAACCTAACCCCTAACCCCTTCCCTACTAGGGAAGGGGAACAGAAAAATAGGGGTTTTAAAGCCTCTGGACTAGTAGGAGAGAGGTTTACCCACAGAGGTTTTAAGTAACCTTTTGGACCCCTCAAACAACCTCTAAGAAACTTGCAAATAAAAAAATATCTTCATTATAAATTCTTGCGTTGTTAATTATATCAACAGAAGCCTGAGAGACGATTTATAAAGTAAATCAGGACTTACGATATTGTCACAATTGGTTCTTGGTGCGTGACACTAAAAACCCTAATAGACATCTGGTATAAAAAAATGTTCCAGACGTTGCAATGCAAGGTCTGGAACAAGGGTTTTGAACAACGCATATTTAATTTCCAACAGAGGTCTAATTTACCGTACAGTATTTATCAAAGTGTCATACACCCTACGCTTATAAATGTGCCAGTTGCGTAAGTCCTATAAATATAGGACTCATATTTGATTTTTGAAATATACGTAGGGTGTATTATGCCAAAGGCTAACGCACTAAATAGCTGGTGTCGTACTCTCAGGGATCACACACCCTACTTAGATTTTTCATCATATCAAACTGGATTGCTATATTAAGTCTATGGGTGTAGTTAGAAACCGGGTTTCTTCGAGACTAAGTACGATAATATTTGATACTTCACCCAGAGAAACCCGGTTTCTTGGGTTTTAAGGTTTACTTTATAAATAACCTCTGAGAAACTTGTAATCAGGAAAATAGGGAAACTAGAAAAATAAATACAATATCCCCATTATAAATTCTTGCGTTGTCAATTATATCATTCGTAGGGGCGCGGAAACCGCTCCCCTACTGCAATTTAAATCGTTTCCAAGCATCGCATTCCCAAGCATCTTGAAAGCAACAAAAACACTTTGGTTTTGCATAATTCCTGTGGATGCTCCTGTGAGATATACATGATGGGAATTTTTCTGTCTTTATTTTTAACAGGAGAGTAAAGTGTATCGTCTTTTGAAGATTATATGTATATTGACGATGGTTGTCCTTTTGGGGTTTACGGATGTTTCCTATGCATCCCCAAAGAGTTCTAATGCACCGTTATTTAATAATTTAGGGAATCATCATCATCCCATTTCTACTAAATCACAACTTGCTCAACGCTATTTCGATCAAGGGTTGATTCTTACCTATGGATTCAACCAAAAAGAAGCGGAACGTTCTTTTCGGGAAGCAGCAAAAATAAATCCAGATTGCGCTATTTGTCACTGGGGAGTGGCTTTGGTACTTGGTTCTAACATCAATGTGGCTATGGATGATGAGGCTGTATCTCCAGCTTGGGAGGAATTGCAAACAGCTGTACAATTGAGTGGGAAAGCCAGTGAGAAGGAGAAGGCTTATATCCAGGCTTTGACAAAACGCTATTCTCCCCATCCTGTAGCTGATAGTACATCCTTGAATCTTGCCTATGCTAACGCGATGCGGGAAGTAGCTAAACGCTATCCAGATGATTTGGATGCTGCTACCCTGTTTGCAGACTCGCTAATGAATACTATGCCTTGGAATTATTGGCAGGAAAATGGGGAACCCAAGGCAGCTACCAAGGAAGTTTTAGCAACTTTAGAGTCAGTATTAAAACGGAATCCCAATCATCCAGGGGCTAATCATTTATACATTCATTTGGTTGAGGCTGTACATCCGGAATCCGGTGTAACCGCAGCAGATAGGTTGCGCGATTTAGTACCGGGTTCTGGACATTTGCTACATATGCCTTCTCATATTTATATCCGCGTTGGTAGGTATCATGATGCTGCGATTGCTAACCAAAAAGCGATCGCATCTGATATGGCTTATTTGTCTCAATCCCAGGAACAGGGTATATACCCGTTTATGTATGTACCCCATAATTATCATATGCTTTGGACTGCTGCGATGATGGAAGGGAATGAAAAACTGGCTATGTCAGCTGCTAAGGGTACAGCATCTATGGTTCCCCAGGAGAGAATGCAGGAACCTGAATATACGGGTTTGCAACACTATTTTTCGATTCCCATGTATACCCTGGTGCGTTTTGGGAAATGGGATGAAATCTTGGCACAACCAGCTCCAGCCAAGGATTTAATATATCCTAGAGGAGTTTGGCATTATGCCAGGGGTATGGCTTTCACCGCTAAAGGAGAGTTCGATTTAGCGACAGAGGAACTGGAGAAGGTAAAAGCCATTTTAGGGGATTGGGAATTGACAAAAGTGACTATTTGGGATTTAAATAATGCTACAGATATGATGGCAATTGCTGCGGAAATTTTAGCAGGGAAGTTAGCAGCGAAACGCCATGACTATAAAAATGCGATCGCTCATTTGAGGTTGGGAGTTACCATTGAAGATAAACTCATATACGATGAACCCCCATCTTGGTATTATCCAGTACGGCAACCTTTAGGGGAAGTTCTAATTCAAGCTAACCGCAGTGCAGAAGCTGAGGATGTCTTCTGTGAGGATTTACAACGCTTTCCAGAAAACGGTTGGTCATTGTGGGGATTAGTTCAAAGTTTACAAGCACAGGGCAAAAATAAGCAAGCCCAAGTAATACAAAAACGGTTTACCACCGCTTGGCAATATGCTGATTTTATCCTGACTCCAGAACTACTTTGATTCAGCAGCAATAAACCGGGTTGATTGCAAATATTGAGGTGTAAAAATTAACCTCCTACTTCAGCCTGGAAATCCATCCTTTAGAGCCTCTAATAACTCGTTAACTCGTTTCCAGACTCAGGCTGGAAATGCATTTTCTGGAGGCAGAGCCTTTAGAGGATACATTACAAGGTAAAACCTTGTAACGAGGAACGACGAAATGAGGAAACCCGGTTTTTAATCCAGGTGCATTCCGGTGTGTCTGTCTTCAATTTTAACAGGAGGTAGAGCCTCCTTGTATACATTACAAGGTAAAACCTTGTAACGAGAAACGAGAAAATGAGAAACGAGGAAACTCGTTTCTGGACTTCTGCCTAGAAATGCATCCTCTGGAGGCTTTGCTTTCTATTTTAACAGGAGGCAGAGCCTCCTTATATACATTACACCTCTAACGAGGAACGAGGAACGAGAAATTACAAGGTCAAACCTTGTAACGAGGGAACGGGAAATGACTAATGACTAATGACTAATGACTAATGACAAATTATTTTCAAAAGATGGCAATTTAATCTGGAATGTGAACCCAGGGATTTGTAGAGATATTTATTGCCAAAAGAATAGCAAATATAAGTTAGAGGAATTCCAGATTATGAGCTTAAAATATCGCGGTTTAACCTACGAAGAACATTCTTCAGATATTGTGACTTATGAAACAAGTATATCTGCAAAATTTCGTGGTTTTACTTATCACATTCGCCGTCCGATCATTTCGACAAAAGTTAATTCACAGGCAACTCTCAAGTATCGCGGTGCTAATTATTTCCATGGCTAAACCACCTATAAATTGTCAGAGATTGTGAGCGTAGATAAACCCAGTCTAGCGGAGGGACAAAGATAGATAAAAAATAGATGTAACACAGCGCAATTCACCTAGAAATAAAACCGGGTTTATTGATAATTGCTAATTTTAAAAACTTCATTCAATATTACGTTGATTAACCTGGTTTTAAAATCCAAATAAATACGGTTATATTCTCACATTAAGGGGACAGATAATCATGACTAATACTATTAATCCAGTTGCAGTTCCACAAGTAACCCAAGAACTCTCAGAAAATGTGATTTTAACAACTGTAGATGACCTTTATAACTGGGCAAAAATGTCTAGTTTGTACCCGCTAATGTTTGGTACAGCCTGCTGTTTTATGGAATTTATGGCAGCTTATGCATCTCGGTTTGATTTGGAAAGATTTGGGATGATTCCCCGTGCAACTCCCCGACAGGCAGACTTATTAATGACTGCGGGTACAATTACTATGAAGTACGCTCCCAATTTAGTGCGGCTTTACGAACAAATGCCAGAACCAAAGTATGTAATTGCTCTAGGAGCCTGTACAATTACCGGAGGAATGTTTAGTGTTGATTCTCCTTCTGCTGTTAGAGGTGTAGATAAATTAATTCCCGTTGATGTGTATATACCGGGATGTCCTCCTAGACCAGAAGCGATAATTGATGGCATTATTAAACTAAGGAAAAAAATTGCCAATCAAAGTCTACAAGAAGTACCTTTACTGCAACAAACTCACCGCTATTACAGCATTCCCCACAAAATGAAAGTAGTTTCTCCTGTAAATGATGGACATTATTTAAGAAATTCCTCGCGAGAAACTCCAACACCAAAAATTCAAGCAGCTACGGGATTACCTTTACCAGATAAACTAACAGAAACAACAGCGAATACCAACAAACAAAACAACATGGATTAAGGAATGAAACTCCGTCACTTTGATAATACTAGTCAATTTTATTCCCAGGTAAAAGACTATTTACACAACGATGAAGCTGAAAATTGTTTACCTTTGGGTATCAGTGAAAGTTTAATTAATAATCCCCAAAGATACAACTGTCAACCTTACCTTGCATCCGTAGAAGTTGGAGGTGATATTGTTGCAGTAGCAATACAAACACCACCTTATAACTTGGTATTATCTAAAGTGAAGGATATGAAAGCAATTCAATTAATTGCCCAAAATTTATCCACCCGCAATCAGAAATTACCAGGCTTTTGTGGTTTAACTGCGGAATCCCTCACTTTTGCCCAAGAATGGCAAACTCTCACTGGTGAAGCTTATCAGATGGGGATGCAACTGCGAATTCATCAACTGCAAGCTGTAGAACCTATACCCAAAAGCTCAGGTTTTTTACGTACTGCTAGGGAAGCAGATAGAGAACTTTTAATCCAGTGGTATGAAGATTTTGAAATCGAAGCTATGGGTGGTAAAAAAGGAGATACACAACGCGCTGTTGACTCCCATTTACGGCAAAATACAGCATATATCTGGGAAGATGAACTACCCGTAACCATAGTTTTCTGTGCAGGTTCTACCTCTAATAGTAAGCGTTTAGGACCTGTTTATACTCCCCCACGATATCGCAAACAAGGTTATGCTACCACCTGTGTAGCTCAACTAAGTCAGAAATTATTAGACGAGGGTAATCAATTTTGTTGTTTATTCACTGATTTAGCTAACCCTACTTCTAACAAAATTTACCGCAAAATTGGTTACCAGCCTATTGCTGATTGGAATGATTACATCTTAGTACAGTCACATTCCATGGTGCATTAGACTAAAATAAATAAAACATAAAATTCTTGTAGGGTGTGTTAGACCCACCATTGTATATCACTTTAAACAATAACTTGAATGGGTCTAAGAGGATGTTTATAAAATAAGAGTCCAGAAACCGGGTTTCTTTTGGCATACATACTCAAATTCTCGGTTCTCTACCTATAGAAACCCGGTTTCTTATTATAAACACGAATTCAAGCGTCTAATGCATCGTTACATTCCATGGTGCGTTAGACTAAAGTCATAACGCACCCTACTAATGCACTACTAATGCACTTAATATTTTATTAATCAACACTCTCTGAGGTGGGTTACGGTTTATCCATAGATTTTGATTCACCCAAATATTTATCCTCCCCCAGGACACTACTTAAAATTTAGTCTAAATAAAACATAAAATTGTTGTAGTTGTATGGTGTTTTAGACCCACGAATCCTATATGACTTTAAACAATAACTTGAATATATCTAACCCACCGTCTACTTAATATTTTTTTATTGATAAACACTCTCTGAGAGATATTTTTGTTTCGTATAAGGAAATTGCTCATGTCTGATGTTGGTTTAACCCACATTGCTCTCACTGTTAGTGACATGCAAAAAAGTATATCTTTTTATGCTAAGTATGCTGGGATGAAAGTGGTACATCACCGCATAGATGAAAAGACTCAAACAGAGGTTGTTTGGATTAGTGATTTAACCAGACCATTTATAATTGTGCTAATACAAGTCCCCGAAGTTAAACATCCACTTTTACCATCTTCTCACTTAGGTGTAGCTTGTAAATCTAAGGAAGAGATAGATTGTCTTTGTAATCAAGCTCTATCAGAAGGTGTGTTAATAGAAGGTCCTCATGATTGGGGTCAACCTGTGGGTTATTGGGCTTTGATTCGTGATCCAGATGGTCACACCCTGGAAATTTCTTATGGTCAAGAAGTGAGATTTACAGTTGAAAACATAGGAATATCAGATACATAAATTTGTGATTTTGATTCAGTAAAACAACACAATTACCAGGAGAATATTTTGAACAAGATTTAACAGTTACGAAACCTAATTTATTCTAATAAGTCAAATAATTTAGGAGACTTTGCTATTCTCAAATCTGATTTTTTCGGAGCTAAAGTAGATACACAAGTCGCTGATAAACTTAAAAAAGTAGAAGGATATCATCCACCCATTATCCTCAAGGTAGTTTTGGACGAAAATATGCAGAACATATGATTCAAAATCATATTTAGCCTTTTAATATTAGTCCAGAATTAAAATATATTACCCAAGGTAATGTCTTTCCTCTTAGAGGTTGTTTGGAAAGTCAACAAGTATACCCGGAACCTCTCTGGTAAACCTCTCTCCTACAAGTCCAGAGGCTTTAAAACCCCACTTCCAGCATTAAAAGTTTTTCCGCTTCCCTCTCCTTCTAGGAGAGGGTTTCCCCCAGGGGAAAGGGGGGTTAGGTTTCCGAGATTTTGTGTTAATAACAATACTTTTCAAACATCCTCTTAGATACGTTGTTACCCATGATATTTTTCATGTATTGCTAGACTTTGATACTAGTTATGCTGGAGAAATAGGTGTTCTTGCTTTTACAGTATCCCAAAATTACAGTAAATCTCTCAAAATAGGTTTCTGGCTGGCTATATTTTTATATCCAATCATTGCTCCTAAACAAATACAGGCAATTTTTAATCATGTAAACAAAGCACAAAAAATCGGTATAAAAGCATAATTTTTATTAGTTTATCCTTTTAAATAACATTGGAAATAACCTATTGAACAGGTTCGGAAAAAGCTGGAGTTAACAGCAATAATATCAAATACTAAATTTCTCCAAATAGTTTATTAAACCTCGTCCAAGTCGAAACCTGGAGTTTGTCAAAAGGGAATTAGGGAATAGGGAATAGAGAATAGGGAATAGGGAACAAAAACCGGTCAATAAAAAACTATGGTTTTCAAAATAGACGTGGTTTAATTAACTTGAAAAAAAAATTAAATATTATATTTATAAATAATTGCACCAAACCCAGAGAGCGCAAACATACTTTAAGTTGTTAGATTTATATTGAAAGCATATAAATGTGTAGGAATATCCCGATTTTGAGGATTATTAAATGTCTTCTCCCAAACCATGCCAATTTTCTTTGCAACTCGAATTGATGTAATGTGATTAGTTGGCATATTGACCACTACTCTTTTAAGTTTCAAAGTTTCTATAGCATATTGTTTACATGCTGCTGCACATTCTGTAGCATAACCTTGACCCCAATGTTTGTAATGAATAATATAACCCAAATCATTTTCAATTACACCATCGATTTCACGACGAATCAAGCCACAATCTCCGATTAATTCTTGAGTTGACTTGAGAATTACACCATAACGTCCAAATCCTAAATTAGAGTAACTCTCAAAATTACGTTGAATCCATCGCTGTGTAGCTTCTAGAGTAAAAGGAAACTGCCAAAAACTCATTGTTATCGGATGGGATAAAATGATATGTAAAGACTCTGTATCTTCCAAGGTTTGTTCTCGCAATATTAGACGTTTTGTTTCGATTACATTCATTGCTGGTTGAATTACAGAAGTTTATGGACATCATCCTCAAATATATCTCGATTATGTAAACAGGAGCATAAATTATGATTTCTTTGAGACAAAGATTGAAACAATCCTCGAATCAAACAAATTCTAAACTTCCAGCAGGTCCTAACGATTCACAATTCCTGCAAACACTTTGGATAATTCTCAAACCCATGAATTATCTTGAACGCATCGAAAAACGCTATGGAGATATTTTTTATTCACCTCCATTTGCTGGAATACCAGCACAAATTATTATCAGTAATCCCCAAGCAATTCAAACACTTTTTACTGCCGATCCTAAACTTTTTAACTCTGGTGAAGGTAACAAAATAATTCAACCTCTTGTAGGCTCTAATTCTCTAATATTATTAGATGGAGAAAGACATTTACAACAGCGAAAATTATTAATGCCACCTTTCCACGGTGAAAGAATGCGGACTTATGGACAGGTTATTTCTGAAACTACCGAAAACGTAATAACTAAACTTAAACTAGGACAAAAATTTATTGCTCGTCCTCTAATGCAAGAGATTTCCTTAACAGTTATTTTACGCACAATTTTTGGACTAGAAGAAGGAGAACGTTATCAGAAAATAAAGAAATTACTTTCTGGAATGTTAGATATTTTTAACTTCCCCTTAAGTGCAGTATTTCTATTTTTCAAATTCCTACAACGGGATTTAGGACCTTTTAGTCCTTGGGGACGTTTTCTCCGTCAAAGACAACAACTTGATGAATTACTGTACCAAGAAATTCGGGAACGTCGCAATCAACCTGATTCTCAAGGTGAAGATATCCTGAGTTTATTATTATTAGCCCGTGATGAAAATGGTCAACCGATGACTGATGAAGAATTACGGGATGAATTAATGACCATGCTTTTCGCTGGACACGAAACAACTGCAACCGCTCTTGCTTGGGCTTTATATTGGATTCATTACTTACCAGAAGTCCGTGAAAAATTACTGTCAGAACTCAATTCCATTGATATTAATAATGCAGAACCAATGGAAATTGCTAAACTTCCCTATTTAAATGCTGTTTGTTCTGAAACCTTAAGAATTTATCCCATTGCTTTCTTTACCTTAGCCAGAATTTTGCAAGAACCCATGGAATTTATGGGTTACCAATTACCAAAAGGGATGATATTATCTGGATGCATTTATTTAACTCACCACCGACCAGATATTTACCCCCAACCCAAACGCTTTAAGCCCGAACGCTTTTTAGAACGTCAGTTTTCACCCTATGAATATCTCCCATTTGGTGGTGGTAATCGTCGCTGTTTGGGTGCAGCATTCGCTATGTTTGAAATGAAGTTAGTACTGGCAACTATTCTTTCACATTACTCACTAGAATTGCTAGAAAAACGTCCCTTGTTACCAGTACGTCGTGGCTTAACATTTACCCCTGCTGGAGGTGTACGTTTACGGGTAAAGGAAGTTATATAGAAATCCGGTTTGATTGCTAAAATTACTCGTAAAGCTAGGTAACTCTTAGAGGTTGTTTGGAAAGTCTAAAAGGTTACTTAAAACCTCTGTGGGTAATCCTCTTAATAGCAAACTCTTGAAATAAACACAACATCCTCTTACCTTATTAACAGTTCCCTGTTAACATCTCCCTATTCAAAGTTCCCTGTTAAGAGTGTTTCTTAAGAGTTACCCCACAAGGGAGAAGTCAAACCAATACTGCCCAAAGGGCAGAAGCAAGCTACGCTTTTTCCTATCAGTGCGGGCACCAAACCCGCACAATTAGCAATTACCAATTACCAATTATTTGGTCAAAAGTACTATATCCCATTTACCATTTACCATTCCCCATATTCCTGAGAATAATCTTTGTAGTTGCAATTGCATCCCTAGCACTTTCAACTAGATAAACATTTTCTGGGGATAATTCCTGGAAAAATCTTTGACTTTCTTTGTCTTGATTTAACAAAATCACTTTTTTATTACTTTTCAAAGCTAAAGCAATTTCAGAAACAGTACCCGCACCGATTCCACAAGCAATTACTACATAACTGGAAAGCACATTAATATTATTCCTAGCATTTCCCATATCAGTAAAAATTGCAATATCAACCGCTTCAGAAATCCCTTTTTCGTTCTCATTGGGAAGAATACCAATAGTTAACCCATTGACAGATTTAGCACCATGACAAGCTGCATCCATCACCCCAACATTTCTTCCACCAGTTAATAAAATCCATCCTTCTTCAGCAATAAATTTTCCCAATTCATTAGCATTTTGTAAATCATTAACTGTTGCACCACTTCCGGGTCCCATCACCCCAATCATAATTTTTCTCATAATTTATAATTCCTGGAGATAAGAACCTTTTAAATGTTGAATACAAAGGGCGAAAATTCTCGAAATTTCACCTTGGATTACGGCGTAAATATAGATTTATCCTTTGAGTGCAAATCTTTCTAATATACTTCTACCCAAACTATAATAATCCTAATGTCAAGGAATCATCACATAAAAATGCGCAGGATAAACCACGGACTACTCAAGTATAGCATAAAAATATAGCTTGTAAACCTTGAAAATTCGTCACCCCCATGAGCGAAATTATTAATAGATTTGAGGATTTTGAGCAAGGAAAGCACTTGTTTGCAAATTTTACAAAAATTTATCAAATAGAGTCCTGTGGGATGTTCATAAATAAAAATATAGATTTATACTTTGAGTGAAAATCTTTCTAATATACTTCTACCCAAAATATAATAATCCTAATGTAAAGGAATCATCATATAAAAATGCGCAGGATAAACCATGGACTTCT
>JAAUYH010086269.1_pt1 | contig 17372 bp, 13 predicted proteins | sample 7278061 | NCBI WGS metagenome assembly JAAUYH01 (sample SAMN14350203, study PRJNA611818) | marine sediment metagenome | isolation source: surface marine sediment (0.6m) | place: French Polynesia: Moorea | collected 2018-08 | reverse complement strand
TTATGCGACGAGGAATTTCGTCCTATCTTTGGAGATTTAGCAAAGGTGGGGGTGGGTGGCTACCTTGGGAGGTTGTTACCGGAATTGGTTGAATAGATTCTGTGGGGATTCAATATAGGGTGTGTTGTCCCTTAGCGCAAAGCACCATCAACAATTTAAGGTGCAGTACCCCTGAGGGTACGACACCCGACATCAAATTTATATTTCTTCATATACATTGAATTTTTCTCGCCGATTTACTCATTCAAGGGTGGACGAGGATCGAAAACTGTTTCAATATCAGCTTCATCCTCGTATTGATCCTCGTATGCTTCTGGGGGTACAATTGGTTCACCTTCAGCGCTTTCAATGATTCCCATGTCTGGAGCATTATTTAACCACATTTTGCTATCTTCTGTGGGGTTGGTGGTGCTAGAGTCAGACTGCTGTGATAGGGAACTTCTCGACTGTTGAAACTCTTCTCGGGAAAACAAAGCACCATTTTGGATGGCGGTTTCCCGTTGGGTATCGGTGATGATAGCATCATACAAGCAGGCGTTGTTCAGATTTGCTGAATCAAGATTGACTCTAGTAAGGTTGACACCTGTAAGATTTGCATTTGTGAGATTTGTACCTGGGAGATTTGCATCTGTAAGATTTGCACCTGTAAGATTTGCACCTGTAAGATTTGCACTGGTAAGATTTGCACCTGTCAAATTTGCTCCCATTAACTCAGCATGGGATAAATTAGTACGGGTGAGATTGACACCAGCTAACATAGCTAATGATAAATCTGCTAGGGCAAGGTGGAGAAAAACTAGAGATTTATAACCCCCCCGCTTGCTAAAAGTATGAGGAGAGAGAACAACGGTTCTCGCAATTAGCGTCATCAGCGCTTGGGGATTGAATTCGTTTAAAGAAGCAGGGTTACCACAGGGTGCAAAGGGGGTTTGTAATTCTCGGTGACAAGCCGAAAGCAACAAAAAGACATTTAACCCTACTGCTGCATTTACCTGTTCTAGGTTGACGGGGTTTTGCAGTCCCTGATAATAATTTAAAGCTTTGTGTGCTATACCTTCATCCATCCACCTACCACGACAGTAAGGATACCAAAAGGATAGCAGACGTTCGCACAGTAATTCTACGGGTAACTGTCGTCGCAATTCTTCAATTACTGAGGTTTCTATTTCTTTGGAGAGAATGCCGTAACCGAGTAAATTATAAACATGCTCGGCAACTTGAGTAGGAGATTCCAGCACAAAGGTTCGTTCTCCATAGGCATTTTCTTGGCGTTGGGTAAGCAGTTTTAACCGGGCTGCGATGGCTTGAGCACACAAATATTCTCCTAATTTGTGGTGAGAAAATTCCACCGTGGAATCTCGGACATTAAAATAAAAAGCTGGTAAAATTTTGCCAATTGATTCTTCACAGTTAATTCGCGGACGTAGGGAGTGTAAAATTTCCAGGGCTATCCCTTGCATTCGCTGCTGTAAGTCTTGGGGATGGATACCACCAAGCAAATTAGCGATCGCTTCTGGGGAACGGTGGATATGAGCGGAACCAGAACGTAGTAACATTGTCTTGATACCGCCAGTCAAAGGATAGCCTAACAGCCAGCGATGTAGACGATGGTAAACTTCCCACCCTAAGGAGGAACTAGCGGTGTATAAGGTGATTTCCGCTGATGGTAATATATCTTGTTCTAGCAACCCGTCCCGGTGTAAAATGCCTAGGAGATAGAGCATTAGAGGCTGACGAACCAGGGGTGATAATGCTGGCAGCTTAGAAGAACTAAATGCCCCGACATTTTTGAGGAGGGTAAAGAAATTCTGAGCAATGGATGAAGATTGTACTTTTGTCCAATTTTGAAACCATTGTCGCCATTCATTTTGTCCCCAGGGCTGAATGGTGATATGTTGCAACTGTGGTGGTATTTCCGAAAAAATTTCTGATAATACCCCCGAACGAGTAGTCAAGAGGATTTTATGTCGTTGTTGAGCCTGAAATTCCAATAATTGCTGCATAAACATCGCTGTTGCAATTTTTTCCTGACTAGTGGGAAACAACTCATCCAAACCATCAAGTATCAACAAACACCGGGGCTGTTCTAAAGCCAGAATTTCAGCAAAGCTAGCGCGAAAATCTCCTTGGACACCGGAAGAGAGGGTTTCCACTAAACTGTTACCGTAAGTAATATCTCGTAAGCGGATGTATATGGGCATCCATTGGGGATAGATTTCTCCAGCCACAGTTGCAGCCCACATTTGACAGAAACTGGTTTTACCGTAACCGGGTTCCGACTCAATTACAGCAACGGTGGTTAAATCTGCCAGTTGTTCTCCCACCCAAGTAAATAAATCTACGGATGTACCAGTATTTTTTGCCCTTGGTAATCCCTGGGGAGACACATAAATATCCTTGAGGGTAAAAAATTCCATAAACAAGGGTTGGGAAAGACTCTGGAGTAAACTAGCGCGGTAGTGTTCCCGGTATAAATCAATTTTGTCATCCCCTCCAAGGAAAGAAGTTCCCAAACGGACAAATTTTTGTAGTTGTGCCAGGGGTGCAGCATTATCAGCAATAACTGTCAACAAATGTCCTGGGAGTCCATCTACTAAGCGCTGCACAATTAGTTGTCCTTGGGTTTCCTCTGCACCATTAGCCACCAACCAAGCTACAGTGGCATTGTTCATCTGTTGTACCAACAAAGAATCCGCTACCACAGACAAGGCTTGTTCTGCTTGAGTATCGCTGAGTTTCCCTGGTGATAGAGTCTTTAATAAGCCTTGGAGTTGCTTATCTTCCAGGGGAATTAATACGGGGGTGTATGGAGGATAGGAAGTTTGTTGTTCCTCTTTTGTTTGCCAATGCCGTCTTGAGGGTATAATCGCCCTATCTAGCCAAGGTCGGTGTAGACTTGCTTCTTGATCCAAAACCTGTCGCAAACCATGGAGATAAGCGGTTTGAAATGCCAACCACGTACCTTCATTCCGTTTTAGGGGCTTGTTTTGACTCAGACTACGCAGTAAGCTTTCAGTTAACTGTGCCAGAACAGTAATTTCTAGCCATACAGCACTTAAGGGAAGTTGCAAGACTTCTGCTAAACTACAGATGTCAAAAGGTGTCAGACTTTTAACTTCCATATCCATAACAATACGGAATGCTAATCCTGCCAGTTGACCAGGGAATAACCCTCTAATTTGAGGAATTTCAATATAATATTCCGCTAACCAATGTCGAATACTAAAGTTCATTTAATTACAAAAATAAAAATATATATACTAATTGCAATCAACCTTCTGTTGTTCAGAGATTGGCAAAACAGGTGAAAATAGAAATAGTAATCTGGTTGGGGAAAATAGCCCTAGCCTTTGTGAACGGACTATGAGCGATCGCCCTTTAAAATTATTATTAATCGACCAAGATCCCATCTTCCGGTTAGGGCTACAGGTAATGCTGTCAGAAGTACCGCACATACAGGTAATAGATGCTGTAGAATCTGATACTATTGCCTTGCAGATTTTAGCAGATTTGTCGGCAGTTGACCCCGCTCAAGTTAATTTGCTGGTATTGGAATTAGGTAACCCTCGTTCTCTCCCCAGTCAACAGTTAGGTTTACAGCTTTGCAAACAATTAAAATCCCAGTATCCCAATTTACCCCTATTTCTTCTCAGTTCTATTCAAGTACCAGGGTTACTATTAGCCGCTAAAACTGCTGGTGTAGATGGTTACTGTCCTAAAGGTACTCCCCTGACAGAATTAATTCCAGCCATGGAAACAGTTGCAGGGGGAGGTTCCTATTGGCGAGAAGAGATTCTTTCCACCCCCATAGCAAACATCTACACAGATAAGCCTCCTTTGCCTGCCTTTGCCCGATTGCGGCGTCAGATGCAGAATTCAGCCATCAGTTACATTCAAGCCAGTTTAGGGCAAATAAACGCCCAATTAGAAATTCCGGGACAACCAGTTTTAGAAAGGGCAATTTTAGCTGGAAGACGCAGAGAACTACTAGCAGCTAGGTGGTTGATTAAGAAAATATTAGCAGCACCAGAAATTGAGAAACAACAGGAGCAAATACCAGAATTAGAATATCCTCAAATGCAGTCTTCAGTCCAACCTTCCCCCACCAGCGCAATTATCAATTCAGTTCCATCCCCAACGCCAAATCCCCCACCTTTACTTAGTCCCAGAGCTATACAATCAGCATTATTTGCATCTATGGTGACTAAACTACAATTTAGTTTACAAAATGTCACTGATGTGACTTTAGAAATTGATATTTTACGAGAAGATAAAAGGCGGGAATTACTATATATTATTCTGCAAAAATTAGCTGATCTGCTGGATGATGTACGGACTGCGGAAATTGGAATCAATCAACTACCATTTTTCAGCGGTAAAATATTATCTGATTTATGGAAAGCTGCAAGTACTGATTTTTTTGGTAAATTCACCAAAGTAAAGGTCAACAATAACAATTTAGAAATTGTCAATTTATTGTTAGAAGAGGAAGAAATAGTCAAAACAGAAATTTTAGATAAAATTCCCCTCAGCGTAGAACTATTATCTTATCTATTATTCCATACAGATTTAACAATTGATAATACCTCTTATCCAGTGGCGAGTCCAGAAGCAAAAGAACAAGGCTCAATGTTATTAGAAAATGTCTTGATTCAAGTAGCAAATGCTGTTATGCAGCCACTATTAAATAAACTAGCAGATGTAGGATATTTTAAAGCTCATTATTACGATAAACAATTAATGTCTTCACGGGAAATAGAGAAATTTAGAAATGATTTATCTTGGCGATATAGACTAAATAAATACGTCAATGAGGCTCAAGAAATATTTGAAAGTCGCTATTCGATATTTGTATTTGCCCCTCGCGGTATTGCTAAAACTTCAATTTATGCCCACCGCAGCAACGAATTAGCACAACTTGAGGGTATTCCTTTAGCGGTAACCCTGATACTAGAGTTTCGAGATGCGATCGCCCCTCGTTTACAATCTTTGGTATCTTTATTAGGTAGCGGTGTAGTCTTCCTTCTCACCAAGATAATCGGTCGAGGTATTGGTTTAATTGGTCGGGGTGTTTTACAAGGTATTGGTAGTGTATCCTTATCACCAGGAAAGAAAAAAATAGAACAAGATAAGGATAGTAAATAGAAAATAGAAAATAGGGAATAGAAAATAGGGAATACTAATATCTTGCACTATTCTCAACAAGACTAAAAAAAACCGGGTTTATAAACCTAAAATTTAGGTTTTTGCTATTAGTCATTCTCAATAAACCCGGTTTTTCCCCGAGGTGCAAGATGTGTAGAATAGGGAATAGTAAATAGAAAATAGGGAATAGTAAATAGAAAATAGAAAATAGGGAATAGGGAATAGGGAATAGGGAATACTAATATCTTGCACTATTCTCAACAAGACTAAAAAAAACCGGGTTTATAAACCTAAAATTTAGGTTTTCGCTATTAGTCATTCTCAATAAACCCGGTTTTTCCCCGAGGTGCAAGATGTGTGGAATAGGGAATAGTAAATAGAAAATAGGGAATACCAATTTCAAAAAATACTACTGCACAGCAATTATCTGAATCTGTTGCCTGTTGCCTGTTGCCTTTCCTAAGGAAATAGGGAATGAGTTAGGAGTTGTAGTATTGTGGGATGGGCATCCTTCCCCGTCCTATTGTACCTCATAAAAATCAAATATACTGTATGATGCAATAAGTCTATTTTCTTGTATTTTGCACAATTAAACAAACACCGAGAAACCGGGTTGATCAACGTGAATATTAGAGTTTTGACTAATCTTCTAACAACTCAATTGGATACAGGTTAAGCGTCGTAAAAGACGGGTAAAGTTTAGTAGGAGTGCAAGCTTCAACACAAACATAAAACCGCTCAAACCCTCTTGTGCTCAAACCCTCTTCCTTCGCTTTGACCAATCTTCTAACAACTCAATTGGATACAGGTTAAGCGTCGTAAAAGACGGGTAAAGTTTAGTAGGAGTGCAAGCTTCATCACAAACATAAAACCGCTCAAACCCTCTTGTGCTCAAACCCTCTTCCTTCTTCCTTCGCTTTGACAGTTGAATATTTCTAATCAATCCAGTTTCTAAACCAAATGAATTCCAGTGTGTTTTTTGATTTGAGAACTTAGGATATTGTCACATTTTTTTGTTCGTAGTTGGACTTGATCAACTCTAAAAATATGAGCTAAAACCGAAACCATCCTACAAGTATCTATGAGTTTTGAGTTTTGAGTTTTGAGTTTTTAATTGTAACTTTTAATTTTTAAGTTTTAATTTTTAATTTTTCGCGCAGTAGACACAAAAAGGAATGAAATCAGGTAGAATACATAAACTTGGTCTTCTTTTCTAGGAATCATGGGCAACAGTTTTGGACATTTATTTCGGATTACAACTTTTGGAGAGTCTCACGGTGGAGGTGTTGGGGTTGTAATTGATGGTTGTCCTCCACGACTGGAAATTTCGGCAGAGGAAATTCAGGTAGAATTGAATCGCAGACGTCCCGGACAAAGTAAAATTACTACTCCCAGAAAAGAAACGGATACCTGTGAGATTCTCTCCGGGGTGTTTGAGGGAAAGACGGTGGGAACACCAATTTCGATTTTGGTGCGCAATAAAGACACTCGTCCCCAAGATTACGATGAAATGGCGCACAAATATCGCCCTTCCCATGCTGATGCCACTTATGATGCTAAATACGGGATTCGTAATTGGCAAGGTGGAGGTAGATCCAGCGCTAGGGAGACAATAGGTAGAGTAGCAGGGGGTGCGATCGCCAAAAAAATCCTCCGTCAAATTGCAGGGGTGGAGATTATTGGTTATGTAAAGCGCATCAAGGATTTAGAAGCCACCGTTGACCCCAATAATGTTACTTTGGAGGAAGTAGAGAGTAACATTGTTCGTTGTCCCCATGCAGAATCTGCCGCAAGAATGATTGAGTTAATTGAACAAATCCGTAATGAAGGTAATTCTATCGGTGGTGTGGTGGAATGTGTAGCGCGGAATGTACCCAAGGGTTTGGGGATTCCAGTTTTTGATAAGTTAGAGGCTGATATTGCTAAAGGTGTGATGTCTCTTCCTGCAAGCAAAGGTTTTGAAATTGGTTCTGGATTTGCAGGGACGCTGTTAACAGGTTTTGAGCATAACGACGAATTTTATATTGATGAAAATGGGGAAATTCGCACCCGTACCAACCGTTCAGGAGGAATTCAAGGGGGAATTTCCAACGGGGAGAATATTATTATTCGTGTAGCATTTAAGCCTACGGCAACCATTAGAAAGGAACAGAAAACTGTTAGTAAAGAAGGGCAAGAAACAGTTTTAGCGGCTAAAGGAAGACATGACCCCTGCGTACTACCACGGGCAGTACCTATGGTGGAAGCGATGGTAGCTTTAGTATTATGTGACCATTTCTTACGGTATTATGGACAGTGTAAATTGTGGTAATTAGACTCAATTTATGCAAGAAACCGGGTTTCTGTTGCTTGGCTTTTCTTGATTTCTCAATTGTTTGAAGAAAAACCCGGTTTCTGTACCACTTTGCTCTTAAAATTTCATTGATAAATGGTTTTTAATAAGTAATAGGAAAATCATTCCCCCTTCTCCATTTACCATTCCCCATTTTTAATCTCTTGATGCTTATAACAATTTTAGGTTTGCTAGCCGGAACTTTAACAACTATTGCCTTTTTGCCCCAAATGCTAAAAACATGGCAAACAAAATCGGCAAAAGATGTTTCCTATGCGATGTTAATTACATTTATTACTGGGGTTTCTTTGTGGTTAATATATGGGTTCTATAGACAGGATTTAGCGATTATTCTGGCTAATGGGGTGACACTAGTTTTCAACTTAATGATTCTATGGCTTAAAATCAGATATAGAAAGAATCGTAATTGAAAACACCTGTGACCGCAATAGTTATTCATGCATTGATTAATTTTTCATTGATTAATTTAGAATACAAGCCCACACCACTTGCTACGCTGACGGAAAGTCGCTACTCTACGTAGCTTGCTTCCCCGGAGGGGTAAAGCCACTACGTGTCTAGCGCGTCTATATACCGGAGAACCCGATTCAAGCCCCAGGATTTATCCGTGGGGTCTTCAATTTTGAATTTTGAATTTTGAATTTTGAATTTTGAATTGTTATGACATTATCTACATTTGCCAAGGAACAACTTTTATTTACCCCCGCAACCCCTGACGGTGAGGCTATACCTACCATTTTTGCTTTTCCTAATGAATATAGTGTGGGTATAACTAGCCTTGGTTATCAAGTAGTATGGGCTAGTTTGGCAATGCGTAGTGATTTACAGGTAAGTCGTTTATTTACTGATATTCATGAACAACTCCCTAGAAATCCAGAATTATTGGGTTTTTCTCTGTCATGGGAATTAGATTATGTGAATATTTTAAATTTATTAGAATCACTGCAAATTCCTATGCGGACAAATTCCCGCAATCATAATCATCCCATAGTTTTTGGTGGTGGTCCCGTTTTAACTGCAAATCCCGAACCCTTCGCTGATTTTTTTGATGTGATTTTATTGGGGGATGGAGAAGATTTATTGGGGAATTTTATTGATGCTTATAAATCAGTCAGAAATGCAAATAGAGAAACTCAACTACAAGAATTAGCAAAAGTACCGGGTATTTATATTCCGAGTTTATATGAGGTGGAATATCACGGAGTAGATGGTACTATCAAATCCATTACACCCATCTCATCAGAAATTCCTCCAGTGGTGCACAAACAAACTTATCGCGGAAATGTCCTTTCTGCATCCACCGTGGTGACAGAAAAGGCAGCATGGTCAAATATTTATATGGTGGAAGTGGTGAGAAGTTGTCCAGAAATGTGCCGCTTCTGTTTAGCCAGTTATCTCACATTGCCTTTTAGAACTGCCAGTTTAGAAAGTTCTTTAATTCCTGCCATTGACAAGGGTTTAAAAGTTACAAATCGCCTAGGATTATTGGGTGCTTCTGTAACTCAGCATCCAGAATTTAACAAGTTATTAGAATATATTAATCAGCCAAAATATGATGATGTGCGTCTGAGTATTTCTTCAGTGAGGACAAATACAGTAACTTTTGAATTGGCACAAACTTTAGCTAACAGAGGCACAAAATCCCTGACAATTGCTATCGAAAGTGGTTCCGAAAAGGTACGAAAAATTATCAACAAAAAACTGGACAATGAAGAAATTATCCAGGCAGCAGTTAACGCTAAATCAGGAGGTTTAACAGGATTAAAATTCTATGGCATGGTGGGAATTCCTGGTGAAGAAGAAGATGATTTAGCAGCTACTGTAAATATGATGTTATCTATTAAAAAAGCTGCCCCTGGTTTGCGGTTAACACTAGGATGTAGTACTTTTGTGCCTAAGTCCCATACACCGTTTCAGTGGTTTGGGGTGAATCGAAAATCAGAAAAAAGATTACAATTTTTACAAAAAAAACTTAAATCCCAGGGCATAGATTTTCGTCCCGAAAGTTATAATTGGTCAATAATTCAGACTTTAATATCCAGAGGTGATCGCCGACTTTCACAGCTTTTAGAATTGACTCGGAGTTTTGGTGATTCTTTAGGTAGTTATAAGCGGAGTTTTAAACAATTGAAAGGAAAAATTCCTCCTTTAGATTTTTATGTTTATACTGATTGGTCAACGGATACAATATTACCTTGGCATCATTTACAAGGACCTCTACCGCAGTCTACATTAGAAAAGCATTTGGCTGAAGCTGTCAGTCATTTTCACTCACGGGATTTGGTGCAAGTTTAGGAAGAAGATAAACACAAAAACACACAGACACAGAAACATAAAGAAATAGTAATGGAAAATACGGCTGAATATTATTGTGCTTATTGTGGTGAGGTCAATTTAACTTTTGTAGATTTAAGTGCGGGTGGACAGCAGTCTTATGTGGAAGATTGTCAAGTTTGCTGTCGTCCAAATATTCTTTATGTGCGTATTGATGAAGATACTTTAGATATAGAAATAGATACAGAATACGAAGAGTTTTAGGTTTTGGTTATGCAGCAGTTTAAATATTCTTCAGTGATTCATGCACCTGTAGAAGTGGTGTGGAAATTTCATGAAAGACCTGATGTTTTGCAAATTTTGACCCCTCCTTGGCAACCAGTAGAAGTATTGCGTCGTGATGGGGGATTGGGTGAAGGTGCAATTACAGAATTTCGTCTGTTTTTGGGACCATTACCTTTACGTTGGTTAGCCCGTCATACAGAGTACGAAGAGTACCATTTTTTTACTGATAGGCAAGTTTCTGGTCCTTTTGAATCTTGGGTACATCGACACATATTTGAACCAGAAAATGGTAAAACTAGGTTAACTGATGAAATCTCCTTTTCTTTGCCTGGTGGAGAAGCTGTAGAGTTTCTTAGTGGTTGGCTAATTCAACTACAATTAGAAGCAATGTTTCGCTATCGTCACCAAATTACTAAAAGAGAATGTGAAGGGTTAGGAGTTATGAGTTAAAAATTTGTAGGGGCGCAATGCTTGCGCCCAGGATTTACCAATTTTTAATTTTTAATTTTTAATTTTGTGATTAATTGGTGGACGCAGACAAAGATAGGTCAGAGGACCGAAAAGTGGTGTAAGGGATATTAACCAAAATATCGCAAGATTATTCCAACCACGACGTGCCATATCATCTCTTAGTAAAGCAGGAAATAGTAAACATAGCAAACAAAAGTCTAAACTCATGACATGGATAAAGCGACTAGTTTGCCACTGTTGGACAAAGTCTCCCCACTCTCCTTTAGCAAAACCATAACCTACTAAAATCGCTACACCTAATGTTAAAAGAATGCCAGTAAACCGAGAATCTAGTATTTTGAGAAAGAGATTTTTTTCACCCTGAAAATCTGAATTTACGTCTCTTAAAGCTAAGTAAGGTAATAACGCGAAAGCACCAACCGCAAAAGATGCAGCAGCGAAGCACCAAGCCGGTATTTTTTGTCCCCTACCGTCAATAAATATCACAGCACTGTAGATAAGAGGCAAAATACCCATAATATTAAAGAGGGCAATAATTAAGGGATTGATATCTTGCCATTGACCTAATGAAAGATTTTGAATTAATCTTAATGTATCGGGTTGAGTTGGAGGTGCAAAAACAAAACCGTAGGCAATAAAAATACTCCAAATTAACCAAAATAAAATTTTTCTCATGTTGAAAATTTATTCCTGCTCTTTTTGCCCAAACAAGAATATCATCTTCTTCTAAAGATTTACCATTGACCATAAACTTGCATTTACAGCGATTTTCAGGTAAATAGACCACGCTGTAGGGGTAAAGCGCATTGCTAAACCCCTACGATGGATGTGGTTCAAACAGATGAAAATTGCTGTAAATACAAATGCACAGAATATAATAAAAAATTATTGATTTTGCTTTATGTATTTATAAATAAAATTTTAACTCGAACCTTGTTAACTTTAGTTAAGAAATTATTGAAAATTTATATCATTTATCGAACCTATTTACTTTATTTCAGCTTTTGGTATAATTACAATACACTTGATAAATTCCCCTTTTTTGTGCAATTTTTTGGTATCAACAGCCCCAAATTGAGTAAAATCCTATATTTATACTCCCAAAAGCAAAATTTACTCTCTCCAAAAAATTAAGTCGCTGTCGCAATTTGGTTTTGACCCCAATTTATTGGCTGTTGACAAAGTACAACTTTTCTGGTAATTAATCACCAAAAAACTTACTCCGAGAGGGAGAAGAGGGGGAAGAGGGGGAAGAGGGAGAAGAGGGGGAAGAGGGGGAAGAGGGGGAAGAGGGGGAAGAGTGGGAAGAGTGGGAAGAGGGGGAAGAGTGGGAAAAATTTTGGCGTTAGCCGTATCCATGTATGATGCAGGATGTTGGGTTGGGTTTTCAGGGGTTGCACTTGCTAGTCTGGAACACCCGGATTCATACTTCAATTATGGACATTGCTGAATTCAGGGATGAATATGAGTGGAGTAGACCGGAGTGCCTGCCTTGTGGAATGTAGAAAACGGGCAGGGATGCCCGTTCCACATTTATGCAACGCCGAAATTTTTATAGCTAACTCAAAGCTTCCGAGAGATAATCAGCAGCAGCAGCCACGACAGCGATCGCACTTTCATAATCTAAGCGTGTTGGTCCTAATACTCCCACACTTCCCACAGGAATGGAACCGCGATGATAGGTAGAAGAAATCAAGGTACAACAACGGATGGGTTCGAGGGGATTTTCGGAACCAATACGAACTGTGACCCGTGGTTTATCTGCTGATTTTGTTTGCGGTTCTGAACAGATTAACTGCCAAAGTTTTTCCTGTTCCTCCTCCAAAAGTTGGATAATGGTTTGCACTTGCTGAATTTCCGAAAATTCCGGCTGACGTAGGACTTCTGAAACCCCGCGTATCATAATTTGGGTAGCAGCAGGTGTAAAGGTACGTTTACTTAATTCAGCCATTGATGTTTTCAAGAATTCGCCGTAACGTTGAAATTCTCGATCTAATTGACTCCAATCCAGGGTAGATAATTCCAGCAAACTGCGTCCCCGCAATTCGCTATTTAAAAAATTGGAAACTATCTGCAATTCGCGATCAATTACCTCCACATCTGGTGCTATATCTTCTGGTTTAGGGGGTAAATCCAACAAAGCTGAATGTGTCTCATAACCATCGGTTACCACAATCAGCATTATCCTTCCCACCTCCACTTGCACCAGTTGCAAATGTCGTAACTTAACAGTAGTACTTTGAGGCATAGTAATTAGAGTAATACAGCCACTCAAAGTTGCCAAAATTTGTGCTGCACCGTGCAATAATGCCTCTAAAGTCCAATCTTCCCATTTTAGGCGGTTTTCTAGGGCTTGTTCCACCTTTTTGCCTAGAATTTCCGAAGGTGTAATTAACCGATCTACGTAAATACGATAACCAGAGTCGGAAGGCACTCTTCCGGCGGAAGTATGGGGTTGAAAAAGTAACCCGGCTTTCTCCAAAACCCCCATAATATTACGGATAGTAGCAGAACTCACCCCCAGATTAAACTCATCAACCAGAGATTTAGAACCAACAGGTTCAGCTGTGGCAATGTAATGACGCACCGTTGCCCAAAGTATGTGCTGTTGTCTGTCTGTTAGTTTAACTTCCATAGGTAGTTTTACTGAAGGCAAATTTTATAACTCAATTTTGAAAAAATGTTTGGAAATCAACCCAAAAACAAGCATTTGTAAAAAAACAATTAATATCAAATATTCAATTGTGTCGAAAAAGTAAATGTAAATTTACAATTTCCTATTGTCCATTATTGTGATTTTTATCACTTTTATCAAAACTGACCAATTTGTGAATCGGTTTGTTTCATAAAATTTGTGATTTAATTACTATTCCCCATAATGTAGAGTTTCATCATTGCTTTAAATTTGCTGTATTTTTAGTTACGATTTTTCTGGCTTGACTTGCCAAATAGTAGTTAATATTGGGGAATTGTAGGATCTACCAAGGCTGAGTAGGCATCAATTCCACCGGAGATATTTTTTACATTTGTAAATCCTTGGGCTAGCAACCACTGACACATTTGAGCTGAACGAATGCCGTGATGACACAAGACCAGGGTTTCAGCCTGGGAATCTAAGTGAGTATGAATTTGCTCTGCCCATTGAGCAAATTGACTCAAAGGGAAGTTGACAAAACTTTCAATCCTAGCCATTTCTAATTCTTGTGGTTCCCGCACGTCCACTAGCTGCATATTGGAATCCCCATCAGACAGACGTTGAGCTACTTCTTCAACGCTAATTTGGATAATTGGAGTAAAGGGTTGACTTGACATGAGGCTTTTATTCACAATCCTATATTGATTATAGGGGTTAGGAGTGAAGAGGCGTACAGGGGCACAATTGTATTCTGTTTTACCAAAGTCCTGCCGCTGTAGAGAGCAACTCCCCCAATAGGGGTTGGATAACCACAGGAGTAGCGTTTATCCATTTCCCTGTATCCTGGGAATTGCCTTGCTACAAAGCTAATATTAGAGATCGGTAACGGGAGCAAACGACACTGGTTTAAGCCAAAAAGCCTGTTTAATCCTTTGGTTCTCAAGCAGGAAACTAACCGAACCATTCCCTATAATTGCGCTTCATCAGGGAGGCGAAAATCTTCCCCGCAAGTAAGTAGTACTGCTATTGAACAAGTGTAATTTTGTTCAACAAGGTTGAATTTTTTTAATTTTATTCAAGTTAAAAGGAGCAGTAAAAATATTATGAGGCAACGCTTATCTTTTGGTTTGATAGCAACTGGTGCGATCGCACTCCTGTTAATTGCGATCGCTAGTTTTTACTGGTTATTCCCTAAAGGTACTCCCAGTTTAGTGGGAGGTAAAGGTACTGAACCTGGTGCAGCCATATTTGTATCAAAACAAGCACCAGCAATGGTATCACTACTAGTAAATTCAGAAACATTATCAGGTTTATTTCCTGATGGGCAACTATCTCAGTTCAAAACTAGTTTATTCGCTCAAAGTAGTATTAATTACCAAAAAGATATTCAACCATGGCTAGGAAAGGAAGTTACCCTGGCTGTCACCACTCCAGATATTGATCGCAATCCAGAAACGGGATTACAGCCCGGATATCTGATGGTATTAGCGACTACAGAACCAGAAAAAAGCCGCGAGTTTGTAGATTTGTTCTTTTCTCGACGGGTATTAGCTGGTAGCCAATTAGTTGTGGAAAAATACAAAGGGGTAAAGTTGATTTATGATATCCTCCCCGAAAAGCCAGAGTCACAGACAATTTCCCAGAGTATAGCCAGTGCAACTGTTGGTGATAGCTTTGTATTATTTGCCAATCATCCCAAAATCCTACGAGAAGCAATTAATAACGTCCAAGCACCAGATTTAAATTTAATTACTTGCAGTCAATACCAACAAGCCATTAAACAACTGCCACAGGGTACATTGGGTTTAACTTTCCTCAATCTTCCTTCTGTAGCACAATGGCAGGGTTTAAAGCTTTCTCAACCAATTTACAACCGCCAAATGATAGCCTTGGCAGTATCTGGAAAAGAATTATTAGCCGAAACCATTATTGCCGCAGCTGCAAACAAAACTTTGCCCCCTCTACAACTATTATCCCAGCCCCCAGAAGCATTAAAATATATTCCCTCCTCAGCAGGTGTAGTAATTGCAGGTTCTAACTTAAGCGGTTTGGGTGACAGCGCTTTAGGACAATTTTGGACACAAACAACTGCTATATCTGGTTCCAGCCAGGATATGATGGGACAATGGGTGAAACCCTTACAAGATGCAAACAAAGGTTGGGGGATAAATTGGAGAGAAGATATTTTTAATTGGGTACAAGGAGAATATGCCATTGGATTATTACCCCAAGGTAAACATCAAACACCCAATTGGATTTTTGTGGTCGAAAAGTCAGACGCTGAAACCGGAATTTCTCGCTTAAATGCGATCGCCTCTAAGGAAGGATTAAGTATCAATACTTTAAATCTTGACGACACAAAGCTTTCCGCTTGGACAGAATTAACCACTGTAGCCAAAGATCAAAAATCTTTCAACATTGAAGCCAAAATCAAAGGTTTACATACAACCTTGGGAGATTATGAGATTTTTGCTTCCTCCCTAGAAACCATGGATGCAGTGATTAAAGCTGGGGAAGATAGCTTAATTAACAATCCTAACTTCCAAAATAGTATTGCTGCTTTTCCCACACCCAATCAAGGATATGTATACATAGATTGGATAAATAGTCAAGATATTTTAGAGCAAGAATTACCTCTAATCAAATTTTTGCAGATATTAGGCAATCCATTTTTCCAGAAACTGCGATCGCTCACCTTTAGCAGTTACGGAAGTACTACAGAATTCCTCAAAGGAGGTGTCAACTTTCAACTCCAAGACTAGCAGCAAGATTGAGGAATTAGGAGTTAGGAGTTAGGAATTAGGAATTAGGAGTTAGGAGTTAGGAATTAGGAGTTAGGAGTTAGGAATTAGGAGTTAGGAATTAGGAGTTAGGAGTTAGGAGTTAGGAGTTAGGAATTAGGAATTAGGAATTAGGAGTTAGGAATTAGGAAGTTATTATTCTCTCCCCATCTCCCCATTTCCCCATCTCCCCATCTCCCAATCTCCCCATTTCCCCATCTGACACGGGTACAGATTTGAAGCTGTCATAGTAGGGAATTGATTGCGGTATTTTCGCCATTAAGTTGTATTTAAAGCAACTTAAATAAAAATCTGATGATTAGGAATAAATTGGTTTTAAACTCCAAGATATTAGCTTGGGGCTGGATTTTTGCTGGAATTATCTCTATTGGTGCAGCATCTACACCTGTAGCGACAGACACACCTCATTTTGGTACAATTAAACTTTCCCCGGGATTTCCAGCATCTAAAGGAAAAGCAGCAGGATATACAGGAGGAACTTTTCCCTTATCAGTCATTAGTAAACGCGATGGCGATGGAAATCCCTGTATAGGTTTTGCCGATCCCACCCCAGATTACATCATGATTTTGTCAGATAATTTTTCCCGCTTGGATATAGAAGTTAACAGTGGTAATTTTGACACTACTTTAGTGATTCAAGGACCAAATGACCGAACAGTTCGTTGCGGTGATGATACTCGTAAAAGTAAAGATGCTAGTATTACAGGCAAGAAATGGAAAGCAGGAAAATATAAGATTTGGGTAGGTATATTTAATCAAGGGGTCAAACGGAACTATACCCTTTCAGTGCGGGAATCATAAATTGAGGATTGTATCACACATCTTGCATCAGGGTCAGAAACCGGGTTTATTGCAAATATTGAGTTGCCAAAACCTTAATTTTTCGTTAATAAACCCGGTTTCTACGTGCTTGTTGAAAATGGTGCAAGATATGACGTATCGTCAATTTCACTTTAATACAGCACGGCATAAATAAAGTACCCATACTCTGAAATAATACGTTTAGCTACGATTAATCTTACTCAGGGTACGTCAAAGAAATTAGGACAGAAAATGTTGTTAGTATCTGAGACCAAAAAAACGGATATTCAATTTTATCCACTACTTTAATGGTACTATTAGCTGTTTAATAGACCTCTGGGAAAATTAAATATGGGTCAGCTACAACCCTTGTTCCAGAGGTAAAATTTTACGTCTGGAACATTCTTTTCCACCAGATGTCTAATGAGTACCGCTTCTAAAAACCTCCGCATATCTGGGCACAAATCCGCAAATATCAGCAAGTCTAACTCCACGGTGTAAGTTCGCTCAATTAGAAATGCCAAAAGGCTTGGTTCCTTTGCTTCGCAGCAAATGGTTCCTTGGTCACTAATCCCCAGTTAGAGATACTGAAATTAATTTCAGTACG
>JAAUYH010143180.1_pt1 | contig 17377 bp, 8 predicted proteins | sample 7278061 | NCBI WGS metagenome assembly JAAUYH01 (sample SAMN14350203, study PRJNA611818) | marine sediment metagenome | isolation source: surface marine sediment (0.6m) | place: French Polynesia: Moorea | collected 2018-08 | reverse complement strand
GTGCCGTGTCTGACTTATCAGGTGACTAACTTTATTTCTCTATTTACATGATAATTCATCGTTGTATAGTATCAACTAAATATGATACCGTAATAAGTCAGAATGGTCCACAGAATAATTTCAATTTTCAATGCAGTTCATTAGCTCGCCTAGTGTAAGTCCATCGAAAATTGCCAGATTAGGAGCAATCTACAATTTCGAGGTTTCTCTCCAGATGAGACCAATATTCATCCAAAAAAAACAAGTTCATATTACGTGAGGATTTTATTTCTAATTCATGGAAGGGCTATCCATATGACGCATGTAATGAATTCCAGAATTTTCGCACTACTGTACCGTGCATGACAGATGCCCTTGCCTAATATTTCGTTCTTCAATAATATCCAGAAAACTTTTCGAATGATCAAAATCGAGATTGCTCGAATATTGAGCAATATGCAATTAGGAGAAGATCACTCAACTAATTCATACTCGGAATAAAGCTCAAATTTTAATATCTGATTCGATGTTTTATCAATCAGCATACCAACATAATTAACAATCCTTTCAGTTCGATATTTTGCTTCAGCACAGTGCAGTTTTTTTCAGTCATCCATATTTTCAAATAGTTGCACGAATTCTAAAAGTAACCTCAATTGTACTTGGGTTATATTTACTTCTCGATTTGTAAGATGTTACAGCTTTATTGATAACATTCCGGGCAAAATTCTGGAAATTTCGACGAAGGACGCAAAAGCGTAACAGTTAAAAACAAATTGATTGCGATTCTATTCTAAATACGGGCCACAGAAGTATCAAGGAAGGATCAATTGGGGCTGTTAATAGTGACGCTTGTTCAAATCAAAAAGTTTTTTGAATGGAAAATAAGGGGACAAAAAGCAGCTTTAGTTTTCAATTCTAGTCGTGCTATCTGGCAATGTTTCACGTTATTCAACTGACCTTTTGTCGACATAATGTCACTTGTACAGAAATTTCAGTCATTTTTCAAGCGAGAAGTGAGAGAACCATGGAAAGATATCCATGCAGCTCTCTTCACCAAAACGGCAGAAGAGCCGTTTATTTTCTCAACTAGAGCAAAAACAGTCTCAGAGATTTCGGTATTTGCCGCATTGCTTTTTCTTTTCGTATTTACAAGTCAGTGGCAAATATCTGAAGGTATAGCAAGAAATAGAGAGTTAGAATGTGAAGATCGAGTTAAAACGGGCTTAGCTTTGACATACTTTATAACATTAGCTGTTCAATTTATAATATATTTGGTGTTTTCTGCAAGATTCAAGAAAGTGTTTCCAGCAGAAAAGATCAACTTTGTGTTCTTCGAACGTAAAATTCCCATCTCAGAAGAGCCAGAAAATCCAGAAGATGAAATTCCTTACACGAAATGGAATCTGAAGACAACGATTCGAGCAGTGAGATCTTTGTTGAGGCAAGTATCAGCCGGAGAAAAAAATCTTTTCACAGTGACGAAATTCTTACTTTCCCAAGATGGAAAAAATTTCTTGGCGGAGTCTTGTCAACGACTTCACAAGCTTCAATTGTTTGACAATCGACTAGCAAGAATAGATGAAGGTCAATTTGTACGTCAGGTATTACTGTTCCTCGGAGTATCGTGTTGCTCGACCGCTTCTGTAGCAGCGGCGTATGCGGAATCAGAAAATTGTTCGGGCAAGTTGCTCATAGTAAATTTTCTCGACAAATTTTCTATTACACTTTTAACCATACTCGCTATTGCGGCCTTTGCTGGCCTAAGTGAATACGCACAAATATTTTGTACCTTTGAGGAGAAAAACAATCTCTCAGATGATGAGTGTTTCTTAATCTCTCTAATCGCTGCGAATACGGACGAAAAATTTTATGGGCTAGCGAAGTCGGAGAATTCAAGCTACGCAAATATTGCACAGATTGGTGAAAAAGAAGTGTTTATTCCAATGCATATGTCGTTATTTGTTTATAAGAAAGCAAGAACGATAGGTGATGAACCATTACGTGTGTACAACCAAAATGCAAATGACTGTGTAGGAAACTACGCTATGCATTGACATTAAACTCCATACTTTAGAAACTAAAGACAAATCAATCTCTCCTTAAGAAATAAATTAACCTTTTAAACTTGTACTTCTCTATTCTAGTATATTTCGCTGAATTGATGTAGCGATAACGATATTTTGTCATCAGCACTGAAAATATTTAAATAAACCTTTCTTAATTTGTATGACTCTTTCGGTTGTTTTATTTAATGAATCTCAGTATTCATGAGAATAAAGCTGCATCAGATTCAAAAATGCTTCTTTAATTAGTTAAATGGCGTAAATTTAGCTAAATCAACAAGAAAAAAAGTTGTGCCAATTAGTTTTTATGCAGAGAATTTATTTGATTCAAGTGAGAGCAATAAAATATGCAAATACAAAACGGCTTCAATGAATGCTTTATTAATGTAGACATATCTATCTTATCCTAAAATGGTATTGCACTAAATATATTTCTGTCAGGGTTTAACCGCTTTAGAATTTATGTTGAATTATTGCCAAAACAAAAAGTAGGTTTCACAGTGCAAGAAGAGCCAAACCTCGTCTGTCATGAACCAAGTAGACAATCAAAACAGTAAATAGAAATTTTAGTACGAGAAATTTATTGACCAGTACGATAAATATTCCAAGTGGAATTGTTTTTATAGAAAATTTCAGTTCATTCGTCTGACTTATTTCAAGAATCGCTGCAAGTCCATGCGATAAAACAGTCATGCGCTCTATTCGCTATTCTAAGTACTCGACACTGATATCGCTGTTTAAATTCATTGAATGATAATCCGTACAATCACAAATTTCGTAGAGTAATTGAGGGAATCATCCGCAGCAATCAATAGAGGTAACTTAATTTAGCAGAAATACATGAGATAGGATATTTTTTCTGCGTTAGTAAATTCATAAGCTGATTGACAGTTGAATGTATGTGTGCAACTCGCTGGCACATGGCCCAACAGAATGGGCACTCAAACGTGGACGGTCAGAATCAAACAATGCTGTGATACCGGATTGCAGTTGTGGAGTGAGAAGTCCTGGCACTTCCAAGGCTGACGGAGTGTGTATGCCTTTCAGACGCTAAGGTCTGTTTTTCTGCACTTATTCAGCTGTCACGGCGATGCGAGAAACGAATGAGCACAGAGGATTGAACGACAAAACAGAAGAAGTTTAATTGTAGGTAGTTGGCTGGATAAGAAATCGTCACCCTGCAGCTGTGGGGCAGAGTATTTAACTGGTCCGAACTAAGAAGCTACTGTAGTCTGCCGTAGAAGGAAATAAGTGGTCTATGTCGCTGGCATTTCGTGCTCACCAATAAGTAATTGGTCAGGATGACGACAACAAGCGGGGGGCTACTGTCGTGAAGGGCATTGTTCACGCCCTAATTAGAATCAACAGTAGTCATCGAAATTTGGCCTGACGTGTGTCGGGAATCACGTGACAAAGAAATTGCACATTGCTCGAGCAAACGAATATTGAAATAGAGGACGCGTGTAAAAACAGTGCATGATTTGGCAATCCCATTCAGGGCAGAGCACGACGGAGACGAGTTTGGTGTGCATTCGCAATCCTGTATTTTACGTTAGGTGTGCCTCTACGAGAGAAGCGAGTGTGCGTAATGGTATTACGGAACTCGCATCGGTGGTATGCATGCACGCAGCAAGCAGAATTGCAAATCAACGACCCACCGAAATTCACGGTGAATGAGGTGGCATCGGGCCGTACCAAATCACGCCGCGTTTGTACGCAGCAGGATTCGGCGCGGTGCGTGCGAACAGCAAGTGCTGTAAACCGCGAGCACAGCAGCGCCGCACACAGTACGCGCGAGATCACGTGTCAATATCGATGCCCACCACGAGCGCGGTGTATGGAAGGACGTTTTTCATTCGCGGCACAGTAACGAAGCACAGCAGCAGATATTATCGCCGCACGAGTTGCTTTGTAAGGCGCACAGGTGGCGCCACGGTAGATATCGCCGAACTGGACGGTGCTGTAGAGGCTCGAAGCAGCTGTAATGCGGTGCGGAAAGCATGGCTGAAATGCACGCCGGCGTACTGTCGGTCGGTTAGCAATAATCCTTGCCGAGATCGCCCCCGGTTTGGCGCCACGTCGAGGGGCCTCGCGACGCGTACAGTACACGGGAATGCGAGCGGGATCGCCTACGCGGGCTGCGGGTGGCGTTTCGAGTACTATTGAATAGAGTATCAGCGGCCGTACCACGCGGGCGCGCGTGTCGATAAGCGCGGGCGAAGGCTAAGGGCCGCGGGGGGCGAGCTAGTCAGGAGCACACAGTTCAGAAGGTGGGCGGATATGCAAAAGAGGGGATACGGCTACGTAATTAGATCTGCCAGATTGCAATCGTGTGGGTCCAACGTGGATGCAGTGTTTGACCAATGGGCGGGGGGCACCTAAAAATCGGTGCAATGTTTGAAACACGTCGTGTGAAACACAGCAGCCCCACTGGTATGCACGGCCACGAGTATAGGAGCGGCAGCATGCGCGTTCCCGAACCATCACCACGCCCACCATGTTCGTGTACCACGTCTTGATCCTCGCGCTCCTAGCGCTCGCGCATGCGGGCGGGCCGTCGTTCTACCCGTGCCCGGGCCCCAAGGCGCCGCTGGGCAAGGGCGTGACGTGCGGCGAGGTGAAGCTGCCACCCAACATGTGCAACGCGTGCAAGCTGCGCGAGCCGCACGCGGTGGGCAAGCTCAAGGGCCAGTTCAAGGACTGCGCCAACATCTACGACACATACGCGCCGTCGTGCATGTCCTCGCTCGAGGCGTACGTCGCGGCCAACCCATGCGACAAGATCCGCGCGGCCAACCTGGCGGACCTGAAGTCGGCCAAGCCGTCCTGGCAGAGCCGCGTGCAGATGGACTACTTCTTCTACTCCCTCTGCGAGCAGTGCTGCGACTGCATCCCCATCGGCGCCGACAAGAGCGCCAACAAGGGCCAGTGGGTCACCTACCGCGGCAACTGCCCCGCGCACGCCTGGTACGACGTGTGCGCCATCCTCCCCGACGTCACCCACTTCGTGAAGATCGGCCAGGCTACGCCCGCCAAGTTCAAGAACTCGCCCCCGAAAATGTGCCCCCTCCTCACACAGTGGGCCAAGAGTTCTGCGTTCGCCAATTGGCAGAAGAACCCCAAGACCAACTTCAGCCCCAAGCTCGACGCTGGGCTCGAGTCGTTGCTAGACTCCATCGAGTGCTCCAACCCCTCGATTTGGGACTCATGCTTCAATCTTGAGTCGTTGCAGAACAACCTCGGCACGCCGGGTGACTTCAAGGGCACCCCCAATCCCGCTGTCGACAACCCCCCCGCTCCTCCCACCACTAACCCCCCGCCCGTTACCCCGCCGTCCACCGGCGGCAACACCGCGGACACGTGCAGCGGTGAGATCAACTGGGGCTGTCTCGACTGGTGCGACGGCTCGTGCAAGCAGCACGGCTGCAAATGCTTCCCCAACCGCCCCAAGAACGACAACGTGCCCAACTCGTGCTTTTCCTCCGGGCTCCTGAACCAGGACGGTACTTCCAGCTACGACGGCAACCTGTGCGGCGGCGGTGGCGGCTCTACTACTGCAACCTCCACCACACCTGCGCAGAACACAAACCCGAGCTGCAACGGACGCACCGGATGGGGCTGCGTCGACTGGGATGCCGCGAACGGCGTCTGCGCCAAGCACGGATGCAAGTGCTTCCCCGGACAGGCTTTCCAGCCCATCCCTGACTCGTGCTACACAAGTGGCGGGCTCACCAGGCCGTAAGACGTCGTTTTCGTGATGTAACTCTAGGTAGTGAGGAGTGCTGCTGCTTATCTGCGATTTAAATCCCCCATGGGGGTGGTTATGCTGTACTTTTTGCCTTAGCGTGTGAAGTTGTGCTGGAGTGCCCGTCGTTACGGCTAGCCCCGCCCGTCGGCGGCGGAGATTGCCGCACGAATACTGACGTGGTAGTCGGTCTGTCAATTGTTCGAATGAAAATGCTTGGTTACGTAAGGTATTCGACGCGGGTTGTAGCATCTACTACGTACTCATCTTTCCGGAAATACTTCTGAATTGTTTCTGTATTGCTGTCGATACTTGCTATTGCGTTTCGTTGATAGCTATGAGTCGTGGAGATAAATGTGTAATGGAAAGTTGTTTCGCGCAGCATCTCTGCTCTTTTTCCTAAGTTCTAGGAAGCGCGCTGTATATTTTTTTGTTCTTACCGGCGAAGCACTCTGACGATGCTCGATTAGACGTATACTCGGAGCTGCGAGGTCTAGCTGTGAATCTGAAACACTTACATTCTGAACCATGTGGGAAGTATGGGCTTCTATGGAGTTGGATTTGGCGCACCGATGAATTCGACTGCATCTTGCGAACGGAAAAGTGGGCAAGCGAATTATGTGCCATTTTCAGAGTACAACTTGTGTGGACGACTGTGTGGAAAGGGGCACTCTGGCCAAGGGGTTATGGTTCCATTGCTGTTGCATTGCATGATAATAGTCAGGAATTGGCGGCACAAAATTACAACGGGACCGCCGACCGTCTTCCCTTCAATGGAATCTCACATGTTCGCGTGTATGCCTCTATACTAAGTTTCCCTCCATCTGTACCAAGTTTGCTGTTCTGTCAAAATTGTTTCCGATTGGTCGTCTTCAACAACCTTGAATAGAATTTCCGCGAATAGCCGAGAGTTCAATACGGAGTGCACCATACGCTGCGGCGAAACAGCGAATCTCGTTCTCGTCTCCTCCCTTCACATTTGGACATGTCTATTCGGTTGACTATCGCCTGCAGAGTAAGGTTTTATTTGAATCATGACTTTGTGGAGTAATCAGATGTTCGACCGACGGTCGCCCTCCTGACTTATTTATCGCTACGTTCCAGTGAGTTGGAAGTGGGGGAACGGGATCGGCTAGAGTACTGACATTCAGCGTGACGAATCGCAGTGCAACGCGACGCGAACTCTTACGACGAAGAAACCGCGAGCCGCCAATGGTCTACCAATGAATTTCCAAAGGTGATGCACAAAACCCAACAATGAAATTCGCTCCGTTGTACGCGTTCCGCCACTTCCGTACCGAATGCCTTCGACTCGTTTTTTCGGCGCAGCGCTACATGCCTGTTGCGTTGGTTTGCATTCCCGACTTTCAGCCGTTTCGTGCTACTCTGGCGTGTGTATTACCGATATATCACCATCTTACCCCGTCAGACGAACATATTCTGCAAATTTATCAATGACTCACGACTAAACCTGCACCTGTCAATGCGGCCGCTAACCTAGTGAGTGGTATTGCTCCGCGGTTTATGTATATTCCTCGTTCGGCACGCGTGACAGATGCAACACGACAGTGGCGTGGTGCTATGAGACGCCGTGGGGTTTATGCGAGATGTAAGACAACGCGGCGGTGTAAACGAGGTCGACAACGTTGAGTGCGAGTACGCGGGTGGCGATGGGGAGGAAGGCGAAGGAGATGGCCTGCGAGGGCACGAAGATTTTCCAGGTAAGGAGCAGGGAGGGGAAGAAGTCGCGCAGGTAGCCGTCGCGAGTCTGGCCCAAGGCGGCCTCGTTGACGCCGCGCTCCACGAGCGCCACCAGCGGGAAGAACAGTACCAGCCACACGGGCGCGGCCAGCAGCTGGTCCACTGCCAGCTGCCCCATCGTGTTGCGGAGCCCGGCCTTCGTCGGCATCCAGCGCTCGAGGAACTCGTAGAGGTAGTGGAACAGTGGCGCGGTCAGAATTGCACCCACCATCCCCATCGCAAGTACGCGCCGCCAATCCAGTTTCTCCTCGCCGCCCACCTTCTGCGCTATCACGTCCGACAGCGCCATGATTAGTGTCGACGATACCACCTTCGTCGGCAGCGGGTAGCGCGCCAGCAGGTGCATGTAGAGCGCGAGCGGACCGCGCGGAGTGTTACGTTCGTCGTCGTCGTCGCCGCCACCGCCGCTGCCGCCGCGATTCGGGTTGTCGCGCCCGCCGCCGCCGCCGTCGAGCAGCAGGACGCGCTCGGGCGGCGGGGCCGCCGAGTAGAGCGTGACGCGCACGGGCGCGCTGTCCACGGCGCCGTATGACATCGCGGGGGGTCGCACCGCACAGCCCGCGCAGCCGAAGGCCAGCGCGCGCGGTGAGATTAACAACATACTGGCTGGAACCAACAGAAACCGTGCACCAAAGCGAATGGAAGTTAGACGCGTCAGTGCGCAACTCCACTGCACCAATGCACATCCGCGCGGATTGGGTGATTTCAGGGTATCACCTTGCGGATCAACTTACGTGCGTGGATCTGTACCGCATCTTTCGGTTTTTAATTTTCTAGGAATTGAGCAACAGGCTTTGTCCCCGGCGACACTTGGCGCGTTGCCGTTGGGTTTCGCGTGCTTGCAAGGAGCAAAGGGACTAAGTTTAGTAAAACGAAGCAAAAGTTCTTCCCCACATGTTTGCCGGAAAGTTGGCGAATGTGCTGCATCTGTCTTATTTCGTCGCACAAGCGTGTCCGGATCAATCAGTCTGTGTTGCTATTATTTTGCGAATACTTCCCGGTATGCCATTTTCGATGATTGTAGGTGCATGACTAAGCCGGTGAGATCCGCTTTGCTTGTATAGCACAGTTTATAACCTTTCCAAGAAACCCTTCTGGACTAATCATTCACTTGTGGCGAGAAAGAGGCCACAATTGCTGAGCTCTTGGTGAGGAGCTTGAGTCATTCAGGACGGTATATGGTGACGCGATGTCAGTTTTTGAGGAATCACATTTATGGAAAGAAGGTATCTGACAAAGTCAAACAAGGGCGTCTGGAGCAGTTTACCTGGGGTTGCTATTCTTCTGCGAATACTCATATCATGCCCAATGATTGTGTAGCATGACTGAGCCAGTAGGATCCGCTTTCCTTCAAACATAAGTACTACACATGAACGTCCTTCAATTTTTAGCGACGTTTCTAAACTGCTACAGAAATGCTCTTGTGCTGTGGGTTCACTTAACAATAGCCCATGTTTCTTGAGTTGGCATGATCTATTCAGTGAAGTTTCTGTTCCGGATGATCTGATGAAACCGTAGCGATAATTTTCCCGAGTTCGTTACCTACCGTTGTGCTTTCATTCTTCAGCAGTAATTAGCATGACCATAACTTACGATTGACTGTAAATTCAAGAAATCTGAATTCTTGATGCATTTCGCGCCGAATTAATGTAATTATTGCAGATTATCGTACTTCGGTTAGGTAAACCTGACGCAGTTCAGCCTATAATTCATGGCACAATAAACACTTCGAATTGGTCTTTCGTGGAGGTGCTGTGTTGGACGGTACCACATCCGCAGCATGGCAACGGCACTACGGAGATCCCAATTGCATCGCCCGTTTTTCCACAGATCTGAAATTACAGTAAATCCACTTAAGACTTCCAAGTTTCAGCTCGCTATCGCACTCGAAGGCGTGATGATCTCACTCGTGAAGAGTGAGTGTCGTTAATGCTGAGCGTACTTCCCTCTTTCGAATGGGCCATCGAGAATTTCGTTTATGCCATAAAACAAGTCGGAAAAGCACTTCCTGCAATTTGCTTCGTAACATTGAGCAACCGATTAGTTCATACTTGACGTAATTACTGCCCTGACTCGTTACTTCGGATCAAATCTTTATCAAGTGTAAATTTAAGGTGCACCGAATTTGCTCTCCAATTCATCGTGCAGATCATGAGCTCAATTGCAGTCTGCGTTACGGAGCACAGGGATGAACTGAAATGCGACGGAAGAAATTGTGACGTATCGAAGCCGCGTTCCTTTCTCGGCAGTGCTGTGGAAAGAGAGTTCGATGTTCCATGCAGTCTATTCCCACCTGAATAGAAGTGTAGATTCGGACTTGAAACGATGTGGAGAACGACACAGCTTTCACTCGTACTCTAAAAACTATGAACAAGAGGTGATGATTCGAAGGAGAATCGTCCTCGAGTGCACGCATTCCTGGTCTATAATGCAGATTGACTGATGGACTGGGCAACAGGATTCAATAAACACTGCGAGGAGATCCAAAGACAACAGATACATCATAAAGCATAGAACAGGATTGAATCCTCATAGGTTGAAGCGAGTTCTCTGTACGTTTTAGAATAGTACACTCTCTATTTGAGATTTCTGGTTTGAGCTGAAAGGCAGTAGGAGCGTGGGCTGTACCTATTAGTGTAACGAGAGATAGAGGTGGGAAGAGAAGTGATGAAGTAAGCGAGTTTATTCAAGACTCGTGAGTGAGCTACACTATTCACATGCAATCAAGGACAGCACATCCCGTTAAAGAACAACGAATCCTCATGATTATGGTTCGCATCTCTTTCCATGGGTCCAGTTCACACAACGCCAACCACCGCAGCAGGTTGAAACACCAGTATCGCACCTTGCCCAGTTTGACGCACATGGCGGCGGCTCGCATCGCCTTCCGTGGAGCCAGTATGAGCACTGCCAGCCATTACAACATGGTCTTAGGTCTGTGCATGGGTCCCAGTTCTTGGTACAGCAGTTAGCCGGACATGACGTCCCGTCGATTATACATGATGCGCAATCGGCAGGGTTTTGTTTAGCATGTTTAGTGGCGCCGACGCCGACACCAGGCGACGGTGTCGGTTTCTGCGCACTTGCACCCGATACGAGAGTCAGTGTCACAAGGACAATGGCGAGAACACGAAGACGCATTGTGTGTTGAGTTGATTGGCACACTACCCTACGAGCCAATCCGCTCTTGTACTGATTTCGGTGTTGGACGAACGTGTTCGCGTAATTTCTGTGTCGTTTCCGTTTCAATCCCGATGTGTCGATACGTTTCCTTCAGTGCACAACTGGATCTATCATGCGAACCATAATTTCACTCGATTTACTACTTCGCCGTAAATTTTTCGCTTTCACTCTAGACTACCAATAAAGCCACGTGTTTTCTCGTGTTTTCTCGTTTTTCTACGATATAAGCTCAGCCCATTCCACACAGAAAATTGTAGAATACTGATGAACACCGTCGCCTGTTTTCATCTCTTTTCTTGCCTTTTGTGTTGTTAAGTATGAGGCAATGAATTTTCGAATTTCTCGGCTTATTTAGAATCATCTTAGTATGCTCTTTCTCTCAATAGTTTCGCATCCTCCCGGACACCCGTACACTACCATACTTTGATTCAATAATTTATTTGTCAACCACAGTTTTCTACCACTTCAATCTTCGGCTACTGTGGAATTTGCGTGTCCATTCTGTGGTGTACGGTGCCCGATAGATCTGCCTGCATTATAGGGGCAAATCGACGGTTGGCGAGCTGCTGACAAACAAGAAATGCAAGAGTTTGTAGTGAAACTGCAGCCTTACATTATAGATAAACTTTCCCTTTTTCTCCCGACACATCTTGCCTCGAGAATTTTCTGGAATCGAGGTATGGAATGATTGTTGGTGATTACGATTCACGAACTTCAGAAACTGCACCCGAGAGCTAATTTCACAAAAAATAGCTTCTACTGGTGATTAAAATTCTGGGTAGCTTCGCGAGGAAGATGTCCTTCTCGATCATCGTACTTACGTACTGGGCCTGAATTGACAAAAATATGGCAAGGGGCAGTATCGCAGCATTACCAATAGATTGATGGAATATTGGATCGCCTCATTAGAAAATTTTAGTTCTGTCCTGAGCTGATTTCCATACGAGTTCGCAGAATGTTTGGATCACTCTGTGAAGTTGTAATGAGAAAATTTCTTCCCGATTGCTTATTACAACACTACCGCATGAAGGGGGCTAAAATCAGACCAAGTTGTTAGAAATTTTTGATAGTTTTCTTAATACGGGTAATAAATCAAGTAATTAGTTTGATTCTGTTTACAGTTCTAAATTATTCTCAGTTACTATGGTAAGACGAAAATGATGGTGGATTAATAAAGCTGACCTTAAGATGAGCTACGCTCCTGGAAAAATTTGAAAAATTCAGATTCCAATCGGAATTTTGTGTAAAATTGGAGATCAGAGTTTCTGTCTCTAATCATTTTGAAGTGTCAAATTTGTCAGTCGAAAGTCATATGACCGGATTCGGTACAAGATAGAACAGGTATCAAAACATAATCTGGAGCGAAATTTGCTCTACATTATAATCAATTTACCGTCCAAAATTCTATTGTAGAAAGGTAATTCTTATATTTTAGAAAGAGCATAGTCTGTATGATCTCAAATTGATGTTGAATCAATTTTTCTGAAAGTTTTCATTCGTTGAATAGGGTGATATCTTTCGAATAGTCAACTGCACTCGAAGGTAAGACAAAATCGCAAAAACACAACTTCAATTTCTATTCATGAAAGAATATTCGAAATCTATTACCTTGCTTTTAGCAATATTCTCTAAAATTACTAAAAACTTAGTGAACTATCGCGCTTAACATATCAAAACTATTTAATACCAGCAAAACATATCAAAGCGATTACAATCAGTTCCTAAAACCATGTGATAGATTTCTAGAAATTATGCGCAATGATAGCTCAAGGCTATTTGTTAGAATTTGAGTTTTTTTATTGTGGTTGCTGAACAGATATTTTAATTTACGAAAAGAAATGAGAGTAAAGCAAAAAATATTCATAACTTGCCATTCATTGTCAGAGTCCAGATCAAGCTGTAGTAGAACAGCAAGTAATATTTTGACGACGTCTTCCGAAAAAAGCCTATTTGCAGTGAATTTTCTTTCGTAGAAGCTTCAAATAGAAATAACTGTAATCGGCATCAAAATATTTAGAAATTAAAAATCAAGATGAGTTAGCTCCATTTATAGAACACCTAATTCCTATTTCTGTTCCTGCCTGCACAGACAGTCAGTCACAATTTTGTACTTGACTCAATAACTGACGCTTGATTTGCTTAATTCTGTCGTAGCCGTACAATGAAATATTTGAAGCCACGAAAACTCGCTCTGCATCTACTATCCCAAATTTCTGTACTAGTTTTTCTCGTAGAATAGTCAATTTCCACCATTACTTGACTTTCGTTCATACGGGGCTTCAATATTTACGATGCTGCAAATAAACAACTCGATTGTTTCCTGAACGCCTCATTGCATACAATATCGCATAATATCTGAGTCAATCAAGCCGTTCCAGAACTAAGGCAGCGATTGCTATGCTTGTACAACTTTACATTTTAAATGCAAAATACTCAGAACAGCAGAGTGTTTACTATGTCGCAGAGCAATCAATCCTTGTAAGGTGAACCACAAGAATAATCTACGTAGAGTACCGAATTAGAAAGACTCCCTCGATTTGTTTGACTGTAACTCCAAGCCAAAAGAATGGGACTACTCGTTCCAATTTGAAAACAAACTGGTACACGTGCGTTTGAAAATTGCACGATTCCTCATTCAAAATTCAGTAACTCTAACTAGATTAAAATTGCGTAGTTGTCTTGTTCAAACGTCAAACCCCTCAAAGTTATAAATAGAAACTAGGGACTAGGAACACTTTCGTCGTCCGACAAAAACATAGACTACCAAACTTCACTCATCCTACATCGATTCAGAGCTCTCCAGTACTGCTTTTCGCGTCCTTCATCCATGCAGAGGTGACATACTCTACATCACATTGAAATAATCTCCGTATATATGTAATCAGTAAGTAATTGCTCCAATTCACGTACAAGATCTTCGCTAAAGTAATCAACTGTCTGAACTGAAGTATACTTTTTCACACTGGCTGTAACCGATACCTCCAACAGTTCCTATTACATTCATGTCCGCTGAATGAGAAGCACAGTTCGAAAACTGAAATGATAAGAGTAAATAAGTAACATAGTGTACTGTTTGCGCATATTTCTCCGGCAACATCTTGTTCTAACTTCAAGCGGCGTGAGCATTAGTCATCAACATTGAGTTCTAAGGTACTACAAAACAAATTAGTGCACGAAACCGTGTCGATAGTACCCTTCATTAACGAAGGTTTTGTTTTTCGCACTAGTTGATAACCTATGACTGCCCTTTCCTCTAGTTTGCGGAATGAAACTCTTCCGCTGGAGGTGATTGACTTTTCATTACAACGGAATCTCTCGGAGCCGTCTCTTGAGAAAATCTTCTTACGGGCGATCAATATCTGCCGATTGAAATAAAACGACTGTGGACAGTCTACGATGGTGCTGAATATGGAAAAGGTTGCGAGGATTTACTGCTGATGGTTGGAGGATGGGTGTTATGACAACTCTGAGGTACTTAGCTGTAAATATTTTAGACGCTGCAGTGTTTATTAAAGCTGGAGAGGTTTACTCCGATTATGACTGCCGAAAGAGCAAAACGAAGCATTCTCTGAACCTTTATATTTGATGCTAAACTACCTAAATTAACTACAAATCATCAATTCTTAATAAAAGTTGAACGATCAAACTGTGATCACAAACTTGAGTGGATAAAAAGCCACAAAATAACCTTAAGTTATTAATTACGGCCGTACTGTCACATTATCATAAAGCAGTAAACCAAGAAAGAGTTCATTATTGCGTTAAATGGCTTTAATGATTCTTATGTGTATCTGGATCTGATGCTACTATAGGCTAAAAATCAAAAGAATGCTTACAGAAAAATTCGACCTTGCATGATCTAATTTTTTGCCCAGGTCAATTTGCCCATGCATGATGAAAACTCTTAGGTCGCAACATTGTGCTACCTGGCAATGAATTGAAACGGCTTGTGCAAGAATGTGGTGAGCATAGACAACATGAACCCATTTGAGATGAAGTGCTATCACCCATTTTGTGAGCGCAAGTCTGTACTTCCTCTTCTCTCATTTCGTATTGCGATGGCAATTAAGAGTTCGATTTACAGTTCGGGCTAAGACTACGATATTTGTCCTTCCATATTCGTTCTAGTCGACATAAAAGGTTATGCGTATGTTTGCAATTGCACGCACAATTTGTTATGTTATTTTTTCGCGGTTTTCCTATCTTCTGTGATTTCAACAGAATTGTTTCTCGAATCAGATGGTTTGCCGGGGCTGTTTGCGACTTTTTAAGCTTCCCAAAATAGCTCTGTGTCAAAATTCTTTTTTCTCAATGTGTCGACGACCCCTCTTCTTTTACTTTTAATGCGTTCTGCTAACGAAATTTTCATTTCAGCTTTGTGGTGTATAGTGTAGAGTACGCTAAAAAGCAGTGTGAGGTGACTTGTACGGACAGTTCCGTCCGCCCCTAACATCTTTATTTAATGGACAAAACAGGTTGAGTTCTCTGATTCAAAATTTGTGGCGCCACAAAAATGCCTCATTTTTATTTCTTTAATTCTGGGGCTCCAGGGCGGTTTTCTGTTCGAAAGAGACAAAAACACTATTCGCAACTGCGTTGAGATTCCTTCGAGTTCAATTTTGGTTCCTGCAATCTCCAACCACACGCATGGAAGCTCGTTTCGCTATTTGGAACCTTTAGTCCTTTTTTTCCGGCGTAAATTTCATACACAGTGGCCGTATCAGTGAAATATCTATGACTATCCCTTTTGTATTCAACAATATGACAGCGTCAGAATCAAAAGCGATGATAGGGATATGAAATCAAGGTAATGTGGACCGCTCGTTTGTGTTGATTTCTCTTCCAAGCTGTTTTGTCTAGTGAATAGTTGTAAAAACAACGTCTCACTCATAGTCGGATCTTTTAGCACACCATAAGTGCTCCTGTTTTAAGGTTTGAATCAATAGATCTTTCTAAGGTACTTCCTGCTTCAGAGGAACCAAACGGACTCCTGTAAAATAATGAATCTATTGTTAAATACAAGGACTCTCTCGTTACACCTTGACTTGACTGCCGCGGTAGAAAAGTTGAGACTTCGTGGTATACGTACCACTTTAGCAGCACAGGAGTCGGATCTTGGAGAATCGAATTTTTCGTGAAGGGCATGCGAGCTCGGATGTCATTGGTGCTCTGGTAAGGCAGTAAACGAATTGCTGCACGTAACGCAGGTCTGGTTTGATGTGAGATGACTCCGCAGGTAAGGAGAAGATCGAGTCATAGTACAAAGACCGACATTTGATCAAAGTACACAGGCCGTGTCCAGATGGCTCGAATACATTGCAGAAGTGACAATTATTGCTTTACGTGGCACCGAAGTCTCGAGCGTGGGCTGCAAGCATAGATCTGTTGGCCAAACTTTCAAAAGATTTATATTATGTGACCTACGGTTTAAGTGCTAGAATTAAAACTAAGATATGCAGAAAATACGGTGCAGATCCAGCACAAAGCGTTAAAATTCCTTTGTGTAATAACGCGATCACCTTCAGTAGTGCGACTCGTGATGGCAGATGTGGATAATGGCGTGAACATTGCGTAGCATTTCACAAAAACCAGTTTAAACTGTGAGACCTCAGAAGAATACATTTGATTATCAGAGCGAATCAGCGATAATTGGAATGAAGTAAGACAGAAATATTTTAATTACCCAACAATAACTACTTGGTTCAGCGGAAACGATAAATCATTCAAAAAATTAGCTTGTGTAATGAGTTTGCGTGAGTACAACACATGAACGAAATCTGCTTTCTACTTCGATTTTATATCCTGTCAATGAATTTATGTAGCAATCATTTCTGATACTTTTTTTCCAACACAAACCAAGTGAACTGTCTATTGAAAATTTCAGAAATCATTGTAGCATGCAAGAGACCACTCGAAGCAGATGATTTCCGCCAATGGTTGCAAGATCAAAACTGCTGTTTAAAGCCGCAATTGCTTTTCTAAAACTGCAGTCACGTTCTTCAAGTATTTTGCGTCGAAGAGTCCATACATGGGCTGGAGATCTTTGAAATCTTCACTTCATTTCTGTATCTAACGATCTGCACTCTTAGATGTTTTATGAAGTATAATTTTGATATCTAAAAAAATCCGTTTTCCAGTAATCTACAACGCTTTCAAGTGATAAATGCGGTCGAACGACGATTGGAGTATCCTGTGGGAGATTGAGAGCAATTTAAAGGTTCAAAAGGCAGTATAAATTGGAATATTCCATGCTGTATTATCAAAGTCGCAGGTTTCCAGAGTTAAAACCTTTTCGTTCATACCGGAAGAAACAACTAGGGCCTAAAAGAATATCCAAAAGCCCTCACCGGTATGCACGTACTGCTAAATCATACATTGCATAAATGAGATAAGGCATCAATTAATTTTGACTCGGGGTTTGTTTTTTGTACCTCAATTAGAATTTAATACAAAACATGGTTCGCTTGAGGTAATTTTGTACATCTGATTGAACAATTTTAACTAAAAGTGTAGCACGGCATTGTTGCAACATAAGAACGGACTTCTCTTTTTTGACCACTGTGCTTCGAACCTGTATTCCAGCGCTTGAGGATGAAAACACGCACTAGATTCAATGAAAATAGCGTAAAGTACTCTATATTAC
>JAAUYH010176638.1_pt1 | contig 17378 bp, 15 predicted proteins | sample 7278061 | NCBI WGS metagenome assembly JAAUYH01 (sample SAMN14350203, study PRJNA611818) | marine sediment metagenome | isolation source: surface marine sediment (0.6m) | place: French Polynesia: Moorea | collected 2018-08 | reverse complement strand
TATTCTCTGTCTCGTTGGGAGGGACGTTTTGGTGGTGGGGAAGGAGAAAACAAAGACTTTGCCGAAAATGGAAGTGGAGGGGTTGTGGTGGGCATAGGTCAATGCCTCATGCAGATGTACTTACCTTCAGGATACTTTGCCTAAAAGAATACCAACTAGGCAAAGTTAATTATTTGTATTACTTATCTAAATAGGGCTAAAAAGGGGTTGACAAAAGGGAATTTTTACTAGACTGCCCCGTATGACACCAACCCTATATTTACGCCAAATTAGATGTGATAATAATTCCTACTGCTTGTTCGTACACCCCTTCCATACTAAGATAGAAAGATTCATTGATATCTCCATAGGCATTGGTAAATTTGACCCCTTGCTCTACATAGAAAAGCATGACATCAATTAAAGATGTATTTGTTTTACAGATTTTTCTGTAGTCAGATATAGCTTTTTTGGCTACAGATAATTTCGCTTTACCAAATCCCCTAGTAGGGAAAAACTCATGCTCAATAATTTTTTTGTACTTGGCGGCAACTTCTTTCTCTTCTTGTGGATTAAGCTTAATTTGATAATAATCTTTAACTGATGGAATTCTTTTAAAGAGTTCGGTAATATCCGAAATTAATTCTGATTGAGAGCAATTGTTGAGATGTTTTTTAAGATGGGTGAGATTGATTTTTGGCTGTGTCATCTGAAAGATTGATCTGTTTTTTGATTTTTCAAAAAAGTTTATATGACCTGCGGTGCAGGCACAAAGTGCCATCGCTAATTTTAGAAAACTATTTCTGAGTTGGAGTCTTCGGATAGCGGGGGAATGACGAACCAATCTGGCTTATTAAAAAAAGATAAGCCTTGACATTTTGGGGGGAATTATTTTTTTAATAGTTAAGCTCAATGCACTACCAGTGCTATTTTTGCACCTAATGTAAAGATTAGTAACAGTAGAGTAAAAGTGGCACGATATTAGGAATTTACGTGCCAGATAGGGATTATACTTAGAAACTAGGAATTGTTTTAACAAAATAATTCCACATACAAAAACAGTTCCCGACCCAACATCAGGAACTCATCTTTGCTCCCCCCATCACCAGTCCTTGCAGCCTAGGAAACTCAAAACTGGGAGGTGGGATATCTAACAGTAAAACTATGACTACTATAGTAGCAGTCATAATCCCATTCTATACTAAGAATACGGGATTAGATTTAACCTTCAGCAATAAAAACAAAAATTTTACGCCGTTAGTTTTCTTCGCCAACCTTAAAACGGCTCTGCAAAATATAGCAGTACAGGCTGTAGCATCCAGCTACACCTATGCTTGGGGGTGTGAGTCATGACTTTTACCTTGTATTTTAAGCCCGACTTAGGTCGGGAATTAAAAGCTCTTGAGATTCCCTACCCCTGTGAAGCAACCCTTTTTATTCGCCAAGCAGCCTTTTGGTTAACTACAACAAGTGGTCACTTTACCCGTGATGGTCGCAAGTGGATTTATAACAGTTACGCTGATTGGGTTGAGCAGATTACTACCTTAGAGCCTGCACAGTTTGGCAAGATGATTCGTGCCTTACGAAATTTAGGCTTGATTGTTACTAGTAACTTTGCAGCACTTAAAAACGATTTAGTTAACATACCGCCGGTGGCTTGGCATCAGCACAATACTACTACCTGGTTAACGCTTTGCCCCGAACGTATCTTTGAGCTTACTGGGTGGCATCCTTTTGGCGAAAGTACTTCCGACTCCCCCGAAACGGGATCGCAAAGTGAAGAGTTAGAACAAGAATCGCTGAAAACCGCTTCCCGTGCCGATGTTCATATAAGAACAATGGGAAGTTCGTCTGAGAACAACGGGAAATTCTCAAACGAACTTCCATCTATATACATAGAAAACCATATCTCTCACCAAAACGGGTCAACCGAAAATAAAGAAAAGAGCGATAAACAAGAGGGCGATGGGTCTTACCCCTCACCTGGCTTGCAGCAAGATGGTAGTTTTGTTGTTAAGGAGAAACCACAGACTCACACTACTAAGCCAGCCAGTATTAAGGGTCAATATTCCGGGGGTAGTTCCAAAATTCAAAAATCTCGAACTAATGAAGCTGCACAACAACTAGAGCGTGAACAAGAGGTATGGGAAGTGGTTAAAGGTAAACCGTATCCGGTGTTCCTTAAGTGGTGGGCAGAGCGTCACTACAAACCGCAAGGTGGCAAATGGGAAACCGGGGCATTAGGTTACGCCTATTCTGAGTTTTACCGTAATCCTGAGCGAACCACTGAGGTGATATTCCCCCAGTTCTTAGACGAGGTACGCACTGTTACTGAGCGGGTAAACCAAGCGCAAAACAGTGATGTGGCTGCTGGTAATGTGCTGCCAAGTTGGTTTATTACTAATTTGCCAGAAGCAACTCTAGAAAATGTTAGACAGTTAATGGAGAATTTGGAAACCCTGGTAGCTCGTGGGGTAGAGGTGGCTGTTCCTAATGAAGCTAACACCCCGTCGAGTCAAACTATTAGTTACCAGGAAGTAGAAGAAAAGGCACAGATAAAACCTCTACCAGTTCTAAATCAACCAGCGTTAGTCACTAAAACGTGTGAGGAAGACCGACCACAAGAAGAACCACCCCAAGATTTAGCTGCAATGGTACAACGCAGGCAAGCTATTTGGGACACTGCCCCGGTCTTGCGTCCTAATATTCGTAAGTGGGCTGAAAGCACTCCTGGGGTAATAGTTACTGCTAATGGGGTGATGTTAGAGTCAGAGAGCGCAAATTGTGAGCCACAGCTAAACACCCCGCCAACTGGGCAGCAAGAGGTATCAGGTAAGCAAGACTTTAAGCCAGGTGAGGGTTTTGGTAGTAAGGAGAGTACTGTTAGTGGTACTGCTACCTCGGCGGTAACAGATGACCCGTGGGAAAGTCCCCCTGTTGCAGCTGCGACAACCTCTGCCCCTAAAACCAATGCCAATGTCTGGGTATTATCGCTTAGACCTGGACAGTGGCTACGCTTTAAAAATGAAAACGACTTTTGGTATAAAGGGCAAGTTGTTAAGCTACATCAGGAACAAGGCTACTTTATCAAGGTGGATATTCGTTACAGGTCTTACGGTAAAACCCGTCATGAATCCATCTTTAGGGATGATTGGTTAGAGCCAATGTGAGGGGTTAGCCCTTGATGTGGATCGCAGCTTGTAAGCTGCGATGGGCAGATTTTATTCTTTTATAAGAGTAATTTCTGCTCTCATCACACTTTTGCTTTATAACAAGTGTTTGGGATGAACCAAAGGCTAAATCCAAGATGGTATTTTTAGCTTGGGGTTGGTATGCTGATGTTTGCTTTCTCTTTGTATGGCATTAGTTTTATTGCAAAAATCATTAACATCGTTTAGACCTCAAACATAGTAAGACACAAGCCAATGGCACCCGATAGCCCCGGACAACTATCTTCAATTGTATTAAAAGGTTTTAAGTCGATTGCCTCATGCGACTTAGAACTATCACAGCTTAATGTCCTAATTGGCTGTAACGGGGCGGGTAAGTCCAACTTCATTGGTTTTTTCAGGATGGTGCAGCAGATTTTAGAGCAGAACCTGCAAGTGTTTGTGAGTCGCCAAGGAAGTCCTGATGCCTTATTACATTTTGGTCGCAAAACCACCGAACAGTTAGAGATAGAGCTTTACTTTGGCAATAATGGTTACTTTGCAACGCTTGAGCCAACCCAAGATAACCGTCTCATGTTCGCCAAAGAATCCTTTTGGTCAAGTAGCGCAGGAGAACGGGAGTTAGGCAAGGGACATTTTGAAACCCTAGCGTTAAGGGATACCAGTACTGAGATAAACGTTAATGTTGTCCCTGCTATGCAACAGTGGCGGGTGTACCACTTCCATGACACTAGCGATACTGCCTATGTCAAGCAACCCCACGCCATTAACGATAATGTTTATCTACGTCCTGATGCCCGTAATTTGGCAGCTTTTCTCTATTTGCTACGCCAAACTAACCCCCAATCGTATCAGCGGATTATCAAAACCATTCGTTTAGTTGCCCCATTTTTCGGTGACTTTCACTTACGTCCAGCACCCCAAAACCCAGATGTTATTGAATTGGAGTGGGTAGAACGGGGGCAAGATGTACCTTTTAAAGCGAGTTTGCTTTCAGATGGTACTTTACGGTTTATCTGTCTGGCTGTGGTATTTCTCCAACCTGTAGAGTTACAACCCGCTACTATTTTGGTTGATGAACCGGAATTAGGACTTCACCCCTATGCCATTACTGTTTTGGCTTCCTTAATGCGTACTGCTGCCAAAGAGAAGCAGATTATTGTTTCTACCCAATCAGTAGAATTGCTAAATCAATTCCAGCCAGAAAATGTAATTGTAGTAGACCGGGAAGAAGGTAAATCATCTCTGAGACGACTTGAGGGAGATGATTTAGCCGAATGGCTGGAAGACTACACTTTAGGCGAGTTGTGGCAGAAGAACATTTTTGGGGGGCGACCTGCAAGATGATTCGAGTCCATGTTTTTGTTGAGGGGCAAACGGAAGAAACCTTTGTAAGAGAAGTGTTGTATGACCACTTACTACGTCAGCAAATATACCTCAACCCCATCCTAGTAAGAACCAGTACTACAGGTAAGGGGGGAGTTGTTAGCTATGGCAAGGTAAAAACCCAGGTGTATCGTAAGTGCCGGGAGGACGCTTCCGCATTTGTGACCACCATGTTTGACTTATACGGCTTACCGGGTGATTTTCCTGGGTTCGACTCTCAGCCAAATACCAGTGACCCATTTGAGAGAGCTGCATATTTAGAACAACAAATGGGGGCTGATATTGGTAGTGATAATTTTCTCCCAAATTTACTGGTATACGAGTTTGAAGGACTTTTATACAGTTCTCCCCAAGCCTTTGGTGTGTGGTTTGACCAAGGGGTTGTAGATTGTTTACAGGTTGACCGAGATGAATTTCCATCACCGGAACACATTAATGATGACCCGCAAACTGCACCGTCAAAAAGGATACTGCGTTCCTGTCCGGGGTACGAGAAACCTTTGCATGGATCGCTTATAGCTATGGATATAGGTTTAGATGCAATACGTGAGCAGTGTCAACACTTCAACCAGTGGTTAACGCGCTTAGAGCAGATATCAGGCTGATAAGTTGTAACAATTAGTCATTTGGGACAGCTTGAGCCAATTAACCATGAAACTTGTTAAATTGAAGCTTAATGAGGGTTGTGTTGTGGATCGTAATATCAGGGTAAGCCGATGTTTGTATCGGTGAAAGCTAAGTTTTTACCCCATAGAAACGTATTCGGGTTTGATTCGTTGCTTGGTGTGCCTACGCAAGAACCACCTCGGTTAACAAAAAGCTAATTTTAGCTTTTTAGTATTTGATAAAATACTTAAATGAATTTAAAGTAGAAAGCCAATTTAATAAATGTTGTATATATGCTAACAATTACCATTGCCAGTCTCAGTGGCGGACAAGGCAAGACGACAACCGCTTTATTTCTGGGTCGGCTACTATCACGTCAGGGATATCCTGTATTAATGGTTGATGCTGACCCCCAACACAACCTCACTACCTATCTGGGATTTGAGTTAGAACCCAAAGATCCTACATTGCTGGAGTTTGTTAAAAAAACAGTAGAAACAGAAGATTGCATCTACCCAGCCCCAGAAAATGACAATTTATTTTTAATCCCCGCCGACGACCAACTAGATACCGTCCAAGACTATTTATCAAATAGTGGAGTTGGCGCAACCCTACTCAAGCGACGATTAGAAGCAGTTGACAAAATATTCAAAGTTTGCGTAATTGATGCGCCACCCCAGCGTTCGCAAATTTGTTTAACAGTAATAGGCGCAGCAGATGTAGTGCTTATCCCCGCAGAAGCATCAGTCAAAGGTTACGGTTCCTTGGTGCGGACATTGGATTTACTCAATGGATTACAAGATGTCGGCGCAACTTCTGCTCAAATTTTGGGGGTAATTCCATTTCGAGAACGCTGGTTTGGTAACACCCCAGCCCAGGAAAGTCGGGCAGCTGTAGAGGGGATGCGTGACGAAGTTGGTTCTGAGTTAGTTCTACCTTCCATCCGGGAATCAGAACGCTACAAACAAGCCATCAATAAACGTACAACCTTGGGCTCATTGGGATACACCGAGTTGGAATATCCGTTTGAAATCTTAACCGACAAAATTAGTAAATTAATTGGGAATAAATAACAAATGTCAGAAACAGGCGAGAATAATATACTTAACCAACTACGCAACAAACGCAACCGGGCTAGCGTCACCCCAAGACAAGATGCCCTGGTTCCCAAACCAGAGCAACAAACCCAAGCAGCATCGTCAACAACACCATTGTCTGAACTGACGAATACGAATGTGACGGAAGTACAGCAGCATAGTCAGCAAGATATTGAACGGGAGGGGGAGCAACCAACAACTGACAAGGACGCAAAACTCTCAACAGACGACAGCATTACCTCACTCAAAGCCGAATTGGAAAAATATCCCCAAACCAAACGACATTCGGCAATCGTTTTAGAAAAAGACCTCTCTATTGAGCTGACCCAGTTTTGCAAACAACGAGGTATCACCGTAGAAACTTTTCTAGAAGCCGCTTGGACGGTTGTTAATTCAGATGATGCCCTGGTCTTAAAAATAACCGCAGAAGCCAAGCGTAGATATGACCAACGCAAGCGAGTCGGTCAAATTAAACGACTGATAACAATGTTAAGTAACTCATACTAGGGAGAGCCAAAAAATAAAATGCAAGCGCCCTATCAAATATATTTGTGGTAAACCCAAGAGTTGGTGGCGTGACCCCTGGAAGGCGGAACGCGAGGGCGCTTGCATTTTATTACTGGTAAGTTTCTTAGAGGGCTTATGAGGTGAAATAGGTGTAGAGAACATATATTCTCGCAATCAGGTCGCAGGTGGGAGAGTGAAAACTCCTGTAAAGAATTATTGTGTTAGATGCATCCTTAGATGGAGGATAGATTTAATAGCTGCATCAGCGCGACTGTCCGTGAATACAACCAATGTCCGTGGCGAGTTAAATTTTCCCCCTGAATCCCTGGCGTTAACCTCACCAGTACCGCTAACTTTACACCCAGCTGAGGTTTACCTCAACAGTCTAGGGGTGGGTTCGCGGCGGACAATGGGAGAGGCATTAAATGCGATCGCTCGGTTGTTAACTAATGATAAAAGTGATGCCAGGACTTTGGATTGGTCGAAGTTACGCTACCAGCATACAGCAGCGATACGGGCGGTGCTGATGGAAAAATACAGTCCGGCGATGGCAAATAAGATGCTATGTGCTCTGCGGCGGACGTTGAAGGAAGCTTGGCGGTTGCGGTTAATATCCAATGAGGATTATGGTAGGGCTGTTGATATTCCTTCTGTGCGGGGTAAAAGTTTACTTAAGGGGCGAGCCCTCGATGGGGATGAAATTGCCGCCCTTTGGGATGATTGTATTCATGATAACTCCAATTTAGGGGCAAGGGATGCTGCATTGTTGGGGGTGTTGACGGTAGGTTTGCGCCGCAGTGAGGTGACGCACCTGGATTTGCAGGATTTGAAGCCCCGCAGTCGTTCTCTAGCAATACGCGGTGCGAAAGGAAACAAAAAACGGGTGGTGTATTTACCCGTAGGGGGGGTGAAGGCAATCCAAGATTGGTTGTTAATCAGGGGGAAAGAACCGGGGGCGCTGTTTCATCCTTTGGATAAGGGACAGAAAGTTATACCAAGGCGGATGAGCGAGCAGGGTGTTTTAAGGGCTTTGCAACGGCGGGGAGAACGGGTGGGGATAGAAAATTTTACGCCCCATGATTTTAGAAGGACGTTTATATCTAATTTGTTGGATGAGGGGGCGGATATTATTGTGGTATCCCAGTTGGCGGGTCATGCATCCCCAGTAACTACAAGTAAGTATGATAGGCGGGGGGAAGCTGCGAAGAAACGAGCGATTGATTTATTGAATGTGCCGTACAGTGGCAAAGATAGGCGTAGGTGAAGTGCCATTTATTGTCTCTATTTGCACGGGTATATTATACCCGTGCCAACCTTGTCTTATAGGTACGCGTATACTATACCCGTACTCGCCTGGTGTGATTCTAGGGGTGTAGTGCCCCCTATTGGGCATTTACCACTGGTGCTAATTAATATACCAGTCTTTTAAAACCCTTAAAGGTCTTAAATATCGTTTAGTTCTCAAACCATTCCTAAACTGGTGTTTGGGAGATTGATTAGATATGGATTTTAAAGAACAAAACTTTTAAAGACCTTAAGGTTTCTAAATAACTTGTCCTTATTGCAGTTATCCAACTCAACCAAGAACTAATTGCATTGAAGAAGGCAGCGGGAGCTGGAGGCAGAGGGCAGAAGGTTCCACCTTAGAAGGGGATTCAAACCCCCTCCTAAGGTGGGAGCCACCAAATCTGCATATTTTGGTGGGGGTCTTAAACCCTTGGCTCCCTTCGGTCGCCCAGAGGGTTCAGGTATTCAGGCTCAGGGATTTTCCCTTCAGCATAGATGCCCTCAGCCCTCTGCCTTTCTTGATAAAACACTTGAAATATTTCAAGTTATTTCTTCAATCCTTCAATTCAAAACAATTGTGATGGTTTGTCGAGCCTTAAGGGTCGATAGAAGCTACTAGACCATTAAAACAGTACATGGGATTAAATTTGCCAGTGTCCAATAGGGCAAGACAAAAAACCTCGGTTGAGCAACAATCTTGCCCAGCATTGGCTCTCAAAAAACATGGTCACCCTCCCATTAGGCGAAAAACTAGTTAGGGGTCGAACTGGAAGTCACCTTCCAGAACTCCCATTCAAAACCGTGCATGAGTTTTGTTCTCACACGGCTCCTCAATAATGGGGTATTGCTACTTATACGCCTCTACCTATGATTAAACGCACGCCAATTTCCAGAAGGAACGAACGCTGCCCAAAAGAAAGGATGGTTATAATCCTTACTATTTAGCATCTCCAACTGTGCTTTTCGTAGTGCTTCATGCCTACCCTTACCAGCCTTGAGTTTTGAATAATACTTCACCATTAATTCCTTAGTTTCCTCATCACTCACCTTCCACAGGCTTAAAACTTGACTTTGGGAACCCGCAATTACCAAAGCACGACGCAACCCATAAACCCCTTCACCGACTTTGATATCACCTTTTCCGGTATCGCAAGCAGACATGACTACTAATTGAGTTCCCCGCAGATTTAACCCAGCCACTTCAAGTGCTGTCAGCACACCATCATCACTACCAGTTGGTAGTTTATTGCGGTTATTGATATTTGCCAGTGCTAGTCCAGAACGCAGCAAGGGGTTTTCTAATTTCAATACTTTTGAATTTGGCTGTCCAATTGAGCCACCTAGCGACGGACTGAGATTTATTTTTTGATCGGAGAGAAAGAAACCGTGGGTAGCCAAATGCAGGATACTGGGAGCTTGAAGTTGTTTGACAGCAGTTTCCGTGGCTTCTTTGCCCAAAAACACTTTGAAATTAGGTAGGATACCTTTAATAACCCAAGTTGCGGGTTACTAAATACAAATTTACTATTTAATGCGATCGCCTACCATAAAGTTGTGTTTGCGCGTAGCGCAAACACAACTTTAACTAACTTAAGAAAGTAAACTCACATCTTGCACCTGGAAATATTGATGTCAAAACCACAACTAAGTGCAAGGGAAGCTAAGCGTTCTATGTCAAGTAAAAGAAGAGACACTAGCATTTGAGGGAGAATTGTAATCAGAGCAGTTTGTGCAGCCTCTCCCCAGTCTGGCGGTAATGGTACTTGAGTCGATAAATAAGTCCAGTGAGCTATGAAATAAGCAATAAAAGAAAGAATGAGCCAGCGATACATTCCAAGTAGAGTACCTTGACCAAATCGATGTAAACCAAAACGATACTTTGCGGTTTTGAACCAGCCCTCTATCTGCCATCTCCGCTTTCCCCACCACTTAATGGTGCTAGCTTTTAACGGTCTGCGTCCTCTACCAGATTCGTATAAAGTTTTTAAAACCATTTCCAATATTTGGTTACGAACTGTACGGATAATTGACCGTGTTGACCAGGGGTTGATATTCAGAAACCGACTTGCAAGATATGAGTTAGCGTGGTTTACTGTACAAATGCTACTCAAACCCCGTTACGTATAAACACTGAAGCTTAATTACAATAACTGAATTTATACTTATATCGACTATGGGAGATAAGTCTGTTGTCATTCTTGTAGTCTGGGTAAAGTTAAAGAGAATTAATTGTGATTGGCAATATTAAGTTTGCCATCTTGAATATGAAAAATACGATCTGCAATATTTAAAAATCTATAGTCATGGGTGATCATCACAATGGAACTTTTTTCTTTTTTGGCTAAACGATGCATCAAATTAATGATATTTTGGGCAGATTGGACATCTAAAGCTGCTGTTGGTTCGTCAGCAAGGATTAATTTGGGATTATTTACTAAAGCACAAGCAATCGCCACTCTTTGTTTTTCACCTCCAGAAAGATCTTCAGGATAGTAGTTGATTCTATGTCCTAAACCCACCGCTTCTAAAATATCCCTTGATTTTAGTCTCATTGCATCTTTACTGTATCTAATCGGATTGATCTGTACAGACATTTGCACGTTTTGTTGAGCAGTTAAGCAATTGACAAGATTACTGGCTTGAAAAATATAACCAATATGTCGCCTAAACTGTCGTTGTTGTCTTTGATTTATATTTTTCAGTTGATAACCAACAACATGGAGACTCCCTTCTTGTACCGAACGTAATCCTCCAATTAAACTCAACAAGGTACTCTTTCCTGAACCGGAAGGACCTGTGATGATTACAAATTCTCCTGCTTTTATTTCCAGATTAATTCCAAATAAAACTTGATGTTTATATTTTTTACTAAAAAAATAATGGTTAACCTCTCGGATTGTCAAAATTGTTGTTTTATCCATGTTGATTACAATTGTTAAAAACAATTAGAGTAGATTTATTGGGTCTGCTTTTTGTAGTTTTCGAGTAGCTAATAAGCTTGAGAAAAAGCATAAACCTATAGTTAATAAAAGAGCTATAATAGCCCTTGGTAAATTCATATTTATAGGTAATCCTGTTGATTCTCTACCAAGGTTATAGATTACCAAAGAAATAGCAAAACCCGGAATATACCCTAAAATAGCTAAAAGTATAGATTCTTGTAAGACAACCATCACAAAATAACTATTTGAATATCCTCTTGCTTTAAGTACTGCATATTCTGGGATATGAGAAGATATTTCGGTTGACATAATTTGATAAACAACGATTGCTTCAACAAAAAGTGCTACAAGTGTAAATACACTAAAAACAAATCCAATCGGTGTTCTTCTCGACCAATATTGTTTTTCTGAATCTATAAATTGTTGACGAGTCAATAGTTTAATTTCTGTAGGTAAATCCCTGGCTAAATTCTCAATAAAGGTTTCTGGATTAATATTTTTTTGTAGTTCAATTACTCCAATATTTATATCTTCAAAATTTTTGTGGGGAAATATATGAATAAAATTTGCAATACTAGTTACAAGTGTTACGTCAGAAACGAAAGAAGCAGTTGTAAATTCGGCAACATCCTCTATCTTTACTTTTTTTTGATTAAGCTTAATAATAGGAATTTTGCCAGATTCATATTCTTTAATCAGAATTTTATATTCAGGACGGCAATTTTTATCAATTAATACTACGTTGGAAATTTTGGTTTTATCAAGCTTTTGATTAAGATTATCAACATTAAATGGAGAATTAATAATATTGACTCCAAATACTAAAATAAAAGGCTCGCTAGTGATACTCAATATTTTTAATCTAGCGAACTCTAAATACAAAGAACTTATAGATTTTATATCTTTGGAGCCAGCTAGTTGATACAAATAACGTCTAGAAAAAGGTATTGATTCATGTAAGACAGTAGTTTTTTTATGAATCAACAATACATCTCCTTTTAAATTTTCGTGTATTTTTGTATTACTCTCATAAAGAGCATCTCTAAAGCCAAAATTAGTCAATAGCATAGCTACAAGAATAGCTATTCCTATTAATGTCCCCAACATACGGACTTTATTTTTTGTTAATTGTAGCCATGCTAAAGGAATCTCATTCATAAAATGTAGATAAATACTTGAATGAAATTAAATTATAAATCAAGATTTTGTCTATTTATTTTTATTATTCAACATGAAATATTGAATCATTATTTTTTCTAGTAGCATTTTAATTGACCATCGTTAAATATTAAATATAATTGTATTTAATTATTTGATTCCGTTGTAGCCAATAATTATAACAATTGTATGAAAATACTGCCAAAACACTTTTAAAGTATTACAGACATGACGCTTTATAAGCAATTGTAAAATGCTTTGAAAGGATAAAAAAAAATTCAGGCTAAGACAAATATAATTAGAAAATATTATGGATACAATTATTCTCGGTGGTGGTGTAACAGGATTAGCAGCAGCAATAGCTTCTGACTATCCAGTTTTTGAAGCAAAAGCTACACCTGGAGGGATTTGTTCATCTTATTATGTTCGTCCTCATACTTTAGAGCGTCTTTCTCAATTACCAGAGGATGGAGAAGCTTATCACTTTGAAATTGGCGGTGGACATTGGATTTTTGGTGGCGATCCAGCAATTTTACATTTTATTCAATCCTTAACTCCAATTAAGAGCTATTCTCGTCGTTCTTCTGTATATTTTCAGCAGCAGGAACTCTATGTTCCCTATCCTTTACAGAATCATCTCAACTATTTGCATCCTGAAGTTCGTTTGCAAGCATTACAGGAAATTACCCAGCCTCAAGCTGAAACAGAAAATACTATGAAAGCTTGGTTAGAAAGGTATTTTGGCAAAACCCTTTGTCAATTATTTTTCTATCCTTTTCACGAATTATATACCGCAGGACTATTTACTAAAATCGCTCCTCAAGATGCCTATAAGTCACCTATTAATTTCTCTCAGATACTAAATGGAGCATTTGAAACTGTTTGTGCTGTAGGTTATAACACCACTTTCGTTTATCCCACTAATGGCTTAAATGGTTTAGTGCAAAATATGGCTAATCATTGTGATATTCATTACAACAAAAAGGTAATTAAGATTGATATCAATCAAAAAAAAGTTTATTGTGCAGATGGAAGTAACAACAGTTATAACAATCTGATTTCAACCCTTCCACTTAACCAGATGATGCAAATAACTGGTTTGTCAGTAGCAGAAGAGTCCCCTCCTTACACATCAGTTTTAGTTTTAAATATTGGAGCGATTAGAGGTAATCGCTGTCCTGAAGATCACTGGTTATATAACCCTGATGCTCAGTCAGGTTTTCATCGGGTGGGTTTTTATAGTAATGTTGATTGTTCCTTTTTACCTAAGTCATCCAGAAAGACAGGTGATCGGGTTTCAATTTATGTCGAAAGAGCTTATTTAGGTGGGATTAAACCTAGTACAACAGAAATAAATTCTTATACTCAAGCGGTAATTAAAGAATTAAAAATGTGGGGTTATATTGAAGAAGTGGAAGTTGTAGATCCTACTTGGATTGATGTTGCTTATACATGGAGTTTACCTCACTCTAATTGGAGAGAAAAAGCTATAAAAGCTTTAGAAGAAAATAATATTTATCCGGTTGGACGCTATGCTAGGTGGATATTTCAAGGTATTGCAGATTCTATTAAAGATGGTTTTGTTGTAGGTTCGAGCTTTAAAAAAATCAACAACAATTTTCAAGAAGATAAAAATACAATCAATGAGCTACATAAAGCAGAAATAGCTGCTGTGTAAAAAACTTACAAGCTTATGTCACAGAAAATAGATGTTGTCACTGGTTCTTTTACTTTCATTGGTAGATATATAACCCAACAGTTATTATCTCAAAATAAGCAAGTAAAAACTCTCACCAACCACCCGAATAAATCCCATCCTTTTGGAAAAGAGATTCAAGCTTATCCTTATAACTTTGAGCAACCAGAAAAACTAATAAAAACGCTCCAAGGAGCTGAAACTCTTTATAATCATTATTGGATTCGCTTTGAATATGGCGAACAAACCTTTGAAAAAGCTCTTGCAAATACTAAAACACTTTTTGACTGTGCAGTTAAAGCAGGAGTAAAGAAAATTGTTCATATCAGTGTAACTGGAGCATCTGAAAAATCTCATTTACCTTATTATCGAGGTAAAGGAATTCAAGAAAAACTATTAATTGAGACAGGTATTCCTTATGCAATTATTAGACCAACTTTAGTTTTTGGTATAGAAGAAATACTGTTAAATAATATTGTTTGGATGATTCGTAATTTTCCTTTTTTCCCAATATTTGGTTCGGGAGAATTTATAATTCAACCTGTGTTTGTTAATGATTTAGCATCAATTGCAATAGATGCAGCCAATAAAAGTAATTCTATAATTATGGATGCTATTGGTTCAGAAAAATATACATTTAAAGAACTAATTCAGCTAATTTCTTACAATATTGGAGAAGATAGCAAGCTCATCAATGTAAATCCAGATTTAGGATGTTTTTTTGGAAAAATTATTGGTTTATTTGTCAATGATATTGTTCTGACTAAGGATGAAATAAAAGGAATTATGGATAGTATTTTATCTTCACAACAATTCCCTAACTGTCAAACTAAATTTTCTCAATGGCTACGGGATAATTATCAAATTATAGGACAAGAATATCGCTCTCAAATACAAAGAAATTACCGCTTTTGAAGAAATTAAAATTGAATCAAAAATAAACAATATGAAGAAAACTGTTTTAATTACAGGAGCTTCTAGTGGTATTGGCTATGAGCTAAGTAAAATTTTTGCTCAGAAAGGTTACCGCTTAGTTATTGTTGCTATTGATAGAGAAAATCTAGAACAAGTTGCACAAGAATTAATCAATAAATACAAAATTTATGTATTTAAAATAGAGATGGATCTTAGTCAGATTGGTGCTGGAGAGACTCTTTATAAAATTATTAAACAAAAAGGAATTGATATTGATATATTAATTAATAATGCTGGAAGAGCTATTCACGGAAAATTATTAGAAACGTCCCTAGAAGAACAACTAAAAATTGCTCAACTAAATATGATTACTGTAATGACTTTATGTAAATTATTTGGAGCAGATATGGTGAAAAAAAAATCAGGTAAAATCCTGAATGTAGGCTCAATTGGTGGCTTCCAAGCTTGTCCCAACATGAGTCATTATTTTGCTTCTAAAGCTTATATTTTAATATTATCAGAGTCACTGAATGAAGAATTTAAACCAGCAGGAGTAACTGTTACTGTTTTATGTCCTGGTGCAACGGAAACTGAATTTATAACTCGTACTAATATTCAAGATACTATAGTTGCCCATAAACCTTTTACTATGAGTGCATCTAAAGTAGCTCAAGCTGGTTATTCTGCATTAATGCAAGGAAAAGCTCTGATAGTTACAGGAATAATTAATAAGTTATGGATTATGACTATACGATTTATTCCTCGTTTTATAGCTATTTTTATTGTTGGTTTTTTGCACGAAAATAGACATTTTTATATTAGTAAAAATCAATAGTTTTTCTTGTCCAATATATTGGTAATCATCTACAAGAATAGATGAATCACGAATCTTTACTCTAATAAATAAGAAATGTATAAAACAGAATTATCAGTCAAAAATCAACCATTATTTTTACAACAAAAATATCTATCTCATAAAAATATTGGCACTCAGTGGTGGGACTTTCATGCTGATTTATTTACTCTAAAAGATAATCAAAAATTTTCAATATCAGCCACGCTCTTTCAAAAATCACTCGGAAATATACAGTTATATCATACTCATTCTTATTTTTTAGATATTAAATCTCAAAAATATTATTATCGTTCTAAAGGTGATAGACGACTACCAAAAATGATGGCTAATCATTTAAAGTCTTGTCATCACAATGATTATATTCAACGAGCTTTTCAGGAAGTTTTACAAAAAGGAGAATATCCATTACCAGATAAAAAAAGTGCCCATACACCTCAGATTAACTGGAAGTCAATGAATTTTGTCATGGATGACATGACCATTTATCAAGATGAGCAAAATAATTATCATGTTGAGGTTAATTTTGAGGAATATTATGGATTTAATTTACAATTTGTCCCTATGAAACAAGTTATTTTGAGTAGTAAAGATGATGCTATTCATGACTTGCAAATCTTTAATTCTTCTGTTCCTCGCATGGAAGTCACCGGAACAGTGAAAATTGGTCAAGAAGTTCATCAAGTAGAGGGTTCAGGCTGGTACGAGCGTAAGTTACTTGCTACTCAAAAAAATTCAATATTTAAGGATAATCAGTCTCAGTGGACTTGGATTGCTATTCAATTAGAAAATAATGGAGAAATTGTTTATAACCCTGCTTTGATTGATTTTGAAAACAACCAAATCAACTCTGAAGCAAATATTATTTATATCTCTCCTGAAGGGAAGATCAGCTATCATTGTGGAAATTTAGAAAAAATAGATACTTGGACAAGTCTTCATACTTTTATTGAATATGGAGTTGCTTGGTTTTTATCTATTGAAGAACTAAATTTAAAGCTCCATCTCAAAGCAGAAATACCCAATCAAGAAATAATTTCTATAATTGCTCAACCTGCATATTGGAAAGGAAGAATTCAGGTAGAAGGAACTTATAAAAATAATTATATTAAAGGAATAGGTTTTGTTGAACAAGTTGGTAATGGTAGTAAACACTCCAATTATAAGAACTATTTGCGTGCAGTCAGCAAAAAAGCACTTAGCGCTGTAGAAAGATGTTATCCTCTGGAGCCTACTTATGAAGATTTGCGTCGCTTAATAGTCGATCAAGGCTTTGACTTATTTCTCGAAGGAATCTCGCAAGAAAGTTTTGTCAAGAACTTAATCCAACCAGTTCGCACCATAACAGATCGTGGTGGTAAAGCTTGGCGATCTATGAGTTTGTTCTTATGTATTACAGCAGTAGGGGGCGATCCTCAAGCTTTTGAAGACTTTTTAGCCTTTCCTGAACTGATTCACACTGGTAGTTTGATTGTTGATGATGTGCAAGATTATTCCTCCATGCGTCGTGGCGTAAATATAGGGTTGCTGTCATAGGGGGCAACCTTGTGCCGAAATCCTTGTGTAGCAGAGGTTTCAGCCCTTCCCATTCACAATCTCTTCTCAACCTCTAATAGCATGAAACGATAAGTTTTCCAAATGCGTTTTATGTAGAGCATTTGACAATTATTACGAAATCTGCATTTTGATTGAGACTCCCTTGTAGCAAAACCACGCCTTAACCTACGCTTCTCTCCAGACTGCCAGCAGTCATGTACAAAGTGTAGGAGAAGATAGTAAATG
>JAAUYH010164095.1_pt1 | contig 17379 bp, 20 predicted proteins | sample 7278061 | NCBI WGS metagenome assembly JAAUYH01 (sample SAMN14350203, study PRJNA611818) | marine sediment metagenome | isolation source: surface marine sediment (0.6m) | place: French Polynesia: Moorea | collected 2018-08 | reverse complement strand
TTTTTAACCAACTCAATGGCAGTTTAAAGAACTTTATTCTGGGTATTAAAGAAAATGACGATTGGTAAGAATGTTCTTCTGAGATAAAATACTATTTCAATACGTTCAGTTACATATAAATCTCTATACTTTAAAAAGTATTAATCGAAAGCATCGGTGAAAACAAAAAATCTTAATGCAGTTATTATTGGGTCGGGATGGGCCGCCGAAGGACACGTAATTGCATTAAGGAAACAAGGGATACGTATAGATGCTATCTGTTCTCGAAACGAAGCCAAGGTTAAAAAAGTGGCTGAATATTTAAAAATAAGAAGATATTCGACTGATTGGAAGAAAGCAATTAAACAAATTAAACCAAATATAGTTTCTATAACCACCCCGGCTGCATTTAGAAAAGAAGCAATTGAAGTCGCTGCGAATAACGGTTCAAATTTGATTATTGAAAAACCGCTGGCGATTAATTCAAATGAGGCTTTCAGTTATTATAAACATATAAAAAAAGCCAAAATAAAGCATGCTTACGCTTCAACCCACTGCTATGACCCTGGTGTTCAATGGCTGAATCGATTACTTGAAGAAAAAGCCGTAGGCACGTTAAACGATATCGAGGTAACATTCTCACTTCCGTTCTTTAAAAATTCAACTCCTTGGAGTTGGTTTGACCGATTGTCAATGGGCGGCGGTCTTTTAAACAATGCATTCACACATATCATCGGTATGTTAGAGAAAATTTTAAATGGAACCATTAGTGCCACTTCGGGATGTACATTTACCGAAAGATTAGAAGCCCCAGTTTATGATGATATTCGTGACTTCAGAGAAGTATTATCGCATAGCGAATCTGGAGGTAAAACACATAATATAACAGAATGGAAGGCCTGTGATGCTGAAACTTCCTTTCTGGCAATCAGTAAGTTCACATGCAACTTAAACAATCAGAGAAATACCATTCCGGTATATGTAAAGTTGAATTCATTTGCTGCTAATGCTTCTCCTATTAATGGTTGGTACTTCAATTGTGACCAAACGACCCTGGTAGGCAGAGGTTTATTTTCATTAATAGTAAGCGAGTTGGAAAATAATGAAGAAAAGGTATTGGAAATTCCTGAAGAATTAAAAATAGGCTTTACTGATCTAGATAATGACGAACAAAATAAGTGGAATGCTTTGATTTCTAATTTTGTAAAAGATATTCAGGGCAACCCTTATGATCCTTATTTGACCGTTGAAGATGGGTATAGATATCAAAAAGCCATAGATGCTATCAGACAAAACAATTCATATACTAATCTAATTTCTGTTTAAGTAGAAGTAATAGAAATCACATTTTCTGATGCATTGTATACTTCCGCCATTTTTCCAAAGCAGCTTGCATGTCCTCTGGTATTTCGGAGTCGAATTCGAGCCATTTTTTAGTTGTTGGATGTTCAAAGCCAAGGGTCTTGGCATGTAAGGCTTGCCGTGGTAAGACCTTAAAACAATTTTCAACAAATTGTTTGTATTTACTGAAAGTAGTGCCTTTCAAAATCTTATCACCACCATAGCGCGCATCATTAAAAAGTGTATGGCCGATATGTTTAAAATGTGCCCTGATTTGGTGGGTTCTACCCGTTTCCAGTTTACATTCTACTAAGGTTACATAACTAAATCGCTCTACTACTTTATAATGCGTGATGGCCGGTTTACCATGTTCCCCGTCAGGGAAGACATCCATCTGTAAACGATTTTTAAAACTGCGACCAATATGCCCGGTAATCGTACCTTCATCTTCTTTCAGGTTACCCCAAACCAATGCCAGATACTTTCTGTCTGTAGCTCTGTCAAAAAATTGTTTGGCCAGATTGGCCATGGCGTATTCGGTTTTGGCTACTACCAACAAACCACTTGTATCTTTATCAATCCTATGAATCAGACCGGGGCGCTCATTCGAATTTTTAGGCAAATTTTCAAAATGATGGATCAAACCATTAACCAATGTGCCGCTATAATTTCCATGACCGGGATGCACTACCATGCCTGCCGACTTATTGACCACGATCACAGCATCATCTTCAAAAACAATATCCAGAGGAATATCTTCAGCAACTAATAAATTCTCGTGCGGTGGATGTGCTAAAACTACGCGTACTACATCTAGAGGTTTTACCTTGTAGTTGGACTTGACAACGGTGTCATTCACCAAGACATTTCCCGCTTTTATAGCTTGTTGAATCTTATTTCGCGTGGCATTTTCAATAAAATTCATTAAGAATTTATCGACTCGTAAGGGGTCTTGTCCATCGGCAGCAGTAAACTTGAAATGTTCGTAAAGTTCGTCTTGTTCTATTTCAGGAGTAGTATCGCTCATTAATTATCGGCATCACTCGTATTGCCAAGTTTCCCATCACCTAACACCAGGTCAATTTTAGAGTTTTTGGCTATTAAATCTCCGCTCTTTAAGTCCTTTCCATTGAACTTGAGCTTGCGAACCACATCCCGGCCAATATCCGGCACATAGGTCGAACTACCAATTCTAAATCCTATCGAAGTCAAGTGTGTAACTACTTGTCGTTTTGTTTTACCGATGAGATCGGGTATGGCCACTTTTCTATAATTAGAAGCATTTAGTGTTAAGTAGATCTTTCGGCCTTCCTTTACAAAATCACCCGCTTCAGGATTTTGCTCAATAACCGATTTAGGTGGAAAGTCAGGATTAAAACTTGCAGAATCAATCACAATAAATTTCAAATCGGCATCCTTCAATTTTTGGTGGGCTTCATCCAGTGAAAGCTTTGCCAGGTCAGGCACAGCTATCTTTTGATCATGGTTCGTCCTGTAACTTAAAAATTTAGTCAATAAAAAAACGGCAATCACCAAACTCAATACCATAATGATAATTGTACGTAGAAACTGCTTGCTTTTTAAATACTGGAATAGCTGCATTTTGGTTTTATTTAGCGAAGACAAACTTACTTAAAAATCAATAAAAAATGTACTTTTATGCCTTAATCTAAAGAACACCTTAATAGATATGAAGAAAAATATAGCCATAATTATGGGAGGCTATTCGAGTGAAGTAGAAATTTCGATGATGAGTGGTGACGTCGTTTCTAAACACCTAAATAAAGACGTATATAACGTCTACAAAGTTCATATTTTGAAAGATAAATGGGTAGTTATAGCAGATGAAGGCGAATACGCCATTAACCGCCATGATTTCTCAGCGCACATTAATGGGGAAAAGTTAACGTTCGACTGCGTTTTTAATGCCATTCATGGCCATCCTGGAGAAGATGGTACTATTTTGGCCTACTTCGACCTTATTGGTATTAAACATACATCGGCACCCTTTTATCAAATGGCACTTACTTTTAATAAGCGAGACACCCTGAGTGTAGTACGACATTATGGAATCAAAGCTGCCACATCCTTCTATCTCGATAATGGTGATGCCATAAACGAAGACGCCATCATTAAAAGAGTAGGATTGCCCTGTTTTGTAAAACCCAACAATGCAGGTTCCAGTTTTGGCATAAGTAAGGTAACCCAAAAAAAGTATTTAAGAGAAGCCATTAATTATGCTTTCGCGGAAGACAATGAAATACTTATTGAATCTTTTTTAGATGGTATAGAAGTTTCAGTTGGCGTTATTGATTATCAAGGAAAAACCAAGGTGTTACCAGCAACTGAAATCGTTTCTGAAAATGAGTTTTTTGATTACGAAGCCAAGTATTTAGGAGCATCGAAAGAAATCACACCGGCAAGAATTTCAGAAAAGCAATTACGGCGTTTGAATTCTGTTGCTAAAGAAGTTTATGAGATTCTAAATTTAAGTGGATTTTCGAGAGCCGAATATATTTTTGTTGGAGATGAACCCTATTTCTTAGAAATCAATACTGTTCCCGGCCTAACGGAAGCAAGTTTATTGCCACAACAAGCAGCAGCGGCAGGTATCTCGTTGGAAGATTTATTCGGAAATGCCATTGAAACCGCTCTAAGAGCGAGCTGAATTGTTTATTTGTGTAATTTGCAATGAAACAATTGGACGCTTAAGCGATTAAATTATTAACGATGAAAAAAGCACTATTCCCAGGGTCATTTGATCCTATTACACTTGGCCATTACGATATTATACAGCGTGGCGTGCATCTGTTTGATGAAGTTATTGTGGCCATAGGTATCAACGCAGAGAAAAAATATATGTTCTCTTTAGAGCAGCGTAAACAATTTATAGAAGAGGCTTTTAAAGATGAGCCAAAAGTAAGGGTAGTTACATATAAAGGGCTCACCGTTGATTTCTGTAAGGAAATTGGTGTTGATTTCATACTTCGGGGATTAAGAAATCCTGCCGATTTTGAATTTGAAAAAGCCATTGCCCATACAAATCGTGATTTAGCACCTGTTGAAACGGTTTTTCTTTTAACCGCTGCCAGCACTTCTTACATCTCTTCGTCGATTGTCAGAGATGTTATTCGCAATCATGGGGACTACACTAAGTTAGTGCCTAAGAGCGTCAAGGTACGTTAAAAACTAATAAATAAGAGTAATGAAAAATATCAGTTTCGACTCGAATGCCCAAGACGTAAAGAGCGATTAAAACAAGACGCCCCTCGCCAATCATAGCTTATAATCAATCCATCACCTTGGCCATTACATGATATCTGGGGTCATCAACTGCCTCTTCAATAACACCTGCCAAACGTGGTGAAGCCTTGATCATGAGTCGTTGGCATGCCGGACTTAGATGCTTAATCTTTACTTCTTTCCCGGCCTCTTCGTATTTTCCAATCAAATTAAATAACGCCTCGAGCGCCGAATGGTCAGAAACACGTGATTCCATAAAATCTATCTCCACATTTTGAGGATCATTCTTTACATCAAACTTACCGTTAAACGCTTGAATGCTTCCAAAAAATAAAGGCCCCCAGATTTCATACACTTTTGTGCCATCATCTTTTATATATTTCTTGGCACGGATGCGCTTGGCATTTTCCCATGAGAACACCAAAGCAGAAATGATCACTCCGGCAATAACAGCAATTGCTAAATCGAAAATGACAGTCAAAGCAGAAACGGCCACCAAAACAATCACATCACTTACTGGAATTTTATTTAAAATCCTGAAGCTACTCCAGGCGAAAGTACCAATCACCACCATAAACATCACTCCCACTAATGCCGCTATAGGTACTTGTTCAATAAGGCCGGAAGCAAATAAAATAAAGGCCAGCAAAGCCAGTGCTGCCACAATGCCCGAGAGACGGCCTCTTCCGCCTCCTTTTATATTGATAATAGACTGACCGATCATGGCGCAACCGCCCATTCCTCCAAATAAACCAGTAACAATATTCGCCCCACCTTGTGCTAAACATTCCCTGTTTGAACTTCCTCGAGTTTCAGTAAGCTCATCAACCAGGTTTAAGGTCATCAATGATTCTATTAAACCAATCGCAGCCAAGATCAACGCATATGGGAATATAAACTTAAATGTTTCTAAGTTCAAGGGAATCTTAGAGAATATTTCTGACTGAAAAGTAGGCAAGCCTCCTTTTAAGCCTTCTCCACCGCCATCTCTGATAAAACTACCTACCGTTGCTACCTCCAAACCACCTAAAATCACAATAGCAGAGACCGCCACAATAGCAATCAATGCTTCGGGTAACTTTTTATTAAGCTTGGGCAAACCGAACATAATACCCATGGTCAAGGTGACCAATGCCATCATAACCCATAACTCAGTACCATGCATCCATACTTTCTCACCATTGACAACCTGCTTAAACATCCCTAATTGAGATAGGAATATTACAATAGCCAATCCATTTACGAACCCCATCATAACCGGGTGCGGTATTAATCGTACGAACTTTCCTAATTTAAAGACTCCTGCCAGCATTTGTATGGCTCCCATTAAAATAACAGTAGCGAACAGATAGTACAATCCCAGATTCTCACCTTCTGCACCCAGCGCATTACCCTCAGCAACCAATGAAACCATGACGACAGCTAAGGCACCAGTCGCTCCGGAAATCATGCCTGGTCTACCACCAAAGACGGCAGTTATTAGTCCGATCATAAAGGCTGCATATAATCCCACCAAAGGGTCAACACCCGCCACAAACGCAAAGGCGACGGCTTCAGGTACAAGAGCGAGTGCTACTGTTAATCCTGACAGCACATCATTCTTGGCATTTGCAGTTCGTTTTCTAATAAAATCGGTCATAATGGGTCATTTTTAAAGGCGGCAAAGATAGACTAATTCTTATCCCTAACCAACTGAATTTTAGACATAAAAAATCCCGCTAAAAGCAGGATTCTTGAAAACGATTATTACGAATTATTCTTTTACAACTTTGAATGTACCTACACGATCATTGACCTGTGCCTTCACCATATATGTACCGCTTGTAAGTGACGTTAAGTCTAAACTTGTATTAGCATCTGACGGCGCAAACGATCTTATCTTTTGTCCAAGTATATTATATACTGCAACATTTGTAATTGTCTGATCGGCCCTCATTCTCAATTCACGTTTAACCGGATTTGGAAAATAACTAAAACCTACCAGGTCAAGATCTCCAGTTCCAGCTACTGCCCCATTTCCATTCACATTGATAACCAAATTCAAATCTGGCCGGCCTTGATCCATAAAAGGAATAGGGTTGTTCAAACTGCAATCTGGAGCAGATAAATAGGAATGATCTGTTTCTCCTGCATCATTGGAGCCAATCTGAAATTTTACCTGACCTAAGCCACCTTCTGAAGGATCATCTGAGGGAATTGAAATTGCTACTACAAATTCATCATTAGCAGCAATTGTAGTTGCAATGGGCACATTGCGGATCGTCAATGCCTGGTCTTGTAAATTTTCGGTGACCTCGGTAATTAAGGTAAGACTTCCATTAGGGAAAATTCCGTTTACTCTGTAAATTCCAACAGTTACAGGAAAACCACCTGCCGGAGCGTTTTCCAATTGCTCTATTCCATAATCTATCGACGTAATATCATAAGAACTGCTAATACTGAAGTCATCAAGATCAAAATGTCTATAAAATGTATTTTGCTCTACATATATGACATTACCATCAATATCTCTAAAATTACAAGCCAATGAATTACCATCTTCGATATTCTGAGATGCAGAATGCGTCAATTGTTGCGCAGCAGCGACTTGTACAAAAAGAAACAATGCGAACACAAGGGGAGTAATTTTTTTCATACGCAATTTTAAATTTTTCTGATTTTAAAATACTGTTATATTATATAACAACTCAACTAGCAATTTTCCTACTTGAGGGGTGCAAATCTACATAATAATTTTATGTTATCGTACGTATTTTCAAGCACTTTTTTCGTTTTTAATAGGTCCAGCCAGACCACTTTGGTAATATTTTCTTCTAATTGCGGACTTAAATTCTGATCACTATTCGCAAACATTTGATACCAATGCGTAATTTTTAAAACTCTTCGACCTTTTAAATTATACATGTGATATGTTTCTTGCATTGGGGCCACCAACACTAAGCCAGTAACTCCACATTCTTCTGATACTTCCCTTAGAGCGGCTTCTTCCAAATTCTCATTGGCTTCCACTTTTCCTTTGGGTAAATCCCATGTATTGTGACGGTAAATCCATAAGGTTTCATCTTTTTCATTAAACACCAAACCGCCAGCAGCTTCAATTACGGTACAATGCGCTTTAAAGTCTCGCCAAAGCCCCTCCAGGTCATCATGGTAAATGCAAATTGATTTTAGCGCATTTGTCTCAAGCTTCTCGATCACGGTTTCAAGATCAATTTCATTATATTTTTTAGCCAAAACCTGTTTGTTTCCTATGGGCTTCTGGGCTAAATAAATTACGCAATCATTGATAAAAATTATATACATTTGCGGCATGATTTTAGACAAAAATACGGCAAAAAAAACTGCCAAATTACTTTTACAAATCAAAGCCATTAAACTGCAACCCAATGAGCCCTTTACCTGGGCCAGTGGCTGGAAATCCCCGATTTATTGTGATAACAGAATAACGCTTTCTTTTGTCGAAATCCGTAATTTTCTCGGCGATGAACTGGCGAAGATCGTAGAAGAAAAATATGGCAAACCCGAAGTGATTGCGGGTGTGGCCACAGGGGCCATAGCAATTGGCGTTTTGGTGGCACAAAAACTTGGCGTACCTTTTGTTTATGTTCGACCTGAACCCAAAAAACATGGGCGTCAAAATCAGATAGAAGGGTACTTACAAAGTGGTCAGAATGTGGTGGTAATAGAAGATCTGATAAGCACTGGAAAAAGTAGCTTAAATGCCGTTAGAGCCTTGCAGGAAGTAGGTGCTAACGTAAAGGGAATGGTTGCTATTTTTTCTTATGGATTTGATTTTGCCAGAGAAAATTTCGAGAAATCTAAGGTAGAACTCTTAACTTTGAGCGATTACAATCACTTAGTAGAGCAAGCAATAGAAACAAATTATATTGACAACACAGCATTAGAAACGCTACAGCATTGGCGCGAGAGCCCAGCGACGTGGCAATAATTAAACCAAAAAATGAATTTAGAAAGCCCAACAGTTACCGCAAGTAAATCAGGTAAAGATATGTATGAGTTTTTAGCAGATCCTGCGAACTTTGAAAAGATCATGCCTGAAAATATCGATAAGTTTGAAACTCGAGAAAACGGATTTGTCTTTGCCCTTAAAGGCATGCCTGAAATCAAATTAAAAGTAAAGGAGTTAATTCCTCATAGCACAGTGATATTGGGGGCTGCCAGTGATAAATTGCCATTTACCTTAACAGGAAATATCTACGAGATTGATGAAAATTCAAGCGAAGTACAATTGGTTTTTAATGGTAAGTTCAATCCGATGATGGCTATGATGATAAAGAGTCCCCTCAAAAGGTTCATCAATACGTTAAGTGAAAACATCGAAGAGCTTTAAATAAATTGAATCTCCTTTAGATCGAAAGTCTTTACTGATTCATTTTCCAATTCAACTGATAAACTCCCTTCGTTGTTAATACCCAGGATTTTCCCCATAAAGTGATGCCCTGAGGCATCTTTGTACATGCTCGGAATATTCCTTCTAAAAAGATGCTTTTCATAACGCTCTTTTATGATTTCAAATTCTTGATTTTCAATTAATTGTGCCTGTGTTTTTAATTCATCAATAAGTTCATTCAATAAAATATCTCGATTGAAATCTTTATTGGCAATCAATTTCATGGAAGTTGCCATCGGTAGACCTCCCTTAAATACCTCCTGATTTACATTCAGGCCAACACCAATTACAGAGCGAATGATGGTATCATGACTGACAGTATTCTCAATTAAAATGCCGCACAACTTTTTAGTATGTGACAAAATGTCGTTAGGCCACTTAATGCTCAATTTTTCAGGAATATGGCTATATAATACCCTAAAAACAGCCAGTGATACTATACAATTCAAGTAAAAAGCGCGTTCGGCTTTGAAATTCTCAAACTCGCATAAGACGCTAAATGTTAAGTTTTTACCAGGTTCAGATTGCCATTTTTTTTGAAATTGTCCCTTACCGTGAGTTTGATTTTCAGTAGTAATGACTGTCCAGTTTTCCACGGAAGCACCTTTTACCAAATCCTTTAAAAATCTATTGGTGGAATCTATGGCATTAAGTTTGACTAACTTCATATATATTTATACAAATATAACATTTCATTAACGATAAAATATAATACCTTTGCAGGTATATCATTAAAGCATTTGAATGACGAAGATTAAAGTGAGTTCTGATCAGTTAATAACTGAGGTAATAAAAGGGATTGAAAAAGTTAAAGGTGATAACATAAGCATATTAGACCTAAGAGATATAGAAAATACCGTATGTGATTATTTTATTATTTGTGAAGGTAGTTCTAATACCCAGGTCAATGCAATAGCAGGCTCAGTTCAAAAAACGGTAAGCAAAGCTTTAAAAGATAAACCTTGGCACATAGAAGGTGAAGCCAATGCAGAGTGGGTGTTGATCGATTACGTCAATGTTGTAGTACATATTTTTCAGAAACAAGTACGTGAATTCTATGATATTGAAAGCCTTTGGGGTGATGCCAAGATCACTTCTGTTCAGACCACGTACTAATTTAACTTTTAAACACATTTATGAGTAACGATAAAAAAGATACAAAGCCCTTTAAAGAATTTAAGTTTAAGTTCAATTTTTATTGGATTTACGGAATTCTTTTTGCTTTGATAATAGGATATCAATTCTTCAGTAATGCAGACCTGAATACCGATAAACTATCTGATAATGAATTTAAAACGATCTTAAAAGATGATGACATAAAAAAGATCATCATTGTTAATGATGATTTTGCACAGATTATCATTAAAGAGGATGCCTTAACCAAAGAAAAACATAAGGCGAAAACCAATAGTCCTTTTTTCAATAAATCAAATCCGCTCTATATATTCGATTTTGGTGACCTGCAAAACTTCGAAAATGAATTAAAAACAGCGAAAACTGAGTATAGTCTAGATTTTGATCGTGATAATGCGAAGCAAACAAATATCTGGGACGGCATTTTTATGTGGCTACCCTTTATTTTTATTATTGCTATTTGGATTTTCATTATGCGACGTATGTCTGGCGCCGGAGGTGGTGGTGGCCCTGGTGGGCAGATCTTCAATATTGGAAAATCAAAAGCCAAGTTATTCGATCAAGATCAAAAAGTTCAAACTTCATTCAAAGATGTAGCCGGCCTGGAAGGTGCTAAAGAAGAAGTACAGGAGATTGTAGATTTCTTAAAGAATCCTGACAAATATACCAAATTAGGTGGTAAAATTCCCAAAGGTGCTTTATTGGTAGGGCCTCCGGGAACAGGTAAAACCTTATTGGCAAAAGCCGTCGCAGGTGAAGCGAAAGTACCTTTTTTCTCATTATCGGGCTCTGATTTTGTGGAGATGTTTGTGGGTGTAGGTGCTTCACGTGTACGTGATCTTTTCAAGCAGGCCGCGCAAAAATCACCATCAATTATTTTCATTGATGAAATTGATGCTATTGGACGAGCCAGAGGAAGGAGCAATATTACCGGTGGTAACGATGAGCGTGAGAATACCTTGAATCAATTGCTTACCGAAATGGATGGTTTCGGAACTGACACCAATGTGATAGTGTTAGCAGCAACCAACCGTGCTGATGTCTTGGATAAAGCCTTGATGCGTGCCGGTAGATTTGACCGTCAAATTTATGTGGATTTACCTGATATGAACGAACGCAGGGAAATCTTTGAGGTTCATATAAAGCCCTTAAAACTGGATAAAAGCGTCGATATAGATTTCTTGGCGAAGCAAACACCAGGTTTTTCAGGTGCCGATATCGCCAATGTATGTAACGAATCTGCCCTCGTGGCGGCCAGAAAAGGCAATAAGTCTGTAACACATCAAGACTTTCTAGACGCCGTTGACAGAATAGTAGGTGGTCTGGAAAAGAAAAATAAAATCATCACTAAAAAGGAAAAAGAAACCATTGCCTATCACGAAGCGGGTCATGCTACCGTAAGCTGGATGTTAGAGCATGCCGCTCCATTGGTAAAAGTGACCATCGTACCTCGCGGACAATCATTAGGAGCAGCCTGGTATTTACCTGAAGAACGCATGATCGTTCGTACCGAACAGATGTTAGATGAGATGTGCGCTACTATGGGAGGTAGGGCCGCTGAAAAAATTATCTTCGATAAAATCTCTACGGGTGCACTAAGTGACCTTGAAAAAGTGACTAAGCAGGCCCGCGCTATGGTAGCGGTATACGGATTGAGTGATAAGCTTGGTAATGTAACCTATTATGATTCCAGTGGGCAATCAGATTATAGTTTCTCAAAACCTTACAGCGAAGAAACAGCGCAGTTAATTGATGAGGAAATCTCAACAATTATTGAAGCCCAATATACCCGTGCACAAGACATCCTGAGAAAGCATAAGACAGAATTGACTGAACTAGCAGAATTACTGTTAGAGAAAGAAGTTATTTTCAGTGATGACCTGGAGCGTATTTTTGGTAAGCGTCCATTTAAAAAAGAGCCTTTAGCCAGCCCTAAAGCAGCGGCCATGGAAACCCCTGCTGAAGAGAAAAAACAGGATACAACAGAAGAAAATCCACTGAAAGATTTGAACAATGACGGCGAGATTTCAACAGAATTCGCCTAATCTGCAGAGTTTTTCTATTTTTGAATAGCTCATAGTAGAATTCATGAATTTGTTCAAGAAATTTTTTAATCCTAAGAAGGAGACTATACCCGTACAACATCAACAAGGGTCTGCTGTAACGCTTACTACAGCAGACCTTTCTTTAGATGATATTTTCGTTCATAATTTTATCAAGAAGGGTGGTAAGTTTTTGTATTGCACACACCAGGAAGAGCTCAATCAGAACCTGCTCAATATTATTGAAGAAAATGATTGGGAAGAAATTACCTGCTTAGATGATGATCTCAGCAAGCTATTAACTGTCATAGGCCAAAATAGCTGTACTAAATTTTCAGGTACCGTACCCATTTTGAGCTACTGTGAACATTTAGTATCTGACAATGGTAGTGTCATGTTTTCTTCAAACCAGGTGCAACAACATAAACTGTCAAAACTTCCCAATAATTTTATAGTTATTGCGAGAACCAGCCAGCTGGTACGTACCATCAGTGAAGGATTGATGGCAATTCGCAAGAAGTATGTACACGATTTTCCTACCAATATAAGCTCTATCAAAAGCTATATGCCAGGTAAAGCCGCAGACGATTTTTTGAGCTATGGCAACGCCAATGCTAAAAATTTGTACTTACTTTTGTTGGAAGACCTCTAAAATTATGAAAGAACTACTGATTCGGGCTATTTCTGGCTTAGCTTATGTCGCCTTAATTATTGGTTCGGCACTTTACAGTAAAGAGTCTTTTTACGCTGTTTTCTTTATATTAATGCTATTTTGTTTGTTTGAATTCAAACGCCTTATTGACCTCAAATACAATTGGGCATATATTGTAGCGGCCTTAATCTATTTTCGTTTTTCTGAATTGGAAGTCTTTAATTCCAAGTACTTTCATTTTTTCCTCATTATTTCATTGTTCATACCGTTTATCTATCAACTCTTTATAACCAAGATAAGTATTGCATCTAGTAAAATCGGACATTTTTTATTATCGATCGGGTATATAGCTCTTCCGTTTTCATTTCTTACGAGCATTCCTTTTATCAACGGCGAATACCATCCCAAAACAATTATAAGCATCTTTGCCTTGATTTGGGCGAATGACAGCTTCGCCTATATTGTTGGAAGCACATTAGGGCGTACCAAACTCTACGAAAAAATCTCACCCAATAAAACCATTGAAGGTACTATTGGCGGATTCATAGCCACGTTAATAGCGGCTTACTTCTTAGCAGAATATGTTCCTATTCTAACGCTTACCAGTTGGCTTATCATAGCAATTCTGGTCGTCATATTTGGTGTTTTAGGCGATTTGATTGAATCAAAATTCAAGCGGGAAGCTCAGGTGAAAGACAGCAGTAATTTCATTCCGGGGCATGGCGGATTTCTTGACAGGCTAGACAGCATTATCTTCGCAGCTCCTTTTGTTTACGTATATTTACATTTATTCTATTAGTACATGTTTCATAAAGAAGGTTATAAGATCATTTTAGGCACTATGGTAATTCTTACAGTGCTTTTTTTAGTGATCGATCGTTTTATTACCATCGATTGGCTAAATAAGCTCTTGATGATTGTGTTGTTAATCATTTTTATTTTGATTTTACAGTTTTTCAGGAATCCGCGACGCACCACGGTTGAAAATTTAGATCAGATTATCGCACCGGTAGATGGTAAGGTGGTGGCAATTGAAGAAGTTGAAGAAACAGAGTATTTTAAAGACAAGCGCCGCCAAATATCTATCTTTATGTCTCCGTTAAATGTGCATGTCACGCGTTACCCCGTCAGTGGCAAGGTAAATTTCAGCAAATACCACCCCGGTAAATACCTGGTCGCCTGGCATCCGAAGTCATCAGAAGAAAATGAGCGTACCACCATTGTTGTTGAAAATAAGAATCTTGGTGAAATTCTATATCGCCAAATTGCCGGAGCGCTGGCAAGGCGTATCGTGAATTATGCGAAAGAGGGTAAAGAAGTGATTCAGGGCAGCGATGCCGGTTTTATAAAATTTGGATCAAGGGTAGATATTTTTTTACCTTTACATATGAAGGTACATGTGAGTTTAAATCAAAAGGCCAAAGGTGGTATCACTGTGATCGCTGAAAAAACGTAAAAGCATGGAAATAATGGAAGAAATCGATAAAAAATTTCAAAAGGCCTACGAGATTTCTTCTGCCATGAAAGAAAAACTCCCTCCCGATACCATGTTAAAGCTATATGCTTATTACAAGCAAGCCACCAAAGGAACAAAATACACCAGGCCATCAGGTGATAACGAAGTCAGAAATGCTTTTAAGTTAAACGCCTGGTTTCAGATCAGCATGCTTTCAGAAGACGAAGCAAAACAACATTACATACATTTAGTTGAAGAAATAACAGAACAAAAAATTGATTAACTTATTCAATATTATGAAAAAATTACCCCTTTTATTTATTGTGCTTTTTTTGAGCACTATACTGGTTTCTTGTAAAAAAGAAGCAAAAAAAGAACCGGCAAAGTTCGCTGTTGTAGCCGAAACGATCACGGTCAATTGGACAGGCTATAAAACCACTGCTAAGATTCCGGTAAAAGGGCAATTCAAAACTGTAGAAATTAAAAACACTAGAGAAGCTCCTACTGCCTTGGAGGCTTTGAACGGTGCTGAATTCAGTTTACCTGTCAGCAGTTTGTTTTCAGGAGATGATGATCGCGATGGGAAATTGAAACAACTCTTTTTTGGTGTGATGGATGCGACGGTTGCCTTGACAGGAACTTTAAACCTGACAAAGGATGGAAAAGGCACTGTCAACCTTAAGATGAACAATGTGAGCAAAGAAATACCTGTTACTTATATTCTGAGCGGACAGTTAGTAGAATTAACCGGCACCCTGGATATTGTAAATGACTTCCAAGCCCAAAAAGCTTTAGAATCGATTAGCAAGGCCTGCTTTGAATTACATAAAGGCCCTGATTTAGTCAGTAAAACCTGGAGTGAAGTAGGCATTGACGCTGCCATTTATTTGAAAAAAGAATAAAGAAGTGAATTTTAGGTCGATCTAATGAAATAGTTCTGGAATGAAAGGCTACGCATATTATATTTTCCTTATCACCTTAGTATCCATTTCTTGTGATAAAAGAAGGAATGCTTCTAAAGAACGTGTCGGCTTACAGTATCAAGAAACCAACAGCAAAAAGTATATTGACCTGTCTCACGACTTTTCTGATCAAACCATTTATTGGGTAACGTCTAAAGAATTTAAGCTTGATACAGTTTATGAGGGATTTACACCAAAAGGATATTACTACACTGCCAATAATTTTAGTACGGCAGAACATGGTGGCACTCATTTAGATGCCCCGATCCACTTTGCAGAAAACAGACATACTGTTGATGAAATACCGCTTGAAAAGTTAATTGGTAGTGCCATAAAAATTGATGTCTCAACAAGGGCTCTTAAAAATTCAGACTATCAAATAAGTATCGAAGACCTGAAAGGTTGGGAAGAAAGTCAAAACCGTACCATAGCCGATGGGAGTATCGTTTTATTACAAACAGGTTATTCAAAATATTATCCTGATAAAATAAAATACCTTGGCACGGACCAACGAGGAGAAGATGCTGTGCAACAGCTTCATTTTCCGGGGCTTTCGGCTGAAGCGGCCGAATGGCTCGTGACTAACCGCAAGATAAATGCCGTCGGAATAGATACGCCTAGTATTGATTATGGGCAATCAGAATATTTTAAAAGTCATGTTATCTTACTCGAACAAAATATACCTGTCTTTGAGAACCTGACCAATCTTGATAAATTGCCTTACCATGAATTTGAGATCATAGCATTACCCATGAAAATTAAAGGTGGAAGCGGCGCTCCTTTGCGTATCGTGGCGGTCTTATAGAACGAAGCAATTAAAGAAGTTAACCAGGTAAATGTATGTCACAATCAGAACAGCTTGCGAAACGATTCCGCGAAGTACTTTTAACTGGGAAATGGATTGCCAATACCAATTTCAAGGCGCAGTTAAGTGATGTTACCTGGCAAGAAGCGACAATACAAATACACTCTTTAAATTCGATTGCCAAACTCACTTTTCATGTCAATTATTATATCGCAGGACTCATAGATTTTTTTGAAACCGGTAAACTGGACATCAGGGACAAATATAGCTTTGATATGCCTCCGATTCAATCGGAACATGACTGGCGGAAACTCGTCGATTCATTGATCAATAATAGTGAAAAGTTCGCAAGATTTATTAAAGCAATGGATGCTAATAAATTGAGTGAAGTATTTGTAGACCCGAATTATGGAGATTACCAGAGAAACATTGACGGCATGATTGAGCACGCCTACTATCATTTAGGGCAAGTTTCGTTGATTAAAAAACTGCTTCGAGACCAATAGTCTTATTCTAAACTCGCCAAACTTGCCTTAATTGTTTCGATCTTTGCCAAGGCATCTGCTTCCTTTTTCTTTTCGTTGGCCACTACCTGTTCAGGTGCATTATTAACAAAACGCTCGTTTGCCAATTTCTTTTGCACAGATTGTAAAAAACCTTCGGTGTAATTCAACTCTTCGGTAAGCTTTTTAATCTCTTCCTCAACATCAATGCTGTCTGATGAGATAGGAATAAAGTATTCATTCGATTTTACACGAAAACGTAAAGCCCCGTCCAACTTTTCGGTGGTATAAGATAAATTTTCAATATTGCCCATTTTCTTGATCACTGGATCAAATTTATTCGATACCGACTCATTATTTAAAATGCTAAAGTCAATTGTATTTTTAAATGCTATATTCTTTTCTTTTCGGATGGTTCTGATACCTGAAACCACCTCACTAACGAAGTCGAATTCCTTAATCAAACTTTCATCTGCCTCCTCGACCATAGGATAATCAGCAACGATCAATGCTTCATCAGGATTTCTTTTAGCAATATAGTGCCAAATTTCCTCGGTTAAGAATGGCATGAATGGGTGCAATAACTTAAGATTGTTTTCGAAAATTTCTAATACAGCCTTATAGGTATAACGATCTATGGGTTGACCATAAGCAGGCTTAATGATCTCCAGTAACCATGAAGCAAAATCATCCCAAATCAATTTATAAGTCGCCATTAAAGCGTCACTGAGTCGATATTTACTGAAATGATCTTCAATTTCAGCTATGGTTTGTTGAAATTTAGATTCAAACCAATCGATAGCGATCTTGCTAGAATTTGGTTGTGCGATGGTGTCATCGATATTCCAACC
>JAAUYH010158524.1_pt1 | contig 17380 bp, 7 predicted proteins | sample 7278061 | NCBI WGS metagenome assembly JAAUYH01 (sample SAMN14350203, study PRJNA611818) | marine sediment metagenome | isolation source: surface marine sediment (0.6m) | place: French Polynesia: Moorea | collected 2018-08 | reverse complement strand
CGAATGCTGAATCAGCATTCTGACGGGGTCGCGTCATTTTCGCATCAACCACGGCTTGGCGAGGGAGTTTGCTTTCCAGGTTGTAACCCAAAAATTTGATCCTCTCATTTCCCTTACCTAGTTAAACGAAAATGGGAAGCCAGCACTATAATTTTACTACCTAGATAGTACTTCTTGGGCACACCTCTGCACTATTGACATAAATCATAAAAATTATTATTAAATAATGCTGACTGAATTAAGTTCGAGCTCATCGATCTCGCGAACGCTCAACAACACCAAAATCTAAGCACCGCATTTGGGTGCGCTTTGAGAGAAAAACACGACTGGAGTCGAAGCTGGATTGATTTTCCTCGAAATGACTTGGATACAGAAGAATTCTCGTCCTGCGTTCGCTCCGTCTGTTTCGATCTCTGTCCTAAATTCGACGGCACTCAGGTCGACTAGTTTCACTGGGCAAACATGTGAACGAAGCATTCGATTGCCGTTGAAAGCGAGTCGTTTCAATCGCCCTGTCACGTCAAGCGTATCATCCCCGCAAGTATCGGATGATAAAGCGACAGAAAGAGCAGTGGTGGTGATAGGAACGCGTGGTTCCCCGTTAGCACTCGCTCAGGCGTATGAAACACGCAGACGACTAGCGGAAGAATTTGAAGAATTGCGGGCGGAAGGTGCGATTCATATCGAAGTTATCCATACAACTGGAGATATGGTTTTGGATAAAGCCTTGTCGGAAATCGGAGGGAAAGGATTGTTCACGAAAGAAATCGACCGCGCGCAGTTGAAAGGAGAAGTCGACATTGCGGTTCATTCAATGAAAGACGTACCGACATGGTTACCAGAAGGCATTTGTTTACCGTGCATGTTACCACGTGAAGATACGCGCGATGTTTTTATTTCCAATAAGGCCAAGTCAATCGAAGACCTACCACCAGGGTCTGTGATTGGGTCGGCATCGCTACGTAGGCAGTCTCAAATTCTCGCTAAGAATCCGGATTTGAAGGTTGTCAACTTTCGTGGTAACGTTCAAACACGCTTACGCAAACTTTCTGAAGGAGTCGTGGATGCAACGCTTCTTGCTCTTGCTGGTCTACGACGCATGGATATGCAAGAACACGCAACGGCTATTCTCGAGCAGGAGGACATGCTGCCGGCCGTTGCCCAAGGTGCAATTGGTATCACATGCCGAATTGGCGATACCAAGATGTTGAAGCTTCTTGAAGCATTGAATCATGAGCCCACGAAAACATGTGTAGACTGCGAACGTGCATTCCTGTCCAAGCTGGATGGTTCATGTAGAACCCCTATCGCAGGTCAAGCTCGTATCGATGAGAATGGAGTTTTGCAGTTTAGAGGACTTGTAGCAAGACCGAATGGGTCTGAAGTTCTGGAAACATCCCGTAGTGGCAATCCGGCCGACGCTGTTGCGATTGGCGAAGACGCAGGTCAAGAGCTACGAGAACATATGGGTGACGATTTCTTCGCTGTTTGAAATGCTTGAATATGTGTGTTTGCATACTTGATGAATGGATCGAACAACGAAAAGCTCTAATCTTCTAAGTAAACTGAGAGCTAGCACCGTATCGTCACATTCGTTGCCAGCCGTGTCGTTTCGAAATAAGTCAAATTCATTCATGGTTCTTATTTCGAAACGAGTGACCATTTATCAAGTGATTTTGAAGAGAAAGAGATTTTACTCGAAGTTAAGCGGTGTACTGAATCTACAGTACTCGATTCCCCTACGTTATCGACTCTCACTAGTTAATCCACTAAACTCCGCCCTATTGCGGTTCAATTAGAAGTCTTTGTAATCGACACTGGAAACTTCATCACGGAAATCATTGTAGTCCCCATAATTCTCCTTACCAGCCGAAGGCACGCCGTAGCCTGAGACTGTCAGGTCACTTGACTTCCCGATGGTTCTCTCATTACTTGAGATAGTTGGCTGGTCTCGAAATGTGCTTTCTCGAAGTGTGGTTCCCTCATCGTTCTTCGGGGCTGTTCGTCTTCCACGGCTGAAGAAACTAGATGCAGCGGTGAATGTCTCTGCTGTCCCGAAATCGAAGGAAGTATCCGACTCGGGAACTCCAAACTTGTTGTGCAGGAGGTAAGGGTCTGGGATTTTGCGAGATTCAATGGCAGCTGTCAGGCTGAAAGGGCCCAAGGCCAATGACCAGGGACTATGTCTTGCTGTGCGAAGCAGCAAGACAATCGTCTTGTAGTAGCATTTCGGAATGATACGACGAAGTTGGGGAATAATTCGATCGCGCATCAAAAAGTACATTTGAAGCGACGCTTGCAGAACCATGGCACATAGCGACATGAAAACACGAAGCGTCGTTGATGATGCCCATCCAAGCCGTTGTAGCAGCTCGCGAACACGCGAGTCTCTCTGCAACAGCCGAATAAAGGCGGAGAGGGCTCGTCGAATGTAGGTCACACCACCCCAGAACGCAACTAGGTGAGCGAGGAAACGGCGGATGTGAGGTACGAGTTCCTTAAAACGGTTCTGAATGATTCGTGCAATTTTGCGCATGTCGTCACTCCAGAATCGATCCCAAATAGAAACGAGGGCATCGTTCACATTCTTGCCCGAGAATCTGTTCGAATGATATCGACCAGATGGAGTTGTGACTCCAGCAAATGGAGAGGCACCAAACGTGAAAGTCGTTCCCGTTTCAGTGTTACGATACGAAACAGCTCGGGGCCTCTCAGTGGTCAGATCGTCCGTCGTCTGAGTGACATCACGCTCAGTTATATCAGCTTCGAGGGTGGTATCTTCTTGACTGGTGTAACCTGTAGTTTCATCGTCGTCCTCATCATCAGTAGGCTGCTCGCTTTGCGAAATAGCTGTGCTGGTGATTGTCCCCAGCGCACGTGGTGGTGGCGGTGGCGGCGGTGGTGGCGGGGCGGTCCCAGGAGGAGCTGGGCGCGGGGCAGTAGTTGAGAGAGCGTGGTAAGTGCCTTTCTGGGAATCAGTCCCATCTGAAGGCTCTAGGTCGGACATAATGTCTTCATCACCACTGCGCATCGATAACGGCTTTGATGCGTAACGATCCACAGCATCGTCCAGAGAATCCACTTCATCGAAATCATGAGTTCGCTCGTCGGCGATTTCATCTCCAATTTCATCAAAGCTGTTCGCGGACGAGAAGGTCTCCTCTTCGTAGCTGTTACGACGGGACATGGTGGCTTGGGGATCAGATTCGGTTTCCAGAGTGAACGGTAACTGGCGATTAACCGATGTGGAGGGGGCAACCGGAGAATGTTTTCGGTGGAGGATAGGGGGAGCAGTTAGAGAGTCGCGCCCGGCGTCTGCAAACAATGCCTTGACAGAACGGAAAGAAGTTCGAGGTGTAGAGCCGTAACCTTCAAGTGCAATAGTATGTGGTCTGGGGGAAGCACACTCAAAAGACGAGAATGGAGTGCCGAAAGGAGAGACGAGCACAGCGGTGGGAGGGCGTGCTATTAGGTCGTCAGCAGAGTGAGGGCGAGGGGTCGTTTTGGTTCGGCGCTGGTCAGACCTCCTCGAGCGTAGACGGAACTTTTTGAACGCCGTGACGCGGTAGGTAGAAAGTGCAGAACGAAACAAGCGGACTAATCAGGCGGAACACTGCACACCCCAAGTCTGGCGATGAGTTGATTCGAAATGCGGGAGGTTGAAGATACGCTATAAACCATGTTAGTTGCGTCGCTAAGATTGCCGTTCATCTCAGGTTATGCGTAACGGGTGTCTTGCGGCATCAAGGTGAAAGTATTTGGTGGTACATTATTAGATATCCTCACACACTTGTCGATAATCTATTGAATAATCGTGCATGACGTAACGGCTACTATCCTCACCCCAACTCATCCATATTTACTACGTATTGTGCAGTTGTTCCACACCCACTCATTCAATTCAATAATACAGTCCGGTTGCACTTCCTTACAGAAGGCTTACCTCGCAAAATGCTACAATACACTAAAATTATCTTTGTTTTGTCAAATCCAACAGAGATATAGAGATGGTCTATTCCAATTATTCTTTCTATATGCAAATGTCCTCTTCTAACCATTCACTCCGCAAAAGAATGCAGTTTTCTTACACTATTGAGGGGCCAATGTGCGTACAGCGCGTGAATTACCCTTCTAGAAATAAATTTCCTTTCGATTGCTATTTCACTAAATTTTGGAAACTTCAGTCAGTTATAAGTCATCGATGGCTACCATATTCGATAGATGTTTCGTTGTTTGAAATGCCGTAGTGTTTGTTGTCGTCAAGAAGTGTTGGTGTTCATGCGATGAGAGGATGTGTGCACTTGATTCGAATCCTCCTGTTCATCTGCGTGATCTCTTTTTGGTCGAAATGAAACCCGTTTCAATTCGTAATGCACACCGCCCACCGACAACCCGATTGCATCCCACTTAAGTGCTGACCATTTGTATACGGCACTTGACACTAAATCCCATTCTTTCAACGGCGCCGGTGTGAGTTCGTCTTCAAACATTTCTCGCTTCACAACTTTTCGATTCACCTCCGCGAACCTTACATACAGTCCTTTCTTTTTCTCTTTCCCGTCTTCTCGCCTTTTCTCGACTCCATCCCCCCTGCGTTCCGGTGCCTCGGTGCGAGATATTTCATATCGTGCCTCATCCGATTCAACATACATCACTTCGCGTGAAAGTCGTTTGCTTGGCCACAACGTACGATCCGAGCCTCTATCTGCGACAGCTGTCAATGTGAACACTAAACAGGGCCGATTCGAAAGATCAAATGTGATGGCTTCCGACGCTACGATGTTGCTGGCAGCCGCCGATCCGGATGTGGACGAGGGCGCCGAAGATCCAACAGGTTCTTCGGGCATCACAAGTCGAGGTATTGGATTCACAACACGAACTACGACGTGAGGTGGGAGAGCTACTTTGGCTCCACTTGTATCAAGTGCTACAACACGTGAGATTGCAATTCTTGCTCCACTGTATCGGCCTTCCCAAGCGCGAGAACGGATGTTGTTTTGTTCATAAGAAATGAATTTCGGTGATCCACCGCGCAATACTTTGAGAGTGACAAGAAGAGCAGAGAAAGGTTGATTGGTAGAGCGACTGCGAGGCAAGGCAATGTGACCTGAATGTACGAGCATCGCAACCATATCCGAATCATTTGTATATTCAAAAATTGAGTTTTTCGAATCCACTGTTGGTCCCCATAGAAGACGTTTTCTGATTCCATCGTTGCGTGCGGCAATGTGCGAAGCGCACACACGCATTTGAATGTGGCCAGCAGGTACTTGTGTCAAGTCAAGTAGCCGATTCGGTGCGTATTGAAATTGGGGTAATGAGCCACGCGCATTTCGCAATCGCTTGATTGTTTTTGTCGGACCGAGTGCTGTGGCACGCGCCGATATTGATGATGTTGCAACGCTACTATCGTTTCCCTCTTTTTTGTGCCCCTTCAACCCTCTCATCACAGTGTTGGCGGTGGTAACAGTGTCGTATGTTTGATGTGGTTTTTGCCGAGTAGTAATGTAGAGTGGTTGGTTCAAATAATTCGGGTGTTCAAGCGCCTGCCTTCTTGGTAGAATCAACACTTTGAAAGAGACGGTAGGCAGCAATGCGCAGGCAGATAAGTTGCGTAGTTGTGATACGGAGCCTTCCCCAACAATACGTTCAGTCGACTACACAAATGATCGTCGGATTCTGATTCCGTTCTTGTGATGGAGCCAAGATGAGTTGATATCTGTAGTCACGCTTGAAAATGAGAACGATGAAATATGAATAAAATTGGGTATTTAGTTTGCCTGTCCAATTAGCATATCACATTTTCTTGATTGATCTCAGCCAGTGAGTGAGTTAAGCTGATCCCGATCTCGCCATGACTTGAAACATGATATCTATGTGATATGTCAAACACTATCCCAACCTCTACAACGTCGAAAGTAGGTCAGGTGGAACGATATCAATCGGGAACAAAATGGGAGAGCATGGTGGGATACTCACGTGCAGTACGGTCAGGAAATTCAATTTTCATTGCAGGAACATTGCCTGTTGGAATAAAGGAAGACGGTAGTACCGACATTGTACATATTGGAAATCCATATGGCCAAGCAACTCGATGCCTTGAAATTATCATGGAATCATTGGCTGCACTTGGCGCCGAAGCGAAACATGTGGTACGCACGCGAATGTATGTGAAGGGTATCAAAGAGCAGTGGAGTGAATTTGGAAAAGCGCACAACGATTTTTTCAAAGAGCATCCACCAGCTTGTACCATGGTTGAAATCGCTTCACTTGTCACTGATGATGCGCTTATCGAGGTTGAATGTGACGCTGTATTGTGGTGACCTGTTTACTAGAACACACAAACACCATCGCTAACCATAAACTGTTAGTCGACTCACTGCCCCATTCGAAAAGAACGAACATCGAAGAATACCACTTCGAAGATCTTCTACATTTCGCATCATCTTATTCTTACTCTCCTCCGTTAATTGCAAGCTTTGATTTGTATCACCTTCTTTTCGTTTCGCCCCATTTGTCATTCGGTTTGTAATTCGCAGTTCGTTTTCGCGCAGCGCTACAACTCTTGTCCATTTGCTCATTTCACGGGCATGAAAAAGTGGTGTTATTGGTATCACAATCGTCCATTTCGTCTGGATACTGTTGCCACTTTTCTCTCCGTTAGTTTCTGCTCGCTCCAATTGTTTGTTATCCATCACAATCAAATCGGCGCACGAGACACACATAAAAGGGGATTGTAATCGAGGTGAAGTAGAATGGGGCGCTCGAAAGTGCTTCGCTGCACAGTCCATCGCCGCCAGAATCCGTCTTCTCTTCAAAGCGCTACACATCAAATGAGTGTTTCGTTTGCACAGATGACACTTCAAAGTTTCGTCGGCAGTAGTAGCTCTTTGTTCATCCCACTGAGTACAATCACATGCCGTCTTTTCTTCATTGGTATCGTTCATTTGCATATTCGACATCGCATTGCTTAATTCTTCAAGTTCTGCCACTGACTTGGCCACTTCCTTTCTATGCTGAGCATATTCATAATCGATACCACGGTCTAGACTAGTTAGTACCGCGATAGTAGACAGACCAGCGTTACGTTTCGCTTGACTCTTCCGTCGGCCATTACCCCGAGCGTTTATAATTTGGGACACTTGCTTAGAGACCTTTGTTTTTCGAGCCGCTGACGATACGCCACGCTTTGTCGATGGAATTCCAGAACCAATCTGTTTCCTTCGTGGAAACTTGGATCCAATAGCTTGTTGCTTTTTCGACGGTACAGTTTCATCATTGACTTGTTCCGCTCTTCGTTTGCGTAAGAGTTCACGCTGACGTTGCGATAACCGTGGACCCCTTCTAATATCCTCGTCTTCATCACTGCTTGAAACAGTATCTTCAAGGTTCGGCTTTCGTACTGATCTTGGTCGACATAGAACAGCCTTCGAGGAGGATGGAAGAGGCGGTGGCGCAATTGGAAGATCCTGCACAGATTTGATCGCGAGTGGGGAAGAGACACTGTTTTCTTGATTTTGGTCAACCTTACTCACTGATTCTTTTCCTGAACTAAAATTGCCGAGAGACATCCGTGGCTGCGACCGTCGTGCGTTACGCGGTAACGGTTTTCGAGGAATAGAAACGCGAGCGAGAGCAGCATCAAGACCCAGCTTTTCTTGTTCACGCGCAATCTTCTCTACAGCCGTAGGTTCGCGCGTAACAGCTTCCTCAGAACTTGATGTTACTTGTTTGTCTCCCCAACGATTGCCTTCATCTGTATCCGATGGCGGCCATAACTCACTGGTAATCAAGTTATGGTACCCGCGAATCCCCTTTTTTAGCCAACTGAACGATGGTGTGTAAGTAGTTGGAGTCGAATTAGAGTGTGGAGTTTTTGGTCTACCGTTCCCACGTTTTCTAGATTTATAATTGTGTCGCCTTTGCCATAAGGGAAGCTGCCGGTTAGTGAATAGTTGATGATTTAAAGGCGTCTGATTCAAAAATTGTTCTCGTATCGGAAATTGCGAGTAGGCATACGGGTCACACGATGGCTGCGAGACAGTATTGGAAGTAATAGTAGACGGGGCAGTCGCATTAGTAGCGTAGGGATCAGAGATTCGATAAGGGTCGAGTAGAGTATGATGACCAAGTTGTTTTGAATCGACATTATCGTCAGGTTCAGGAGAAGAATCGGATGACCATAGAGTTAGGTCAACAACCGCACTGGGTTCCTCGGCCTGTTTCGGTTTCTCCTTGATGGGACGCTTACGAACAAACTTGAAACCAACATTGTAAAGCTTTTTATCACCACTGAACGATACTTGATAGCGGTCTTCTAAACACTCAATAACACGAGCAGCACGCCAAAAGTGAGGTCCACCTGGCTTGATGGCTTCGACAACAGCACCGCACTCAAAACGCGAAGAATTAACAGCAGTTTGTGGTGGTTTTGATGAAATAGCAATCGCAGCAGATGAAGGATTTAGCCCTTTAGTAGACATATCGACCTTAGTAGTAGAAGGGATAGTTGATGAGGAAGAAGTCTTATTGCGATTGCGTAAACGAACACACTTGGGCTCGATTTGATAACGCGTTTGGTCACCACTGAAACAGACCAGGTAATGGCTATCAGCCAAAGCAACAATACGAGCGGCACGCCAAAAGTGAGGACCACCAGGTTTGATAGCTTCGACTAGAGCGCCGGTGTCGAAGAGAGTCGAGACAGTGGCGGTCATAGCTTGATAGGACAGGAACAGCGAAAGTGTGGAAGGAAAGAGGATTAGGCGAAGGGACACAGTAATAGTCCGAGGAGGGTGAGGTAAGGGTTGAGGGTAGCATTCATAGTGAGGGGTGGATGTGTAGGTGGGTAAGTAAAAGTTTAACGAATCAGTCGAATGGGAGCGGCCGACAAGTCGAGCACTTGAAGTGAGCAAAGGTCAAATGAGAGGGTGGCTCGAAATAATTATTGTGAAAATTGATTTCAGCAAGAAGTCAACACCTCAGCCTTGACGTGCCACCCATAAACTGAAATCTTTACCTCTTCATTTTCTGGTCGTCTGCTCAATTTCATTCTTATTCGTCGTTGACGTTCACCACCCAACAGGTCACCCGAGAGTACCGATTCAATTTGTCCTCCTGTCGCATCAGTGACCACTATCACCATTGCAGTTGCTGATGTTGCAGTCCCAGTTCTGCCTAGACGAGCTTGTCGTTGTGTGCGTCGTCCAAACTCACTCGTCCATGTTTGTTCTACTGTAACGTTTGCATACCATTCTATGTTCTCTCCTTCGTTATACTTCTCAATATTAGGGTTGGCCAATTTGATTTCCGGATTCGCATTCATCAAGTTTTCGAGTTGTGAAATCACTTCTCGTCGGAGAGAACTTTTGCCAACTATTTTCATTGCTCTTGTTCGTTCCTTCAGAAATGTTCCAACTTGTTCCAATCCATGTCGTTTCAATAATGAATTACAATCGCGTCTATCTCTTGAATCTTCAATGTCAATAACATTCGTCACTGCACTCGTTTTCAAGTACCCTGTAGCTAATGATTGAATCACAGTAATGAATTTGTTTGCTGTTTCTGTTATCCTCAATTCTTTTGTTAACATGAGACCTCCAATCGCATATTTTGACATTGCCCTAAGCACTTCCTTAATAGCTTCTCGGAATTCATTATTTCGTGAAGAATATCCACTCATATGTCCATGATAAACTACGCGTAGTCGACCTTCCAAACTTCCTGTTAATCCCATAATTCCCAACTTGTCCAAAGCTTGACGACGATCTTTTTTGCCCGTATTTGCATTCAAATACCACTCGGGTAAACTATCGACAATCTGATCTGTCAGTTGTTCTGTTAAATTCATCGCAATCTCTTCCGTAGCAACACATTCACATATCAAATTGGTTACATCGATTCGATTTCTATTCTCCAACAATTTCATGGTCATCAACTTTCCTGTCTTCGAATTAATCTTATTGTTCACAAAAATGCTTCCCAACGCCGATAATTCAAATCGTTTCGGTACTTGACCAACCACCGTTTTCACATCTTCGCTCGCTTTCAGGCATCCGAATTCCCATGCATTATCAATGCATTTCTTTGCAAATTTCGAACAGAATGATCGAACATGCGCTGGCGTAATTACCACATTACCTGTAGCATTGTGATGGCCACGAACGCCATAATATGAAGGGTTCGAACAAATTCTGTGGATAAACAACGACCAGGAAAGAAATTCGATTACATCTTCAAGTGTTTGGATTTGTCCTGCAGCTACAAGTCCAACCATATGGTCGATAAAGTTCTCTTGTAATTGAGATTCGATTGGCAATGAGTCGTTCAAGAACTTTTTCAGTAGTGGCTTCTTTCGTTCTTCTGTAAGAATCAATGCATGACATTTCAAATCGATGTTCGGCCGACCCGCTTTCCCAACCATTTGCAATATTTGTGCTGGATTCAAATCCACATAACGCTCTTGATACGAACTGAAACTTTCGGTTCCTTTGATAATGATCAACGAACTACGCAAACAACTGTCCCATGCATCATCAAATGTCATGATCACAACCGTAATGAATTTGTTCTTAAATAGAGCTTCTACTGCTTCTCTGTCTCTTTCAAGCATTTCCGAATTGCATACTCCAATTCCGCGATGAACAAGTGAACGAATTGTGGAATTCGATACGTTTCGGGCAATCGTCAAGTTCGAAGAATCGGCAGCACCACTTCCAACGAATTGGTCTGGCTTGTTGTCAAGTTCAGCGAATCGTAGAAGGTCATTAGCAGTGAAGAAAGCTTCTCGAGATGAGGATGTAAACACAATGCCGTTCATTCCTGTGGGAGAGGTTCCTTTCAGTAACGAAAGAAACACTGGTTTCATCATTGCTTGCATTCTGTGCACATACTTTTCATCAGCAACACCGTAGCAATCAGTGGTGCATTTCACGATCCTTGAAGAAAAGTCAAAGTTGAATACACAATTTTCAGAAAGCACCCCAAGCCAGTTCGCGATTTCCATGGGATTCGAAACAGGAGCAGACAAACCAACGAATCGGATACGCGCATCAGTCCCCGCCTCCGATGCTTTCCTAAGTTTGGCTACTGCAACTTCCAGTTCGTGACCATTTTGGCTAGCAACTAAATGGATGTCATCGACTACCACTGTGGAAACAGACTGAACAATTTGTTCAGGTGACCAGCCAAAGGTGAAAGCATTCCAAGAGTTCGGAGTTGACACCACCAATGCATCGTCCAAATTCGGTAATCGAGTCGACGAAAAATCAACGTCTTCGAGGTAGATTATTCGAGAAAAGACAAGACTGCCGATACGTCGTTTCCAATCCTGATAACGACGGTGTGCAACACGCTTCAAAGGAGCAAGGTACAACACACACTTATGAGGTGATTGATTCGGAGAAGAAAATGGTTGGAACAGGGCCAACTCCGCGAGAGTGGTCTTGCCCGAACCTAATGGCACTGCTGCAAACATATTAGAATCAGAAGAGTACAGGGCATCGAATAGTTGCACCTGAACCGGGTAAAAGTGTGTAAAACTGTCGTCAAACGCTTCAACCATGTTCGCAGGCAATGATTTTGATATTGGTAAGGGGCGAAGGTCTAACATCTTTGTCTTCGGTGAACTCTTCACAGGAAGCTGCATAGCAGAAATGTTGACGACTTTTGATGTAGTAGTGCCAGTATGCCAATACTCAGATTCAACTCGAACCCAATACTTTTCGGAAGGAGGGTCGAAAACTGGGACTAAAATGGTAAGGTTAATACCACCTGAGAATGTTGACGATTGTAACTGTTGATTAGTATTATTGCCTGAGTTAGAGTTGGGGGGTTCAGTAAACTTTTGGACTTGAGCCTTGTTGAGAGAAATCTTCTCACTGTGATAAATCCGTCCTTCTGCACGGTCCTCAATCCAGAACCACCAGCTTTCAAAATTGCCATGAGCTTCATCGTTCCATTTAAAGTCCGGACACAGTGTAACACGGAACTCGAGCAATGTCCGTGTGACAGGTCCAACATTTACGTTCGCTATAGTCATAACAGGAATAGCGCTCATTGCCTTTCTCAATGTTCGTACCATAGCCGGCACTCGAATGTACTCGGACAGTTCTTCATTTGTCTTGCATTTCAAAACCGATATCTTGCCATCTTCATTCAGGCTTTCCAGATTTGCAATAATTTCAGCCCGAAGTGTTAGACCACGACCTTTTCTTGAACCATAGCTAAACTGTAACAGGGGATGCTGAAACGGCCAGATACGGGAGTCAGATGCGCGAGCGAGTTCAAGTGCCGCAAGAGTTAGGCCCTGGAGTCCTCGTATTAATGAAATTTCGAATAGTGCTCGTAATAATCGAGTACTGCTTTGAACAATATAACTGAGATCTGACATTCGAATATTCGCTCGTGAGATGTGGGCTTGAAGAAGGATAGATACCTTGCCTTCTCTAGTTTCCGGAGGGCTCTTCAATTCAATCGGACATGAATTTTTTCTCAAGTACTCTAGTTCACGCAGTTCTTCATTCCTTGACCGCATCTGTTCGAACTCAGAAGCACGTGATACAGCTTCAATAACAGTTGAATACAAAATGTCCATATGCGTATCGTCCTGTTCCGCATACTCATCATACGGATCAATAGTGTCAAGTATTTCATTCCACAAAACAAGTGTTCGATGTGAAACATAAGAATAAGAGCAAACACGACCGAGTTCCGTACAAGTTAGTGAACCAGTGCGAGGATCGTACCGACACATTTTTGCATCATCAAGCGCCATAGAAGCTTGTTTGAGAAGCTCGGCTCGTTGAGAATGAAGATGAGGATCTGCTTGAACATCTTTCCATTCGAATCCATATACCAATGGATTGATAGGCATTCGAACGCTCAGAAAAGTATAACTGAGCCACTTCACTGCTTCCCCAACCGAAGTGACTGTACCAGAAACAATTTCGGCGTTGAGGTGGTCGGCAAGTTTCGAAGGGCTTGACCCGAGAGTGCTTTCGATAGGAACACTTTTCACCAACATATTCAAATAATTCGCCAAGTGCTCATGCATGGTAATAATCGTGGCTTCACCTTGTGTATCGAACTGAGGTCGACCTGCTCGCCCAAATATTTGCTGAACATCTAACATACCAATCTGCTCAAATTTTCCCTTATCAGCGTTGTACACCTCGGTACCCTTAATGATGACAGCTCTAGCAGGCAAGTTAACACCCCATGCAAGGGTGGCTGTACAGCATAAAACTCGAATCGCGCCTTCCGCGAATAACTTTTCGACAAGATTGCGATCACTACGCTGCATTCCCGCATTATGAATGCCAATACCCTTCGGACAAAGTTCACGAACATCAGTTGACCTTGCTTTCGAAATAGCCTCCAGTGCCCAGTTGGGAAGTCCAGGCACAAGTTCTTCATCATGCTTCCCAGTATAGTCTTCATTCAATTGCTTCGGTAGAAAAATACTAACTCCTCCATCCTGAGCCGCTTCATCGAGCAATTCGCGCGCGCTGGAAGCAGTTGCTTTTCGAGAATGAACAAACACCATGGCTTGATGTCCTCGTACTAGTGCATCTTTCACCTTTAACCAAGCAAGTTCGGATAACTTTGCCTTCTTCTTCATCATTGCTTCCCGAGGTGCTCCATGCTCACCAGCCGTAACGCCAATAAAGGTTTGGGATAACGGTACGGGGCGATAACCAGGGCCAAAGTGAAATAGCCCTTTATCCTCCTCTACATTGAGAAACGCAGCCACGTCTTTGTAATTTGGAAGTGTAGCACTTAGCCCAACGAGACGAATCTGTTTTCGTGCAGTTTCTGAAAAACGTCGAGTTCGCGCTACAATAGATTCAACAACAGCACCTCGGTCATCATACAAAAGATGAACTTCGTCGAGAATCAATAATGTAATAGAACTGCTCAGACTCGAAGAACTTTTCCTCGTAACAACATCCCACTTCTCTGGTGTCGTAACAAGAATATCAGTTTCATTTGCTTCCTTATAAGAAAGCCGCATATCACCGGTATATTCGCGAACTTTCAGTCCTAACGGTCCAAGTCTTTTTCCGAACTTAGCAACAACCTCGGCGGCAAGCGCCTTCATCGGAGCAACATAAACTATTTTGAAATTCTTCTGTGCACTACTTCGCGCTGCTTTCATTTGTTGAAATACAGTCAGTAGTGCTACGTTAGTCTTCCCAGCACCAGTAGGCGCGCAAACCAGCATATTCTCCCCAGTTTTGTACGCTACCGGGAAAACAGTGCTCTGCAACCTGTTGAACGTACTAACACCATGCATGGCACGAATGAATTCAGGATAGTCTTTCAATGCATCAGATACAGTGATGAGTTCTTCAGTCGTCACATTGCTTGTTGGTTCTGGAGGAGGAATATAAAACTCTTCAAACCCATTCCCAAGTGAACGTTCAGTGCCTGCGGGAAGGCCAACTCTGTCGATTCCACCAATACCAAGTCGATCTCCATAGCCTACTCCAGGAAAAGCCATTTCAAACTCATCGGCTACTGAGCCACCCAAATTGTGCTGAGATTCTTGATAATTGAGGTCATTTCCAAGACTCGGGCCTCGCCTTCTTCTCGACCTTCCTCGACCTCGACCTCTACTTGACCCAGCCCCAGACTGATGTCCAGAATTTGAACTGTTACCGGAACAATCGGCAAGAATAGCATTAGACCGAGCAACAATTAACGAGCGATTTTGTAGAATTTCGGCAACAGCATCGAAGTCAAAATGCAACGCTTCGAACAAGGTGTCCTGAATTTCAGCATCGGTCTTGTTATCCAAGAGTGTGCTTAAAATAGAACCAGCCAATTCTCCTGCCGTGATGCCAGAATTCTCGTTACTTCGTGCAAGCACTTGGCCACACTTTTCACGAAGCCAACTATCACGCAAAGTGGTAGAACCAGAGCTCATCTGATTACTGCTTCTCGATTGGAATGAAATGGTTACGATGGGAGAGAAGAGCAATATCAATAAATCGGAATAGGATTCGATTGCTGAGCTGTTTCTGGATTGTATAATGGGAGTATGTACTAAGTTCCTACGTGAGGTGTATATAGATGCTTACAGTGATATAGAGTTTGGAATTAGATAAACCTGAGCTTTTTACTCAAGCAGAAGTTGGATGTCCGCAAACGCAAGCAAAGGAATTGCTCGTACAAGAGAGCAGTCCAAATAGCTAGTCTGCGATTCACTTTCCCGAGCACTTAGCAGATGGATTGTCATTAATTTGACGACGCTCTGACTCTGTGTCGGGAATTCTCACTAAATCAACTTCCAATAAAATAAGCGTCTACGACTTGTTTCCCGTTACTTTTGCAAAGCAACTGTTTTCAGGAATTGCTTCTTCGACATTTTCGCGAGTTTCTTCGGGTTTGTCACCACTATTTTCTTGGCTGACCGAAGCTCATTTTCCTCCTTTCGTTTCTTTTTCTCTGCTCTTCGCTTTCTCTCCGCCTGCGTAACTCCTCGGTTAGTAGAGAAGAACAATTCATCTAATGTCAATCAACATACCGCCTTGGCTGCATTATCTGCCTCGCGTGCTGCGGTCACAGCGGCCATGAGGGCTTTCCTTTTCTCTTTTTGTTGCATTCTTTGTTCCCATGTCAACTTGGCAATAGTTCTTCCTCGAATCCTTGAGACGCTATTTGAGCTGGGATGTTAGAATATTGTTGAGCACTGCACAGAAGGGTACATGCACATGGCAACTTACGGTTGAGTTTTAGGTGTCTTCCAAGGTCGATTACCTCGCGATGAGGGGACTGCGCCGGAGTCCATCACTGCTGACTTTCTCAATGAAAATTTAGTTACGCACAGGAAGGAGCTCGGTAAGGATCAGAATAATACACCGTAGAGTGGTGCTTGGACAATAAGAAACCTTGACGACGACGGGATTTTCAGGCAAGTGTATTACAATTGATCTTTTCACCCAAAAAACTAAAATTTCTGTTTCAAAATATAAAAACTCTGCTTGGAAATTTTCCATTATTGTTTTGTTGCGAATTCTAAAGTAAAGAATACAACCTTCTTCGATTAACCTGAGCTCAACGCACTGCATTAGTGGCCATAGTTGCATCTGCAAACTGAAGGCATTCTTCGCTGACTCAAGTGTTGGACTATGGCGTTGGGTACATTTTCGTTCATCGGGATTTCTTATGGCTCGTCATTTTTTGGAACTCAGCTGGCAGCACGTTGCGACCGGGCCCCTCGATACTCCCGTACACCCAAGCGAAATATTTTACGACCGTTGACACTCTCTGCAACTCTTCCATCTGTCGAGGACATGTCACTACCGGAACCATTACTGGAAATGGTGAAATCGTTCGCATCTGTACCAGATGTAAAACTAAGGTATCAGCAATTGTTGTTTTTCGCACAAACGCTGCCACCGATGGATTCTGCACTGAAGACTGATGAAAACCTTGTCAGAGGTTGTCAGAGCGTTGTACATATTTTTGTTTCTCTGGATGATTCTGGTTGCGTTCGATTACAAGCTGATTCGGATGCTCAGCTAACCAAAGGGTTAGTCGCATTGCTTGTTCGTGGTTTTGATGGTGCATCTCCTCAGGAAGTTCTGAATGCAAGTCCAAAATTTCTATCCGCATCTGGGCTTACTTCGGCATTGACTCCTGCTCGGAATAATGGCTTTGCATCGGCTCTTGCGCTTGTCAAATCTAAAGTACAAGAATTGGTCGATTCGAAGGAACGCGACCAAGAGGAAGATCCAAGTGCAAGGCCTACTTTTAGAGCAATAGTTCGAAAATTGTCAGTTCTGGAACCTACTGAATTGGATGTTGTTGATGAATCCGACCAACATGCTGGTCATGCCGCGATGCGGGGAATGTCAGGTGAAACGCATTTCGCTATTAAGATAGTGTCAGAAAAATTCGCGTCCATGTCGCTTGTCAATCGACATAGGGAAATTTACAAGTTGTTACAAGAAGAGATGACACCAGGAAGAGTACATGCACTTAGCATTGAAGCGAGAACGCCGGGTGAACTTGAAGGATAGCATGGTAGTGGACTAGATAAACTAACCAACACAAAATTCAGTCATCGTCTTGTTTTACTAAGTCATTGGTTCATTCATAGCAGCAGACCTGCTGGAAGGGTGAAGGATGGAGTGTGTCATTCGCCACCAATTAGAGCAAGTACAGATAAGCCGAGAAGTAACCCATAACGTAGTGCAGGGTAATCGTTCATCAGAATTGTGAGCATACCAGCGTAAGGCAGAAACGCGAAAGCTCGGCCGACGATCATGTCGCGCTGAAGCCACTTACGACCATGGCCATATAATTCTCTATCATCCGGAATATTGTTGTCACCTTTCGATAGAACATCAATATTTAGATTAGCATCTTCGTG
>JAAUYH010160241.1_pt1 | contig 17383 bp, 13 predicted proteins | sample 7278061 | NCBI WGS metagenome assembly JAAUYH01 (sample SAMN14350203, study PRJNA611818) | marine sediment metagenome | isolation source: surface marine sediment (0.6m) | place: French Polynesia: Moorea | collected 2018-08 | reverse complement strand
GCTGGGTATCTCGTCGCGTCAGACGATGTGCCGTTATGTGAAGGTACTGTACGCGTCAATTCCACACTGCACATTTGCGAACGCGACGAAAACTCCAATGATGAACAGAAACATTCGTAACAGGACGGAAGACTACATAATGTCTGTGTCGACACACAATGTTTTTATGGAATCTCGTTAATCTTGAGGGGTTATCGCGACGCGTTTCACAGCGACAACATGGCTAACAATTTCTCGTAATTGAAGTAGTAAACAATGTTCACGCATATGTCGATCTCGCGCCCCAACGCTATTCGCTGGGGATTGGCGTTGCAAGATACTAGCAAGGGCCTCGTTAGGCCAGCTAGGAGCGAGCGTTTCGTGCTCTGTGGAGTCGTGGATCGCCGGAATACAGACATTTACATCATGCTTTCCGTGCGTTAACATAATACTGTGCCATAGGAACGCGTGTGGTGGATGTTTGTTCCAAGAAAATAAAGTGGATCGATCTAAGGATTATATTGTTCAACTTGTCTCATCGATTACCTGTTGAGCTAAACAATACACTAGTATGCAAACAGTAACGTTTGGCAGTGAGGCATTCTGCCTACAGCGCAAAAAAACAAGAAAGAGAAAATGAGAATAAACGAGCAGGCAGGCATGCAGAGCACGAAGGCAGAGCAGAGCGGTTTTACTTGATAAGCATAGCGTCTAAGAAAAAATATTCACAGGAAACGCACGAGAGACCCAAAATGAGAAAGATACACACACGAACACACCTCACACACATGCATTCGTTCGGTACCTTACAATACAGCTGCCTTCACACTGTCGATGTGAGGCATCGGTAAGTTGACTATACTTTCCAACGGTTTTCCCTCGAATGCGATTCGGTGAATCAGATCAATAAAGGGAAACTGTTCGACTTGATTATCACGTGTGATAAGTCGGTGCACCTCCTCGCACGTGCTAGTGCCTTGCAACTTTTGGCCGTTCAACATCTGTGCCTCCAAACTTTCCCAGGATTCCTTGCCTTGTGCCCGGCCGAACGCCTCTGCCACTCTTCGGTTTCGTCCACCCATGCACGTAGTGATAAGGTCGGCCACGCCACAACTCTCGACAAGTGATTGTGGGTTAACTGGTCGTTCCTTGAAGTAAACCTGTGCGAATCGCTGCATCTCAATCAGGCCGATGCGCATGAGAGCGCTTTTCGTGTTGTTTCCCATTTCCAATGCATCACAGAATCCGGCCCCCAGTGCGATGACATTCTTCAGTCCACCATACACTTGCGGGCCCACCACATCGTTGATAAGCGAAATTCGGAACTTATTCTCGTTGAACAACTTGTAGAATAGGATCCCGTTCTCGGGCTTGTTGTAACCCACGGTGCTCTCACAAAACTTGCCGGCGGCGATTTCTGCCGCGATATTGGCTCCCGAAAGGACTGAGCAGTCCAACCCCAATTCGCGTTCTATCACGTCGGTGATGAGCACGGCGCCGTTGGCGTCGAAGTCCACGCCCTTAATCAGCGAGATAGCGATGGCATTCTCTTTGATGTGCGGTCGAATTGTTTCGCATGTGCGCGGTAGGAATTGATGGGGTAGTACAAACACTAGCACATCACTGTCTTGCACGGCTTTGACTAGGTTGGGTTCGGCGACAATGTTCGTGGGCAGTGTTACGCCGGGCAGATATTTCACATTCTCGTGTGTGGTGTTGATAATCTCCGTGAGATTCTGCCCATTCAGTTGTTCCTCGTATACCCACATACGAACTTCATCGTGGAATTCGTTGTAGTTACGAACATTTCGGCCTATCATGCAGGCCGAGGTTGAGCCCCAGCTGCCACCACCGATGATGGTGACTTTCTTCGGGGTGGTCATGTTGTTGTTGGTGTTGTTGGTGCTGAACGTCATGTTGGTGTAGTGGTGTTTGTGTGTGACGAAGAGGGATAGATGCAATGAGGATGATGGGAAGACGGCAACTTACGTGACACGGTTAAACATTTATATAGGGGATGAGGGCCGGGTGGAACAATGGTGTGTAAGGTATGGCAACGTCAAAGATCAAGTCGAGTCGATGGGAAGAGGATGGAGACGGAAAATAATTCGTTTCGCGACGCATTGGCGCGCCGGCACAACAACCAACCGTAGTCGACCTGACATTGGTGTGCGGTACCGAACGATTAGCACACGCCCCACGTATCGCCATTCTTGCACGCCACAGAATTGTTCTGCCAACCGCCCAAATATCTGGCCGGGTATATCTCCCTATTGCACCAGGGTACGAACCTTTGATGCCTTTGCATTCACTCTGCCTCGCCCCGTTCGCAACCTCACCAATACGCATTTTTTGCACATGTCTCTTATTGCGGTGACGCGCCACCTATCACCGTGCACTTTCCGTCTCGCGTGCACTTGCATGTAAAATTGGTTCCATCGAACTTCTCATGCGTACCGGCCTGTACGCCGCGCCGATGCTTGTCCGTCTGTCGGTGTCCTACTAACGCATTATGTGCACGCCCGCCTGCCCAATCCCCACTTCATTCCATGCGTTGCGTATGAGCCTTTACAGCCTTCGATATTTTTCGTTATGGACTTTGCTTCTTCACCTCTCGTCTCCGCTAAGGCATTGTACCCGCGCCCGCCAATATTCGGTCCGTCATTCTTTTGACTGTTCTATTTGTAACACCCGCTCGTGCTCATTGATTTCGCTTTGCCTCACCGCCACTCGCTGTTTCCACTCGCACACTTGCTTCTTGTTTGCTCGCTTCTCATTTCCTCGTCCCCACCTAACTTTTGATCTCTGCCCTGCATCACCACACCACATTCGTATTCGTGTGGTTGTGACGGTCCACCTTCATCGCTGTACTGCGCTGTGTTATTTTTGACGATAACTAACGAATGTTTATTAACGTTGTATTATATATATATATATAATTTAACGTCAGTTATCATACGTGTCACTTTCAATGCTGGAGGCTAGTCAACGCGTTCGTGACTTCGGTTCCATTGTTCGATACTGTCCTTTCTATCCCATCTTCATCGATCAAGTTCATCTTGGACGTCCAAGATTTCACTTACTTGACATAATTTTCGAGTAATTGAAATCGATTCGTAACCCAATCGAACCTTGCGATGGCGCAAACCGACCAGATGGAGGTGGACCACACCTTGTCAACTGACAAGCACACAGCGGGATTCGGACCGTTCGATAACGACAAAGACTTGGATGCGAAGATTGAGGCCGCCTATCAACTGAAGGAAACCGAGTCACGACAAACCGCGATAGACAAGCTGTTCCAGCTCGAGCGCGTGAACCGACTCGCCGCGGCGGCGCCGGAGACGTCTGCAGTGTGCGTGTCGATAATCCGATTGCTGAAGGCCGATGGGGACTGGAAGGCACTGGGCGAGCACGTGGTGCTGATATCGAAGCGGCGCGCGCAGCTGAAGGCCGCCGTGACGCGTACCGTGCAGGAGGCGATGACGTATCTCGAGCAAACGCCGGACGAGCCGACGAAGCTGCAGCTGCTGGAAACGCTACGCGACGTGACGGCCGGCAAGATATACGTGGAACTGGAGCGCGCACGACTGACGCGCAAGCTGTCGGACATCCGCGAGGCGAAGGGCGACCTGGAGGGCGCGGCGACCATCATGCAGGAGCTGCAAGTGGAGACGTTCGGGGGGATGGAGAGGAAGGAGAAGTTCGACTTCATTCTGGAGCAGATGCGCCTGTGTATGGCGAGGAACGACTTCATCCGTGCGGCAATCATCGCGAAGAAGATACTGCCCCGACAACTGACGCGGGATGAGTTGAAGGACGTGAAAATGAGGTATTACTCACACATGGTCCGAATTCATGCGAGGAATGATGAGTATTTGGAGATTTGTCGCGCATACTTGGAACGCTATGAAACGCATAAGAAGGCCGACGAGATTGCTGCAGCGCTCAGTGACTTGAAGATTGGGATCCTGTTCCTGGTGTTGTCGCCGAGAGATAATTTGCAGAGTGACCTGGTGCACAATATTCGACAGTACAAGATCATGGAGGAGCTGCCCGTCTACTCGGAACTGCTGCAGTTGTTCGTCACCATGGAGCTGATTCAGTGGAACACGTTGCGCACGAGATTCGGGGAGGAGTTGGCGAAGAATTTGGGATTGGCCGAGTCGGAGTTGTTGGGTGAGAAAGTGGAATGGGAAAAGATACTGCACGAGAGAGTGACGGAGCATAACCTGAGAGTGGTTTCGAAGTATTACTCACGAATCAAGTTGCTGAATTTGGCCAAGCTGTTGGACTTGAGCGTGGACGACACCGAGAGAAAGGTCGCGGCGTTGGTCAGTGATAAGAAGTCGCTGTGGGCGAAGATCGACCGACCTGCTCAAATCGTCAACTTCGCCAAGCCGAAGGATGCCGACGCCACGCTCAATGAGTGGGCCACCAACGTCGCCTCGTTGTTGGACATCGTGGAGCGTACTTGTCATGAGGTGCATCGTGAGAAAATGGTTCATGGCATGAAGGCCGAACATGCCGAGGCCTAACCTACGCCGCTTTGTGCTTACGGAATGATAAACTAATTATCGTGTTTACTGTGCTTTCTTTCCTCGTTTTTTGTAGACCAGAACTGCGCTAGTCAGATGCAGATGCGAATCGAACTGGTTTTAGTTATGAACATTATATTCTTTTTCGTTTTTCATTTTTGTTGTGCTAGTTCTTGGAGATTGGTAGTAGATGTGGGAATGGCTCACTTTCTTTCAACAAAGTGTGTTAATCTTAATGTTGCAATCTGTATGAATCACTATTCTGAAGTAGTCGATGTGAATCAGCGAAACATAACCTCAGCCTCAGCTGAGTGTGGACTGAAAATATGACATTGTACTCGTGCTGCCCTTGGTTAATTCTCGATAGTTTAGCTAGGAAAGAAAGCCATAACACCGTAGCAGTGCCTATTGAATTTGTCTCCATTCCTTTCACTCTGCATTGAATCAGTTCTCAAACAAGGGCGCTGATATCTCGTGTAGTCTTACCATTTCAATCACTCGTGCATCCTAATTTCTACAGAGATTTTGTGTTGCCTAACCCGACTCATCACTCTACTCTGCTTTAGTAATAACAACATCCAACCAAACACGAGTTGTTTCTCTGCATGCCATTCAGTTTGAGTTTGTTCAGCGATTGTTCATCGTCGAGGGTAAGACGTGACGGTTCGTTCCATCAATAAGAGTGTTTCGACAAACCCAACCATTGCGAAATGAATGGCGGCACATGGGGTACTCGTATAATCATCTGCACGTTGGAATTGGTTTTGACTATTGAGGTAGAGCAACAATATGCAATCGATAAAGTAGTAGGCCCTTTATGGTTCAATTGAATTATGCTACTGCACTCGACTACTTTGACTGATAGCTTGTATTCCAATACTCCCTCTGTTCCAAAATACATGAGCGCAATTCATTACCGTCCGAATTTCTCGCGATCTGCTAAGTTTCAGCTTCGTCGCATTTCTCCTCGCCCATCACATCACATCACATCACATCAGACTTCGGGATTCACGCCCAACTTCATGTCTCATCTCAGATGCGAGTGCATGGTATTAGTGATGGTCCACGAATCAGAAGTTTTGCAGATTTCGAACTAACGTATTTCGTCGTCGAGTACGAGTAATATAAGAGATGTTAGGAATGATTAATAAAATTTGGGTCTCCTAACCGCCGTCCGCTTCAATCTTCTTTTTCAGCCCAGTGCGCCTTATCTCTTTACGGAATCGGCCATGCATTTTTCAGCTCAAGTACACAAAGTTGACAGATGATTAATGGCGGGATGTATTCAACGAGATGCAGGCGTTATCATTCGGTATGAATTTATCACGAGGAACACATGAGAAACTAAGCTATGTCGCCTTTGAAGAAGGAACACCACGGGGGGTCGACAATGCCATGAGAAACGATATATGCGATGAAGATAAATTCAATCATGCTGTGAACAAGGTACATGAATGGACTGGTTAAGTAAAACCAGAACTAGTAAAAATCCGGGTATATATTTTGAAACAGAGCGAGTATTCGGATGGCTTGATTCTTCCTTCCTTTGTAAGTGGTTCTCGACATTCGGGACTTGCACGTGTGTTGCAACGAGTAATGTCTCTGTGCAACTAGTGTTATTTCTACTTGAAATGTTTTAGGGTGTATAAATTGACGACTACTGTACTTGTATTGCTAGTTTGGCCTGAGATAGACCAACTTTTCAATCAAGTTTGGTCGTTTTCCTGGCTATAATATAGCACAACAACCGCTTTTCGCTGATTGATAAAGTGAAAGATCAAGAGGCGATCATATTGCCTTCATGCAAAGCTGTTAGATGATAACAATACTCCACAAAACGTATTTTGGTTTTATTCTAATCGATTTTGAGAATTTGAGCTACGTCTCGTACGCATTACACATCGATCAGACCAGGCGGCAGAACTAGGTGCATAGGCTTTTGATATACAAGTTCTTGAAAAAGAGGACGAATGAGAATGTACATGTGTTTATCACTGCCAAGCTGCTAACTTGGACGATTGCCTAAGACTGAAGGTGGGAACAAACTCGATGAAAGAGATGCAGAACACTTTGTTGCGACATCATATGAAGACATTTGCGCTTCATAATCGAAAGATTCTTCCTACCTATCGCAGAAAGTGACGAATGCTACGCGAACGAAGCATAAGATCAGCATAATTTTTGGCAGATAGCCATACCATCAATGTTCTGCATGGCTGTGCGAATCTCTATCGAGTTCGGCTACAGAATTGATATTAGGAAGATCTCATGGACGTCGGCAAAATTATCGCACCCACATATTGCTCAGTGACCGCGAGAAAGTTCGACTTGTTCTATTTGATATGCTCGTCGCCGCAGGTCCTGTTTTTATAATTGCCTGTTAGTGCTCATCGACTGACAATGCACTATCATGGCATTTCATGTACATGAACGCAAAAAAGTTTGACAATTAAGATTCATTACATGTCCGTACTTTAATATCGGTGTGGCAATGTGATGTGGGCGGGACGTTATTTTTGACAAATGCACAGCTCGTCCCAACCGTAGTCTGCAGCGCAGGTTCCTGCGCACGCAAGTTTCACTAACAATACTCGGGACTATGCCACACCATGTAATGGCGGCAAAACACCTCTTCGTCCGATAAAGTCAATAAACTTTTACACATCCCCGACAGAGAGTGCGAAGTTCACACACAACTAATTACTTGCTTTTGAACTTAAACATATTTGTCTCGTACATCCGAATTGACCTGATGATCAACATAGGAACACTCTTAAATTTCCTTGCCCTGTTCCGCAAGCATTTATGCCTGAGTGCATGGCCTTCCGGATATGCACTTTAATTCGTTGTGTTCCGATGCAAATAGAGTGGCAGGAGATTCATCGGACTCATCCGTGTCCGCTCTCCTGCATACGAAGTCAGCAGCGCCGAAGTTATCTTGTCCAAACCTAGACTCACATGACAGCAATCACCCAAAGGCGAAACGAACGAAGCTTAACCCTACATGATAGAAAAAGGTCAGAGAAATGCTGCAGGAGAAAGAGTGAAGGAACTGTTCATGCTTTCTCAGAATCAAAATATCTTCCACAAGACAGTCCAGCAATAGACGTTCAGGGTTCAAATTTCATAACCATCCTCGAAAGCATGCGTCACAACAGTTGGGTAAGGCTGAGATCGAGATTCACGTACTGTACCTGCCCACCGGTTTGGCGGCGTTCGCCGACGGCTTTCGTTAATTCGACGGCACTCGTGACGAGACATCTGCAGGCGGCATCTAACCCCATTGTTGGAAAATTTTATTAAATGGGTTTCTGGAAGTTTCGGCGCCCAATCACAGCGCACCAAGTCAGCGCGTGCACGTAGTGAGTCGGCGTGAACTAATAATGTTGAATCGTTACCACCTTTAACCGAGTACGAAAGAAGTTATCGATCGTGCAGTAGTGCATCGAACTGTTCAACCCGCTGGCTTCTAGGCTGTCTCTGTGAAAACGTCGTGAAAATGACTGATGAGAAGAAACCCGATGAGCCGATGACCACGCCAGAGCCGGCGGCAGAAGCGGGCCCGTCGAAGAAGGAGGACGAAGTGATTCTGGATGAGGACGACTTTTCGCAGAGTGGTGATATCACTGGGGATGGTGGTGTGTGGAAGGAGATTATAACGAAAGGTGAGGGTTGGCAGCGACCTGAAAATGGTGATGAAGTGGAAATGCATTACAAGGGGACTCTGCTTGATGGCGTAATGTTTGATAGTAGCTATGAACGTGCGCCCTTTGTCTTTAAACTGGGCGATGGGAAGGTGATTCGTGGTTGGGACGTTGTAGCAAAGACTATGGCGAAGGGAGAGAAGGCCAAGGTTACCTTACGTCCGGAATACGGTTATGGAAAGCAGGGCTCACCACCGAAGATTCCCAGCAATGCGACTCTGGTGTTTGAAATGGAGCTTGTTTCCTGGTCTAGCAAGCGTGATGTGTATGGTGATGGCACCGTTATCAAGTCGGAAATTGATACTGGTGACGGTTGGGAACGTCCAGGAAAATTGGCGGAGGTCACTTGTAATGTGACCACCGCTCTGTCGGATGGTGAGAAGCGTGGTCAGGTGCTGAACCAAAGTGAGCGCGTTTTTGCGCTTGGTACTGGTGCGGTGCCAGAGGTTTGGGATAAGGTAATTCAAGACATGAAAAAGGGGGCACGAGTACAGCTTATTTGCAAACCACCTCATGTCGGTGGACCTGGCATTGACTTCATTCCCGAGGGAACGAAATGTATTGAGTACGAACTTGAGCTAGTGAAATGGTTGAAGGTTGAGGATATTCACAACGATGGAACTTTGGTGAAGAAGGTGTTGCGCGAAGGTGATGGTTGGGAACGACCAAAGGATGGTTCGTCAGTGAAGATTAATGCACAGTATTCAGTTGTTGGAAAAGAGACTCCGTTTTATACGGTGAAGGGTGCCAAGTTCATTGTAGGCGATGGCGATGTTGTGGATGGAATTGACAGAGTCGTGCAATCGATGAAAACTAGAGAGAAGGCGCTAATTACAATTGACGCGAAACATGCGTTTAAGACGGCAACGAATTTGCTCACTGCAGAAGCCACCGGAGAGGGTGTGAGCATTGATGATAATATTCTGGTGGAGTTGGAAGTGATTGAGTTTGAGAAAGCGAAAGATATGTGGAGTATGAGCTTTGAGGAGAAGGCGAATGAGATGGAAGTGAGGAAAAAGAAAGGAAATGATCTTATCAAAGTTGGACGAAATGAGTTGGCTAAGAAGAGCTACGAACGCGCGGTTGCGTTCTTTGATTCGCCCACTAGCGAATTAGATAGTGAGTTGAAGAAGCGTGTGAACATGTTATTGGTGCAGTGCCATCTCAACTTGGCAATTTGCAATAATCGACTTGGTGATCGAACGAAGATTATTGAGCATTGTAAGAAGGCGCTCGAGATTGAACCAGGTAACATCAAGGCTTTGTACCGACGTGGATGTGCATATTTGGAGATGGACGAATTCTATTCGGCAGAAAGCGACTTCAAGTATGGACTGAGCTTGGATAAGACAAATGCGGACCTGAGACGAAAGTATGTCGAGTTGAAAAAGAGACGTGCAGAACAGGATAAGAGAGATCGCCAGTTGTATTCCAACATGTTTTCTAGATTATCGAAGATGGAAGAAAAGGAAATGAAGCCGGTCATGGAAGAGGAGCCAACTGCTCAGGAATCCATCCCTGCTGAAGTCATGGATGTGGAGACGATGGAAGCTGAACCGGCAAAGGCCGAGGCGTAATGTAATTGCTATGTATGGGTGACTGAACATATGAGACGAGATCGAGGTCTACGTTCGATGTTATTAGGTTGACTTGGTCCTAGCTGAACGCTCTACCAGAATCAGAAGTAATGTGACAGATCTGAAACGCGTGTAGTGAGAATAGTATCAGTGATGAGTAAACTGAGTTGGTTGCCTAAGATTTCGAGTTCCCACGATACAGCCGAGTACGATATTGTAAAGTTACTAAATATTGTGCTTTTTCGAGGAATGTTTGAGTCTGTCTACGAGTTCTTCCCCTTCATGCATATCACCTATTTTTATCTCGTAACTTTGGAACTGGTACCTGAAACTGTGACGAAGTAATCAATGAATACTTGGACATCACACAAACGAAATAATGTTCATTCTTGTACTGTAGTTCTTACCAAGGAGCATCACCTCTCACGAAAATCAGTTTTAGTTGTTCCCTGGGATATCGAGACCAAATGTGAAGCAGATGCAAACGTTCTACCATCTTATATTCGCTCGCATAGAACCAGTGACAATTGATATACCTTAGTTCGTGAGAAATGCAGCAGGTTTCTGCGAAAATGGTAGCGAACTACGTGGGAAACGATTTCACCATATTTCCAGTAGAACCTGCACGCCACCGTTTTCTGGTTCGAACTAAAAATTATCAGGAACGACAACAACAACAATATTAAACACATATTTATTCCTCGCCTGCTTGAACAGCAGACACACCAAACTGCTTCACGATACCTTCACCCGCAAGGGCCTGAATACTTTCAACGTGCGAGTCCAATCCTTTCAATAAAATCTTCGTTTCTAATCTCGCAGGCTCCTTATCAAACAATGAAACAAACTCTTCCTCCTCCGGCAACACCTCACCATTCGGCCCCTTTCCCTTAATATCCGACTTGCGCTTGCGGAGACGGTCCAGCACATGTCCGTGACTGCGAACCAAGTTACGCATGAAGTACGAATACTTGCTTTGTTCCTTGCCCAATGTGTCCAGGTCACAAATCAGGAACTCCAGGCTTTGCTCCAATACTGGCTTGTCGGAGATGGATAGTCGCGCAAGTTCCACATCGTTCTCACCCGATACCGCCTCGCTATACTCGAGGTCTACCAACGCGGCATTAATCAACGTGGAGTTATTCAGCGACACGGGCACCTCCTCGATGATTTCTCTCGCACTCACGCCGCGCGAAAACCCGAGACTCGAATACTCCTCACGCTTGCGTAGCGCCATGTAGGAGTCGGTAAGACGGTACGCGCGAATCGACAACGTGCCTTCCTCGGTTCGCACGGGGTCGTATACGAGACAGACAATGTTGGAGAAGAGGTTTTGATAATTAAATTGAGTTTCGCACCAGTTGGGCGACATGAACGAGCCCATTTGCGAGCCAGTGCTCTGATACCATCCCACGACTTGGTGGTCAATGTTGACTTCGCGTGCACACCACATCATGTCGCGCTGATATTGCTGTTGCTGCTGATCGAATGTTTCCGTGTCGATGTTGCCATCCGACGCGGTAGCGGTCGTCGGTTGTGTCATGAACGGATAACAGTTCGTGATTTCAAGCGTGCTGTCATGATCCATTCCCAACAGTTGTCCCATGACTGTCATCGGGAAGCTCTCTTGACAATGCTTGATGACTTTCATCACCACTAAGCCTTCCACCACCACATTGTCAATTCGTCGCGCTTTCGGAGCTGTCAGGTTTGGCGCCATGTTCCAAAATGCGATAGCTGAAGCAAACCCACAAAAAGTCAGTGAAGTCGGGCTTTGGTTGCAAGATGGTTCGACGGAAGCTGGGAACTAACACCGACCGGCGTCTTTGTGTATTTGTAAAATAATGATTGGTCGAAATTTTAGAAAGAAAACAGTAAATTTTTCGCGAGTCTACACCTGCACTTCAAGTACTACGACCGGTTCGCATGTCAACGTCAAATATTCCGTTAGTGCAATCGTTTACAAACATCTACGAGACTTTTCTTTTTCCAGATCCACGTTTTTGTTGCCCCTTATTCTGTGCGATTCTCGAACGTGCAGCAATCTTGAGCAACCTCGTCATTAAATTGAGCTGTGCATATCGTTAAATTGTAGAGTTAGTATTGACCAGAATCAAATTGAGTCGGTTAGTTCACAGTTGAAAAACGTACCACGATGAAGTTCGTTAGCAATAGAAAAGGTACGAGCACAAAAATCATAAGGAATGTACCACTAGAATCGAAGTAATCCTGGGCCGCGAACAATTTCCAATTGGCCTTTCCAAAATTGTTGAGTCGTTGAGCGTAAAGTGCTACACCTACAAGCATAGCGACTAAAAAGAATTGAATCAGATCATTCCGTCGTGTGTATATGGCAAACAACCAAAGCAACACATGCATGGATAGTAGGACAACAACAAACGGTTCACGCCAGTTCACCGATTGCATAAAATCGGATAGCACATCGGCCGGCACGGCGCTCTCTAATGAGCGCAATACATTATCTGCACCACTGTACAACAGGTTAATGGCAGCGGAACTGTGTTCAGCTAAACTGTCCATGGTACAGCGTGTGTGCGTGTGTACAATTACTGTTTTGTTTGTGGGCTAGGAAATGATTGCCTTGCAAGGCAGGAAGGCAGGTGCCGGGTACAACTACTGTAAGGAGTGGTTGTTTGTTTGACTGATTGTTTATCGCGGGGTGAGGGAATGAATGAAGGAAGAACGTTATAATTACCTTTACTGAAAAACAAGGACGGATGTCACCGAAGGGTGCGGACACCCGCAGGCGCAGCGATAAGCGCCAAGACGTAAACATAGAACATACAGAAAATAGTACGGTTGGTAGGTTGTTGTCTAAAATCATTGCGTTTCCTTCTTCTTCCTCTATCCCCTCTTAAGATTTCGACTCCGATTCGATCTTCTGAAGGAACCTGTTGTACACGGTCTGGAAGAACTCGTAGAACTCTTTCGCATCTACTCGTGATCGATCTTTTCTTCCCTTTTTGAACATCACCTTGGTTTTTCCTCCGGAATGTGTACATGTCACACTCACCAGCATCTTTTCTGAATTCTTCACTGGTGCTTCACACTTCATCTTACTTTCTCCGCGCTTCATCATTACGCTGCAACCCAATCCCTGCAATATTCGACCCACCTCTACTAAGCACTTGTCCAGAGGAAGATTCGCATCGAAACTTGATGCTGCACCCGATTTCTTTCGACTGAACATGCTGAATGCAAACATACCCCGAGTGGCTGTATCGTCTCGAGATGGCGTTCGAATATGCTGATTCTTGCTTATACTTGTTCTACCTCCAAGAACTGACCCCTCGGAGTGTGTCGTGTCATCACGTCCCAAATCTCGGGAAGATGAGGGTTTCCTATCCATTGAACTTGGCGGCTTCTTCTCATTCGACGACTTTCGATTAGCGACTGCATGTAATCGGTCATCCATACTGATGGATTGTGGAATTTTTGCCCCTCCTCTAGCCAGTTGATTAGCCTCAATTCGTGCTGACGTGCTAACCGTCGGGAAGCTATCATTCTGACCTGCTGGTCCTGGGAATTGTCCTGAGGGGTATGAAGGCGGGAGCTTTGGTCGGAATGGATCTCGCAATGTAGATTGGGTAACGGTCAACCTCGGAGGTGTTGTTGCAGTATCGGCAGGCGGTAGCGAACCATACTGAGTCGGTGCCGGGAAAACGCCACCACTGCGGTTTGGAGGTGGAGGAGCCCCTATCACTCGAGGTCCGCTTCCAGTAGGAGGCATTGGTGGCGGCGGCGGAGGTGGTGGTGGCGGTGGTGGTGCCCCAGTTGCCTGCCCTTGCTGCAACCGAGCGCTCAAAATGTCAACACTCGCTGACAACCGTAGTCCAGACTTCGTTGACTGCTCCATATTTGACACCGATCGAGGTCTTGGACTTCCTGGTTGATTACCAACCGAATCGACTGATGGATTGCTGAAGTCGCGTTCCAAAAGCTGCTGAATTTCCTCTGATTGATCCTGGCCATTCCCATACAGTTCTATACTCGCAGGTTGAGCCACTTCTTCAACATCGTCTTCTCTTTTCGGTTCCAATTTGTGCAAAAGAGATTGGATGCTAGTAACGTCTTGATCTGTTAGAGGAGTAGAGTTTTCATCATCTAGAACAACTTCCTCCTTTTGAGACATAGTAGCACTAGCCCGTCTATTATCCCAAAAATCCAGCAACTTCCCGAAAGCGGCCAGCTCTTCATCAGTAACTTGCCGCTCATCGTCTTCCGAATCACTTTCTTCCTCTAATTCCTGTGTTAGAATGACACCCCATGCACCAGTAACCGCTTTCGCACGGGCAAAGAACTCTGCTCGACTTGGAGAATTCTCTGGCTTACTCTCGTCAACAGTAGCAAGTTTTCCTTGATTCGAGTTGAAACTGGGGGAACCTGTAATGCCAATATTATTTCCAAGGCGGAAAATACGTCGATATCTTGCCAATGCAGCTCTCGTGCGCTTTTTCCTATCTTCTCTTTTCTCCACTTCGTCCAGAATACCATTCGAAACCTGATCGAGCTCAGAGGAATTTTGCGATCCAGCAACTTCAGTCTCTGGTGGAGCCGGAGAGACAGGCGGGGGAACCACGGGAGGAGCAACTGGTGGAATTGTAACTTTAGGCTCTGGAGTTGGGATAACGTCCAGTTGTCCATTGGATATGGGTCGTTGTGTCTGTACCGCCACTGCTGGTTCATCGAACCTTCTCTGGACAGACCCTGTATTCGGCACAGAAGTTTTACGCGGAATGGAAACATTCTCTTTCTTCGGAAGGGGGGTCGACTTCGGTGCAGAGAAGTCACTTTCCCACTCGGCGGATGTTGTCCCGCGACTCGAATCTGTGATAGGAACAGGTTTAATGGGCTTTCCACCGGCCAATTTGTCGTACATAGCGCGACGTTGCTGCACAAATGACATTCGCACAGAAGATGGAAGAGCTGCCGGTGCAACAGATTGTCCCCCTTCCTCTGGCTTCGGCTCAGTATTCTTCGAGTCTAGAGTAGTACTCGGCTCCGGTGAAGATCGGCGTTGCCATGAAGTGTCACTACGTCCCGCCGGTTGGGCGGGATATGATGGTTTCTCAACTCCAGAAACATGTTCTTCTCGTGAATAAATCGCATTCAGTGGTAGTGGCGCGGCATTAGGAAGACTCTCAGGTCTCTTGGTATCCGATGGAGGCATCGGTGCAGAATACTGAGGTATTTCAGGCTTCGGCAGCGTAACTGGTACGCTTCCTGCAGAACTCGAATTCACCTCAGATGTACTCGTAACAGGAGAGCTCGACGGTGCGGGGAATGCTACAGGATTCGGGAAGATAACATCTTTTTCAACCTCAGGTAGCGATTCGCTTCGCGCATCCGCGGAAATTGTGTCGCCTGCACCAGGATCCCTTGGATCACCTAGGTCAACAGTTTTTGTGTATTCTCGAGTTTGACGCGTAGGTGAAGGTCCCGATGGGGGAGGCGCGCTCCGACGCAGAGGAGATGCATTAATAGAAGGCTTCGTCGTGTTCGGCGGGGGAACGATCGGAGGCGGTGAAGAATGAGCTACCTGTGGCGGGGATGACACAGGACGCGACGGAGGAGGTACAGGAGGTGGATGATGAACCGCAGTTTCTGCAACAACTGCCTTCGGAATCTTTGGTGGTTGAGGTACAGGAGGTACCGGAGCCGCCGGTTTCATAAGAACAGGCGGTGGCACAGGCGGGGCAGGTGGTACAACCGGAACTGACGGCAAGTTCACTCGAGGTGGAGGCGGCGGAGGAATAGGCACACTCGCTCGAGTCGGAGAAGTCGCGGTCGGAGGATTCACGCGGACAGTCGGGGCTGCTGGTGGCGCACTTACCCGAGTTGGTGGCATAATCGGTGGTGCAACGGGTGGAGCCACTGGCGGTACAACTGGCGGTGCGCTGACTCGAGTGGGTGGAGGCGGTGGTGGTGGAGCGCTTGTTCGAACTGGGGGAGGAGCAGGTGCGAGAGGTACAGGAGGCGGAGCGGGAGCTTGCTGCGGAACAGAGGGAGGTATGGGAAGAGGTGGTGCAGCTTGCGGCGCCGGAGGCGTGGCGGGAGCTGGTGGAACAGCATCAGATCCAGTACGCGATCGAGGGCCCGTATCGGTGCTGCGGGTTCTGTTGTGTCCTCGTCTTCTGCGGCTTCGACCCTGGCTCGAAGAGGGCGGACTCGAGTTAGACGAAGTACTCGACTCACCGCTGTACCCAACCGAAAACCATGGGTGCCTCTTCACTTCCTGAAGAGTGTATCTCCTCTCCGGTTCCTTGTGCAAAAGTTTGAGGACAAGGTCCTTCGCCTCCGGCGGAAACTTGCGCGGAAACTTAACGTCGTCTCGCTGGATCATTCGGTACAGCACTTTGGTGTTTTCATCATAGAATGGCAGGAACCCCGCGAGGAGAGCAAACAAAATAATGCCACAACTCCATGCATCAACTTTGGCACCGTTGTAACCCTGACGATGACGCGCGATAATTTCCGGTGCGCAATAGTTTGGACTTCCACACTGTGTATGCAGAAGTTCTTCAGTCGTGCTCGCACCTTTCATAGCAGAAAGTCCGAAGTCGGTAATCTTCAACTCACCGGTAGTTTCATCAATGAGAAGGTTTTCCGGTTTGAGATCACGGTGGCACACTCCACGTCGATGACAATACTCAATACCGTCTACGAGCTGTTGAAAGTAGCTACGTGCTACATTTTCTTCAAGCTTTCCTTCATTCAGGATTTTGGTGAATAATTCACCTCCGGTGACGAGGTCCATAACAATGTAAAGTTTGCTCGAACTCGTGAGGACTTGGCGCAGATTCACAATGTTTTTGTGCTTGAGCGCTTTCATGATAGCGATCTGTGAATATTGAGCGCGTATGGTGGTTAGCAACGATTTCTACGGGTCCGGTCGCGAAAAACGTTGGCGAAATTGTACCCCTTACCTCACGTCGAACGTTCATAGTCATTTCTTGAGCGCGAATGTCGCTCTTATCCATGATTTTGACCGCCACTTGCTCGCCTGTTTCTTCATGTACGCCGAGTTTCACCCTGAAAGAAACGTAATGAAACGGTTAGAGATCTGCCACGGAAGATGGACACAATTTCGTGTCCAGCATGTGGATCGCGGTCAACTTACTTTCCAAACGCACCCTCTCCCAGCGTTTCAAACAAAAGGTACTGCCCAACGCGACTCGCCATGATGAAGTTTCCGTTACGATATTCGTTGGCAAGGTAGTTTCACACACGCTCTAACAATATCGCCACGGGCGCACTAGCAAACAGGGTACGACGGCCCGTTCCGTTCGCTCGCGCTTATCCACGCGGCTACGCGGCGGAGCGCAAATAAAGCCACGCGGTTCCGTCTAGCCTGCGTGCGCGCAGGCAAAAGGAGCGCAGAAGTATATATCGCCGGCGCGACACTGGTGCAGAATGCACAGCACCGTGCGGCGAAGAAACGCGTGCTGCGGTGGGATAGTGCTCGAAGTTAGTCACAACGCGACCCGAGCTGCGTGCCGCCCAGCTGGAGCTAGGTAGAGAGATGAGAAAAAACTAAAGAAAAAGAAAAACATGCATCGGCGAG
>JAAUYH010005723.1_pt1 | contig 17388 bp, 10 predicted proteins | sample 7278061 | NCBI WGS metagenome assembly JAAUYH01 (sample SAMN14350203, study PRJNA611818) | marine sediment metagenome | isolation source: surface marine sediment (0.6m) | place: French Polynesia: Moorea | collected 2018-08 | reverse complement strand
TTTCTTCGTACAAATATCTCAGAAAAGTAGCCATATAGATCGCCTCTGCAGGCGACCTATGAATTCGAAATGCAGTAATGATTTCTTGCGGATTTTACTGCAACTGTTGTGCCGCGGGATGCCTTTGACTTTTTTGAAAATTCACGGATTTCGTTTAACATCCGCATATTTCATCGGGTCTTTTTTCTTGGCCAAATTTTGTCTCGATTTTTATGCAGCGAAATGTGCGGTAGAATTCCACTCAACTGCAGTTGCATCCTTTTTCACTGACAATCTCGTTGCTGTAGGGTGTTCGCGCAGTAGGAGTAGAAAAAAATAATATTGTCTCCTTTCTTCTTCTGTTGATTAGAACCACTACACTGAGGCTAATAAAAGACGGCAATTTTCAGCAAGTCTTTCATTTATGTGAACAAAAAAAGTTAAATCAGAATTTTCGTACATCATTTTTGGTAACAGAAGTTTGTAATCTTACAGAATGAAATGTCGCTCATCTATTTTCTCGTAAAATAATGTATCTATGACTAGCTCTCCATTCATATCTCAGAATTATCTGCGTCTCAAACTGATTCGCAGGCTCTAATCTGCAAAGGACTCTTAAATTAGTGTTTTATGTCGGTCGTTATGGTGAATCAGTCATTAAATCACGCGAATTGTGGAATCCTACGCGAAATTATCCGAAATAAATTACCATTTAAGCTATTTTTATGAGCTGAATTACTGGGAAAGCAGGCAAATGGTTACTGCTTGATTACTCAGTTTAATGCAACACATTGATTACTGAATATATTTGTACTACCTCGGGTCGAAGCAAGTTGAATTTTGATAATTCTTTTTACTTACACAAAACCTTGAGCATGATCTGATCAGTTTCAGCATACGACGAGAATTCTATTTATACTCTATCTTTATACCTTTTTCGAAGAAATAAGCTTATTCGAATGCTATGTTTACTTGCCGAACTCGTTCTAGAGTACCCTCAACAAATTTTAAATCGAGCAAGTAGTCAAAGAGGAAATTCAGAAAAGAATCAAGGAAATAACTTGGTTTGATTTATACTCTAAACAAAACTTCTGATTGTCGAGAGTACACTCTACTTGAAAGAGACAATTTCTTACAATTAAATAGCTTGGACTCACTACTTCATAATGACCCTTTTTCGGCCAAGGTTTACGGAAATCATAGCTTAGTACGAAAGTAATTGAAATTAATAAGTATGTTCAATAATTGTTAGTTGTCTATCTATCCTGAAAATCATTGCAGCTTCCCTAAATTTTCAAATCAAGGATAAACATTTTCTGCCTCATGAACTAACAGCTTAGACATTTTTCATACTCTCAATTGATTTCGTCTTAATTTCTCTAAGACAAAACAATATTTTCATGCAAGAAATCAGAGCGCTGCCTCCACGAATTTTGAAGTTTACTGCTCTAGACATTATGAACATACGCGCGATATTTTAGAATGTGGAGAGAAATACATATGTTTGCGGGACTCTTCCTCAAGGTGAACAAATCCATGGCATAAGAAGATTGCAAGCAATTGAAACATCGACAAGGTCCGCCATCATTAGCGCTGGGGACGTTGGGGACGAAATCCGGATCGCGATCGCAACACATCGACCTTCAGCGGGATGTCGGGCTCGCTCCGATTCCCGTACGTCCATTCGCATTTCTCAATTGCACTTCTCGTCGTCTTCAGGATATCGTACAGATCCGGAAGCTTCCTCATTGCTTCCTCTGCGGACATTTCACGTTCGATTATGTTCGCAACACCCTGCAACTGTGCATAGTAAGCATCCACACCGTCTTTCACGTCGCGGTTCTCTATACGCAAGTTGTAAACATCGCGCTCGAGCTCTTCCGAACGCTGTTTCTGTCGGAGACGACTTCGCTCAGCGCTTTCACGGTTACGTTCCGCACGAATGCGTCGCTTCTCGTCTGCAGAAACCTGAGCAGCAGTTTGATTCTGAGTGGTACGAGTGTTAGAAAAAACCTGTGGCGCAAACTGAAAGTGTGAAAAATGCTTAAACTTACTCTTCGAACCTTGTTTTTGTGACGCTTGTTGGCAACCGTCTTCTCATTGAACGTTGACGATTCTGCCGTATCGTTTTTCGGCTCGTTGTCGCCTTCCTCTTGAATGAGCTGGAGTGGCTCAGCACTTGCGGCACGATTGAGCGCATCCTCAAGTGACAGCAGCACTTGGGGGGTTATTTCTGCACGCGAAGCTGGGATGCTGGTGTTCGCCACGGGTGCTTGCGAAGAATTGGAAGGGATGGTGGAATAGCCAACCGATGATCCATGTCGCAACAGGTTTCCGTTATCCCTGCGAGGAAATGGCGAGGAGACAAAAAGCATTGGAGAACCGAGGCGTGTGAACCCCTTGGAATTCCCATCGACACTGTAACCTGAAGAAAGAGAAAAAGGTGAGGTTGAATTTCCAAAGTTAGCCGGGACGGGTTGGGGAGCGCAAAGGTTGTCCATGTGAGAGTGTGGGGCCAGATCGATAGCAGCGTCGATCGCCGCAGTATTTTCCACCATTGTATAGTCGGAGTGGTTGCCGTTACTGGCATCAGTTTCATCAGAACGAGAGGGAACGTTGCTTCCGTTGCCTAGTTCAAACCTATCGCCCACGTTCCGATCCGCAGTGTTTGAAATAGGTGCAGTCGCTTTGATTCCGTCGCCGTGTGGATTTTGCGCACTTCGGTCACTTGAACTAAGAGATGCGACATGGCTTAAGCTAGACGCGAGCCAATCATTCATAGCGGACGACCCGTTCGCGCGCATGTCCGCCATGGCGGAGATCTCAGACTTATGGATGTGGATAATCTCCCGTTGAGATAGCACGTCGAGAGCGATGCAGAAGTGTGGTGTGCGGGGGTGAGGATGCTTCGCACTTAGTCGAGGTAGATAGCTCAGTTGACACAAGGAAGTGGATATCACGATGAGTCGCAATAGCGGTAGCAGTAGTCGCTCGTAACGAGAATAGGGTAAATTGAAGGGAGTCCCTGCGAAACCGTAGACCCCACAACGTGGCAAGGTCCGAGTTCATTCATGCTTGCAGCGCCGTCGGTGCGGCGAAATCCCCACTTGTGTTTCGTCACATGGGCGAGCCAGTAAAAGGCGAACGCGAAATTCCCTTCCGCAATTTTCCCGAATTTCTCAAATCTTTTCACATGCATGCACCTCTCTCTCCCGTTTGATGAAGGGCGAGTTCCCCACTTCCCTTTCAATCTTTTCGAGCGTCTCAGCATTTCAACGTTGCATAAGCCCAATTCCGCACCTACCTGCATTTGCTCGTTTGCATTGTTTTTTGAATTTGTTAAGAACCAGAAGAGAACTAGACGAACTCTACTCTTTTATCCCGTGATTCAGGTCCCTATAGCTGCGATGCTGTGTGATTATATGATTTATGTGCTATCGCCTCCTGCAAAAACCCAACAATACCATGACAAGGACACCCGTGCTAACTTCGGTTCATACTTGGTTTCGATCATTTTCCGCGCTGATAAACCCGACCTCCCATACATACGAGAGTACGTGTGTGAACACTAATTTGACCATATTTTTCTGATGTGTAATGAAGAACTTTGCAGTACATTTTTCGCATTTCAATTACAACTGTTGTCAAAGTCTCGACATTTAGTATGTACAAGCAACTGAAGTATTGCTTTCTCGAAGGTTTCAATACTTTCGAGATGAAGATCGAACGCTGTACCATTAGGAAGACGAAAGATAAAACAGCTCTCAGAAACAATCGGTAAAATTTTCTTTGTTCTAATTTTAGAGTCATCACTCAAGGTTGATTATCAGTTTCTTGCTTTTATGGCATATTCACAAGTACAAAATGAGACTGTGTCAAAAGCTATTTCGCCTCATTTATTCTGATATTTCTAAAACCCTTGCGCACTGATTTCATAATCTTCTACGATGTCCTGCTGTGTGTTGCAGTGTTTGAAATTCAGAAATTAAAGCTTCCTTAATGAAATTTTAAGTAAAACCATTTTTGAAAACGAAATTTCTGCATTTTGTTGACATGGCTTCAAAACTTTAGTTCTTCTTCGACATTGTAAGAGCTCACCTGAACTTTAAATAGCAAGAATAGAAAATCGACAAACAATTCAACGGATTTCCTTCTCTTTTTTGATCGCAATAGTTTGATAAATCATTTCAGATAGGCGATTAGAGCAGCCAAAATTCACATGTCTTTTTAACCATTAAACGAAATGCATACAAGTTAACTTCATTCAGAAAGTATTTTCCAGATTCAAAAAGGCTTTATAACTGCATGCTTTTGATTTTTAGCACTTTTTGCTCACAAAGTTATATTCAATTAATCTAAATTTTATGCATAACTACTATGTTGATTAAATCACTTATTTTACATGACTCGAGGAAAGTACAAATTAGGAGATACGTTATAGTTTGAATTGCATTACAGCTTCTGGATCTTTTTTTCGCAGATCTTACATTAGAGTACTCATATTTCGAATTTCGAATCAGCAACTTCAAACATTCTTTGAGTACGACTACTTCATTGGTTTCTAGAAATTTGGAATCGACGGCAATATTTTGGAATCATAACGTGAATTCAATCAAAATAGAGAAATATCATAGCAAATGGCGTGTGATTATGTAAAACTACAAATTTTGGCAGTACTATTCAAAATTTAAGCTTTCAACACGTCGTTTAGTGCCAGATACAATTGGTTGAGAGATAAAAAAAACAATAAACCCGCTTTCTGTGATAGTGGGTCTTATAAGTTCCCATATTCAAATGAGATGTGTTTATAAACAATCTACCATTCACCTTTCAGAATTATTAATCAAAGTGTTTTAGACTAAATCAGGTAAAAACCAAAATCGAATAAAGTGGCGAAGTATTACACATGTACTAACAGGTTCCATGTCTGCTATCGATTATTGTATTATGCGCACCGCCGAAAACTTTTTCATTCTGAAGCAACAGAAATGTGGGAGGCTGAAGATTTAAAAATAGAAATCGCGTTTTTAAGACTTTTCGGCCATATGGTATACTTTTTCACAGTTCGTTTGCAAAAAGAATATTTTAATACAAAAATTACTGATTGATAGATGGTGAGAACTCTACTTATTTCATATCCTGCTAATTTATTAGATTTGACCCTTCGCGTTTATTTTCGGAAAAATTACCTAAAAACTGTTCGAACGATGAGACGCCACAAAATGTACTAAATAGGAGACAAAAATTGAAGGAGCAATTTACGTTTTAGGTCAAGATACATCGAAGAAAGTTTGTAAAAACTTGGAATTGCTCATCTTTCGTTCTTCCGAAAGAAAGTAGCGCTCTTGAGTATCCCAGCAAAAAAACATTTGAGAAGTAATTGGGCTATTCTACAGTGTTTTTGGTCTAAATCCAACAGGCGGAACAAGGGAAATTGGCCTTAGAGGACGACACTTTTTTAAAAACCGGTCCGGTATTTTCTGTCAGTTTTAATGCTTTATCTCAGACAGTTTGGTAGGACGAGATGGACTGCTCGTAGTCTCGTCCGCTTATTTCCTCGCATTTGTACGTCTGCAGTGGACAAGAGGAGCGGAACGGCGAAGTACTAAAGCTACACTGTGTTCGGTTATTCAAGGAGCTTTACATAAGGAATGAAAGTACTATTCTACAAAAAAGTTAATCGCAGGTTGCAATAGATTGAGTATGGCTTTGTAGTCGACTCAATTACTTTCGGGGTTGTTTACGGAATCGAGTGGTCGATTTCCTGCAGCAAGTTGCGCTTCTTGGGCGTGGAATCGAGAGGAACCCCGCGAGCGCTGGGCTGTACTTATTTCGGGGACTGTATCGATGTTAGATTCGACTAGCATTTCGTCATGTGCGAATAAAACAGTGCCAAGCACTGCAGCCACAATCCTATCCACGTCTCGACTTGCTCTTCCTCTTGTTCGGCGCTCGTGTAGGCGAGTCGTCCTCCAATTCGACTGGCATCGGCTCTTCCTTGCGTCCACTCTTCGCCGGTTGTTTCGCCCACGGCGGGATCACGCTTTGGAATTTGTAATCGAACATCAACTCCTCGCCGGGCACTATCGCGCGTTTCGCGAACAGCGCGATGTTCGCGTCCCCACGCACGCGCACCAGCTTGCTATGGCAATTCTCCGCTTTCGTGCCGCCGTGTGTGTGGTTGCAAAACTTCGACTTCATGCCCAGCACCCCACCATCGATCACTGTGCTCTCCGTGATATCGAAGAAGAACGTGTGGTCCTTCGCGTCGTATAATCGGCCCACCATATCCGCCAGCCGCGTGTCGAGCAACTGTCCGCCATAAATGCCGATAAGGTCGCCGGGTTGGAAGTAATCCGCCGCGAACAGACCGTACCCATGCACACGCGACTTGCCCACTATCGTTCGCTTGTGTCGCGCGATTCCCACCGACACATTTCGGCATCGCCGCGCACTGCTGGGCAGTTGCGACGGCATGATATTACAATCACAATCTTCGCACACGTCCGGATTACACGCACGGTTCTGTTTCCAACAATCGCAATCGTCCGTGTTACAGTGCCCCTTCTTACAAGAACACCCATAAATCAAATTCTGGCACAGGCCGTTCTCCCCCTTCATCCTCGCACTGCGATCGATGAATCTCGCAATGCCGCGTCGATTCGCGCCCTCCATGAAGCGCACGTTCGTGCACGCGCACGTGCTCTCACACGGCAAGTTCCGCTGCACACACGTGCAATTATCGATCGTACAATCGCCGACATGGTAACAGGGCAGAAAGTCCTCGTTCTCCGCCGGCGCCGCCTTGTTCTCCAGCTGCTTGAACGCCTTCTTCTTTCCTTTCTTCCCCTTCTCCAATTCCGGCGTCGCCACATCCTCCAAGTCGCTGTCATGGCTGCCCCTGCCGCCCGCGTCCGCCAACCGTTTCGAGCGTAGCTTGCTATCAATCTTGCGCCTCTGCTTGCTGTTGTTGATTTCGCGCTTCATCATGATTTTCTCGTTCGGCTCCTCCAACTTCGCGAACACATCGCGGCACGTGCGCGTGCCAATCACCGTCGCAAGTCGGCACGGATCAAAATGGAACACCGAGGTAACCTCGCGAAGTATCGCCAACTCTTCCGTCGTCCACGGCTGGCTCTCATTCTCTTGTTCCGGCGCCATGTGCGCCGCCTGCATCAAGAAGCACGTCGAACTACACGGCGGTGCGCTCGTTTTCGCCAGTATCCGCTCCCTCGCCTCCACCACGAGGTCGCGAATCGGGACGATAGGGTACACGTCGCGATTTTCATGCTGCCTGCAATGAAAAATCTGACATGTGAAGCAGAAGTGCCGCATCGCCTCCTTCGTCATCGTGCCCGCGGGCAGAACCGTGTTGTCATCCGCCCCAAACGTCCTCGCCATAACAGTCCCACTGCGCAGCTCCTCGCGCTTTCGCCTCGCCTCGCTGTTCTCCGCCTTTGACTTGCGTCTTTCCAACGCGATGTCCGCCACGACCCTGAGCCGCCTCCTCGACTTGATTCCCAACGCATTGCCCATCGCTTCCCACACCTTCTCGTCGTTCTTGTCGTAATTGTCCAACACCTGCACAATCGCCTCTCGGCACGCCGCCCGCCACCGCACCTGCGGCAACGATTCGTACTGCACCCACGCCTGTTCGTTCTCCTGCTCAACGATTTCGCCTCTGTCGTTCACCTCCCCGTCACTGAGATTGTTTTCCTGGTTCGCATCACGCGCCATGTCTTTGTACAGGTCGAACGCTTTGCACCGGCCCTCGTTGTCATCGCCGAAATACGGCATGTAGGGCTCGAGTTCCATGTCCTTGCCCACCCAAAAGTTCGTCCGCACGGGCACCCACGCGTCGTACTTGGGCACGTTCTCCACGACGGGCATCTCAATCGGGACGATATCGCTCTCATTGTCGGGCGCACACGCCAAAATCTCCTTGATGCTATTGAGCGCGGGGTCACGGCACGCGCACCGCTCCGTGCGTTCCTCCACACCCAGCACCTCGTCGACATCGGATCGATAGCCTTTCAGGTAGCGCAGGCGCGCGCCTTCCTCCTTGCACACCGCCTCGCGCTCGAAGCGAATGGCGTCGTGCACCTTGGCCTTGGCGTACGTGCGACACTCGTGCAAGTGGTTGCGCAGCACATCCCTACACGCGCGGTTAGTACGAACATCGTGCGCCACCTCGCCGAAATTGCGATGCGAACGGTAACGGTAAACACGTACTTGCAAACCTTCTCGATTTCCTTGCACAGCTCGGTTTTCGCCAGACTGCGCGAGTGCCTGCTACCCAGCGGGTCCATGCCGTAGGTGCCGATGCTGCGTGTTTCACTCACGTCGATAGCGTGAAATGGGGAACGAGAAGGGTCGCCCAAAATATTTCCGACTCTATAGCGAGCGCGATGCACAAGGTGGCCTGCTCTTGGGCGGAGCTCTAATTGGGCGGCGAACTTCAATTTGACCAATAAAAACGTTTTCCACTCATTCTGAATATGTTCAGCACATCCCGAGCCTACGCGTGGGTCCCAACCTGCTTGACGTAGTTGGATTAGAAACAGGCCGAACGCCACTTATTACTGTACGACAGTCCGTAAACAGCACTCCATACGAAATGCGCACATACGCACGCGCGCAGTCAGCAACGCAAAAGAGCAGGAAAGGAGAAAAGCGGAAAATAGGACATGACTTTAACTGGGAGTCGCTAGGCAGGCGACGAGAACGGAAGATAGGAGCAAGTGTACAAAGAGACGAATATAGCAAAGGACCTTGGGCAGTTGGAGATGACGAAACGGTGTACGACCAGGGAGCGAAAGCGGGTCACGCGAAGGCACGCGGGAGGTCATGATGCGCCACGAGCAAAGGCGCCCGCAGCGGTACTTCCGCGGACCTGAGTGTTGCCATTGGTCTGGCCCTGGATGGCAGCACGACGGCGTCGACTGGTGGATACGACATTATTACTGTTGCCCTCATCGTCATCCACTAGGGTGCCATTATTTCGTTGCACCTGTTGACTGGTGTGATGAATCTTGAAACCGAAAATGCGCGGCACATATTTCTCCTTGCTACGCTGTGGCACCACGGAGGGGTAGCTGTGCAGGAACAGGTGAGGGAAGGTGGTGCCCCAGTAGGCGCCGTCGAGGCTGTAGTGGTTGCGCGATCTGGGGAAGTAGAGGTCCCAGCACATAGGGCAGAAGATGCGCACGGTGGAGCAGCGCGGCATGTCGCTCTCGCCCACGGGCAGGACCTGCTGTCCGACGCAGTACACGCGTGGGCAGCGGCCGAACTGGCCGTCGATGTACTTGGCGTACATGGCCTGCATACCGCGCGAGGTGAGGATGTAGCGCGCGTGAATCAGCCCGTACAAGGTCTCGGCCGACACCTCGATCAGCTCCTGCTGGCGCTCGTCCAGCTCCCCGTCCGGGATGTTCTCGTCGAGAATCGTGTCCAGCGCGTAGTTGAAGTACGTCACGCCCGACGACAGCCCCGTCAGGTTGAAGTCGTCCTTGATGAACGACTCGTCCACCTCGCAGAAGAACTCGTTCCCCCGCAGCTGGCAGAACCACGATATCCACGTCGTCTCCTCCGACCCCGACGTGTCGCCCGAGTCTTGCGACGAGAACCCGTCATTGTGTACGGCCCCGCCGCCCGCGCCCCCGTTGCGCGACATCAGCACCGCCACGATACACTGTCGCTCGCAACACTTTCGCGTTTTCTCTCGTTTCCCGCGTGTTCACCTCTGCGTGCGCGGTTCACGCCGTCGTCAAGCCACCACCGTGTGTGCCGGCATACTTGCACTGAGCGCTAATCTGAGTGCACGTACTGTAATTTGGCTTTATTTGCAAATTTACAGCGCACTCTGCTTTTCCTTCTGCTGCACCACACCACATTCCACAACCTCGCCCAAACTGCCTCCACACCGCGGTTCAACCCTTTCCTCCGTCGTGTCTAATCGTACTCAGTTCCATTCTTGTTGAATATCTCAGTTACGGTGCTTACTTACCTTTAACTTGCTTGCCACCAACAATTCTTATACGCTAGTTTTTCGTTTTACCCTCAACGCATTGAATATTCGTCGATTGGGTGCTCGGGTCATGTGAGAATTCAACACCCGCAGGACGAACGGAGGGAAAGTTTATTGAGTTGATAAAAGTGGAAGAACCGTTGTAGCGACGTAGACCCACAGTGCCAGGAAACATTTTGTCGAGAACTTTCTATTGTGAAATTTGAAACTTGTTTGATACTAGATTTCCGTGCATGCCAACAATACCGCGCCCCAACTGTGGCACCATCACCGAAAATCCCAACCTGCTGTAACCGTCACGTCGAACTCGGCGTAGAAGCGGTGCATCGCACGTTGCCGCGTTTACCGCGGGATCAATGTTTTCTGTAGGTTTTCGTATTAGTGGACGACACCAAGCATTCCCCTCTCTTAGCAGCTAATGATTTCAGCGCGCTTTTCTCCACCGAATCCCCGAGACGATTTGTGCATAGGATGCAAATCCGAATTTGTGATCAGCCATACAGTGCGAGCGCGCTGGGTGTCCAAATTCGCATGTGTGTGAAAGGTTAGCGTTGATACGGTAGTCTCGGTAGGGAGTGTTTGACCGACCGGTTAGCTTTGCAATCTTCCGATTGTCGCTAACGGCCACGTACGCATTGCCCAGAAATTGGTGTCGCGGTCGGGGATTGACGGGGTGATCGTCTACAACAGGTGCGAGGTGGCGCAAAATGTCGCGTTCGTGATCGGTACATCTACTGCCGGGTGTCATGGCGCTCGGCATGTGCTCCTGTCCATTTCCGATTGTTACAACACCATACTGTGCGGACATGACGCAACACGATTTCGTCACCCTGCAGTCCTCTACGTGCCCGATTACGGAGTCGGCGGGTACAAAGGGATGTTAAAGTTCAATAAGTGGCAATAACCGTCCCAACTAAAATCGTACAAGAATCCCGCAGCTCACTACACACGCTCAGACATTGCGCACGAGGATGAACAAGGAGCCCTTGTCCCCACGCCCCACCCTGCACTCTTGGGACAAGTAGGTGGTCTTGAGGGTGCCCTTGGGGCGGAAGATCCAGAGGGGAAACCAGAGCTCGGGGAGAGGCCCGACCTTGAAGAAGACGTTGCGGAAGCGGACCTCGACGGTGGCGTTGTCCTCGAGGGGCGTGAGCCGCGCGTCGACGCGCACGCGCACGCGGATGCCGAGGAGCCAGGGGAACTCGGCGGCGTTCTCGGCGCGCAGGGCGGGCAGGTCGAGGGTCTGCGTGACGTTGCGGCGGTCGTCCTCCTCGTCGGCGGCGCGGATGGTGGACGACTGCAGGTCGGAGTCCTTGCGGCGCGCGCCCGACTTCAGGTAGATCAGCGTCCACACGCCGTTCAGCAGCGCCGCCTGCGGCTCCAGCAGCGGCGGCGGCTGCGCCACCGCCTCCAGCTGCGCCGCGTAGCCCTCCGCCTCCGTCGCCTGCAGCGCCGTCGCGCGCCGCCCCCGCCGCGTCGCCGCCGACAGCGCGCGGATGCGCGGCAACACCGCCGTCTCCACCCCCGTGCCACCCACGTCCGTCGGCAGCGTGCACACTGTGCCGCGGCGCCGCAGCGGCCGCTTGTACGGCCATAGCGGCGCCGTGACGAACGCGCTGCTCGCGTGTACCCGTTGCATCGTAGATCTGCTTCGGATGCACGTGTGGGAACGAGGTCGTGTTCTCGATTTAGCACAACCTCAGCACCGCCCTATATGCAACCCATCGCACTATTCGCCGGACCCTTTTCTACCCCGTATTAATCCGCCCGCCAAGTTGATCCGTCCACATCGTCGGCGTGCAGCACCGTCCGCCATGCCCAAGTCGCGGCGCAAGGCGGCGGCCAGCCGCGCCAAGGCGCGGGGCGGGGTGCAGAAGGACTTCGTGAAGAAGAAGGAGAAGCTGGGGCGCAAGGCGCGGCCCGACAACGCGACGAACACGTCGGTGCGGTCGCGCCAGATCTACCTGCCCCAGATACCCGACGAGCAGGAGGTGCACGACGCGTCGCTCCGGCGCGGCCTCACGTACGAGCAGCTGCTGCAGCGTGCCGGCCACTACAACGCGTCCACTCGCATGTCGGCGCTCAACGGGCTGGGACGCGCGCTGAAGGAGCCCACGCTCGCCGCCAGCGCGCACGCCGCTGCGGACCGCGCCAACGTCGTGCGGCTCGCGCTCAAGGCCCTGCAGGACGAGGAGGCCGTGGTGCGCCGCGCGGCCGTGGGTGTGCTCGCCGCGGCCGTGCTGGGCGTGACCGTCAGGCCGTTCGCGAGACTGCTCGCTGCCGCGTGGTTGGCGGGACTGTCGCACATCAGGACGGAGGTGCAGGAGGCCGCGGCGGGCGCGATGACGGCGGTGTTCCGGGAGGGCGTGCGGCCTGTGGCGGTGTTCGGGTCGGCCGTGGAGAAGCCGTTGGGGGCGTTGGCGGAAATGTTGGGCGTGGGTGGGATGCGGAACACGGTGAAGAGACGTGTGTGTGTGCTGGAGGCGCTTTTGGCGTTGCTGGAGGGTGAGAAAGAGGTGGCGAGGAGGAGAGAGGTGGGCAAAAAAGTCTTTTATTGGCACTCGATGGCGCAGGATGAGGAGCAATGTGTCAAGGAGTCGATGTCGCTGGAGATGGGCAAGGTTTTAGCGGTGATTGTGGAACGTGTCGCAAATGTTGTTAACGAGTGTTTGCCGGTGCACGAGGCCAAGAAGGACAAGGGTGTGATTGGATTGTTGGTGGTGGCGGCGAAATGTCTGTACATGGCGCTGTCGATGGGGAGCGTGGATGCGGATGCGAGGAAGCCGGTGCTCAGGATGCTCAACTCGTGGGCGAAAGACCGAAATCGCCACCAGGAGAAAGGCTCAGTGCATGTGCTGCACAATTATCTCGCTGCATGCGCGTTGGTGGTGGAGAAGCATGAGATGGCGACGAGTTATATCGAAGTTGCGTTGGCACATGATGTGGTGGTACAGACGGTAGATGGGATATCAGTAGAGGTGCTAGTGGAGATGGTGTTTGAGACGATGGTTGATGAGGAAGTGAGTCGGCGGTTGTTGAAGTCGTGGCTGGCAAGGTGGAATGATCAATTGGATGGCAACAATATGCAGTATATTGTGGGTTCGGCTTCTATCGTGCAGAAGGTTGTTCGGAAACAACTTGAAGGCGGAAGTGCATCGCGAGACGAAGTTAGTTGGGGCGTTATGTCCAGTTTGCCGCGTGTGATTGCGATGGCATGTGTGAAAGTTGAGGCGGAGTGGAATGAATTCTCGTTGGACATGTTGAAACTGTTAGGACAAGTTTGTCTCCTGCATGGTGTGGATCTGAAACCGCATGTATTGGAATTTTTGATATCTGAACAGGTGGTCAAGGTCATGGATGATGCTATGTTGGACCAGCTCATGCCTGTGCTTTACTATTCGTGTGTGTTTGTGAATGTTGCGGTGTTGCGTGTGGCGACCGCGTTGCCCAAGCTTGCGCTCAAATTGATGGCAGTGGTTGAGACGCATGCAGACCAATTTAACGAGAACGATGCGATGCGCGCGTACGCGTTTACTGTAGCACTGGGAAAGAAGGATTGTGAAGACGCTGAACTTATGGAAACTGCGTTGAGAATACAAACTCGTTTTGAGGCAGAAGCGGCCTGCTCGTAAAAGACAATCAACTAATATCTAGTACTGGCTGGTGAAGCATAGCTGTGGATACTTCCCACTTGATGTCAAGGAGATGAAGGAAAAGCTGAGATTTTGGGCTCTCCACCTCGAACGCCTCAGATTTGTTGCACTGATTGCGTTTGAGCGAAAATCGTGCGACTTGAAAACGTTTATTCTCCTGCAGCATGTCTTGCGAACGATTACGAGTCGGAATATTATTAGCAACAGTACTACCCAAAAGTCTGATATTTGGTTTCGACAAAGATGAATAGATGTTGAGTAAGAGTAACGATACTCTAAATCCCATTTCGTCTAGAATGCACACAGTTTAGTCGAAAGAGCTTGAAAAACTTCTCCTCTTGTTAGTAAGGGCATAAGTTTTTTTAAACTTACAACATAAAATAAATTACTACAAGAAATTATAGCAGTTACAATATAAGGCCCAAAATACTAAACAAATCATCGAAGCAAAAGAAAGATTTTGTACAAATTTACCGAATAAACAAATACTATCTTCTAAGCAGAATCGGTCTTAGAATAGTCAAATGTTCAGGTTCTTCGAATTTCAACAGTAATAGCCCTAAGATAAGCTAAGGAAAGAACAAATCACTCAAGTTAAAAATTTACTTTCCTTGTCTCTTAAAACAGTACGGAGAATGTTCAACAATACTTCTGTTGTTTCAAGCTTACTATTTCTACTTATATTGCTTGTCATAAAAGCTTCTACATCAATTAACGTTTGTACGCAATCTGACTCTTGCAGAATTAATCAAAATGATTACAAATCAATTGCTGGACCGACATGGGATATATCAGAAGAGTACTATGGAATGGATGATCCACAGATAAACAACGACATAGCTGAAGCTGAAAACCAAATTAAAAGAATGGAAGAAGTAAGCGAGGCGAAATTAGTTCCTTTTTCCCAAAATGCAAAATTTTTGTCCAGCCATGACATGCAGGAAAAGGGGTTATTTTCTGTACTAGAAGAACTGCACGACTTAACAATTTCTTCTGGCGTGCTGCTTTTGAATGTTAGGTCGTATGCTACCTGCACGCTAGCAACGAATACTTCGAATTTACCGGCGATGAAATTATTTGGGCGTCTTAATCATCTTGTTTTGCGACATTCTCGATCGTACTCAACCGCTTCTGATTTTTTGAATTTAATAGAGGAAGATGTTCTGCAAACATTTATGGATATGAATGGGACAGCAAAACCATCAGAATTTCTTATTAGACGGGCAAGAACATTGCAATCTCATAGTTTGCCCTCAGACCAAGAGAATTTACTTGATTCATATGCGATGCCAGGTATTTTAGCTTGGGGATCTTTGCACACTGAGTTGAGAGGCAAGTTGACTGTTGACCTTGGTGTCGCGTATGGTGGCACTGTTGGTTTAGCTACTGCGGAAGGAAAGCTCAATAATCCAGACGCTAAAATTCGGGAGAAAGCTTGGAAAGGAATAATCAATGCATGGAAGCCACATTTTCTAACGTGTGCCACTGCTCTCAATGCAATGAATGGCTGGAGAGCAGAGACAAATCGTAGACGGAAATACGATCACTTTTTGACCTCAAACTTAAATGCACATAGAATGAAACGTTCATCGCTGAATGCTATGATGTCTGCAGTCAGGATGCATGGAGCGGAAATGGGCCGAAGAGCACTAGGTGTGCAATCGAAAGCCTTTGGAAAGAAAACCATGCAACCTTGGGATCTTTCGGCACCTGCTCCCAAGATATTTGGTGATGAAAGAAAGAAATTTTATTATTTCGATGAAGCAATAGATATAATAGCGGAGTCTGCAGATACTATCGATAAAGAAATGGGTGATTTCGTGAGAATGATGCGTGATCGACGTTACATTGAAGCTTCATCAAGCAAAAACAAACGTCCTGGATCATTCTTTACTATTTTCTTCAAATCTAGGAGACCAAGAGTTTACTTGAGCGACTTTGCGGGAACTAATTCCGATATTGCGACTCTTGCACATGAGCTTGGGCATGCATGGCATTCTTGGGTAATGCGTGATATGCCACCTCAAACGGTTGATTTACCTCCTAATCTTTCCGAAACTGCATCACTTTTTCTGGAAACCTTGACAGTATCAGAACTCATTCGAAGATCTGAAACTATGGACGAAAAATTTGCAGTTCAATGGACTCGTGCCCAGAATACTCATAAGTTTTTGTGTAACGTGCCAGCTCGATTCGAATTCGAATATAAATTGAATGAGAAAAGAACTGAAGGTCGACTGTCTGTGGAAGAACTGAATAGTATGATGATCGATGCATGGAAAACGTACTATAAAGATTCATTAGATTCAATAACAGAAGTGGGGTCATTTTTCGCGACTAAATTGCACTTTTATATACCAACTATGTCATTCTACAATCATAGCTACATATTCGGATACTTATTTTCAATGGGTCTGTTACATATGCGAAAAACTTTGGGAGCAGAAGTGTTCGCTAATAAGTACAGAAAAATCTTAAGAGATTCAGGATCCCTTACTGCAGAAGATTTAGTTCTTAAACATCTCGGGGGTAAAATCGAAAATGAAGCGTTCTGGAGAAATGCCATTGAATTAGTTAGAGAGGAAACTGATGAGTTCGAGAGCACAGCTAAGTATTTAGGTCTATGATCAGTGCATTTGGGTATTGGGGATGATCGATTACAACATAAACATCACATTGATTCGACATGAACCTTGAAGTACGAAATGTTTAATTCATAGGCAAAATCAAGTAGTACGCTTAAAAACTTCTAATATTCAAAAAGAACTTTTCGCAGAAGAAAAGAAAAAAATAAGTAATTCAGTATTTCGGCTTCTTAAAAACTGATGACACAGGGAAAATAATGGATCGGATTAATAAGACTCGTCTTGAATAAATTCAAGGAAGAGCCGAAATTTAAAATATTTTGACTTGACCAAATTAAAGCGTGACTTCATCAATTCCAGTGATCTTTCTCGACTCCCATTTGTTTAATTATAACCAATAAACATAAAATTTGAGCATGGATTAATTATAGAAAGTGAATTCTACAGATAGATTATGATTAGTTGGCAGATACAGAGTATCAGTCATCAAGTATTTAATAGTGGACATTGTTGAAGCATGAATGTCAGATTGATATTGGAGACAATCAATTATTGAGGTTCGGAAAGGCATCGAAAAATCATAAAAAAGCAACTCTACATGCATCATAAATTTGAGAGATGTTTTATTTCAAAACCTGCCCAAAGTATAGTTGTCAATATTGAGAAATATATATATATATTCGCTGACAATTGTGGCAATAGACCAATCATGGTAATAAAACTGTTGACGTTTATTTTACACTGGTAGAGAAGATAACACAATGCTTAAGTCGGATCTAAATCATGAAACAATGGAATAAATAATCAATGGAATAATTCAGAGAATTGATTTATGCTGTACTGTACACATTCGAAGATAGAAGATGAAGCGAAAATCAATTTTCGTGGTTCAAATACTGTATTTACCTATTCTTTTGTAGATGAATTAATGCAGTTATTTATGTACTGTGGCTATGTGAAGAATGATACCTGATGCAAGACTATTCACACCGTATTGAAATTTAGTTAAGAAAGTGCAAGTAACGCAGTGAGAAAGTATTCCTAATTTTGCATTCTGTTTGCAACATTCATCCTGTTTAATCGGTTTTCCTTTCAGTAGAATTCATTGCAAGCTCACTTCACAGTTTTAGATATTTCTTTCCAT
>JAAUYH010239667.1_pt1 | contig 17390 bp, 10 predicted proteins | sample 7278061 | NCBI WGS metagenome assembly JAAUYH01 (sample SAMN14350203, study PRJNA611818) | marine sediment metagenome | isolation source: surface marine sediment (0.6m) | place: French Polynesia: Moorea | collected 2018-08 | reverse complement strand
TCGCTAACGCGTCTCTACATCGGATGCAATGTCTCTACATCGGATGCAATGTCTCTACATAAGACATCTGGTGGAAAAGGATGTAGAGACGTAAAATTTTACGTCTCTACAAAAATTTCGGGTTACCCATAGTTAATTTCCAACAGAAGTCTATAGGGTGCAACATTTCTACCGCAGCGAAATTGAACGGTTCTGGGTGCAGGAATAGTGGAGAGGTTGCATTTCTAGCAACATTTCTCCACTACCAATCCCACGAACCGTACAGTCTTAACAGGAGAAAAACCGTGCGTCGTCCAAATTCACACAACCGAATATATTGGAGGAATGCCTGGTTTCAGCGGTTCGCTGCAACTATGTTGCTGGGTAATTTATTGTACAGTCCCATCTCGGCTTTTGCGCAAGTACCAGCTTTTAGTAATACAGCTACATATACTTATACAGATCCCGCTAGTAATCAGACATTTGAATCCAGTTCAATTACAACAAGTGTTATTTCTGAAGAGTTAATTGACCCCTTGGGACAGATTTTAGGATGTAATGGGCAACTCCTACCAGACTATCAAGGTTTTACTGTCGCTCTTTACGACCCTGACCCCAATGACCCTACGGGAACACAATTAGGGAACTTAACTTCTTTGACTACCACTGAAGTTCCTGATATCCCTGACAATGGTGTTTCCCAAGGTATTGCCCCTAATACCACAAATATTAACCCATTTCCTCTCACCAATGCAAATGAAGGGTTTTATAACTTCCTATTTGATACTAATAAGGGACAAGCAGATGTAGGTAGAACCTATATTTTGGTGGTTACTCCCCCAGCAGATTCTACTATCTATACCCAACGACGAATTAAGCTGGAAATTACGAGCAACAGCAACAATATACTCCAATATACCGCAACTTCCTTAGATGGTGTACCCATTAGTCTCCAAGGTGATACCCAACTTACCCAGGAGGTATCGGTATCCGATGCGGAACGTATAGGTTTGTCTTTATTACCCATGAATTTAGACATGGGATTGTGTCAAAACGACCAACTACGGATTATCAAAACGGGCGATCGCGCTACTGCAGAACCAGGGGATACGGTTATTTATCGTCTTTCCCTGCGAAATCAAGGTGATGCTGGTTTAGATAACGTAGTTGTCACTGATACTTTACCAACAGGCTTTAAATTATTGCCTAAGTCGGTAATGGGGGAAATTGACGGTCAGTCTATTAGTATTATTACTGAAAATAATAAGTCACAGGTAATATTCAAAACTAATGAAACTATTCCCACTGGGGGTATAATTAATATAGTATACGCTACGCAATTGACCCCTGATGCGGTACGAGGTTCTGGTCGCAATTCGGCAATTGTCAACGCTCAACGAACTGACAACGATTTTGCGATAAAAGATGGTCCTGCTACCCATTTATTAAGAATTAGACCGGGACTTGTGTCTGACTGCGGCACTATCATCGGTCGCGTGTTTGTGGATAAGAATTTTGATGGGGAACAACAATCTGGCGAACCGGGGGTTCCCAATGCTGTGATTTTTCTCGAAAATGGCAACCGTGTAACTACGGATGCTAATGGTTTGTTTTCTGTTGCCAAGGTGTTACCTGGCGCACATACGGGTGTTCTCGACCTCAGCAGCCTTCCTGGTTATACTTTAGCACCCAATCGTAAATTCAAAGAACGCAACAGCCAATCTCGTTTAGTGCGTTTAGCACCTGGTGGTATGGTACGCATGAACTTCGCAGTCACCCCCACTTTTAAGGAGGAAGCGAAGAAATGAACCCCAGACTAAGTCATGGATATTATCTCAAATTTATCGGCACAATGGCTGGGGCAATGACTGTGGTTTTGTCTCCGGTAGTCGTCAACGCAGAAAGCACCGATAATTCCCAGGTTACAACCCAGATAAGTGGAGTTACTTCCACTGGGGAAAATCCTCCTGTAAGTACAAAGTTACAAAAACTTTTAAGTAAAATCGAGAGGGGGGAACAACAAACCCATTTAGCAACAGATACAACTGATATAACGGATAAATCATCTGGGATATCTGTGACTTCAAACCCAAAGTCAGAGAAACTTTTGAGCAAAATCGAGAGGGAGGAACAACAAACCCATTTAGCAACGGATACAACTGATATAACCGATAAATCATCTGCAACATCATTCTTTCCTCAAACTCCCATACAGCCATTTCCATCGACATCGGAGACTAAATTACCTAAGGGTTTACAAAAGATAACCAATGGAACCAATAACATAGGGAAAAAAAGAATTGTTTCCCAATCTACTCCCACTCCCCCCTCTTCCCCTTCTTCCCCTTCTTCCCCCTCTTCCCCCTCTTCCCCCTCTTCCCCCTCTTCCCCCTCTTCCCCCCCTCTCTCTTCCTCCACTTCTTCCCTGAAAATCATCGCTCCTACCCCCGATGGTATAGTAGACGATCGCACTACTCAGGTAATAGTACAATTCTCTGAAGGTAGTGAAGTCGAACTGCGGGTAAACGATAAGTTAGTAGAAAAAACCTTAATTGGACGTATAGAAACCAATGCTGAGACTAAGTTAGTCACCCAGACATGGTATGGTGTTTCCCTCCAGGAAGGGGAAAATACAATTACTGTGCAATTAGCAGGCTCTACAGAACCCCCAATCAGTGCTAAAGTGGTAGTCAGGGGTGCCCCAACCCAGATGAAAATAGAGACTGTAGAAGCTCGTGTTCCAGCGGATGGACGTTCTACGGGAACTATAAAAGGGCAATTGTTGGATGTCAATGGTAATCTCTCTAAACGCAATTCAGTTATTACTCTGACTTCCACTGCTGGAGAGTTTGTAGGAGCAGATTTCAAACCCGATCAACCAGGATTTCAGGTAGAAGCTCAAAAAGGACAATTTACTGCTAGTTTACAATCGGGTTTAAATGCCGAGAATGTTACTATCAGAGCAAATTCTGACTCGTTAGAGGCTTTTACCCAACTGCAATTTGAAACCGCTTTGCGTCCCAGTATTGTTACTGGGGTAGTGGATGTGCGTTTAGGTGCTAGAGGTACAGACTTTTTCAGTAGTTTCCGGGAGTTTCTCCCGCCAGATGAGGATAACAGCACTCAGTTAGATTTCCACTCGGCTGTATTTGCTACTGGGGCAATTGGGGAATGGTTGTTCACGGGGGCATATGATAGTAGTCGTACCTTGAATGAAGATTGTGATTGCGGTAGTAATAACCGTTTAAGTAGAGATACGCAATTTAGCGAGAAAACTTATCCTGTCTATGGGGATAGTTCTAGAGTTGAAGCTGTCACCTCTTCCCTAGATAGTCTATATTTAAGGTTAGAGCGTTCATCCCGGATTCCTGGAGCAAATCCAGATTATTTTATGTGGGGTGATTACGACACCCAAGAGTTTGCTCGTCCTTCCCAAGAGTTTACCGCTACCAGTCGTAGACTCCACGGCTTTAAAGCAAATTATAACTTAGGTAATTTGCAAATTACGGGTTTCTACGGTAATAATGTCGAAGGTTTTCAACGGGATACTATTGCCCCTGACGGCACTAGCGGCTATTACTTCCTTTCTCGCCGTTTAGTAATCCCAGGTAGCGAAAATGTCTACATAGAATTAGAAGAACTGAATCGTCCTGGTACTGTATTAAAGCGGGAAAAGTTAAATATAGGGGCAGATTACGAAATCGACTATGACCGTGGTACTCTCTTATTCCGGGAACCGATTTTACGTACCGATGTAGATGAAAATGGGCAAGTTTTGGTCAGACGAATTGTTACTACCTATCAATATGAAAGTGATAGCGATGATAGCAATATTTTCGCTGGTCGTCTACAATATAATCTTGCTCGGGGCTTAAATCAGGAAAGTTGGGTAGGTGCAACTTATCTGCGGGAAAACCAGGGTATACGAGACTTTGAACTCTACGGTGCAGACGCGCTAATTTCTCTGGGTTCTGGCAGAAAATTAATTGCGGAATATGCCCATTCTAGTAATGATTCTGCAGAGTCTGGTTTTGTCACCGGTGAAGCTTGGCGATTAGAAGCACAAGGAGAGATTTTCAAAGGAGTTCAAGGACGTGCTTACTATCGTACAGCAGACCCAGGCTTTGCTAACAATGCTACCATTAGTTTTGTCCCTGGTCAAACTCGCTATGGGGCACAGGTAACAGGTAAAATTTCTCGCAGTACCCAAGTCAAAGTACAATACGACCATGAAGACAACTTTGGTGCTGCACCCCAAGCCATAACTAACTTTGAGGACTTAATTACCCCTCGTACCGACCCAATTACCGGACAGGAACTTGATAACTCCCTGACCACAATTTCTGCGGGTATTCAACAGCAAATTGGCAAAGCAAAGTTAAATGTAGATTGGTTACACCGCGATCGCAAAGACAGGATAACCAATATTGAAACTAACTCTGACCAATTGCGTTCTCGTCTCACATATCCCCTGGCTGATAACCTGACCTTCCTCGCACAGAACGAACTTACCCTATCTTCGGAAACAGATACAGTTTACCCTGACCGCACCCTCTTTGGGCTAAATTGGGCTGCTATGCCTGGTATCAACGTCAGTCTCACCCAACAATTTTACAGTCGCGGTCAATTTGACGGTAATTCTATCACCAATCTTAGCATCAACGGCGAACACAAACTAGGTACAGACACCACCATCACCGGACGTTACTCTATCTTAGGTGGTGCTGATAGTATTAGTAGTCAAGGGGCACTGGGTTTAAAGCAAAACTGGAATATTACCCCCGGTTTACGTCTCAATCTCGCCTACGAACGGGTATTTGGTAACTTCTTCGGCAATAATGGTGCTGGTGTCCAATTTGCCCAACCTTCAGCCCCCGGTCAAAGTGCATCTTCCCTAGGTTTTGCCGGTGGCGATAGCTATAGCGTTGGGTTAGAATACACTGATAGTCCTGGATTCAAAGCCAGCGCTCGTTTTCAACACCGGAGTTCCTCCAGCGGCTCCAATACTGTAATATCCGCAGCTGCTACTGGTAAAATATCACCAGCGCTTACAGGACTATTGCGCTATCAACAAGCAAGTTCCAGCAATCAAAAATTGCAAGGACTAGGAGACACAGCCAACCTCAAACTAGGTTTAGCATATCGTAACCCCAAAGACGATAAATTTAACGCCCTCCTGCGTTACGAATATCGCAAAAACCCCTCCACCATTCCCGAATCAGCCCTATTTGGAAGCGGTACAGGTGCAGAAGACCATACCTTTGGCTTAGAAACTATCTACGCACCCAATTGGAGATGGGAATTCTACGGTAAATATGCCTTCCGTAAAAGTACCTCCTACCTAGCAAACGACTTAGTAGGTAGCAGTACTGCAAATCTAGCACAATTACGAGCCACATACCGCTTAGGATACAGCATGGACTTGGTAGGGGAAGCAAGATGGATAAACCAAAGCGACTATACTGAAACAGGCTTTGTCATCGAAGCAGGTTACTACCTCACCCCCAACCTCAGACTCGGTGCTGGTTACGCATTCGGTAACATTGATGACCGCGACTTTTCCGGTACTCGTTCCGCAGGGGGTCCTTATATCGGCTTAACCCTGAAACTCAACGAACTATTTAACGGTTTTGGTTTACAAAGAGTCGCACCACGTCAACAACAAGAATCCGAGGTGAAAGCAGAAAAGCGGAGGGAAGGATGATTAATCAGAAAAAAAACAAGCATAAACGCAGAAAAGTAGATAAATTGAGAGAATACTCTAATATAATCTTACTTTTCTTCCTAGTTAGCTTACCCATCCAACCAACCACAGCCCAAACAACTTCCCTGCGAGTCACGGTCAACAGCAACGAAGACACAATCCAACCCGATGACAAACTCACCCTGCGGGAAGCAATAGAAATCCTCAACACAACTATAGCGCTAGAGAAACTTACCCCAGAAGAGAAAACCCTAGTTCAAGTACATCCCTCTCCCACAATTGAATTTCAATTACCCCCCACACAAACAACCATCCAGCTAGAAGATATCCTTCCACCCCTTTCCACACCAGGGTTAGTAATTGATGGAACTACCCAACCCGGTTACGACAGCAGTAAATCAACCACAGCCGAAATTGCAATTCCCACCCCCCTAGTTTCTATTACCCCCGCAGCAAACCGGGAAATTTTCCGGGGATTAACCGTAGTTGCAGATAACATCACAATTCGGGGTTTGAGTTTATATGGCTTTACCAAAAACCATCGCGCTACAGAAAGCACACCACCGGGTGATATTGTCATTGGTGCAATCCCATCAACCATGAAAAACCTCACCCCGTCCTTAAGTCCTGCGGACACGCTACGCGAACGGACACCCCTCTCCCTTTCCCCCTCTCCCAATGGGAGAGGGGTTAGGGGTGAGGGTAACAGAGGAGGAAGAAAACAGAATAATGTTCCTAAAAATGTAGTTATCGAAAACAACTGGCTGGGTATTCTCCCGGATGAAACTATGCCCGCCAATACCTCGGCATTTGGGGTATCTGTATTTAATGCTGTGGGTACTGTTATCCAACGCAACCGCATTTACCACCATGATGGAAGCGCCATTATTACCGGAATTAGTGGCGAAGACATGCTGGTACAAAATAACATTATTGTCGGTAATGGCATCGCGGGAATGCCTGACGCTATCCGGTTAGATGGTAAAATTAATAACGCAAAAATTACTTCTAACCTGATTTGCGGTAATGATGGTAGTGGTATATATCTATTTAAGCCAGAAGGGTCAGTTCAAATCCAGGATAACCAAATCAAGTTTAACGGAAGACGGTTACGCAGAGCTGCTGTTTACCTAATGGGTAACAATCATCGAGTATTAAACAACGAAATCAGCAATCAAACCGGTCCAGGGGTGGTAGTTACATCCTATCCCCAAAGTCATCGCAACCTAATTCAAGGAAACCGCTTTGCCAATCTCGAAGGACTCAGTGTTGACCTGAATACCAGACACAACGTGGGTGTACAAGACTTCCAACGGGGTGATGGTCCCAATCCACAGCGCGATTCTGGCAATCGTCGCCGAGACACCGGTAACGCCGCAATTAACACACCTGAATTTTTCAGTTCCGAGTTTTTACTGATTGACGGCAAAGTGGGTATTGATGGTAAAGCCGACCCTGGTTCCGAAATCGACATCTACCGTGTTAACCCCAACCCCCAAAAACAAATAGATTTATATCCTGCATATTCTCCCTTGGGGGAAGTTGTCGCTACAGTCAAAACCGACGATAAGGGCAAATTTAGCGCTACCTTAGATAATATCAGACCGGGAGACAAATTGAGCGCGATCGCCACTGACCCCCGTTACGGAACTTCCGAACCATCTGCCAATGTCCTAGTGAAATTACCAGGAGAAACACCAACTCCAGAAATTAATATCACCGCAGATGTACCCAAATGTACTACCCCCAAAATTGCTGAAAAACCACCAACTATTCCTCCAGTAACTACTGTAACGCCACCACCCCTACCACCACCAATTATTTCCCTGCGCGTACCCCGGAATATTCATTACGCTTTAGACAAGGACAATATTAGTCCTGAAAGTGCCCAGGTTTTGGATAAAATCGCCGCAGTATTACGGAAATATCCCACCATTGTCATTGAATTACAGGGTCATACAGATTCCCGCGCTAGTGTTGCTTATAACCAAGATTTAGCACAGCGACGGGCTACAAATGCGAGGAAATATTTGATACAAAAAGGTATTTCACCAGAAAGGATGACAATTCGTTCCTTTGGGGAAAGAAAATTATTGACCGAAGAAAATAATCGAGTTGATTATGCGCGTAACCGTCGCGTGGAAGTGATTTTTGTCGATGTCAGGGGTGTGAATATCGTGTTTGATAGCCAAGAACAAGATTTGCAGATTGAACCGTAACCAAATCAATAATGTAGAGACGCGATATATCGCGTCTCTACACCCACGGTGCGTCTCTACACCCACGGTGCGTCTCTACACCCACGGTGCGTCTCTACACCCACGGTGCGTCTCTACACCCACGGTGCGTCTCTACACCCACGGTGCGTCTTTACCCCACGGTGATAATTTGAATTTGGAATTGAACCATGACCAAACCAAGATTTAAAGGCAAATACCGGGTAGAATCCACACGTTTACCAAATCGGAATTACGCCGCTAATGGTTGGTATTTTGTTACCATCTGTACAGGCGATCGCTCACCTTTTTTTGGTAACATCAATACCAGTCAAGTGCAGCTATCAGCCATTGGAGAAATAGCCCAAAAATTCTGGGCAGATATTCCCAAACATTTCCATTACACCTACATCGATGCCTATGTAATTATGCCTAATCACGTACACGGCATCGTAATTATCGATCGCCCCGCAGATGTTGTAAAAATACATGACAACGGAAATGTAGAGACGCGACATATGAATGTAGATACACAATATATGAATATAGATACGCGACATATGAATGTAGAGACGCGACATATTAATATAGAGACGCGACATATGAATGTAGAGACGCGATATATGAATGTAGAGACGCGAAATTTCGCGTCTCTACAGCAGCCGACGGATGAATCGAACAAATTTGGACCACTAAAACCTGGGTCATTACAGGCAATTATTCACGCCTATAAATCTGCTGTAACCCGTTGGTGTCGCCAAAATGGTCATGACAATTTCCGTTGGCAACCCAGATTTTACGAACACATCATTCGCGCTGATGAATCATTAGACAGAATCCGTCAATACATCGCCGATAATCCTGCCAAATGGGAATTAGACAAAGACAATCCTGCAAATTTATGGATGTAACAACCATACCCCCAATGTAGAGACGCGATATATCGCGTCTCTACACAGTGCAACATCTCTACAGTTTATGTGGGAGTTTATATCTTTTTGGAAATCATATTTTCTGTGACAGAGATCACAGTTATTGATGATTTTGTGAATATATTTAAACTATAGAGTTAGTCAGGAAAGTTTATTATACCAATTTTCAATGTACTAACTACATTTCGACAGATTGATAGAGGCGAATATCAGTTTGACTCATCAGCATTCAGGGAATTCCAATTAAAAATAAAATATGTTTTTCAACTAAATAGTAATAAGTGCGATCGCAATTCATATCGCTGTAGTTGAAACATTTCTAGTTAAGACAGCAAGACTGTTGAGAGACAAGGGATTGTCTACTTTTTCCTGCCACTTTCTCTCATCAAGCCTTTATTTTAAGTATCTACTAACTATTCCAACTTCTATAAAAAATATCCATGAATCTCTTGAATCAGTTTATGTACAATTACACTCGCAAACCCTATAAATGGAGGCATCAATTAATTGGGGGTGCTTGTCTTTTAATTAGTACCGTGCTGGGTATTACTCCAGCACTAGCAGAAGGTTCTTATCAACTGGAAGTACGAGACGAAACCGGAGGAGTACCAACTACAATCAATGGTCAGGGTTTTTTAGAGTATAACTCTAGTTACTCAAGCACTGCTAGCGGGATTCCTGTCAGACAACGTCCGATGTTCGTTGATGTTCATAACAGTGGAGAAGTTATTAATATCTCCGCTTGTGGTGTGGATGACAACGATCAGATTCGGGTGCAAATTTATTACCATCCTCCAGGCACGTTCAACGAATATACTTCGCCATTGCCCACAGGTACCCAAGTTTTAGATCAAACCTTATCTACCAGCACTACAGGAGTAGGTCGAGTTGCCTGTAACGACCCGATGAATGCTCCTCTCACCAATCCCCTCAAGTACAATACAGACACAAGCAGTGGAGGTTCTGGCACTGGAGTCTATGAAATCCGCTTTTTCAACAATAATAAGAATGGAAGTACTGGGTTAATTGACCGTTTCGATGTTACTATCACTCCCAATATCTCCACCAATCCCGATCCTACCCTCAAGCAAGGACGCCTTTGGGCTTATTATTGGGGTTATAGAGCTAGAGGATATGACAGCGATCGCGCTGTTGATACAAACTACTACATCCGCGTACCAGGAGGTTTCCCAGGTACAGAATTTGTTTGGAAACTAGACCTAAATAATTTCGCTGGGTTTGCATACGAGATTTTAGCCAACCAACTCGGTGTTGATTCTCCTAATGCAGCAGGAGAGAAAGTATCGGGATTGAGTGTTCCTAATAACACTAACAATTCCACCCCACAGTACAGGATTTATATGAGTTATCCAGCGGATGCGTCTTTACCACCGAGTCCGACAACATTTCCCATAATTTCTGACTTTCGATTTGAAGATGCGGCAGGGGTAGATAACACCATATCCCCTAATGGTACGATTGGGGTTCAAGATAGTGGTTCATTTAAATTCACCACTAATGTTGATGGCACCTACGGCATGACCATTGATGTTTCTGATGGTAATGGTGGTGGTCCAGATGGGGTATTTGGTCCCGGTGATGTCTATCTCACAAATACAACTGTGGCAGGAAGTGAAACAGTGATTCCCTGGGACGGTACAGATAATTTTGGTAATAGCCTTGCCAATGGTAGCTATAATGTTCGCTTGCAAGTGCGTTTGGGTGAATATCACTTTACGAGTGACGATGCAGAAACCAGTGGTGGTGGATCAGATAACGGTTTAACGATTTTTCAAGCACTCTCGAATAGCAATATCATCAATACCCAAGTTTATTGGGATGATATTACAGGGTTAGGAAATCCTCCTGGAGGTACTAGTACTTTACCTAATGGTGGTACTTCTGGTACTGCCGCAGGTAGGCATACCTGGGGTAGCTTTACTGGTGATGGTTTCGGTAATTTGAGAATGATCGATACTTACGTTTTTGGTAATAGTTCTATCGCTTTTACTACAGCTATCTTGAGTGATAGTGATTCTCCTCCACCGATATGCCCGGCAGGTGATACCCTGGTTTCTTCTTCAGGCAATGCCGATAGTCAAACTAACACAGGGGTTGGCAATCCAAATAATGCCTTAGGCACACCTAATAACAATTATGCGGATTTACGTGCTAGTGACGTACTTACCCTCGATCTCACAGATTCAGTCCCCGAAAATGCCATTGTTGCTATTACTATTACACGGGGTAACGACAACGGACGGGTCACCATTGAGGCATCCTCTGACGGCACTAATTTCTCTGGTGCAGAAGTCTATGGCAATCCAGGTAACGTCAATACCACTATCCCAGCTACTGTTGCCTCTGGCACCTTTGAAACTATCAACTACACCGTACCTGCGGGGGGTGCCCGTTATCTACGTTTTACTCGCAATGCTGGTCGGATTCGTGTGGATGCTGTCACGTATTCACAAATATGTTCTTCTTCCGGGGGCAGTTCTGGCAACCCGAATATAATTTTGGTCAAACGCATCACTCGTATTAATAACTCTCTCAATAATCCCAATGACAATACGCCATTAAATACTGTCGTGGATGACACGACCTCCAGCAAACAGAATGATGATAACAATCCTAACTGGCCCAGTAATTATTTGCTCGGGGCAATTGATGGCGGCAAAGTTAAACCTGGAGATGAAATTGAGTATACCATCTACTTCCTGTCAACAGGTAACAACACTGCGAATAATGTATTAATGTGCGACTTAGTTCCCCAAGAAACCACATTCGTACCAACGGCATTTGGTGCAGACAATGGTATAGTCCTCAGCTATAACGGCACTACCTTAAACCTCACCAATTCCCAAGATAGTGATGCTGCTCGATATTTCTCACCTAGTATAGAACCCTCCACTATACATACTAATATAGATTGTGATGGCGACCCCGGTATCAGTACACCTAATGATAATGGTGCTGTAGTGGTAGATTTAGGTAATTTGCCTCATGCTACTACACCTGGTCAATTAAATAGTTATGGATTTTTCCGCTTCCGGACGCAAGTGAAGTAGGAGATAGGCTAAATGTAGAGACGTTCCAGTGCAAGGTCTCTACAGATGATGTGGGCAAATATCATTCATTGTCACATTTAACAACGCCAGTAACACTATTTTTATCACGCGAATTAACATATTATAAAAAGCATAAAAGCAGTAAATTTACTTGTATTTTCATTCTTTCTATGTGGGTAACCTATGGTTGTCCATGATTTGACTGTATGCGTTCAAATCATTGAATTACCAATGTGTTCCTTACCGTTACTGAATTGAATGAAATCTTTATTTCAATATTTAACAATTTTTGTTAAATCTACTGGCAATAAAACTACTATTCCCTTTAAACATTGCAACTTTCTTGGTTATCTAGGGTTATTACTGTGCGCTTCTAGCTTTTCTCTCCCTGCTTATGCTGAAGGTAGCCGTGATATGTATCCTTCAGGTGCCCAAGGAAACAGGGGTCATATCTTATGGCGGGCTGGTACCTCCAATGGGGGCTTCTTTGAAAGAACACTACTACGGGTTTATGCGCAAAAAGATGAATACATCCTCATGGGTTCCAGCGCTGTTGGGGTAGGACAAGGAAATATTTTAGTTTATAATCCTAATACAGTTACAGGAGATGTTGCCAAAGAAAATCTGCCATCCACGGCGAATTTTAACTGTGTGAGTCAACAACCGGGTAGAGGATTTATTAGCAGTCGTACTCAAGAATTAGCAGGACCTCAATCAGTTAATGGTAATAGCAATACTAATGGCTATGTTCCCTGCTACTATCAGGCACCAGAGACTGGAATTTACTACATTGCCATGTATGGTTCTAGTGGCAGCAACTCCCTAGATATTCCCAATAATGGTGTAGAACCAAATATTGAAAATATTAATACTACTACGAGTCAGAGAACAGGTATTTCTGCTTGGGATGTAACTGTACGTAGCAGCAACCAATCATCTACAACGGATATTAAAGGTAGACTATTTACCTTTTACATGGTGATGAACATGGGTGATAATGGTCGGCAACTACACTCTAACCTCTATATTATCACCATTGATGGTTTCCGCTATCAGTTGGATATGCGGGGGTTAGACCCCTTTGGGTTTCGGATATACGGTAACCAAATAGGTAACTGGGATAGCGACCGCAAAACCCCCCTTTACCGCGACGTATTAGGTCAAGATGGTGACGTTTCTAATCCTGAGGGGGGTGTTAGTACTGCACCTCCCCAATTTCCCATGTTTTTGAACCAAGTCGATCCCACTGCTTTAAGCCAGATCACCCTATACAATACTAATGGTCAAGCCACAGGTACTGGCATTCCCACTGTTCCCACTTTACCAGTGGTCAGCAATCCCAATTTTACAGGCACAGTCACCGGAAAAACTAGTTTTGTGAACACTGGTGGTACATTTACATTTGATTCTAACGCTCCAGGCACCTATCAAATAACTATCAGCCGTGATGGTGTCAACTTTGACCCGACCAATCCCCAAAATCGCGTGTTGCGGGGAATTATGACCGCAGGTGGTTCTCAGTCAGTTACTTGGGATGGTAAAGATAACAGCGCTAACCCTTTTCCCACAGGTAACTACCCATACCGGATTTTTACCAAGGCTGGAGAATATCACTTTCCCATCAGCGATGCAGAAAATAACTTTTCTGGTGGTCCGACAATTACCCTATTAAATGCTACTAATCCTCTAGGTAATACTACCGCATTCTATGACGACCGGGGATATGTGACAGTTGGTGGTACTACCGTTGGTACGCTGAATCAGCCACTTTGCGGTAACAATCCCCCGAATCCAGCCTTTAGCGACCCCATTAACGGATTTGACTCATCAACTAATGATAGGGCATTTGGAAGCGCATCTGGAGGTAATACTAATGTCAAGTGTAGTGGTGCATTTGGGGACACCAAAACTTTGGATATGTGGACTTACTATCCCAGTGCTACCCTGACGGACGAAGTCAATATTATTGATAGTTCTAAAATGGTCTTGGTAAAACGTATCACAGCCATTAACACCACTCAATATACAGACTTACTTGACGGAGTCGATGATTCCAATTCTCCCAACTATGTTCCTTCTCCCCACGATACTGATGACAATGACCCCAAGTGGCAGAGTAATTACTTACAAGGTCGCATCAATGCTGGTGAAGTAAGTCCTGGAGATGAGGTTGAATATACTATCTATTTCCTCTCATCTGGTAACACCCCAGTCAATAATGTGCTGATGTGTGATTTTATCCCTGCAAACACCACATTTGTTTCCACAACCTTTGGTGTAGACCAGGGTGTACTCTTAAGCCATAATGGCAGTACGGTGTCCCTCACAAATGCCCAAGATGGGGATGCTGGTCAATATTTTCCCCCTGGAGTTGAACCATCCACCGTATATCCCAATATCGATTGCGATGGAGACCCCAATACAAATGTCCCCAATACCAATGGTGCTGTAGTCGTCAACTTGGGTAATTTACCAAATGCTACTGCATCTGGTACACCAAGTGATTCTTATGGGTTTGTCCGCTTTCGCGCTAAGGTGAATTAAGAATTAAGAATTAAGAATTAAGAGTTAGGAATTAAGAATTAAGAGTTAGGAATTAAGAATTAAGAATTAAGAATTAAGAGTTAAGAGTTAAGAGTTAGGAGTTAAGAATTAAGAATTAAGAGTTAAGAGTTAGGAGTTAAGAATTAAGAATTAAGAGTTAGGAATTAAGAATTAAGAGTTAGGAATTAAGAATTAAGAGTTAAGAATTAAGAATTAAGAGTTAAGAATTAAGAGTTATGAGTTAGGAGTTAAGAATTAAGAGTTAGGAGTTAGGAGTTAAGAGTTAAGAATTAAGAATTAAGAGTTAGGAATTAAGAGTTAGGAGGAAAGGACTTGTTCCAGACTCGAAATGTCGCATCTGTACAGGAGTTTGGAGTTAACAATTTTTAATTTTTAATTGTTAATTGTTTTGGGAGTTATGAGTTTGAAATAAACAATTCTTAAATATTAACTCCTAATATTTAATTTAGACAGCAGATTTCGTCTTTGTAAAGTATAATTGGACGGGCAAGGATGCCCATCCCACTGGCAAGGATGCCCATCCCACAATAACTTGAATAATTAGCTTTGTACCTCATTTACTTGCAAATTGCTGTAACTCCTAATTTTCAACTCCTAATTCCTAATTGTTAACTTTCAACTTCCAACTCTCTATTTTTAATTTTCAACTTTTAATTTTTAATTTTTAATTTTCCTTTCTTCCTACCCACCACTAACGGGGGGAATTAACACAACTTCATCCCCGTCTTGGAGGATAGTATCTGGTTCCGCAAAATTAAAATTAACCCCAAACCGCGTTACATCACGCCATTTTGATAGTTGGGGATGTTCTTTGATTAGGTATTCTCTAACTGCTTCCACTGATGTATTCTCTGGAAATTCTAGCGTCAATTCACTGACTCCGTAAGCTTCTTGATAAACCGCAAATAATTTTACAGTAATGGTAATTGTAAGTTTCGCCATAAAATCAGGATTGGAGTATACTAACCAACTTCTCACTGTAAGATACCCTGCTTTTGGGAAAAATCCGATATATAAACATCGATGCAGGGTTACTACAGCTATAATCTACTTATTGATATTACATATAAAGTTGATGATAGAGAAAATATCAACACTTCAGCAAGCACTTGATCTTGTGGAAGCACTCGACCCAGAAGAACAAGCGATACTTGTTAATATTATTAGCAAGCGTTTGAGTCAACAGCGACGGAATGATTTATTAAAAGAGGTTGCACAAGCTAGAAAAGATTACCAAAAAGGTAATGTTAAACGTGGTTCTGTTGCTGATTTGATGACGGAGTTAGATGAGTGAGAAATTTAGTTTGGAGTGCAGGGTTTGTCCGTAAATTCAAGCGTTTGACGAAGAAAAACCCACAATTGCTTTCCCAAATTGAAAAAGCATTATAATTGTTAGCCGAAGATCCTTTTAATTCTACTTTGCATACTCATAAATTAAAGGGTGATTTAGATGGAGTATGGTCTTCCTCGATAGATTACAATAATCGTATTTTATTTGAATTTGTTGAAAATCCAGATTCGGGAGAGGAAGAAATATTATTATAGCTTTTCTCAGTCTGGTGAAGTACAGATGAAATTACTAAAATTATTGTGGGGTAAGCATCCTTGCCTGCCCTTTTGTACTTCAGCAGATTAGGAAGCGCTATACTCACTTTAGGTTCCCACGATGATGTTTATTAGCAAATAAAAACAAGATAGATGTTGCCAAAAGTGATCGCTCTTTAGTCAATCACTAACACTGCTGAGCCTTCTATTTTACCACTACGCAGGTCATCCAAAGCCTGATTTGCCTGATTCAAAGGATAAACATTTACCTCTGTACGAATCGGAACTTTTGGCGCTAATTCCAGAAACTCCTCCCCATCTCTTCGTGTTAAATTAGCTACTGACCTTAACACCCGTTCTTCCCATAAAATCTCATAGGGAAAGGCAGGAATTTCACTCATGTGAATGCCAGCACAAACCACCACACCCCCTTTCCCAACTGCACGTAAAGCCGCTGGTACAAGCTTTCCTACTGGTGCGAAAATTATCGCTGCCTCTAAAGGTTCTGGGGGTAATTCCTCGGAACCACCAGCCCAAACAGCCCCTAACTTGCGGGCAAATTCCTGTCCTTGGGTGTCCCCAGTACGGGTAAAGGCAAATACTTGTCTATCCTGATATCGCGCTAATTGGATTAAGATATGTGCAGCGGAACCAAAGCCATAGAAACCGATTTTTTCGGCATCTCCTGTCATCCTGTAGGCACGGTAGCCAATTAATCCTCCACACAACAAGGGTGCTGCTTGTAAATCGGGATAATCTCCAGGAATAGCAAAGCAAAAATTCTCATCAGCTACAGTATATTCACTATAACCACCGTCGATATTGTAACCAGTGAATTCAGCGCGATCGCACAAATTTTCCCGTCCCGAAACACAGTAGCGACAATGATTGCAAGTATGTCCTAACCAGGGAACACCGACGCGATTTCCTAGTTGAAATTTGGTGACGGCTTTCCCAATTTCCTCTACAATACCAACAATTTGATGCCCTGGAACCAGTGGTAATTTGGGTTGCGTTAGTTCCCCATCAACAATATGTAAATCTGTACGACAGACAGCACAGGCATGAATACGAATTAATACTTGTTCTGGCTTAGGTTTTGGCACTGGCAAGTCAGCTAAATGTAAAGGTTGACGCGGTGCCTCTAATATCATTGCACGCATATTTTTAACCTCACCATACCCCACTTCTATGGTAAAACAAAATAATGTAGATAAAACTGCCCTAGGTCATATCTTGCACCATTCTCAAGAGGGACAAAGAAACCGGGTTCATAAACGAAAAATTAAAGTTTTTATAGGTCAATATTTCTAATTAACCCGGTTTCTGGGTTCATAAACGAAAAATTAAAGTTTTTATAGGTCAATATTTCTAATTA
>JAAUYH010113335.1_pt1 | contig 17392 bp, 16 predicted proteins | sample 7278061 | NCBI WGS metagenome assembly JAAUYH01 (sample SAMN14350203, study PRJNA611818) | marine sediment metagenome | isolation source: surface marine sediment (0.6m) | place: French Polynesia: Moorea | collected 2018-08 | reverse complement strand
GATACGATGAGGAGCACCGCCGAAGTGACCACACCGGCACGGATGAAAATTGTCGGGATGTTGTGTAGTGTCAAATCGCGAGTGACGAAGACGCCAATGATGAGTGCGTAAGCGACTGCGGCGGCTCCGGCTTCGGTCGCAGTGAATATACCAGCGAGAATACCGCCCAGAATAATGGCCGGCATGAGAATGCCCGGCAGCGCTTTCCAAAAGCTCCTAATCAGCTCGCCGGCAGTCGGGCGACGTTCGCGGAATAGATAGCCGCGTTTGGTCGAAACCCAGTGATTGACGGCAATGAGTGATAGCCCGAGTAAGACGCCGGGAATGATGCCGGCCAAAAACAAGCCGGCAACGGTGACGCGGCTATCGGTGATGGCATAGACCACCATGAGAATGCTGGGCGGAATGATGGGGCCGATTGTGGCCGTTGCCGCGCTGAGGGCTGCGGAATATTCCGGGGCGTAGCCGGTTTTGCGCATCATGCGCATCACCACGGCGCTGGGACCGGCGGCGTCGGCGAGGGCTGAGCCACTGATGCCGGCAAAGAGCATACTCACGAGCACGTTGGCATGGCCGAGTCCGCCGCGAATATGTCCCACGAGATCGTTCGAGAAGCGGAGGAGGGCCTTGGTGAGGCCGCCCGCGGTCATGAGCTCGGCGGCGAGGATAAAAAATGGTACCGCCATGAGCGGGAAGCTGTTGACGCCGCGGAAAAGCTGCTGAGGTAGGACCATGAGCGATAGCGAACCGCCCTGCAATAGGGCCAGCAAGCCGGCTCCGCCCATTGTGAGCGCCACAGGCATACCGACGCCGAGGAGTACGAGAAAGGATACGAGTAGTACGACGGCCATGGTAGCACCTCAGCGATTCTCGGCGGTTTGCGCCAGTGTAGGGTCAGCTAAAGCCCCTGCGGGAGCATTGTCTTCATCCATGTCCTCGTCGTCGTCATAGTCCCACTGGCGTTGGATAAAGGAGCGAAACATAAACAATAGGTGGGCGGCGAATAGCAGCGCGCCGAGGGGGACGGCCAAGTATGGAATCCCCATCGGGATCTGCGTGACCGGAGTTTCTTGGGCCCAACCAAACGCGACAAATTGGATGCCGAAAACAAAGAGGCAGGCGAGAAAGAGCAGAATCGCAATGGCCAATATGGTGCGAGCAAGTGGCAGCAAGCCTTTGGGCAGGCGATCTTGCAACACATCGATGGCTACGTGTCGTCCTTGGCGCAGGGCTAGTCCTCCGCCGAGAAACGTCGTCCAAATCATGAGGTAGCTGGAAACCTCCTCGGCCCAGGCAATGGAGTAGCCGAAGCCATAGCGGGTGACGACGTTGGCGAATACCATCGCAAACATTGCCATCATCAATACGCAGATGACGGCTTGGTTACCTCGCGTCAGAGCGGTATCTGCTTTTTCGAAAAAGTTGCCCACGGAAACTACTTTCTAAACCAGTCGCCATCGGCGAAAAGGGTTTACGGAATCTCTATAGATGGCGGGATTTCCTCGACCACAGAGACGCGCCCATGCCTGTTGGGTGTGTGCAGAAGCCGAGGACTCTTGAGGAGTGACGCCTTAGATTAGAAACATTTTTGACCCATTTCCCCTAATGGGTTTGCCTCATGTCGGACATGTAGTTCGTTCATGTCGCAGATGAGGACAATGACTGCAGCACTTGATAAGGTTACCATCGGGCAACTGGATAGCTACAGACGATGTCTGAGGTGGCTGCTTGGCAGCCTCGGCGCAGCGGCGACGAACGAGCATGCTCTGCTGCGATGAATGTTGTCGAGGACTTCTTGATTGAGGGGAAGGGCGGTGGCGCTATCAAGTATCGCTACCGCTATCGTTACTGCGGTTGGCTTCGCCACGTGCGACCGAATCGCCTGCATCGAGATCCTCGCCCCGGCGGCGTCGGCGTCGGCGGCGGCGCTGACGGCCGCGATCATCGACGCGTTTGAGACCCACGCGCGCGCTGACATCGGGTTTCACCGAACCGTACTTCTCATCGTTGGGGATGAACCGAATTTCGGTCTTGATCTCGAACGATAGTGTGGTCAGCATTTTGGCGACCTCTTCTGAGAGGTTGACTGTCTCCAAGAATTCACGGACTTCGCGGGCAATGATGCGCAGGATTTCGTCTTTGGTGTTACCAGCTGTGGTGGCGAGGTAGCCTGCCACGTCTTTGGGGAGCGATAGATCCTTGGTCAGGCGTCTGATGCCCTCCTCGGTAGTCAAAAACGCGCCCAGGCCGGCTGCAAAGGTCTTCTTGACCATTTCGGGAATGACTGCCTCAAGGCGCTGGCGTACCGCTTTGGGTAAATCGCCTGTTCGAGTCCCGCCCTCGATCTCGTCATTGGCCCCTGCGTTCTCCGTGGGGGACGGAACGCCGCTCTTGGATTTGTCCGTTGCCATAGATGCCAGGCTCATGGCGTATCGCTTGCGCCCGTGCCTGTCAATGGCAATGGCTGGGATTGGGAACCCAGACTGAAGGTTGTGTCCCGGGAACCCAGACTGAAGGTTGCGGGAACCCAGACCGAAGGTTGTGTCCGGAAAGTGTGCATCGACAGGTGGTGACTGGCCTGTTCTCTGATGTTGCAGCAGCAGGATCTGTCTGACTGTGTTCTGCGGAATACAAAAAATGGGCACTCTATACAACGGCAGACGCACGTATCCCCGTGAGGCGTGACCACACATCAAACGGACAACTGTCGCTAAGTCAGCTGAGCGGCGAAGCCGGCTCAATTGGCGGTGATAGCGACGTAGCGCACATTGCGCCATGGCGTACCTTCATCAGATAGGTACCGTGCGGAAATACAACCTGGCGATCCCCGCTTCGCCATTGCGCGAGCGCCGTGCTGTATTCTTCGGCCCACATCCGGTTACGCCTGAGACATTCGATACGGCGCCATTTGTTCTTACAAGTGACCCGCGGCGACATCTGAAACCGTGGCGCATGGGTTGTCGGTCGCGCATAGCGGGATTGCTCCCGAACACCGCGGCGACCAAGAAATGCTCGTCCCTGCTGGCGTACTTGTTGCCGAGCACGCTCTTCGCGTTCGAAAATCGCCTCCGCGATCAACTCCTCCAATTCATCGTCACTCATGTCCTCATAACCCGGTGGCCGCGATAGCTCAAGAACCGCGGTCTCGGGCCACTTCCCGCCGCTCTTTTGGCCGCGAAAAAACTGCTTCGGTTTGCGTACTATCTGTGGCTGCGCGGGCCAAGCTGTGCGTACCCCAGGCCAGCTCTTGCCGTATGCCACCAAGCCAGCTTCCACCGGATTGGCCATAGAATACGCGATCTTGCCGACCAAGTCGTCCGGCTCGACGCAGTGTACATGGCTCGTCTGCTCACGGGACCATTGACTTTCGGAATCGTCGTGAATTGTATTGACTGCTCGGGCAATGAACGAGTGACAATCTCGGGTAAAATCGCAAATTCGTCCATCAGGATCGGTTACGCATACATGCCAGTGATTGCTCATGGCCATGATAGAATGCAATCTTACGCCTGTTCTCTGGCCAACGACGGCGACCACATAACGTACAATCTCATTGATGCTCTTGCATGGGCGCAGGCGAAATTCGCGACCGTGAACCCGTTTGGTGATCATCAGGCTGGCCATCTTATGCACAGGTCTCGCGAGGGACATGTGTTTTGTCAAAGCAACTCATAGGCCAGTGGTAACTATTTGAAATATCAGTGTCGGTGTCCGAATATCGGACGCAGGAGTCCGGGGACCGGACACCATGTCCGATATTCGGACATGGCAAAGTCACGACTATATACCGTCGTTCATGGTGCTACTGGCACTGTGTCTACTAAAGGCATCACAACTGCAGACGCGACCATCGGACGCGGGCGCGACCATCGGACGCGGGCGCGACCATCGGACGCGGGCGCGACCATCGGACGTGACGGGGGGCGACCATCGGACGTGACGGGGGGACGTGACGGGGGCCGTCAATCCAGTCCTATTGCTCTAAAGTTCGTCGGGGCGCCGCCAGCTTGCCACCAGCCGCGTTGCTTTTCGGTCACTGAGCCCAGGCGAAGTCCCGTCGCCTCATCTTGACTTGCCCAGAAGCAAAATTGCCTACCGACGTATGCACGAAACGTCAATTCCGGGAGGGCGAGGCTGGGCAGTTTTTCAACGTTCTGCGATCCGCAATCGCAAACCCGACACTACGTAGACAGTGAGCCTCGCAGACGAGGCGCCGACAACGTCATCCAAAGCACTCTCTACCAGGATTCATCATATGTCTCAACTCCAGCAATCTGCCTATCAAGAGTCCCAGCCATGGCGCAATGGTATTACTCCTACGCCGTGGCGGGTCCATGAATTAGTTACCATAGACGGTATCCGGTTTCGGGTCGCTGAGTCCATGGCAGATGCTATCGCCATTCGCTCGACCATTCGCGAAGCATGGGGGATCAACGATTCTGCGCCCTACTTCTACTCCCAATTCGATAATACGGAAACGATATATCGAACCTATATCGCGCCCTCTCTCGAAACCGTAGATATTCGTCAATTACCAGGCCTTTGCCTGGTCGCCGAAGCCAGGAATGAGATCATCGCCACTATGACTTTGGTGTTCGATCACCAATACAAACTCGTCGAGTATGGCAGAGGCGCCGCGCATCCAAAGGCCCAAGGTCTCGACCTGGTAACCCGCATGATCGCCTACTGCAATACAATGTTAAATACATCATTTCGCGCCTACTCGCTGGTCGCCGATTGTACCACGCTAATTCGCAGCCTCGCTGATAAGGTCAGTAAACAAGGCATTCCCCCAGTGGCGCTTCATCCCAGCAGCTTTGTCGTCCAACAGTCGTGTGTACCCTATTGGCGCAACATTCTCATCGACAAGATGGGTATCGACATGGCCATGGCCGTGATGGTAGAATCTCCGCTGACCGGATTGGGGCGCTTTGCCACCACCTACCATTTGTCGCTCAGCCGTAACCTCACGCTGTCGGCACCGGCCCTCAGCAGCAGTCAAAAACCCTTCTACGACTATACCATGCGTACGTTGGCCATCGAGCGAAACCAATGCGTCGCCACCCCCGTCGCCGTCAAACCTCACATGTCCCAACTAGTGGCCGCGGGCACACGCACCCTTACTGCCTCGGACGTAGGGCTTGATCCGTCATCCTATCTCAACACAGCCGTTGCCGAGGGCATCGAGACTGTTATCGTCCGTCTGCCCTGCACTGCGCAATACAGGCCGCTCAGCCAACGCCTCGACCAGCACGGTATCCTATCAGGAGTATATCCCAACGGTTATGGCACCTGGCTCGCATCCTATACCCTGGCGGCAGAAGGGGCTACACAGGTGCGACACAACCTGCAAACCCTGATTCGGCGAGAGGCGTTTCGCTCGGCATTGCCTTTGGCTCGCCTGGTCGTAAACCATATCGACACTCATCACTAACACGTCCCCAAACCATATCGGTCAACAGCTCCCTCTGGTCATCATTAAACCATCACAAACCTGAGTAGATCACAATGGTCGATTATAATTAATAGGAATATTGGCCCTCAATCGAGGCTGATTCTTCTATTTGACCGTTCATAAGTCCTTAACGTACGATCTCAATATCTAATTGTAGCTCCCGGGGATTGGGAACTTCTTCGGCTAAGATGAGCGTTACGACGTGGTCGCGAGATTTCTTGCCGCCATCATTGAGCCACTGAGCGGCATTTCGCAGGCACACGGTGCCGCGCAAATGGGCGTCCGCTGGGACAGTGGCCAAAAGAGTGTCTTCTGTTACGTCTTCCCAGGAGCTCAGAGCTTCATGGCGTTGTCCTTGCACTTGAAAGAATGCGCGAGCTACGCGAAACGGCCGCTTGCTGTTGTTGACGATGACGATACCGAAGTAAGCATCATTGCCAATCCAGGTGATTCGTTTGGCCTTTACAACTACTTGATCATCTGTTCGCGCGCCGAAGAAAATCTCTCGGTCAATATGACGCCTATGTAGACTATTGACGATGATTTCCCATGCCATGGATTCCGCCGTGCTGTTGAGTTGCCGCTCTTTCTCTGCCAACCGCTCATCAGCGTCGCGTCGATATTCTGCTATATTGCGGGCTACTCCTTCACGGACTAGATCCTCGATACTCTTGGCATGAAACAGCGCAGTCGTCAATGCGTCCTCTGGCTGAGAAGCCCGGTGCAATGACACTGCAGTTTGAAAATCTTCGCACGTCACAACGATGTTAGCGAAAAACGAGGACGCGGAAACGCTGCGGGCCTCCTCTGCAGATATACTGACCGCGATGTGATTCGCCGAGCGAATCAATTCAAGACCCGCGTGATTGTAGGCCAGCAGATCTTGTATGTGGCAGGGGAAAATCAGGGTTGTAACCACGTCCTCATGTACGGAGATCTCGAATAGCTGCGCATGGCCCGGAACCACGATAAATGATGCGTGGGAGGGCGTAGACGCGTGCACTCGGCCGCCGAGTACTCCAATACACATCGCGGCGAACATCCAATACCGAATCATAACTCATTTCTCCTACGATCTCCTAGTCCCCTAGTCCACGAGGAACCCGGAAATCGGAACCCGAAATTTCTCGTCGTTGACAGGAATTCGTTCAATAAGGCCCCGTCTGCTGCGCTGCTGTAACCGAGGCGTTAGTCTTGACGATTGATACGCATTGTCGGTCTTTCGGTGTCGCCTACCCCGAAGACTGCGAGATGTTGGTCTGGCTGCTTTGGCGGTAGTTTTCACTTGTCGATGCTTGCCAGTAGCGCGGATGGAGGCCGGTTCAAGGCCAAGGTCAGCTTTTGCGGAAGCGACGGCGACGACAGAGAGCGCCGCAGTCGGCAAAGCAGGCGGCGTTCCAGGTGGTATTCCAGGTGGCCTCTCACTCAACGGTGCTTCATCAGACAGTGCTTCACCAGATGATGCTTCAGTAAACAGAGTCTGCGATGGCGTTGGTGCGGGTAACCACAGAAGATCTGGTAGCGCGTGCATGATGATGCCGGCCATTAGCACACCAGCACCAAACACAAACCAGTTAGATGTTCGCCGGGGCTTCTTCGCCCTTGATGGCCGTTGCCGCGGGGGAGTCACTGTGCGGTGCTGTTTGACGGCCGACTTCTGTTTACGCTTTGGCGCTCTCCTCAGTGACCCCGGTGACGACTTGTCGACCGGAATGCGTCGCGACAGCGGTACCGTACCAGTCTCTGACACGCGTCCCTTGATAATGGGTGGCCGACCAACATCAGGCCGCCCAATGGCGGGAGAGCCCAAGAATTGCGATCGCTTGCGGGCTCTATCGACGTCGCGGGCCAATAGCGCACGAATTTGTTGCCGATTGGATAGCGCAAGCAATCGATTGTCGACCTCAATTGCACTCGAATAGCCTCGCGTGCCGGGATCATACTGTAATAGAGCCATGATGAGTTCGCGCAGCGGCCACGGAACGGATTGCGGTAACGAAGCAATCCTCCACTCGGCCATACGCCGATTGATTTGCACTAAACTACCATAGCCGAATGGCGGCTTACCAGTCAGAATATGATAAACACTGGCGGCAAACGAGTATAAGTCAGATGCCGGTGTTGGAGGCGCACCTTGAATGACTTCTGGGCTTGCGTAGATGATTGTACCGCCAAATCCCAGGTTTGATTCTGCTTGGCATAATAGGGAATAGTTCTGAAGCGGGATGGCCATGCCAAAGTCGGATAATTTGACCTCGCCTGTGCGTGAGATAAGAATATTGCGCAGTGAGATATCGCCGTGAACAATACCGCGGGCGTGGGCGTGAGCCAATCCTATGAGTGTCTCGCGTGCCAGGTAGGCCGCGGCTTCTGGGCAGATGGGCGCGCGTGTGGCCAATGTGTTGAGGTTGAGGCCGTCGATGTATTCGAGGATCAAATACGGTGACTGATCCGAATCCCATTCGAGGTCGAATACCGTGACGATATTGGGATGCGGGTGTCCAAGCTGCCTGTGAATATGTGCTTCTCGGCGGAAAAGTTGAATATATTCTGGGGTTTGGCGCTTGTCGGCGCGTAGTTTTTTGATGGCGATCCACGTTTGTGGGCCACTGCTTTGTCGGTGGATGAGGTCATTGGGGAGGCGAGTGGTATGGCGCACGGGAGGGCGCGGTTGCGCCAGGTAAACCGTCGAGGTGCCGCCACTGCCGATAGGGCGTATGAGTTGATAGTGTGTCACGGGATGAGGCGATGACTGGGTGGCGGTGTTATTCCGGATCAGAGATGGGAAGGCGCATGCGTTTGTGTTGATATCGCAGGCGTCCGCGCCGGATGGTGGAGGGAGATTTGTTGATATATTTTGCGGCTTTGCGGTCTGAGCCATATAGAGACGAGGCCTTGTGGAGGAACGAGCTGTAGGTGGTAGCCGTGACCGGAATGCGGCAATTGGGGCCCATGGCGACCAGCTCGGTCCGGCCGAGGAATAGCCACATGCCGGGGCTCAATTTTGCCTTGGTGATGCGAATCTCATTGACAAAGAGTCCATTCGTCGAATCGGCATCCTGCACCACATATTGGCCATCTTCGTCGATGATGAGTTCGCAGTGCACCATCGAGATTGTTGGATCGTCCAGTTTGATGTCACACTTCGGTGCGCGCCCCATTGTGATCATGGACTTGCGGTGACCGTCGATGACAAAGTCGGCCAGTGCAAATAGCTGTCGCTCCTCGGGATAGTACAGGCCCAAGAGGGGAGCCTCCTGATAGCGCTTGTATCGGAGGTGAATTCTTTCGGTGTGGATGTCTGTGATAGGCATTGTCGATCTCGTTAGCTGACGCTTTGCGTGCATGGCAACGCACGAGCGGGCAAAGTGAATTTTTGGTGTTCTTTGCTACACGGTTACGGGGTGGTGCGTCACTATGGCGCGGCTCGATAAAAAGGGACCGCAAGAGCGATAATCTCTTTGACCTGGGCTGGTGAAAATGGATAGAGGGGGGGGCAATCATGGCTACCGACAACAATAATCCATCGGGTAAGGACACGGCCTCAGGGCTGCCGGACCGCGATGATATCCAGAGTCGATTATTTCGCCTGACGAGTGGTTATCCGTCATTGGCTCCATTCCTTGGCGACTTGATCGAATATCTCAACCAGAAGGATATTCTCATTGATTCCGAGGTAGAGGATATCGCAACGGTCCTGCGAGTCTACCAGAAGAATCCCGACTTAGTCGCCCTTCTTATCTCCATAGTAGATGTTATGCGGTCCGAGAGTCTGCGCAGTTTGGAGGGTTCTGACAGTCAAAGCGAATAGCAGGACTGTCGGAAGCTGCTGGGTTGACTGCATGTTACGACGATAAAGAGCCGCTCGAACTGTGAGTGAGGGCGCACGCGCGTCACTCGCGTCGGGGGCCCAGCGGAGAAATCCCCGGAACACGGATGTCGCCATGACGGTTGATTCGCGGCAACGCTACTGATAAGAGACATGCTGCAATAGGCAGGTCTCACTATGTTGATCCCTATCAGTACAGCAATACTGAGTGTATCTGATAAGAGCGGGCTACTCGAGTTGGCCCGTGGTCTGGCAGCCTTTGATGTGGAGATGCTTTCCACCGGAGGAACCGCACGTGCGCTGCGCGATGGCGGCATTGCTGCTGTATCGGTCTCGGACTACACCGGGGCGCCCGAGATTTTCGGTGGTCGGGTAAAGACCCTTCACCCGAAGATTCACGGCGGTCTCTTGGCCCGCAGGGACGATGAGCAGGATGCGGCCGAGATGACGGACAACGACATCCGTGCACTCGACTTGGTCGTGGTGAATCTATACCCGTTTCGAGAAACTGTACGTTCGGCTGAGGCAACTTTTGCTCATGCGGTTGAGAACATCGATATCGGTGGTCCGACGATGATCCGTGCTGCGGCGAAGAATCATCAGCGTGTCGCAGTGGTTGTCGATCCCGGCGATTATCCGGTGATTTTGCGTGAGCTCCGTGAGCAGGGAGGGGCGCTATCGATGGCGACACGGTTTCGTTTGGCGCAAAAGGCGTTTGCCCATACGGCCGCTTACGATGCTGCCATCTCTGAATACTTGAGCAGGGCTGTGCTCATTGACGGCGAGCCCTCGGCCGGACGAGATCAAGGGTCCGATACGCCGGGGGACAGTGCCGGCGCAATAGCGAGCGCCGATATCGCCGGCGCGGGCGAGTTATCGTCATCGTGGTCACCCTCATGGCGTCGGGTGCAGACGCTGCGTTACGGCGAAAATCCTCATCAGCGAGCGAGCTTCTACGCACCGGTTTCCGGTGTGCCGGCAGCCGGTCCCAGTCTAGCCCAGGCAGAGGTGCTGCAGGGAAAAGAGCTCTCGTACAACAATTTTCTCGATATCGATGCCGCGCTCGCTTCTTGTGCTGAATTTGAGAAGGCGGCCGCCGTGGTGGTCAAGCACGGAAATCCCTGCGGGGTCGCTGTCGCCCGGGAACCCGATGCCACAATCGCCTCTATCTACGAACGCGCTCGCTCTTGCGACCCCACCTCAGCATTTGGCGGCATCGTCGCCGTCAACCGAACCGTAGATGGGGAGCTGGCGGAGAGTTTGGCGCAGACTTTTCTCGAATGTGTGATCGCCCCAGATTTCGACGCCGCCGCGAGGGAGCGTTTGGGCAAGAAGTCAAACCTGCGCCTATTATCACTGCCTTGGCCTGAGGTGGGGGCCAATGTCGGGGCGTGGACGCTTCGCTCCGTCGCTGGTGGGTTGCTTGTGCAAGAAAGCGATGCGGGCTCCGCACCGATACACACCGCGAAAGTGGTGAGTAAGCGTCCCCCGACGGAAGCGGAGTTAAACAACCTAGACTTTGCCTGGCGTGTGTGCAAACATGTCAAGTCTAACGCCATCGTCGTGTGTCGCGACATGCAGACGGTTGGCATTGGCGCTGGGCAGATGAGCCGGGTGGATTCCGTGAACCTGGCCCGCGTCAAATCGGTGCTGGGGGTAAGCGGCGGTTGCGCAGCCTCGGACGCATTTTTTCCCTTTCGCGACGGTGTAGATGGTTTAGCGGAAGGTGGCGTACGCGCCATTGTGCAGCCCGGCGGTTCCAAACGAGATGACGAAGTGATCGCGGCTGCAGATGAGCATGGATTGGCGTTGGTATTTACCGGAATGCGACATTTCCGCCATTAATACGCGCAATGACGACTGAAAATAAGGCGTGACGACGATGAATATATTGGTGGTTGGCAGCGGTGGACGCGAACATGCGCTGACGTGGCGGCTCGGGCGGAGTGGTCATCGGGTCTTTTGTGCCCCAGGCAATCCCGGAATGGCGGCTCACGGGAGCTGTCTGCCCGTGAGCGCGAGCGACCACGATGGCCTGGAGCGCGCGGCGCGGCAGTATGGCGTGGACCTCGTGGTTGTCGGCCCGGAAGCACCACTGGTTGCCGGTCTCGCCGATCGGCTGCGCATAGCTGGCATTGCGGTCTTTGGTCCTGGCGCGGCTGGGGCGCGGCTAGAGGGCTCGAAGATTTTTGCCAAGCAATTTTTTGCCCGCCACGGCATTCGCTCTGGGGCGTTTTACCCATGCCGTGACATGGCTGCGGCCAAAGAGGCCATCGAAGCGTTGACGGCATCCGGTAAAGGCGTGGTGATCAAGGCCGATGGCCTAGCCGCCGGCAAGGGCGTGGTGGTATGCGACAGCGCTGAAGAAGGCATGCTGGCGGCCCGGACCATGCTCGAAGATCAGCGTTTCGGCGCCGCCGGGGCTGAGATTGTGGTTGAGGAGCGCCTGCGCGGGCGCGAGCTCTCGGTCATGGCGGTCACCGATGGAAAGCGTTGCGAAGTCATGGTTCAGGCCGAGGATCACAAGGCGCTGGGCGACGGCGATATCGGTCCTAATACCGGTGGCATGGGCGCGATTTCGCCGCCGAGTTGGGAGGGCGAGGCCATGGGCTCGGCGGACCGGTCGAAGGTACAGTCGACGTTGATCGAGCGCGTGCGGGATGAGGTGCTCATGCCTACCTTGCGCGGCTTGGCCGCCGACGGCATGCCCTATCGCGGCGTGCTCTACGCCGGCCTCATGATCGACGACGCTGGGGCGCCGTGGATACTGGAGTACAATTGTCGATTCGGCGATCCCGAAACCCAGGTGATCATGGCCCGCTTTCGGGGAGATCTGGCCGAATGGCTCGCCGGGGCCGCTGCTGGGGCCCTACCTGCCGGGACCATGGGTTGGGATCCTCGGCCTGCGGTATGCGTGGTCTTGGCTTCGGCCGGGTATCCCGGTACCGCGGATACCGGCCATCCAATTGCGGGACTCGACAGCGATTTCGGGGCTGATGTGGCCGTCTTTCACGCGGGGACGCGAGTCGAGGGCGCGCAGGTGGTCAACGCGGGTGGTCGAGTGTTGGGGGTTACTGCCCTTGGTGAGGATGTCGGCGCGGCTCGGTCCCGGGCATATGCATCTGCGGGGAAAATTTCTTTCCCAGGGATGCAATTTCGCCGCGACATCGGCGCCCGAAGCAGCGTAAAAATGGCGCCATGAGCGAGCAGAAAACCGTCGCTATTTTGATGGGGTCCATCTCGGACCTCGAGTTGGTTCAACCTGCGGCCAAGACCCTGGCAGAATTGGGCATTGGCCACGAAATGCGTGTGATGTCGGCTCATCGCACGCCGGCCAAGACCGCCGAATTTGCCGCTTCTGCCCGTGAGCGCGGTATCGGTGTGTTTATCTGTGCGGCCGGCGGTGCGGCGCATTTGGCCGGCGCGGTCGCGGCGCAGACAACCCTGCCCGTCGTCGGTCTGCCGCTGGCACGCACGCCGCTGGCGGGGCAAGATGCGCTACTGGCCACGGTGCAGATGCCGCCCGGCATGCCGGTGGCCACGGTGGCCGTCGATGGCGCGGTGAACGCCGCATTGCTGGCGGCGCAGATTTTGGCGTTATCGAATGATGAGCTACAGGCCAAATTAGCCGCGCACCGACAAGGACTGGCGCAAAAGGCCGAAGTCGCCGATCAGAAATTGCAAAACGGATAATTCAACGCCACAGTTATCTCAGCCATGGGGGCAGAAAATAACGAGCCAGAACGCAGCGAGCCAGGACGTGAGAAGATCATCGAAGCCGCGGCCGTCATTGCCCGCGGTGGGCTCGTCTGTATGCCTACCGAGACCACCTATGGCATTGCCGCCGATATCGCCCAACCCGCTGCGCTTGCAGCATTGGTGGAACTCAAAGGTCGCGCAGCGAACGCTCCCTTCGCCCTGGTAGTTGCCGATATCGCCGAGGCCCGCGCCTTGGCATCGCCATGGCCAGAGAGCGCAGAGGCACTGGCTCGCGCCCATTGGCCAGGGCCGCTGACGCTGGTGGTTCCCGCGCGACCGGGTTTGCCCGCCGAGCTCGTCGGTCCGGGCGGTGGCGTGGGTGTGCGTATCTCCAACCATCCCGTTGCCAACGGCTTGGCCAATGCGGTTGGTGGTCCTATTACGGCTACCAGTGCCAATCCGAGCGGCCGTCCGCCCGCCATCAGTATAGCCATGGCGCGTGACTACTTTGCCGAGCGTTTGTATTATCTAGACGGCGATGGCCGCGCGCCGGGAGCCTCGCGTGCATCAGATGAATCGGACGTTATGAAGGGCATGGGCGGGGGCATGCGCGGTGGGGCGTCCACGGTGGTTGCCGTAGCCGCCGACGGCGCAGTACGAGTTTTGCGAAAAGGGCCAATTACCATTGTCCGAGATTCCTGAACTGCACGACCTGATAGACATCGGCGTCAACTTGACCAACAAGGCGTTTGCGCGCGATTTACAGCAGGTGCTTGAGCGCGCTTGTCACGCCGGTATCAACGCCATCGTAGTCACGGGGACCAGTGTGGCCGCGAGCGGTGAATCCGCGGACCTGGCCGCAGAATGGAATGAGGGCCATCGCAGCCCAAATGCCGATACCGACGCCGATACCGATGCCGATTTGGCCCCCGTGCTCTATGCCACCGCGGGCGTGCATCCCCACGACGCCAAGAGCTGTGACGAGAGTACAATGGCTGCTCTGCGGGGGCTGGCGGCACGACCGGAGGTTGTCGCCATCGGCGAATGTGGCTTGGATTTCGACCGCAACTTTTCGCCGCCCGAGGTGCAATTGCGCTGGTTCGAAGCTCAAGTCGAATTGGCCGCTGAGTTGCAGATGCCACTGTTTTTGCACGAGCGCGCCGCCAGTAGTGCGCTTCTCGACATCATTCGCCGCCATCGCGCGAACTTGCCGGCCGCCGTCGTGCACTGTTTCACCGGCAGCGAGGCCGAGCTCGATGCCTATCTCGCGCTCGATTTGCACATCGGCATCACCGGATGGATTTGCGATGAGCGCCGCGGCACCCATCTTCATCCTTTGGTGGGCAAAATTCCTCGCGATCGCTTGATGCTCGAGACCGACGCGCCATATCTACTGCCGCGCACAATACTGCCCAAGCCCAAGCATCGGCGCAACGAGCCCGCGTTCTTGCCGCACGTTCTTGAGAAGGTTGCCCAATGCGTGGGGCGCCCGGCAGCGCAAGTGGCGGCCGAGACTACGGCCACTGCGACGGCCTTTTTCGCTCTACCTTGATCCATGACTTACCGCTGAATTCGCGGTACGGTGATGGAGATGCTCACCGGATCGATTCGGGCTCAGGTGCCCAACAACGTTTCTGTCATGACCTACGCCGCCAGCGCCCGTTCCGCCTGCACCTTGTCCTTGCTGTTATGGCTGGGCGCTTGCTCATCGTCCACCCCCGCGCCCGACAGTCTGGGGGATGAGCCCTCTGCTGCGGCTTCGGTGGCGGGCGAGCGGGGAGCCACCGCGCGCGCGGGAGCATTGTCACAAACGCCGTCTGGAAAAGCCGAGCGGCAATCTTTGCCAGCGGTGACATTGGCACCGCCGGGGCGAACGCCCGTGAACGTGAGCGTCGAAGTGGTGCGAACGCCACGCAAGATTCAGCTGGGCCTAATGTATCGCAATCACATGCCGCCCGACCACGGAATGCTATTTCTGATGGGCGAAGAGCGAGTGCACTCTTTTTGGATGCGCAATACCCTTATCCCCCTCGATATGATCTTCATCGGCAGAGATATGAGAGTCGTCGGTGTAGTGGCAAATGCCGAGCCTCTCACCGATACCAGTCGCAGCGTGGGCAAGCCGTCATATTACGTTCTTGAGGTCAATGGTGGCTGGGCGGAGGCCCATGGCGTTGGGCCGGGGACTGCGGTGCAGTTTCATTCGATCAAAGAGTAGTCGTCGAAGAATTATCGAAGAATAGACGAGGGCTGAAGCACGGCGGCAGACGGCGCATAGGCAAATGACTTAGGCGCCGTTGCGCTGGTGAGAATTTGGCCGCCGATCCGTCTTTGCTCAAGCCCGGATAATCCACCACATAGTGCGCGTCTAGACATCTCAACTGCTGGAACGCCGCGGTCGACGAATACCACTGGTCCCTCGCTGTCGACGGCCTGTCTCCAGGTGGTGATGAGCTCATGCCAATCATCGCGCTGTCCTACCCCGACGGCGATGATGGCGGCGGTAGTTCCCGCCAATGCTGCATGGTCTGGGAGAAACTCCGGCCGCTGTGGCATGGGCACGCGCACGGCATCGCCTGGAGATGCCACGGGGTAGCCTCTGCTCGCCAATGCGCGTGTGAATCGCGGCCTGGCGAAGACGATGACGGTCTTTTCCGTCACATTCTGCGCCATATGTTCAAGTTCTTGGGCTTCACTGTCGATGAGGGAAGGTCGCAGAATCGCAGCGATAGCATCAATGAGCGAACGACTGAACAGAATGTCGAGCACGGACGACATTATGCATAACGGCGTCGCTTGGTGTATTGCGAGTGCGGCGCTATTTCTCTGGAGCGTCGGCGGTTTTCACCGACGCAGGCTCACACTTGTAGCGTGAGGGCGCATTTGCCCTCGGTTTACATTCTGTACAGTGAGGTAGTTGCTGTCGTTCAGGGCCGGGTGCTTGTCTGGTGTCATAATGGGCTGCATACCCTGTGCGGTCGCCGAAGAGATAGGCAATACCATGGCGGGGAGAGCGTGCAATCGCGTATCGGCTTGGCATCGAATGAGCGATGAAATGGTGCCTTTGGGCATAAATACGAAAATCGATTCCACTGTCGGAGTATCACTGGCAAGAATGGCAATGTCGCCAATTACTGCGCCATTGGGTCGTGTGACAGCAGTATGTTTTTCTGGGGGGACCAGTACCCAAGATGTTGATCTAGGACGCCAGGCAGGAGTAGGTCGGCGTGTAAACCAGGAGCAGGTAGTAGCTGCGCTGGTATCTGTGATGGATTTTAGTTACAGTACCAATTTGTAATGAACTTATTGCGCATGCGATCAGAAAAATGATGAAGGCATACCTACTAATAAAGTATAGTATATGCTCGGCATATGTGTGTGCAGTTATTGCATTTGCTAACCATGCCGCCGCTGAGCCCGTGAAGCTCAGTCCCGATGAGCAGGCCTGGCTGGCGCAGCATCCTACGATTACCTTCACGGGGGATCCAAATTGGCTGCCGTATGAAGCATTTGATAAGGATGGTAAGTACATCGGCATTGTGGCTGAGCACTTGGCGTTGATTTCGAAGAATATCGGTGTTCAATTCGAGATCATTCCCAACAAGACCTGGTCGGATTCAGTTGGTATGGCTCGATCCGGACAGGTCGATGTCCTGTCGGAAACCGACGATTCAGATCTCAAGAATGTACTGCTCTTCACCGAGCCATATCTCTCTAACCCCGTGATCATCGTCATGCGCGAAGATCAGGGGTACACCGATGGGATTCGGGCGATTCGCGGCAAAATCGGTGTGATTAAAGATTACGGCTATGTGGCAAAGATTGTCCGTAAGTACAGCGATATCGATTTTCACGTCGTGTCGGATATTCAGAGCGGACTTGTCGCAGTATCAACGGGGGAAATTGACGCCCTATTGTGCACGCTGACCCTGGGCAGCCATACGATTGCCAAGTTAGGACTAGACAACGTGAAGATCACGGGCAAGACCGAATTTGATACCAAGCTAGCTTTTGGGGTTCAGCAGCAACTCGCCCCCCTCGTCGGCATTCTCAATCGGGGGATTGCGTCAATCACGGATGCCGAACAGCAGGGGATTCTCGAACGTTGGATACGGCAGAAATATGTCGAGAAGACCGACTATCGGCTCATCGCCGAGATCGTAGCGATTTTCGGTATTTTATTAGCGGTGGTATTCTACCGCAATCGCAAATTGGCCCGCGAAATTGAGCTGCGGATGGCGACCGAGCGGCAACTGGCCACGGCGAAGGAACAAGCCGAGGCTGCCAACAAGGCGAAATCGGCATTCTTGGCCAATATGTCCCACGAAATCCGCACGCCGATGAATGCCATCCTCGGTTTCTCCGAGCTATTGCAGAGTGATGTATCCATCCACGAGGAGCATCGGGCG
>JAAUYH010199683.1_pt1 | contig 17394 bp, 14 predicted proteins | sample 7278061 | NCBI WGS metagenome assembly JAAUYH01 (sample SAMN14350203, study PRJNA611818) | marine sediment metagenome | isolation source: surface marine sediment (0.6m) | place: French Polynesia: Moorea | collected 2018-08 | reverse complement strand
ATGGCTAGTTTTATAGTCATATTTATATGACTTTGACTATTAGACTGGGACTTATAGTCCCAGGTGGGTGTGATGGAAACCCCTCAGAATTAATGGGACAAACCACTAGTAATCAGAACATGTGGAGATAATAGATAGTAGGTTGGGTGGAACGTACACGTAGTGTTCGGTGTAGGGTAGTAGAACCCAACAATCATGGTTGATAGTGTTGGGTTACTCCCCAACCTAGGGCAGTTTTAGTTTTCAGTACGGTATTGAATTATCAACCATTGAGAAACCGGGTTTATCAACGAAAAATTAGGGTTTTGACAGGTAAATATTGCCAATAAACCCGGTTTCTGACCCTGGTGCAAGATGTGTGCTAACCCCTAACCCCTAAAACCTAACCCCTGTTCAAGACCAGGGTTGGCGAAAATCTGGATACAAAGTTAGTCCCCCATCTACAAATAAAGTCTGCCCTGTAATATAAGCAGCTTCATCAGAGGCAAGAAAAGCGACAACAGCAGCCATCTCTTCAGGAGTGCCTGCGCGACCCATGGGGATGTGTTCCTCCACTTTGGTCTTTTCTGCTGGATTGCTTGCCCAATCGTTGATGGGGGTCGCTGTAGCACCTGGTCCGATGGCATTTACTCGAATATTGTGGCGTGCATATTCTAAAGCAAGGGTACGGGTGAGATTTTCCATTCCCCCTTTACTAACAGAATAGCCAACATATTCAGGTCTAGGAATAATTTCATGAACGCTGGAATTATTAATAATTGAACCACCATGTTTACGTTCTAAAAAGTGCTTAATGGCTTCTCTAGCACAGAGAAAAGCCCCTCTTAAATTGGTAGCAATAGTGCGGTCAAAATCTTTAATATCTAGTTCATGGGAAGGACTAATATTCTGGATTCCGGCATTATTTACGAGAATATCAAGACCGCCAAAATTGTTGATGCAAGTAGAGAACATCTCCACCACATCATCTTCTTGGGAAACATCTCCTTGAACTACTATATGCTTGACTCCACAATCTTCAATTTGGACACAAGCTTGTTCCATTAACATCTGTTCTTTGGTTTCTTCAGCCTTTTCTTCTTGTTTGTAAAAGTTGACGGCTACGTTAGCACCTTCTTGGGCAAAACGAATAGCAATGGCTCTACCAATACCTGTACTTGCTCCGGTAACTAAAACGTTTTTTGCTTTTAAACCTTTCATACTCTTTTATCTCTAATAATCCTGTGCAAAATTTAAATGTTTTTAAGTACGCCAAAAATCATTACACCCAAATATAGGAAATACACAATATTTAAAGTAATGACTTCTTTGAAAGAAAAACTATGGTTTGGTTTGCCCCAAAAGATAAATGCTGCATAAACTACTCCTAAAAGAGCTACAAATAGCAAATTAACTGTGTACAAAAGTAAATGTTGAATTGGTAAACCGACCAAAGCCAAGGGGAAAAAAGCTAAGGTCATAGTTGCCGTATTGTCAGCAATTACACTTGTGGTTGCAGCAGTAATTTGTCCACTTTTAGCCACATTCCAAGTTGCAAATACTTCGGGTACAATACTTAAAGTTGCCGTGATAAATAAACCCCCAATTGTTTGAGAAATTCCAAATATAGACACCAACTTTTCAGTAGCTGTGACGCTGAAGTAAGCGCCAATAATGAGTAATATTACTCCAGCAATAGCAATTTTAATTTCTCGTGATTTCCAGGCAACTTGAGAACCTTTTTGACGCTGATGCAAGATTCCCATAGCTAAGTAAATCCCATAAGCTGCCAACATAATCCAAGCATCAATAGGTTGTAAACCCCTCCAAGGTTGGGGCAGGGTAAGTAATGCTGCCAGAGCAATAATTAATACATAGGGAATGGCTTGTACCCTGAGAGCAGATGGTTTCACCTGTAGAGGATTTGCGGAAATGTTACGCAAGTTAGCTTTTTTCTTGCCATTGGATGCCGAAGCAATATAAGCAACAGTTACAATTGCGGGTACTGAGATAATATTACTGCCTAATAAATTGCCTAAACCAATATCAGAAAGACCCCTGACCGCACTTACAGCATTGGTGCCGATTTCGGGACTTGCGGTAGCAAGGGCAACAAAAGCAGCACCAGCAGCTTCCGTTAATCCCCACTGTCGGCGCATTTTTTGTAGGGGTTCAGCAATTTTATCAGACCCCCAGTGAGCTGCCCACACGGAAGCAATTAATACTAGTACCCAAAGCAAAGAAGACATATTGCTACATTTTTATTAATTATGAGTTATTAATTATGAGTTGTTAATAATTTTTGGGTGCAAGCATTGCACCCCTACTCACTCCTAACTTCATACCTATTTCTATCCCTACCTCTACCCCGTTTGCGTCTGCGTTCTTCGGGGATGAACATGGCATGTTTATCTGGAACAATTTGAGAACCAAATCTTCGAGAATAAACTTCGGTTAATTCTGCACCAAAAAGGAGAATTTGAGCGGAATAGTAAACCCATGCTAAAAGAATTACTAAGGAACCTGCTGCACCATAGGTAGAACCAAAAGTTCCTCTACCCAGATATACTCCTAGGATAAATTTACCAATTCCAAATAGTAAGGAAGTAATAATTGCACCAGTCCAAACATCACTCCATTGGATTTTTACGTCTGGTAAAAACTTGTATATGAGGGCAAAAAGTAGAGTTACAATCCCAAAGGAAATAAGAAAGTTTAGTAGTTGCCAAATAATTTCTAATCCTGGGATGAGTCCACTTACATACTGATTAAGTGCTGATAAACCAGCACTGATAATTAAAGACACTAACAACAGAAAACCAATCCCCAAAACTGCGGAAAAAGATAAAATTCTTTTTCTGACAAAATTCATAATTCCCTGTTTGGGTTTAGCTTTCACTTCCCACACACTATTAAGTGCTTCTTGGAGTTGGGCAAATACCCCAGAAGCACCAAATAATAAAACAATAATACTAAAAATAGAAGCAATACTACTCACATCTGGTCTGTTAGCATTTTCGATTGCTGTTTCAATGATTTTTGCTCCTTCATTACCTACTAAACCTTGTATTTGTCCGACAATTTCCCCTCTTGCGGCTTCCTCTCCAAAAATTGCTCCAGCAATGGCTATGGCAATTATTAATAAAGGTGCTAAAGAAAAAACGGTGTAATAAGCAAGGGAAGCTGCTAAGGTTGAAACTTTATCAGCTTGATATTCTTTAAATGCTTCTTTAATTAGTTTAAAAATTATCCTAATATTCATCGTAATTCGTAATTATTTGAGCTATTCTCGTTACAAGGTTTTACCTTTTCTCGTTCTCGTTACAAGGTTTTACCTTTTCTCGTTCTCGTTACAAGGTTTTACCTTGTAATGTATTTGAAAGAGGCTCTGCCTCTAATTAAATTTAGAGTGGAGTTAGAACCTCCAACAGATGCGTTTATAGGCAGAACCTAGAAACAAGTTAACGAGTTATAATCTGTCAACCTGGGAATGAATTAGACATCTGGTGGAAATTAAATATGCGTGAGCTACAACCCTTGTTCCAGACGTAAAATTTTACGTCTCTACATTCTTTTTCGGAGATGTCTATTATAAATAAGTTTTTGATAATAATTTTTATCTCAACTTGGTTTTATTTTCTTACGAAATAGTGATAATCTGGCTCTATCTACAGACTCATGTTTACCTCTACCTGACGTAGGAGTTTCTCTCTTCATACCTTGGATGCAGTTAAAAGAAAGGAACGAATATTGGTGAATGAAACAGCAAAATCAAAGGAGGTAGGGACGTACTCTCCATCCCTTAAGGATCTAACCAGTTCAATAAACCTAAGGAGTTCACAACCCCTAGAACATGAGCACCCATAATATTTACGTCCGCTAAAATTAGAAACAAATCGAGTGATCGGACAATAGTTTTTGGTGTATAAACTGTCATTCCTTGGGGATGAGCTAGGGACTTAGCTAAAACAGCAATCACAGCTCCTTCAGTCGCTAAAAAACCAATAAAAAGTCCAGCCAAACTTACATAAAGTCCTACAGTTAGGACATCAATAATTTCTGACCTTTGGGGGTGAAGATTGGTGTTAGCAGACTGTAAAAGTTTAGCTAGACTTGTATAACGGTAAGCCCAGTAAACCCGAAAACCAACGGTAATAATACTACAAATAGCAAGAAATATACTCAGTCCAATATAGGTGTTGCTCCCTTGGCTAAAATTATTACTAAATATTACTAGCAGTAACATTATGCCGGCAGCAGTACAAAAAAATAATTGTACCCAGAAGCTAATTCGACCAAGTATGCGAAATATGTGAGCAAATTTTTGCTTGCTAGGAGGAGATGGATTTGATTGTAATTGAATTGACATGATTTTCATGATAAATATACAGTTAGGTTATCTACAAACGATAGATTAACCCAACTTTTAGAGATAAACTAATGCAGAATAAAATTAACTTCGATTTCTATTCTCTATCTTTCTTTGAGGGGAGCAAATTTCACAACATAATTATAAGCTTTTTGTTGAGAATCAATTGGTGATAATTTACCCTGATACACTAGAGCTTGATGTATTAAAGCCGCAGCTTCTGAGCGATTAATATTTTGATTTGGTCGCAGCATATTTGCTTGGGGATAATTCACAACTACATTGGCTTGGGTAGCTGCTGCAATTTTATCAGCAGTATTTGCGGGAATTTTCTTTGCATCTTGGTAATGGGAACGGAGTATTTCTTTAGCAGGAATTGTGGCTGAAGTATTTGCAGTTGTGGGAGTTTGTGTATTACTATTTGGTGCTTTTGCTTTGTTTACAGTTGATGCTGAAGCTATTTGATAAAAAGGCTGCATCATCGTCGTAGATGCAAGGGGAAATAATAAGCGATTTTTTGTTTTCTTTCTCTGATTTTTTACCTGCCCAGAAGCTTGAATTGTACTTGTTGGAGTCTTATAAGATAAATTTAAGGCATTGGTTAGAGCAATTAGAGCTTCAGCTTTAGAAAGCTGTTTGTGAGGACGGAAGCTATTCTTGGGAAACGCTTTCATAAACCCAGATTCATAAGCTTCTTCAATTGGAGATGCAGCCCAATAACCTTGAGGGACATCTTGAAAATAACTGCCACTAGGCACATTTTTGACCTGCTTTTTGTCGAAAGCTTGACGAATAATTGCAGCAAATTCATCTCTTTCTATGGGTTGTTTTGGTCTAAATGTACCATCTGGATAACCCGCGATAATACCCTTACTGACTAAAGATTGAATAAACGGTTCAGCCCAATAGTCAGCACTAACATCAGGAAAGCTTTTCTGTTGAGCTACCACCCCTTGGGAATTAGCGACAAAACCAATTATCCCCAAAAAACCAAGTAGCCCCAACATGATGTAATCTACCATTGATTCAGATAAGCGATCGCCCATTGAAATAACCTCCTTAAATTAGGGTTCAGCAAACAGTAATAAACCTAGCTTTATAACTGATTACTGATTACTAACTACTACTAAATTTCACAAATAATTCACTCTTTAACTACGGGACTTCCTTCAACATCTACTTCTAATTCTTCGCGACGAACGGTATCTTCAGCACTTACCAAACCTTGTTGAGTTTCTTTGTTAATCGATACTTCTTCTCTGACAAAAGCTTGTTTTTGAATATCTGCGGTTTCTTCATAAACTTCTATCCTTGCCACTTCACCTTCACGAAAGTCAACATCTGTTGGGGTGACAACCTGACCAATATTTTCAGAGTTTGTTCTTTTAATTACCACTCGCTCTTTTTCTATCGGAACTGAAGCTGTGGCAGTTTCTGTTTCTACCCGTTTGCCAATACTAACTTTTCCTGCTAACTGACGACGCTTATTAGCAACTAGTTTTTCTTCATACAATTTGAGCTTTTGATGAGTTTGTTCGCTCATATTATATATTTCTGGTTCTTGCTCATAAGCATAATTGCTACTATCATAACCAGTTGTTCCAGACTCAATATTCCTAGGAACTTGGTAGGAGATTTGGTTAACTCTAGTCATTTCTACAGCCGGAGTCATTTCCACAGATGCACTCATTTCTACAGGGATAGAAGCTTCGACCCTCGGAGTACGATATATACTGCGGACTTGTTCTTCATAATCATAATCAACTGTCATATCATCATTGTATTCTGGCAGATTTTTTACCTGCTCTTTGTTTAATAAACCAATAGCATTAATGCGTCGTGCATTAACATCTACGTAACAACGACCAACAGGCAATAATACTTTTTTCCCAAAAATCCAAAAGCCAGTATCAATTACAAGATAACGGAAGTGACCTGTTTCATCAACTAGCACATTATGAATATGACCAATCTTTTCATCTGTATTACCAGCATAAACATCTATTCCTCTAATATCTTTGCCATCAAATGCTTCTTGACGGTAATTGGGATTAAAATCTTCTATTTTAAATAAAGCCATATCAGTGTTTAACCTATATCTATGATCCAAGGATAAGTGTTTATATATTTTTTTACTTCTTGCCAAAGAGCTAGAATATTTTTAGTAACAGTACCGCTTCTATATCTAAGGATTGTTAGCAATTACTTCTAACGATAGATTAAGTGGTAGTGTATTTAGTAGTACAGTAAATGTTAATATCTGAGAAAGAAAACTACACAACAGAATATCAAATGCTTAAGTAGTTTTCATACCTCCATACTCGGTGGTTTCTCCAGAAAAAAATTTTAACCGTAGCTTTACTAGCCTAACAGCGAAGATTGGGTGAAGTTTGAGAAATTAGAGACCACTGACAAATATAAATCCTAACTTAATGTGAGGAAGTAAATTATGTCTTACTCCGAACCAATGGGTTCTCAAGTTGTAGAAAGAGCAGTAATAAATCCTGTAGTAGATTATCATGATCGCGTTCGTTGGGGTCCTATTTTCGCAGGTATAGTGATTGCGATTGCATCTCAATTAGTATTAAGTGCTTTGGGTGCTGCTATCGGACTGACTGCGGGTGCGTCAGGCACACAGGCTAGTACTGTTGGTGTTGGTGTAGGGATTTGGTCCATCATCAGCTTGTTAATTTCTTTGTTTCTTGGTGGCTGGGTATGCGCGAACAGTTGTGGTCCCATGAACAAAAAGACTGCTCTTCTTCACGGAATTATTCTATGGGCAACAACTTTAGCTATTAGTTCTTGGTTATTAGCTAATGGGGTTTCGGGAACTTTCGGTGTAGTTGCATCTAATGCGGGAGAAGTTATTAATCAAGTGCAACAACCAGGTGGTTTATCTGTTCCAGACCCAAGTAATGTACCTAATATTAATACCCAAGAAGCCCGTAACATTGCAAGTGACTCGGCAAAAGTCGCCTGGTCATTTATATTTGGTTCCCTGGTGGGGATGGTTACATCAATGATTGGTGCTTCAGTTGGTGCAAGAAAACCCCGCGTCCGTGTCTAGAAGCTATCTTGTAAACTGCACTTTTATGAATTTCTCACTAACAACTTTTGTAGGTAAATTCCTTGTACAATTAATGAACAAGGGGCTACAAAAGTTTTTTTAATAATTAATTGATTACAGTAGTAAGCCTATAGGCTAGAACACCATGTTTTTTTTTAAATGAAACAAATAATCAATCAAATTGAATAATACCATTGATTTAATTATCAAGCATTTGTAAAAATAATTATTTCATAAGTTAGATTTCATATAAAGCTAACTTAGGTATATTAGTAATTAAAGAACAAGGTAGTAGTTTATCAACTATTAACTATTAAATTCAGTCTTGTTCTTTAGAAATAGATCATTAATAGGAAAATTATGGCTTTATATAAGATTGCAGATTTATACCCTAACTATGAAGAGGAAATCTTTGCAGGTAATGATATTAAAGATTTCTCTTTTTACGGCATAAACAATGAAAAAGTGGGTTCCATTCACGATATCATTGTCGATGAAACTGGTTATGTTCGTTACCTAGTGATTGATACTGGTTTCTGGATCTTTGGTAAGAAAATTTTACTACCCATTGGTCGCGCAAATATTGATTATAGCCGTCAACGTGTGTATAGTTCAGTTCTAACTAAAGAGCAGGTAGAAAACCTACCCGAATACGATGATGATATGACCATTGATTTTGACAATGAAGAAAAGGTCAGATCTATCTACAGAACACCAAATCAGGCTAATTTAACTTCCTACAATAGAGATAATTATAGCTACAACCGTGACCGGGAACTCTATGAAACAAATGAGCAGAATCATCAAGATTTAAAGCTCTATGAAGAACGCTTAGTTGCGAATAAAGACCGTTTCCGTACAGGTACAGTAAGCGTGGGCAAAAACATCGAAACTGAAACTGCTAAAGTATCAGTTCCTGTGGAGAAAGAGCGCGTCATTATTGAACGTAACAGTCCAAATAAAGTGACACCAGTGGCTGCTAATGATGTTGATTTCCAGGAAGGGGAAGTTGCTCGTGTAGAAGTGTACGAAGAGACTGCAAACATCGAAAAACAGACGTTTGTACGCGAGGAAGTTTCTGTAAAGAAAGAAGTAAAACGTGATTCTGTAGAAGCAAAAGAAAACCTTCGTCGTGAAGAGTTAGATATTGACGTAGAAGGCAAACCAAATGTCAAGAGGAGGTAATAGAAGAGTGTAATTTATTCATTCTTCATTCTTCATTCTTCATTCCCCATTCTTCATTCTTCATTCTTCATTCTTCATTCCCCATTCCCCATTCCCCATGGGTCTTAGTTAGCAATCATATACGTAGATGGAGTACACAATGACACTAGTCAAACTCTATAACTCCACCTACACATTTTTTATTTAGCGTTTACTTGAATAGACATGGAAAAAGATAATCAAATCCAGCCACCACCTATTGCAGAAGAAAAAATAGTTTCTTTATTAGGGGAACGTCTACTCATTAATCGGAGTAAGCGTAAAATCGGCGAAGTCGTGGTGCGAAAGAAAGTTGAAACTCGTCTAGTACAGGTTCCTATAAGACGAGAAATATTAGTTGTTGAGAAAATAGGTAAAGAAGTAGAAAAACTTGCAGAAATAGATTTAGGGGAAGAAGAAAATAGTGGGGTTGAAATCAATCATATTCCTGGCAATGGCAGTAATTATCATGTCTTTAGTGAATTTGTCTCTCCCCAAGAAGCTAGGGAAATTTTAGATAGAATCGCACGGGAACCAAAGCACGGATGCGTTAAAGTGCGTATTGAGTTAGTTGTAGAAAATTCACAGCAATGAGACAGATTATGAATAATTCAGTCTACACTTATCCTACATTTTGTCATTGACTCTATCTATAATTATTCAATCCAAAATTTATCAATCTAAAATTTTTCGACTACCAATATTTACAAATGCCAGTGAAACAGTAAGGTCAAACGTCCAATAATATTCTCCCGCAGGGAACGATGACGTAAATCCCTTTTGGTAACCAATCGACTATTTGCAAAAGCATCCAGGAAAAATTGTTCCATTTTTGGGAATAAATAGCGATCGCTTGCAGAGATATTTAACTCATCGTTGTGAAATAAGCTACGGGGGTCAAAATTCGCACTACCCAAACTAATCCAGTTATCATCTATAAGTAAGCATTTGGCGTGCATCATGCTGGGCTGATATTCATATATTTCGATACCTGTTTTGAGCATTTTTGGGTACAATTGCCGAGAAGCATAACGGACTGGTGGTTTATCATTATGCACTCCCATGGTCAAAATTTTGATATCTACACCCCTAGCTTTCGTTTGCTGTAATATTTTGCGGGAGTTGTTATCGGGTAAGAAGTAGGGACTAGCAATCCAAACTCGCTTTTTCGCAGCTTGTAGTAATGATTGAAACAAAGCACGGATTCCTGAATCTCTCTGGGTGGGATCTTCCCCGGTGGTAATCAATAAGGTTTCCTCTTGTTGGTGAGGGGGAGAAATATTTGCTGAATTCCAATCTAGGGAACCATCTGCATCTAACCAGTGTTGGAGAAAAATACCTTGGAGACGAGTAACAAGGGAACCTTGAAAGCAAACTTCGTAATCTAACCAAGGTTGGTTATTTTCAGTTTCGTCTTTACCATCCCACAAGTCAGAAACTCCAGCACCACCGATTAGGGCTATTTTTCCATCTATTAGCAGTAATTTACGATGGTTGCGTTTGAGGTTAGCGGTGGGATCTCTCCAAGTGAAAGGATTGAATAGTTGCACTTGTACCCCTGCGTTTTTCAGCCGATGCCAGTATTCTTTTGGTATACTTTTTGCACCATAATTATCGGCAATTACTTGGACGGTGACACCTGCTTGGGCTTTTTCTATTAAAGCTTGAGCAAAATCATCAGCACGTTTTCCAGGGGTAATAATAAATGTTTCAAATTGAATAGATTGAGAAGCATTTTTGATCGCTTCTAGTCTAGCAGCAAAAATATCTTCTGCTTCCCTGCAAAATCCGGTAATTTTTCCTTGAGTAATAAAAGAATCTGACAAACTAGCTATGGTAATGGAAAAGTTGGCTGCTGCTGGTGGGGGTAAATTGTTGATTTTGTACAAAGTGTGGGCACGGAATACCCCTTGGAAATAGAGAACTATTAAGGTGACAAGAATGATTAGGTTAAGAGGAAAAATTATCCAGACAAATTTTGTAATCATTGCTCATCTTGCCTCATTTTTACTAAGTTTATATGGTAAGTATAGCGGTTTGTAATTGCGCTAGGTAAACTTAATCTCTCTTCTGACATCTTGCACGCCTCGTATTAATACTGATTTTTTATAGTATTAATAAACATATATTTTTATCAACAACAGGAAAAATTAGGATTTTTAACCTGCGTAGGCAGAGAGAAGTTGGCTGTGTCGGTTTCCGTCCCGCCAAACTTCGGGGTTTTGCTTGTATGGTTCCTCACCCTTATAGGGTGTAGGTGCAAGATATGAGTCTCCCAATGGGTGAGGGATATCCAGTCTTGTCAGGGTGAGGTTCAATTTCTACCTTTAGATTTTATATTCATCCATAAGATAGATATATTGTTCTGTCTTATGGATTAATTGTGACGACAAAAATCAATCAGATAAGTAAATAATATTGATTCCCTTGGGAGAAGTAATAATTTGTATATTAATTATATACTTAAAAAACTTAATGGTTGAAACAAGAAAGATATGAGAATGGAATTTTCAAAGTTGAGATTATCGATTTTTTGAAAAAGTCGGTATTCTGGACAGAGTAAATTTCAAAAAAACAAACAATTGTCATAAGTATGGTATACAGTTCAAAAATGATACAGGAATTCATAAGTTCAGGAATATGGTTGGCACAAATTATAGTTCAGCCTGATAATGACACTACCAGAGATGCTGCTTTTGTGTTTAGTGGACCACAATTTTTAGCAGCTTTAGTTGCTGGGGTGGTGTTGGCATTTGCCTTTCAATTATTATTTACTAACCTCGGTGTAGCGTTGGGAATATCCTTTGCGGGAAGTTCTACCAGTAAAGATGAAGAAGAGTCTGGCAGTTTTGCTGGCACTATTCGCAAGATTAGCTTAATTGTTGGTTTAGGGACATTAATTAGCGTTGCGGTTTCTCTTTTTATTGCTTGTAGTTTGGCAGTAAAATTAAGTTTATTTGTTTCTCCTGTATCCGGTGCAATTGTCGGTTTGGTAATTTGGGCAACTTACTTTTCCCTGTTGGTTTGGGTAAGTTCCAGTGCTGCTGGTTCTTTAATTGGTTCGGTGGTAAATACTGCTACTTCCGGTTTCCAAGCAATTTTGGGTACAGCAGCAGCTGCAATTGGTGGTAAAGCTGCTAGTAAACAGGTGGTAGCAACCGCAGAATCAGCAGCAGCTGCGGTACGTCATGAATTGGGTTTGGCACTCGATCCAGAAACTTTAAAGGAAAATGTGCAAGAATATTTGGAATCTGTACGTCCTCAAGGTTTAGATTTACAGAAAATTGCCGCAGATTTTGAAGATTTACTGGATGACGAAAATCTGCAAGAAATTGTGGATAGCAATCGCATCACTGATATTAACCGCGAGACATTTGTAGACTTAATTAGTGACCGCAGCGATTTATCCCAACGAGATATCAATCGCATTGCTGATAAATTAGAACGGGTATGGCACAAAACAGTTAAAAAAATCCCTCCTCGTCCAGATGAGATGACGGAATTTGTTAACTATCTTAAATCAGCTACTAGGGAACAATTAGTTGGCAATGATTTTGCTGATAAATTGGATGATTTAGTCTCAGAAATGCGCAAAGGTCGTCAATCCCAAGGGGGAATGGTTACTCAAGCTGCAATGACAGGTTTTAATGCCTTAAGTGGCATAATTATGGGACGTACAGATTTATCTGACCTTGATGTAGAGAATATCATTGGTCAACTGCAAGGGTTAAAAGACCAATTAGGGGAACAAACAGATAAGGTAGCTACAAAGGTGGGTATTAAAGAAACTACTCCCCGCAGCACTGTGCGTGCAGATATGGAAAATTATCTTCTTAACGCTTATCCTTGGCAATTAAAACCCCAAAATCTCAACGTTGAGTTCCGCGACTTAATTTACGATCCTAGTGCCGATCCTGGTATGGTTGCTGATGAGTTAAGGCAAATCAATCGCAAGGATTTTGCTGATTTGCTGGAGGAAAAAGGCATCTTAACTCAAACCAAAATTCAAGCAACTGCAAATATCTTAGAAGGAATTCGTCTAGAAGTCTTAGCAGTAGCAGAAGCAGCACAATCCAGAGAAGCAGCTATCGCTGTGTTGGCAGAGGTGGAAAATTATCTGCATAATACTCCTAAAGCCGATTTTACCCCCGAAAAAATCCATTTGGAGTTTAAAGATGTTTTAGCGGATTACGATGCCGATTACGAGCATTTAAGCACCCGTCTGGCTCAATTTGACCGTCCTACCCTAGAGAGAATTTTGGAACAACGGGGGGATATGGATGCAGTAGAAATTTCGGCGATCGCTCATGAGTTGGAAATTGCCCGGGATGCTGTTCTCAAGGAAGCTAATCAAACTTTTGGTGCTGCTAAAGCTAACGCAGAAAAACAATGGTATAAAATCCAGTCATATTTGCGGGATACAGGCAAAGGGGAACTGAATCCCATGGCAATTGAACGGGAATTAAAGTTACTTCTGGATAACCCCCAAGCAGGTGCAGCAGCATTAAAAGCGAGAATTGCCCAATTTGACCGGGATACCTTAGTGCAGTTACTGACTCAACGCAATGATTTAACACCGTCGCAAGTTCACCAGGTAATTGATACCGTAGAAGCAGCTTGGACCCGCGTGCGTAAGGCACCCCAAGACCTTGCTGATAAAGCTTTGACACAGTATGAACAAGCAAAATCTGCAATTGCTGAATATCTGCGCAGTACTGGCAAACCCGAACTCAATCCCCAAGGAATTAAGCGGGATTTAACCTTGCTATTAGATGACCCCAAACTTGGTGCTACAGCAATTAAGCGACGTTTAGCAGCTATGGACAGGGACACTTTGGTACAACTCCTCAGTCAAAGGGATGACTTAAGCACAACCCAAGTAAATCAAGTTATTGATGAAGTACAAAGTACCCTCCGCACTATCGCTAAAGCACCCAAAAGACTTGCTAAGCGCGCTCAATCAAAGGTACAAGACTTTCAAAGTTCTGTTGCCGAATATCTACGTTCCACCGAAAAGGAAGAACTCAACCCGGAAGGAATTAAACGGGATGTACAGTTACTTCTGAATGACCCCCGTGCAGGTATGGAAAGCTTGCAAGAACGTTTAGCTCAATTTGACCGTTCTACCTTAGTTGCTTTACTCTCCCAAAGAGAAGACTTGTCAAAACAAGAAGTTAACCAAGTCATCGAGCAAATCTTATCTGTGCGCGACCAATTTATGGCACAGTTGCAAAACATACAACAACGGGTACAAACTGCAATTGATAATCTCCTGGCAAAAATCCGCAACTATCTCAACAGCTTAGACCGTCCAGAATTGGAATACGATCGCATCAAAGGTGATATCCAAACCCTATTAGATGACCCCCAAGCTGGATTTATGGCATTGCGCGATCGCTTCTCCCAAATCGACCGTGATACCTTAATTGCTGTCCTAGCTTCCCGGGATGATATCTCTAAAGCGGACGCACAACGCATTGTCAGACAAGTAGAAAGAACCCGCGATCGCATTTTACAAAGAGCTGAACGCATTCAACAAGAAGCTCAACTGCGCTTAGAAAAAATCAAATCAGAAGCCAGAAAACAAGCCCAAGAAACCCGTAAAGCTGCTGCTGTGGCATCTTGGTGGCTATTCTTCACCGCTTTGATTTCTGCGGTTGCTGCTGCTGCTGGGGGAACTATCAGCGTTACCAGTTAGAGGATCACAGATTAGACGGATTTCACAGATTCCACTGATTAGACAGATTAGACGGATTAGACAGATTCCACTACTCCGTGCAATCGGGAAAGTCGATCACAGATTAGACGGATTCCACAGATTCCACAGATTAGACAGATTTCACTACTCCGTGCAATCGGGAAAGTCGATCACAGATTAGACGGATTCCACAGATTCCACTACTCCGTGCAATCCACAAATCCGTGATCTAGTTGTAGGGGTTTAGCATTGCTAAACCCCTACGGTATTGTTTATTTACCTGAAAATCAATTAATTATGGCATATCAACCAATCGAAAATTACGGCATCATCGGCAATATGTACACTACCGCGTTGGTAGGATTAAATGGTTCTATTGATTGGTTTTGCTTTCCCAATCATGATTCACCTAGTATTTTTGCCGCTATTTTAGATGAGAAGAAAGGGGGATATTTTCGTATTTCGCCTACAATTAATAATGTTAATCAAAAACAGTTCTATTACCCGGAAACAAATGTCTTAGTCACTCGTTTTTTAGCTGATTGCGGTGTCGGTGAAATTATCGATTTTATGACTGTAGGATTATCAGCCAAAGAACGAGGTTATCACTGGTTAGTGAGAAAAGTAACCGCAGTGCGTAACAGCATGAAATTCCGAATGCAGTGCTATCCTGCATTTAATTATGCACAGGATGCTCATGAGATGAGATTAACTGAAGGAGGAGTCTATTTTAAATCTCCAAATCTCACCCTGGGACTTTCTACGGAAGTTCCTTTAGTAGAAGATGAGCGGGGTGTCACTGCTGAATTTACTCTCAATGTGGGAGAATCTGCGATATTTGTCTTGCAATTGACAGAACCCGAAATCGACTCTAGTTTATCAATTTTACCCGGTGAAACTAATAAATTATTTGATAAAACAGTCCATTATTGGCGTTCTTGGATATCACAATGTAATTATAAAGGTCGATGGAGGGAGACGGTAGAACGTTCCGCATTATTATTAAAATTACTTACCTATGAACCCACAGGAGCGATAATTGCTGCTCCTACTTGTAGTCTCCCGGAAAAAATGGGTGGTACACTCAATTGGGATTATCGTTACACTTGGATTCGGGATGCAGCTTTTGTTGTATATGCACTGTTACGAATTGGTTTTACCCAAGAAGCAGAAAAGTTTATTTACTGGATTGAATCTCGCTGTCATCAAGTAAAAGAAAATGGTATTTTGCAAATAGTTTATGGTATCGATGGACGCTCAGAAATTCCAGAACAAGTCCTTGAACATTTGCAAGGATATAAAGGTTCCGCTCCCGTTCGCATTGGTAATGCAGCTTATAAACAACTGCAACTTGATATTTATGGTGAGTTAATGGATGCCGTATATCTGTTTAATAAATATGGATATCCGATTTCCTACGATATTTGGAATAAACTACAAACATATCTTAATTGGATTTGCGATAATTGGCATTATCAAGACCATGGTATTTGGGAAACCCGTGAGGAAAAACAACATTTTGTTTACTCAAAATTAATGTGTTGGGTAGCATTAGATCGGGGTTTGCGCTTAGCAGAAAAACGTTCTTTTCCCGCACAGCGAGAACGATGGTTAAAAGTGCGGGACGAAATTTATCAAGAGATTATGTCTCAAGGATGGAACCAAGACAGACAAGCATTTGTACAGTATTACGGGAGCGATCGCCTAGATGCAAGTAATTTAATTATGCCTCTAGTATTCTTTATGTCTCCCAACGACCCCAGAATGCTTAAAACCCTTGATGCTATGAAAAAACCCCTTAGCCAAGGTGGATTGATGTCTAATAAATTAGTGTATCGCTATAACCTAGATAATGGGAATGGAGAAGGGACATTTAATATGTGTAGTTTTTGGTTAGTGGAAGCTCTTACCCGTGCAGGAAAAGCAGATCCAGCTTTATTAGATGAAGCGAGATTAATATTTGAAGAAATCCTGAGTTATGCCAATCATTTAGGACTTTATGCCGAGGAAATTAGTCATTCTGGTGAAGCATTGGGTAACTTTCCTCAGGGTTTTACCCATTTAGCACTTATCAGTGCTGCATGGAATCTCAACCGAGCAATTGAAGAATCAAATTAGAAAATATAAAAGGAAAAAGTTGTGTTTAATAGTTGGGATGCTCTTCTACGAACGCTTATAATTGGAACCCTTGGCTATATAGCCATAATTTTTCTACTGCGTATTTCTGGAAAACGGACTTTGTCAAAATGGAATTCTTTTGACTTCATTGTCACAATTGCATTTGGTTCCATATTAGCAAGTCTTATGCTATCTAAAGATACCTCCTTAGTACAGGGAGTTCTAGGAATAGCCACATTAATATTTCTACAATTTATCATTACATCGATTTCTGTGCGTTCTTCAATCTTTCAAAGATGGATTAAAGCAGAACCAACTTTACTACTTTATCAAGGAGAATTACAACACTATGCTTTGCGACATGAAAGGGTAAGTAAAAGTGAGGTTTTAGCTGCATTACGTTCTCAGGGGATAGGGAGAATAGAAGATGTAGAAGCAGTAATTTTAGAAACAGACGGTAGTTTTAGTGTGATTAAAAAAAATCATAGTTCTTCAGCTTCTGCGCTAGTAGATGTTAAAGGTTATCTGACTAGATAAACTTCGTCTATCTTGAAACCGGAGAGTGACAGAAGAGGGATATCTTTAGAGAGAGAACAATAGACCTCTGGGAAAATTAAATATGGGTCAGCTACAACCCTTGTTCCAGACGTAAAATTTTACGTCTGGAACATTCTTTTCCACCAGATGTCTAATGATATTTTGATTTTTGGCAGATTAGGGCAGATATATCGGGAGTATTTCAAACAAGACTTAGAGGGTGTTTATAAAACAAATATAAAACTAGGAGTGAGGGTCGAGAAACCGGGTTTCTTTTGATTTATATACTCTGATTATCGGTTACCCACCCATAGAAACCCGGTTTCTTTGGTTTTTACCTTTTATTTATAAACACACTCTTAGTAAGGAGAGGGGAAGGGGTGAGGTAAGGGTCTGTATTGCACAAACAGTGAAAACCGCTAT
>JAAUYH010114693.1_pt1 | contig 17397 bp, 16 predicted proteins | sample 7278061 | NCBI WGS metagenome assembly JAAUYH01 (sample SAMN14350203, study PRJNA611818) | marine sediment metagenome | isolation source: surface marine sediment (0.6m) | place: French Polynesia: Moorea | collected 2018-08 | reverse complement strand
GGTCCTGCCCCCGGTCGTCTCGGCCGCCGCGGTCGGACTTCTGGCCGCGGCTCTCGGACTTCTGGCGTCCCGATCCGCGTCCTTGTTGACCCTTGCCGCCCTTCTGGCCCCCGCCTTTCTGGCCGCTGCTCTTCTGGCCGCCGCCCTTCTGGCCGCCCGGCTTCGCTTGGCCTCCCCCGCCGTTCTGGCCCTTGCCACGACCGCGGCGCCTCGATCTTCCGCTGTCGCGGCCCCGACGGTCGTCTTTGGCGGCCGGCGCCTTGGGCCGTACTCGCGCCCGGATCTTCGCTTCGGTCTTGACCCGACCGAACAGTCCCTTCTCTACATCGTTGATGACATCGAACTCGGCCTCGTCGGCCACGATCCCGAGCTGATCCAGGGCATTGCTCTTGGCCTCGTCGATCGAGCTTCCCGATGTGGTTATCCAGTCCATCGCTACCTTTTCTTCTTCTTGCGGGCCCGGGGCTGAACCTGGGTGCGGGCGCTTCCCTGCACGCCGCTGCGGTTGCGGCCCGGGGCGCCGGCACGGGAGCCGGACCTGTTCTTGCCGCCCGAGGACCGGGCGTTCTTTCCACTCTTCGAGGAGCCGCCCTTGGCAGACCCTCCCTTCGAGCCGCCGCCCTTGGATCCGCCTCCACCCTTCGACTTGCCCGACTTCGCCTGCTTCGCTGCGTCTTCCCGTGCCTGGCGGACCTGGGCACCGAGCGAATCGTCGCCGTGGTACATGGTGTAGGTGATGTACCACTGCTGTCCGATCCGATACAGGTTCGAGACCAGGAAGTAGATCACGATCGCCGCCGGCAGCGTGAACGAGAAGATCGGTAGGAACCAGGGCATGAGCTTCATGATCATCTCCTGGGTCGGGTTGACGACCGCTCCGGTGTTCCGGGACCGGATCATTCGGTGCTGGAACCATCCGGTGGCACCCACGACAAGGACGATCAGAAGATAGGGGAGAGCCGCTACCACCCCGTCGCCGCTGAGCACGCCACTGGCGGTCTGCGACAGGTCGACGCCGAGGCTGTTCATCTCGTTGCTCGACGTGAGGCTCTGGAAGAGCTCGGCGTCTTCGCTCAGGTAGGAGGGATTGAAGTTCGCTGGTTCGGTCCGCTCGAAGGTCTCCGCCGGCGAATTGCCGAAGACGCTGCCTGCGGTCAGCCCGAACTGTGAACCGACGTCGGTGGCTCGCCGGGTCAGACCCAAGATGACCCGGTACAGCACGAGGAAAACGGGAATCTGGAAGAGGAGGGGCAGGCAGCCACCCACGGGATTGATGTTGTTCTCCCGGTAGAACTCGAGCATCTCCTCGTTCATCTCTTGGCGCTGCTCGGGCTTGTACTTGTCCTGAATCGCCTTGAGCTCGGGTTGGAGTATCTGCATCCGCAACATCGAGCGGGTTCCGCGCAACGTGAGCGGAGTCGCGATGACGAGCACGACGAGGGTCAGCAGCGCGATCGCCACCGAGAACGACGATGTGAGGTCGTAGAAGTAGGCGAGAAGATCGGCTATCAGATCGAACATCAGTTCGCTTCCCTCACGGTGGGTTGCTGTTGCCGGGCTTCGTCAGTCGGCACCGGGTCGTACCCGTGCCCGCCCCAGGGATGACAGCGAGCGATTCGCTTGAGCCCCAGCCACGAACCACGGATCAGCCCATGGTCGACGATGGCCTGGTCGGTGTATCGGGAGCAGGTGGGTGAGTAACGGCACGTAGGCGGGCGGCCGGCCGACCAGGCCTGATACAGATGTATGGCACCCCGGACGAGCCTGGTCACGATCGATCCCCGTCGTTGAGAGCGCCGATCACGTCGTCGACCTGACTCTGGAGCTCGGCGAAATCGAGTCGGGTGCATGGTTTGTCGACGACGAAGAGGGTGGCTCCGGCCGGTAGGGGGCGGCCGTCACGAGCCGCCGACTCGAGTGCCCCTCGTATCCGTCGGCGGACACGATTTCGGGTGACTGCGGTACCGACTCGGCGCGGGATGGCGTATGCGACGCGAACAGGCGCGCCGGGGCGATCATCGGCGAGGTGTCGAGCCCGGAGGTTGCGGGCTCGAACCTGACGTCCCTGCGAGCGCAGACGGGCAAAGGTTCCTCGATCCGAGATGCCCTGGATCAAGCTGAGAGCTTGTGTCGACCCTTGCGGCGCCGGTTCTTGACGATCTCCCGGCCGGCGCGCGTAGCCATGCGGTGGCGGAATCCGTGCTTCTTTGCCCGCTTGCGGACGTTCGGTTGATAGGTGCGCTTCATGTCAGGGCTCCGGTTTGTGGCACTCGCCGGACGGTGTCTGCCCGTGACCGCGGGATCGGGCCGGTCGGACTGTCGATGAGGGGACTACACGCGTCGAAGGGGCGCCGTTGAAACATCTCTACGCTAGGGCCTCGGCCGGGCCCGTTCCAACGCTCGGCGGGCTCGATGGCACGATTTTGCGCGATCGTGTCGCCCGTGTCGACAGAGGGCGACTTCCGCGCGAAGCTTCGCCGAGTAGGCCGCGGAAGCCTGAAAAACCAGGGGTCGACCCCCGGCGATCGGGATTGTCCACAGCTTGACGGTGGGGACTGGACAACGGAAACGCACCGTGCGGACAGGACTTTCCACATCTGTGGAACCACCTGTGGAAATTAGGAGTAGAGGCATCTTGGAAGACGCCGGACAGCTGTGGACAACGTGCACGGATCTGATCCGGGCTCAGGTCTCCGACGTGGTGTGGAACACGACGTTCCGCGAGCTCGAGGCCATCGATCTGACCACCGACGAGATAGTCGTGGGCGTGCCTTCGACCGTGGTCAAGGACCGCATCGAAGCCCGCTATCTGGGAATCGTCCGCGACGCTCTGGCCGAGGTGACAGATCGCCCGATCGAGCTCCAGATGCGCGTCGAGGTCGATGACCAGACGCTCCTCGGTCTCGACTCGACCGTTTTGGACCTGACCGCCGACACCCCGCATGTCGAAGCTCCCGAACCACAGGGGCCGGCCGACACCGTCGAGCCCGAGGTCGAGAGCCCGGCCGAGGAGGAAGTGGCCGATCGCTACACCTTCGATGCCTTCGTCACCGGTACTGGTAACCGTTTCGCCCATGCGGCTGCCCTGTCGGTAGCCGAAACGCCAGCCAAGTCGTACAACCCGCTCTTCATCTATGGCGACGCCGGTCTCGGCAAGACCCACCTTCTCCGGGCGATCGCGAACTACGTCAACACCCACTACCCGCATTTCCGGGTGCGGTATGTATCGACAGAGACGTTCCTCAACGAGTTCGTCGACGCCATCCGCCAGAACACGACGATCCAATTCAAACGGCGTTACCGCGAGATCGATGTGCTGCTCGTCGACGACATCCAGTTCGTCGAGGGCAAGGAAGGCCTCCAGGAGGAGTTCTTCCACACCTTCAACACGCTCCACCAGGACAATCGTCAGATCGTGTTGACCTCGGATCGTCCACCCGACAGCATCCCGACGCTCGAGGATCGGTTGCGTAGTCGCTTCAAGATGGGCCTGATCACCGACATTCAGCCGCCCGACATAGAGACGCGGCTGGCCATTCTTCTGAAGAAGGCCGAGACGTCGAACCAGGAGATTCCCGACGATGTGCTCACGTTCATCGCCGAGCGGGTCACGGACAACATACGGGAGCTCGAGGGCGCCCTCATCCGCGTGACCGCATTCGCCAACCTGACCGGCGAGACCCTGACGATCGATCTGGCCCAGCGGGTTCTCGGCGAGTTGCTCAGCAACAAGCAGCCCCGTCAGATCACCCCGAAGATGATCCTTGACGAGACCGCCGACATGTTCGGTTTCGAGGTGGAGGAGATCATCGGCGCCAGCCGGCGTCGCCCTCTGGTCACGGCTCGCCAGGTCGCCATGTACGTGTTCCGGGAGATCACCGATCTGTCGTATCCGGCCATCGCCCGCGAGTTCGGCGGCCGTGATCACACCACCGTTATTCACGCCGTGGACAAGATCGGCACCCTTATGGCTGAACGCCGCCAGATCTACGATCAGGTCACCGAGCTCACAACCAGGATCAAGAACTCCAGCCGGTGAAAACTTTCGCGCGGCGAGTGTTCACAGGTGGGGAAATCCGTGTGGATAACTCGGGTGCCGTCCTGAATGCCGTTGTGGAGTTGCACGACCTCGCTGTGGGCAGACAGGGTGTCGTCCACCGCGCCGGGTTCGCGGCCCGACGCCTCTGTGGACGCCAGTGGATGAGAGGTGGATTAGAAAACACTGTGAAACCAGGCCCGATTGCCACTCATCCACAATCCACACGCCCTACCGTCACCACTACCGAATCAAAATCTGAACAGAACAGAATGTGGAAGCCATGAAATTTCGATGCGAACGAGATGTGTTGCTCGATGCCCTCAGCACGGCTGGTCGAGCCGTGGGAGTCCGCGCCGGCAACGTCGCCCTGTCCGGTCTCCACCTGCAGCTCGCCGGCGATCAGTTACGGGTCACTGGCTCGGACCTCGACCTGACCATCACTCAGGAGGTCACGGTCGGCGGCAACACCGACGGCGTCGTGGTTGTCCCCTCGAAGCTGATTGCCGACATCGTCCGGGCCCTCGGACCCGGAGCGGTCGATCTGGTCGTCGATGGTGACGAGGCTCAAATCACGGCCGGCCGATCGGAGTTCTCGCTGCGCACGATTCCCGCTGACGACTTTCCCCGTCTCGGTCAGCCGGCCGCAGCCGAGGTAACGCTCAGTGCCGCTGATCTCTCCGAGGCGCTCAAGCAGGTGGTCAAGGCGGCATCGGGCGACGACAGCCGACCCATCCTCACCGGCGTTCTGCTCGCCCGCGAGGGTGAAGGTCTCCGTCTCGTCTCCACAGACTCATACCGTCTTGCCGTGCGCGATCTTCCTGGCACAACGGTGCTCGAATCCGATGAGTCGGTTCTGGTTCCGTCACGGGCGCTGGCCGAGTTGACCCGGGTGCTCGGCGAACACGAGACGGTCGCGCTCCGGTTGGGTGAACGTGACGCCAGCTTCGAAGTGGGCGGCACGCAGGTGGTCACCCGGCTGATCGAAGGTGACTTCCCGAACTATCGGGGGCTCATTCCCGACAGCTATCCCAACAAGCTGACGGTCGGTCGAGCCGAGCTGCTCGATGCAGTTCGCCGTGTTCGTTTGATGGCTCAGGAGGCCACACCGATACGGCTCAACATGAACGACTCCGGACTCGAGCTGGTCGCTGTCACCCAAGACGTCGGTACCGCCCAGGAAGCGCTCGACGCGAATTATGAGGGGGGCGAGCTGACGGTTGCCTTCAACCCCGACTACCTGATCGACGGCATCGAGGTGACCCCCGGCGAGGAGGTCACGCTCCAGACGGTCGACGCTCTCAAGCCGGCCGTGATGCGCAGCTCCGAGTCAGACGACTTCCTCTATCTACTGATGCCTGTTCGGGTGTCCTGACCGCGGCCGCGTCACCAGGCGAGGCAGCTCAGAGGTCTTCGAAGGACGGCGGCCAGGTTCGCTCGGTACCGGGAGGCGTCTGCATGTCGATGACGGTCCGGGTCCCGATCGGCTGATCGAGCTCGACGGTCACCGGGAACCAGGGGTTGCCGGGACAGTCGACGTCTCCCCGGACGGGCTCTACCAGCGTGGTGATCTCGATTCTCGTGTCGGACTCGATCACCACAGGCTGCACCTCGCGGTCGGTGGGGGCCTGCCCCGAGGCACAGGCGCGTTCGTTGATCACGAGATGCAGAGTGGTCGACGACGGGTCGGGTCTCTGATCGGGATCGAGCTGGGTTGTGGCCGACCCGAACCCGGGCGCCGACACGAGGATGTCGCAACCGCCCCACGACTGCGCCGCCCACGCGTCGTCACGGCGAACGAGCTCGACGGTTGCGTAGCCACCGGAGGGTATCTGCCCGAAGAGAAGGACGTTGTTGTCGCTGCGTTCGGCGACGCTCATCTCGAAGTCGGCGAACTCGGCCGACTCCACCGACAGCGGACCGGTCGTGAACTCGACGAAGGCGGCCTGGAGCTCGTCATCGAGGGGAGGGAACTCGTCGACATCGGGAGGCATGGACGAGAACTCGACGCTGTCGCACGTGGCCGCCAACCTGGGTTCCGATCCCCGGGTTGCGACATCCGTGGCGTCGCTGCACGCCGCAGCCGCTCCCATCAACAGACCGATCAGAGCAGCTCGTGTCAGGGCGCGCATTCAGCTACCGGAGTAGTGGGAGGCGATCGCGTCGATCCGCTCGGCCAGCTCGGCATCCAGCTCGGTGAGGCCGCCTTTGTCGTGTGTCGTCAGCGATATCGACACCCGGTTGTAGACGTTCTTCCACTCCGGATGGTGGTTGAGCTCGTCGGCTGCCGGGGCAACATCGGCCATGAACGACATGGCATCGGCGAACGATGCGAACACGAGATCGCGGGTTATGGCTTCTCCGTCGCGAGTCCAGTCGGTCAAAGCGGCGAGACGGCTGGATAGGGCGTTGTCCATGAACCGAGTGTGGCATCTCGGCGGCACCGACGAGCGTCGGCTCCTAGAGTTGATGGTGTGACGCTCACCCTGGACGAGAACCGGTTCGATCGGCGACGCGGACCGCTGCTTCTCGTCATCGCCGATGGCTTCGGGTGTGCCGATCCGGTTCCGAGCAATGCCATCCACGAGGCCGAGTCCCCGAACCTCGATGCTCTGATGGCCGAGCCGATGCACACGCAGCTTCGTGCCCACGGACCGGCCGTCGGACTCCCGTCCGAGGACGACATGGGTAACAGCGAGGTCGGGCACAACGCCCTCGGGGCGGGCCGAGTGTTCGACCAGGGCGCCAAACTCGTCAACCGGGCCATCGCCGACGGGTCGATGTTCGAGAGTGAGGTCTGGCAGTCAGCGGTCGAGCGGGGCCGTTCGGCGACACTGCACTTCCTCGGCCTGCACTCCGATGGCAACGTGCACTCTCACACCGATCACCTCTACGCCATGCTGCGACGGGCCGCCGCCGAGGGCGTGCGGAGCGTGGCCGTTCACATCCTGCTCGACGGTCGCGATGTCGGAGCCCGGAGTGCCCTCGGCTACATCGCCGCCACCGAGGCCGTGCTCGCCGAGATCAACTCCGAGTTCGAAGGCGGCGATTTCCGGATCGGATCGGGCGGGGGCCGCATGACGATCACCATGGATCGGTACGAAGCCGATTGGCCAATGGTCGAACGGGGATATCACTGCCACACCCACGGCGTGGGTCGACCCTTCGAGTCTGCTCGCGAGGCGGTCGAGACGATGTACGGCGAGTCCGACGACGGCGACCAGTACCTCGGTGACTTCGTGGTCGTCGACTCAGCCGGCGAGCCCCGGGGAGCGATGGACGACGGCGATGCCGTGATCATGTTCAACTTCCGGGGCGACCGGGCCATCGAGATCAGTCGGGCCTACGAGGAGGCCGACTTCGCGACCTTCGACCGAGGCCGACCGCTCGACCTGCTCTATGCGGGCATGCTCGAGTACGACGGTGACACCCACGTACCCAAGCGGTACCTGGTCGACCCGCCGGCGATCGACCGCACGATGAGCGAGTACCTGTGTGCCGAGGGATTGCGCAGCTTTGCCATCAGCGAAACCCAGAAGTACGGACACGTCACGTATTTCTGGAACGGAAACCGATCGGGGTACGTCGACGAGTCGCTCGAGACCTACGTGGAGATCCCCTCCGACAACGTCGAGTTCAACAAGACGCCGGCGATGAAGGTGCGCGAGATCACCGACCGCACGATCGAGATGCTGCGCTCGGGTGACTATGACTGGGGGCGGCTCAACTTCCCCAGCCCCGACATGGTCGGCCACACCGGCGACCTCACCGCTGCGATCGAGGCGATCCGCGTCGTCGACGAGTGCGTCGGCCGTCTCGTCGAGGTGATCGATGAGCTCGGCGGCATCCTCGTCTTCACCGCCGATCACGGCAACGCCGACATCATGTACACCGAGAAAGACGGCGAGCGCACACCGATGACGGCCCACACCTTGAGCCCGGTGCCATTCGTGATTCACGACGCCGGGTTCGCCGGCGAGTACGAATTGGCCGTTCCACAAGGAGCAGGCCTCAGCAATGTGGCAGCAACGCTCCTCGGTCTTCTGGGCTTCGACGCGCCGGCCGACTATGACGCCGGGCTCATCCGCTTCACCTCCGGAGAGAGGGAATAGAAGCGCCGGTATTGGAGTTGAGTGATTTCGACTCAACTCTCGAGAGTCGGGGTCCAGCTTTCGGTTTGTTCGCCGGACGCCGCCCCTACACTTGAGCGCTGTTCACGCAACTTTGGCGGCTACCACCCACAGGAGCAGGACGTAAATGGCAAAGGCAGTAGGCATCGACCTCGGAACCACCAACTCGGTGGTCAGTGTTCTCGAGGGCGGTGATCCAGTAGTAATCGCCAACAGCGAGGGCTCGCGCACGACCCCGTCGGTCGTGGCGTTCGCCAAAGACGGCGAGGTTCTCGTCGGCGAGGTGGCCAAGCGACAGGCGATCACTAACCCCGAGCGCACCATTCGCTCGGTCAAGCGCCACATGGGCACCGACTGGAAGATCGACATCGACGGCAAGAACTACACCGCGCAGGAGATCTCGGCTCGCACCTTGATGAAGCTGAAGCGCGACGCCGAGGCCTATCTGGGCGAGGACGTGACCCAGGCGGTAATTACAGTTCCCGCCTACTTCGACGATGCCCAGCGCACTGCGACCACCGAAGCCGGCACCATTGCCGGCCTCGAGGTTCTTCGCATCATCAACGAGCCGACGGCGGCTGCGCTCGCCTATGGCCTCGACAAGGGCGACGACGACCAGACCATCCTCGTGTTCGACCTCGGTGGCGGCACCTTCGACGTGTCGGTCCTCGAGATCGGCGACGGCGTGTTCGAGGTCCGCTCGACCCACGGCGACACCAACCTGGGCGGCGACGACTGGGACGATGCCATCATCGATTGGCTCGTCACCAGCTTCAAGAACGACCACGGTGTCGACCTTTCCAACGACTCGATGGCCGGACAGCGCCTCAAGGAAGCGGCTGAGAAGGCCAAGATCGAGCTCTCGCAGGTGCAGCAGACCCAGATCAACCTGCCCTTCATCACCGCGACCGACGCCGGTCCTCTCCACCTCGACTACCAGCTGTCGCGCTCCAAGTTCGAGGAGCTGACGAGCGATCTTCTCCAGCGCACCCGGTCGCCGTTCGAGCAGGCGATCAAGGATGCCGGCCTCAGCAACGGCGAGATCGACCACGTCATCCTCGTCGGCGGATCCACCCGCATGCCGGCTGTGGCCGATCTGGTTCAGGAGCTGACGGGCAAGGAGCCCAACAAGACGGTGAACCCCGACGAGGTCGTCGCCATCGGTGCTGCCGTGCAAGCCGGCGTGCTCAAGGGTGAGGTCAAGGACGTCCTGTTGCTCGACGTCACGCCGCTGTCGCTCGGTATCGAGACGAAGGGTGGCGTCATGACGAAGCTCATCGAGCGCAACACGACGATCCCGACGAAGCGGACCGAGGTGTTCACCACCGCCGACGACAACCAGCCATCCGTCGAGATCCACGTGCTCCAGGGTGAGCGCGAGATGGCGAGCTACAACAAGACTCTCGGCAAGTTCCAGCTCGTCGACCTTCCGCCGGCCCCTCGCGGTGTTCCGCAGATCGAGGTCACCTTCGACATCGACGCCAACGGCATCGTGCACGTGTCCGCCAAGGACCGGGCCACGAACAAGGAGCAGTCGATGACCATCACCGGTCAGTCGTCGCTCGACTCCGACGTGATCGACCAGATGGTTCGCGACGCCGAAGCCCACGCCGAAGAAGACTCCCGCCGGCGCAGCGAGGCCGAGGCCCGCAACAACGCCGACTCGCTCGTGTACCAGACCGAGAAGCTCCTCAAGGATCAGGGCGACAAGTTCGAAGGCGACGAGAAGTCCGACGTCGAATCCAAGCTGGCCGACCTGAAGGAGGCCCTCAACGGTGTGGATACCGACGACATCAAGTCGAAGACCGAGGCGCTGATGACCGCGTCGCAGAGCTTCACCCAGCGTCTGTACGAGGCGGCTGCCGCCGAGGACGTCGCGTCCAGCGACGACTTCAGCGAGCCGACGCCCGATGACGTGGTCGATGCCGAGATCATCGAGGACGATGTCGACGCCGATGCCGCCGATGATGTCGAAACCGACGCATGAGCGATTCCGAGCACAACCAGTCGGCCATCGACGCTCTGGTCGATGACGCTCTCGCCGGTGCCTCGACGAATTACCAAGGGGCCGCGCCCGCATCGGCCGATTGGACCGACGACGAGGCCGGAGAGCCGGCCGAAAACGACATCGAAGCCCTCAGGGCCGAGCGCGATTCGTACCTGGCCGATTCGCAGCGGCTGGCCGCTGATTTCGCCAACTACCGAAAGCAAGCCGACAAGCGGGTGGCAGACAGCGCTGCCGCTCAGTCAGCGGCCCTCGTTCGCGATCTCCTTCCAGTGCTCGATGCTTGCGACAGCGCGCTCGATCAGAGTGCCGACAGCGAGGTGGGCCCCATCCGGACCGCCCTCTTGGGGGAGCTCGCCAAGAACGGGCTCGAGCTGATCGGACCCGAGGTGGGCGAGGTCTTCGACCCCGAGCAGCACGATGCGGTGCAGCACGAGCCGGCGCCGGTCACCGTCGACGACGAGGCCGACGAAGACGACCAGGCGGCTCCGGCCAGCCCGTCCGTGGCAGAGTTGTTGCGAGCCGGGTATGCCTGGAAGGGTCGGGTCATCCGCCCGGCCATGGTCAAGGTGATGGGCTGAGCCGCCCCCGCCCAGACCCACGGACCTCGGGGGAGGTGAACAGGCGTGGAACCGCAACGTGAGTGGCTCGAGAAGGACTATTACGACATTCTCGGAGTCGAGAGGACTGCCACCGCCAAGGACATATCCAAGGCGTACCGGACCCTCGCCCGCAAGTACCACCCCGACACCAATCCTGGCGACGCCAGGGCCGAGGAACGGTTCAAGGAGGTCTCGGCCGCGTACGAGGTGATCGGCGACGAGCCGACCCGCAAGCAGTACGACGAGTTCCGCCGTCTCGGCGGCGGAGGCTTCGGGCCTCGCGCGGGCGGTGCCGATCTGGGTGACCTGTCCGACCTTCTCGGTGGGCTGTTCGGCAACCGGGGCCGCGGCGGTTTCGGGGGCTTCGGCCCCATGCCCGGCATGGACCTGCAGGCCAAGCTCACGTTGACCTTCGAGGAGGCCGTGCGTGGTGTCACCAAGTCGGTCCGGCTGAGCAGCGACGCGCTCTCGTCTCCGATGGAGGTGAACGTCCGCATACCGGCCGGAGTGAACCACGGTCAGCGCATACGTGTGGCAGGCAAGGGCGCGCCCAGTACCGACGGTGGTGAGCCCGGCGACCTTCTGGTGACGATCGCCATCGCCCCCCACGACCTGTTCGAGCGCGACGGAGCCAACCTGCTTGTGACCGTTCCGGTCACCTATGCCGAGGCGGTGCTCGGCGCCGACATAAAGGTGCCGACGCTCTCGGGTGTTCCCATCACCGTGCGGATCAAGCCCGGTACCGCGTCGGGCACGATCCTGCGAGTGCGGGGCAGGGGCGTGCAGAGCGCCAAGCAGACCGGCGATCTTCTGGTCACGGTGAACGTGTTCGTCCCGTCTGAGCCGTCGCCGGCCGAGCGCGAGCTGATCGAACGACTGGCCGAAGCGTCGACGCCGGCGCCCCGAACGGATCTGGGGGTCTGACATGGCGAAGCCCGATCCCCAGCAAGCAGTCTATGTGATCTCGGTGGCGGCCGAGCTGACGGGAATGCACCCTCAAACGCTGCGTATCTACGAGCGCAAGGGCTTGGTGCAGCCGGCGCGCACCGGGGGCGGTAGCCGGCGCTATTCGGACGCCGACGTCGCTCTGCTGCGCCGGATCGCCGAGCTGACCTCGGAAGGTATGAACCTGGTCGGGGTAAAGAAGATCCTGGCCCTCGAGGCCAAGGTGGCCAAGCTCGAAGCCGAGCTCGAGTCGACTCGACGAGACCAGTCGGCGCGGACCGCCGGCTACCACCTCGTTCCTCTCCGTCAGACGCTCACGATCTACGAAGGCGACGGCTAGCGCGTCAGCCTGTTCGGCGGGCCGCCTTGGCCGCCGCCTGCTCGGCTCGTCGCTCCTCACCCATCCGGGCCAGCTCGTCGAGATCGTCGAGTGCCATGTAGGTGTCGCGCCAGTCGTCCTCGGGCCAAGTGACGGGCATCTGCACGCTCGTTCTTGGGCCCGTCGCCGAGTCCGCTAGCGACAGCGCAGTACGCAAGGTGGCGAGCTGAGTTGCTGTGTCGCCCGGTGGGCCGAGTGGATTGCCCAGGGGCAGGTCGGTGAACACGTACCGAGGCACCCCAACCTCGTCGAGAATGTCGCGCGCCGATCCGATGACGACCGTGGCGATTCCGGCCTCCTCGAGGGTTCGTGCGGCCAGACCGACCGACTGATGGCACACCGGTCAGAGCGGGACCAGCAGCATCAGGTCCACGCCGTCTTCGTGGGCCCACTCGACGATCCGCTCCGACCAGGCCACGGTCCGCCGGTGGCTGTAGTTCGTCGGCAACCCGTAGAAGCGTTCTGACAGCGCACCGATCTCGCCGGCCTCGGCCAAGGCCGTCAAGTGCTCGATCGGTAGGAACGACCCGAGATCGTCGGTGTGGGTCGCAGCCTTGTGCCACGACAGATGTGAGGTCTCCATGCTCGCCGGCGTCGGCTGCGTCGGCTCGGCGAACGGGCCCCTCTGATCCTCCAGGGTCCGAGCGGCCGTGGTGACGATGCCGACCGTTACCCCGTTCAATCCCCTTGTCAGCGTCGTGAATGGTGCGTCTTCGTGCACGGCCCACCGGTACGGACGGTCGTAGCCCTGCGCTGCGTAATAGTCACGCGACTTGTCGATGTAACTGACGAAGCTCCGGTGTGCCCCCTGCGAGTCCTGCACTACCCCATTCTGCCGGGCTTGTCGCCGGGGTGTCGAAGGCGTCGCGGCAGAACCCCCGATCAGCATCAATGGCGATCGATGGAGCAGTTGCAGGAGCCCTCTGGGCGTAGCAGCGTGACCAGCGGACATGGATCGTCGACGGACTCTGCGGTTGATGGCGGGCGTGGTCACGGGTCTGATCACGCTGGCTGCGGGAGCGATGGTGGTTGTCGGGGCCGTCACCATGGTCTTGTCCCTTGTCAGCGATGCGGCGACGGATTCGAACCCGGGACTCGTTGGCGTTGTCTTGGTCTTCATCTTCGGGATTCCGACGTTCTTCGGATATCAGGTGACGCGATACCTGTTGCAGGATGACGGACCCGACGAGCACGGCGGCACCTAGGGATTGGTGCCGATGGCTAGGCCTCTACTCGAACCATCTCCCTGACGCCGTCAATCAGGCGTTCCGCGGCCGGGGCGCCACTGTGCCTTGCGGCCACGTTGATGCCGACGATCGCAGCAACCAACGAGATCGTCAGCGGTTCGATTCGGGCGGGATCGATCTCGTCCAGGTCCCCGGCCCGCCGGAGAGCAGCGCCGATTCCATTCTCGAGTAACTCGAGATAGCGGTTGGATCCAGCCACGTCGCGGCGCGGTGAAGTGAGGTCGTTGACGACAAGACAGCCGGCTGGCCTCTCGTCTGAGGTGAGCTCGGATCCGAGGATGTCGAGGAACTCGACGATGTCTTCGGTGCCGGCCGAACCTTCGAACAGGGGCCGGACCAGGTAGTGCTCCATTTCATCGAGGTATCGCTCGATCGCCGCCCGGTGCAGACCGGCTTTGCCGTCGAAGCTGTTGTACAGCGTGGTCCGTACCGTACCCGTGGCCTCCTCCAGGTCGGACAGCGTGGTGTGCTCGACGCCCTTGGCCCAGAACACGCCGAGCCCCGCTTCGATGACATCGTCGCGGTCGAACTCCGGCGGCCGACCCCGGCTCTTGTTCTCGGAGGTTGACTTCTGTACCACATGAGACATAATAGGCCAGGCAGACTTATGTTTCAATCAGTACAGAAAGGCTCGAGGATGACTCCACCGTCAGCCGCATCCCCCTTCGAATCTAGATACGTAGAGGTGCTCGGCTCTCGAATGCACTACGTGGAACAAGGAGAGGGTGATCCGATTCTCTTGATCCACGGCAACCCGACGTCGTCATATCTGTGGCGCAACGTCATACCGCACGTCGCCGAACACGGCCGGGCCATCGCCCTCGATCTGATCGGCATGGGCAAGTCCGACAAGCCCGATATCGACTACCGCTTCTTCGACCACCTCGACTATGTGACGGGGTTCGTCGAGGCCCTGAACCTCGAGAACGTCACCCTCGTGATCCACGACTGGGGCGGTGGTCTCGGCTTCTCTTACGCCCGCCGCCATCCTGACAACATCGCCGGTATCGCCTTCATGGAATGCGTTCTCATGCCCATGGAGTGGTCCGACGCCGATCCGGTCACCCGCTTCATGTTCAAGCGCATGCGCGATCCGCAGAAGGGCGAGCGCATGAACCAGCAGAAGTCGTTCTTCCTGAAACGACTCATGCCCATGATGACCAAGCGGAGGTTGACGGCTGACGAACGGGCTCGCTACGCCGAGCCCTTTCCAACGCCGGAGAGCCGCAAGCCCATCGCCGTATGGCCTCGCGAGATCCCGCTCAGTGGCGAGCCCGCCGACATGGCCCGCGAGATTGGCGATAACTACAGCTGGTTCCGGACTGCTTCGATGCCCAAGCTCTTCCTCCACGCGTCGCCCGGCGTGATCTTCACCAAGAAGACCGTGGCCAAGGTCGAAAGCGAGATCGAGGGCCTTCAGTCCGTCTCCGTCGGCAAGGGCAAGCACTACATACAAGAGGACGAGCCAGACGCGATCGGAATGGCACTGGGTGCCTGGCTCGCCCAGACGGTTCGATTGCCCTAGCCGGAGGGTTGCACTATGCCCCGTCCGGAACTCGCTCCTACGATGCGGGAGGACCGACGCTAGGGGGTAGCGATGGAATACGACTACATCGTCGTAGGTGCCGGAGCCGCCGGTTGCGTGCTGGCCAACCGGCTGTCGGCCGGCGACGCATCGGTGCTGCTCCTCGAGGCGGGCGGCAAGCCCGGGATGAACTCCAAGATCCCGGCTGCGTTCAACAAGACGTTCCAGACCAAGGACGACTGGGCCTACACGACCGTCCCCCAGGAGAACCTCAACGGTCGGGAGCTCTACTGGCCCCGGGGGAAGATGCTCGGCGGCAGCACCAGCCTCAATGCCATGATCTACCAGCGCGGTCACCGGTCGACCTACGACAAGTGGGCCGCCGCCGGCCTCGACGGATGGTCGTACCAGGACGTCCTGACCTCCTTCATCGCGCTCGAGGATCAACAACGGGGGGCGTCATCCTTCCACGGCACCAACGGAGAGCTCACCGTCGACGATCTGCGTGATCCCAACCCATTGTCCGAGGCTTTCGTAGAGGCCGCCGTCGCTCTCGGTCACCCTCGCAACGAGGATTTCAACGGCGAGTCCCAGGACGGCTTCGGTCTGTATCAGGTGACCCAGCGCAACGGATCTCGGTGTAGCGCCGCGGTTGCGTTTCTGAACCCCGTGTTGAAACGACCGAATCTGACCGTCGAGACCAGTGCCCAGGTCACTCGGGTCCTGTTCGACGGCACGAGAACCACGGGCGTCGAGTGGGTTCAGAACCAGACCCGCCGCCAGGCATCGGTGCGTCGAGAAGTCGTGCTCAGCGGGGGAGCGGTCAACTCACCCCAGATCCTGATGCTGTCCGGAATCGGCCCTGTGCACGAGCTCGACGACCACGCCATCGAGCTCGTGCACGACTCACCCAACGTGGGTCAGAACCTCCAGGATCACCTAGCGGCAATGGTGACCTATGCCGTTTCAGGTCCGATCACTCTGGCCCAAGCCGAGAAGCCCAAGCAGCTCTTCAACTACTTCACCCGCAAGACGGGCATGCTCACGTCGAACGTCGGCGAGTCCGGGGGGTTCGTAACGCTCGGCGGCGGGGCCATGCCCGACCTCCAGTACCACTTCGCGCCCGCCTACTTCCTGAGGCACGGATTCGACTCGCCCGAGACCGACGGCCTGACGATCGGTCCGACGCTCGTCGACGTCAAGAGCGTCGGGGAGATCACGCTCGTGAGCGGCGATCCGCTGGCTGCCCCTCGTATCGATCCGCGGTACTTCTCCCACCCCGACGATCTCGAGGTGATGGTGAAGGGGGTCAAGTTGGGTCGGGAGATCGCCGCCGAGCAGCCGCTCGCCGGATACTGCACAAGCGAATACACGCCTGGTTCCGAAGTGCGGTCCGACGACGAGATCGCCGAGTACCTACGCAACTCGGTCGAGACGCTGTACCACCCGGTGGGCACGTGTGCGATGGGGTCGGGCGACGACGCCGTGCTCGATGCCGAGCTGCGAGTACGCGGTGTCTCCGGCCTTCGGGTCGCCGATGCCTCGGCGATGCCGAGCATCATCAACGCCAACACGCAGGCGATCTCGATGGTCATCGGCCACAAGGCGGCCGAGCTCATTGCGTCCTGACGCAGGGGAGCGGGAATAGATTGCCTGCCCAGAAGTTGAGTCATGTGGACTCAAGTTTGGGGTTGCGGTGAGCGCCGCATCTCCGGGCACCTAAGGCTCACGTGGTAGGAGAGTGGAGATGGCAATCGATCCGCAGCAGTGGACGCAGAAGACCCGGGAAGGGTTCGTCGCCGCGCAGGAGTTGGCGCAGGCCGCGTCCAACCCCGAGGTCACGCCCGACCACCTGCTGCTGGCTCTGATCGGCCAGGAGGACGGCATCGTCCTTCCGATCCTGCAGAAGCTCGGCGAAGAGCCGCTGAGCGTGCGCAACCGGTTGACCGAGGCGGTCGGCAAGCTGCCGAAGGCTTACGGCGGCGACGTACAGCAGAGCCGCGACCTGATCCAGGCCTTCGAATCGGCCGACAAGGTTCGGGCCGACCTCGGCGACGACTACCTGTCGACCGAGCACCTGCTTCTCGCCCTGTCGGACCGGCTCGACCTGGACCGCGACGAAGTGCTCACGGCCCTTCGTGAGGTGCGGGGCTCGCACCGGGTGACCACCCAGAATCCCGAGGAGCAGTACAAGTCACTCGAGAAGTACGCCCGCGACCTCACCGCCGAGGCCCGCGCCCAGAAGCTCGATCCGGTCATCGGCCGCGACGACGAGATCCGCCGGGTCATCCAGGTGCTGTCGCGCCGCACGAAGAACAACCCCGTGCTGATCGGCGAGCCCGGTGTCGGCAAGACCGCCATCGTCGAGGGCCTGGCCAGCCGCATCGTCGACGGTGACGTACCCGAGTCGCTCAAGAACAAGACGATCATGGCCCTCGACCTGTCGGCCATGGTCGCCGGCGCCAAGTACCGGGGTGAGTTCGAGGAGCGCCTGAAGGCGGTTCTGCACGAGATCAAGGCGGCCGAGG
>JAAUYH010058542.1_pt1 | contig 17397 bp, 24 predicted proteins | sample 7278061 | NCBI WGS metagenome assembly JAAUYH01 (sample SAMN14350203, study PRJNA611818) | marine sediment metagenome | isolation source: surface marine sediment (0.6m) | place: French Polynesia: Moorea | collected 2018-08 | reverse complement strand
CACCATGTCCAGCTAAGTGGCAGTAACTTCGACTTCTTTCAAGCGACCGTTAATTGTATCGCGCGACAAAAGTGGCCGTAAATAACAAAACGACCTTCAATAGGATACAACTACAGTTTTTGTCTAATCCAAGGTATCATTCGTGTTTATCGACCCAAGACGCGTCTATTGAGGTATCGCTTGAGGCTGAGCTCTTTTTTATGAGGGCGTGGTGGTCCAAAATTCATTGTGAACCTAGGCGACCGTATATTTTTGTTGGGGGGTTTTAGTAATATTAAGAAAAGCATCCCAACGAAACGAGATGATAGTGGCTTGCTGTCAAGTGGAAACGGCATGATGAATTCCTTCGCGTCATGTTCAAACTCTCTTGAAGGATCACCACAAACATGGGGTAAACAATGAAACAAAATTTGAAATGGCTCCGTGTTCTCCTTGGCAAAATCTCAACGAGCGCTAGCTGCCATCATTACTGTTGCTTTGGAAGCAAGTTCCGGAATATACAAATCTGGGACGTTGGCAGATTCGTTCGCTTCGTACACGTACTTTACCTCATTCACTCTGCTGTCCTGGGAAGTCGAGTCTTCTTGTATTCCCATTTCTTGCAGTTGAACCCAAGGGAAGCAATTACACTTGGTTCCCTGAGCGATTTTCCTAGGTTCAATTACTAAATCCAACTTGCAGAACAGAAATGTTTCCCTCAACGCAAAGCCTGTAGTATTTGGTGCAAATGAGGTGGATGAGCCGCTTTGTTTCACCAGAAAATAGGAGAGAATGCCTGTAGCAAATTCCCGAAAGCGGGAATGATAGAGCAAAGTTCAACAACGATAAGGCGATGTAAGGTAGTGCATCTCGCGGGCAACGATGATTTTGTAGAATTTGCAATTCGCTGCCTCAATGAAACAAAACGTCGCAAAGTACATTAGATCACTCTTGCGCGACTCTGCGCAGTTCAGCTGCAGCGTGCAGTACAGTGCACAGTAGTACTGTACAGTGAATCGAACATTTGGGTCCAGCAATCACTTTTTGCCATCATGTTGAGCGCTTGCACAAAATGGAGGAGTTAACTGCACGACGGCACGACAGCGATTGATGTGGACGAAGAGGAGAGTTCGGGATGGGGTGGAGATTCCAGGCGAGTGGTGAATCCGTTGTGAATGCATATACAGACCGTGTGAAGGTTGTCTGTACGCGCGCATGCCTACATCTTCACCGAAGTGAGCATCGCGCGCCCTCTTTTCGACGGCAATTGAAAAGCCCCAAAGTTCGGCAGATTAACACTGTGCTGCGTACGAGCGGTGTGAGCTATTCACTTACCTCTCCAGGTATTTTCAATGGAAAAGCGTTTCTATAGGAAACGTCATCGGTTCTGTCCCAATTCTCATGGCAGCGAGTTTGAATGGGCGCAACATTTCCTAATGGAAAGTTCTACAGCGGATTCACATTAGACAAAACTGACTATGCTATGCGAAGAAGTCTGGGGTGATGAACAATCCCATACATGTTCTCGACATTGCAGCTAGGACACATTATGGGCAAATTATCGGAAATGGTTCAATGGCGACGTTGATTGCAACATGACGGCTCAAGACAACCAATGCTCGGGAGAACACATTTGAGTAAAGTTCCTGTGTTTGTTCATTTGATATGCGACACTGAACTGCGCTAGCATGATTATCATGGGCAAAGGACGTTCCACTCGTTCGTGAATCGAGCCTAAGACAACCGTACAGCCAAGTATTGTTGGATTTATGTACAGGCGTATCACAAATGAGCGGTAATACCGAGGTTGAATGCGTAGCTAATCAATATCTTGCCCAAGCGACTTTCATGCACCATTTGTCTTCGAGTTCTTCGTCTCCGGGGCATGTTCTGTCTCTGACCGCTCGAATTTCTCCGCAGGGCGCTTGTGCGCGGCATGTTTGCATTGGCACGTCTCATTCTGGTGTGCACCCCCGTCTTCGTCATCTTCCGCCACTGACTAGTCTTCACTATACTCTTCGTCATCGAGTTCCACTACTGGTGCGCTTGCGGGAACAGGGAGTGCGAAAGAGCACTCCAGTTCGCGCCAATCGGCTTGTTCAGAAGTAGGGGCGCCAAGGCCTGCAATATCACCATCAGTGAGGAGGCAATCCTCCATACATCTGTGAAGCTTGGATTTATCCAGTTGACGTCCGATAAGAACGAGTTCCGTGCATTTATCCCGAGGATGATGTTGGAGGTCAATCCATGCACTGCATAGTCAGCCTTTGCACGATCGAACGGCGGAGCGGGAGACCTTTTCGCCCCATCCACTTCCTTTTGGTCGTCCGAATCCGCCAGCGCGTTCTTTTTCTGTTTGAAATTTGTAACCGGCTGCGATCCAGCGACTTCCGCGAACCATAGATTATATTGTGAAAAGGCGCAGAACGAGCCGGCATAGCTCCACACGACAGGAAAGTAACATTACGAGGCGAGATACGCGATCCCTTTCTGGCGAAACGACATCCCCCGGAAGTTGGCCTTGCCCCGTTCCTTCTTCTCGTCTTGCTGTTTCGTCGGTCATCGATGCTAATCAGCTTCTCCTCTTCATTGTCGCCCTCATCTAAATTCCTTTGGCTATTCGCAATGCCGTCGTCGCCGTCATTTCCTTTGGCCGAGGTAGGGGCGGGCTTGGAATCTCCGCATCCTTACTTTCCGCGCCTTCGATATCATTGGTTTCCGGAGAATCTTCGCGCTTGCTGTTTGACTTTCCGTTCGGCAAACCATTGGCACCGCCTTCGTCCACTTCCTCGGCAGTCTCAACAGTCAGTAGGAAATATTCATCATCAAATTTGTATATCCACAGAGGACTATTCCATTTCCTCCTCCTCTTCCATATCGAACAACCCCGTTCCGATAACCTTGGACAACGGAACGGCGCAGTTCATCGACCTCAGGATTTCGGCACTCGGGTACGGTGTCTTCACCACACTCTTGGCGTGGTTGGCCTGCTCGGGAAGCGCGACATCAACCTTGTTAACGATAATAATATCAGCAAACTCAATCTGGTCCACCATCAAATCAGCCAAGATACGGTCGTCTTCTTTAGGAATCTCAACTTCGGATACAGGTTCTCCATGTGCTTCACCGCGACGCTTCCGGCTGTACTCACCTTCTCCCAGTCTCGACAGATGTCGTAGTTTGGTCAACGTTAACTGCATCGATGACCGTGACGCACGTGTCCAGACAAGCAATGTTCGTAATGGACATAAGCATTTCCTGCGAGTCCGATACGTTAGCTTGGTTTTCATCCGTCCCGGTGGGCATGGAGCCCGATTCATCGGCCGTTCCGCTATCCGCCTCGTCGGAAGTATTTGTATTCGGTGCATCGTTAGGCTTGGGCTCCACCGAATCAGGACCCGCGGCATCGATGGCTTTGGAATCTTCTTCGTTAGGCCGCTCTGCGTCGGTCTCTATGGACGCCCTAGACCCGGCAACTGTCTCAATGGAAATGGGAATGTAAAGGCCGGCTCCGATATGCCTATGCTTTCAATAACGAGGAAGTCGAACCGCTTCTGCTTCACAAGTTTGGCCACCTCGACGACAATGTCAGCCCAGAGCGTGCAAAAAATGCATTGGTTCTGCGTCTCCAGCATCTCTTTTTCGACCTGTACGACAGAGCCGTCGCGTACAAGGCTTGCGTCCGCGTTGAGCTCGGCCATGTGATTCACAAGGACGGTGCAGTAGAAACCAGCCTCATTCTTGCGGATATGCACCAAGAGGGCGGGCTTTCCCGCGCTCAGAAAGCCCAAAAACACCGCAACAGGGAGACGGTATCGTCCGCGGCTTTGGCGGGCACAGCTGCTGCCTTATCATGCTCGGGAGTGTCGGACGAGGTCTTTTCCGAGTCGCGCATGTCGTTAACTTCAATGACACCGGCGTCTGGAATACTGTAGTCGCGATGAAGCATTACTGTGCTGGCACCAACGTCACCGGCAGGGTCGTGAATTGATCCACTGCGAAGTTGGATCAATGCCGACGCCGTAACTTCGCACTGTACGTGTACACGTGTTCTAGGGTGCAAAAATCAACCTCGCGAATGCACCTGCCGAGGGTTTGGGTTTCCGTTTCTTTTCTACCACAACTGTCGGAAAAGCCCCAAAATGTCAATAGAAAAGTTAGAAAAATAGGAAGACGTTAGAAGAACTCAAATCAAATGTTAGAAAACGGATCTTCTATTCTCGGTAGGGCCAAAGAATTCGGAGCGATTAAGTTCCCTTTGTTTACTCGATAGTTCTTCGTTCGGTTCTGTCTTCTCGGTGTTTTTGATTTCCCCTTTTATATTGTCTTGATTCTTGATGATTAAGTAATCTTTCTGACTCACTTAGATTCTCTTCTATCAAATTACCTGTTTTCTCTTGGTTTCCATGTAATGTTTTCGAATCACTTGAATTTCTTCTTCTAAATTACTTTTAGCATTACTCGTGATTATAGTGGTGACTCTCAATCATGTAATTACATATTATTCGAATTACATATATTTCACACCTACCCCCATTTAAAGTCCTTATAAATGTGGTACATTATTTTTCTGGGCTTGTAGGAAATCATGGGTTCCAACAATCGTATTCCGGTTTTTTGCCAAACTGTTCATGAAAAATGTAATGAGACTAAGGTGAACATCCGCGATCTTCTGGTGAAGGAGAATAACAACTGCTCAATCCCGACAGAAATAATTGGAGATTTGGTGGAAATAATTTCCAAGCAAGATTGCAGGTGCTCGAAAAGTCATCGTGAAGCTTTGAAAACTTCTCCAATAAGCAACAAACAAGGCGAAAAATTGAGAAGATGGAAACGACAATTCTTAAATGGAAGAAATTAATTCCGGAGCTCGTTGTGAAAGTTGAATTCAATTATTCGGATATAGAAGATCAGAATGATCGTATTGATGAATTAGAAACCAAAGAAAGTTCCAAGTTCATTGATGACGAAGCTCAAGAAGCAGATGAGTCTAATTAAGATTCGGAGTCACTTTCTGATTAGAAATTTCAATGGAATTTTTTTTCAGTGCAAATTTTCCGTTTCTTCTTCTTCCTTTTCTTAGAACTTCGAAAATTTGAAAATGTCAAATATTTTGTCGAATAGGTTCTTTTTCAATCCACTGTTGTATAGGCGTTTCTATAACATGTTTTTAAGCACATCATCCAATGAGCTATGGTTCATAGTTTTTGTCAATGGATCTGCAATATTACTCGAATCAATCCACCCAATATTCGAAATTTCACCATTTCTGTATGCTTCTCGTAGTCCAAATACGTCAATTAATAGTCTCTTTTCCGCCGTAGTACATAATGAAATAACGGAATCAAATCGCGTTCTTGAATCTGTCAATAATTTGATTTTCATTTTCTTATTTAAAGTATTTCCGTTACATAGGCGTCTTGACCCTTAAATGATAAAAACGATTTCGGATTTCTCGGGATTGGATTTTTAGGCATTCTGTCAATATAAGGTTTTTGGTGGGTATAGATTATGCCGTTTTCCATTTTCACGTGTCGTCCATTAAATTTAACCGTTTCCCCTTCGCTTATAAAATTTGTCCTTTCCATTTCAACGTTTTGCAGCCAGGTTTTCCTCATGCAAAAAGTTGTTTAGTCCAGCACCAAATTGTGTCTTCAACATGGAGGCAAACCATACCATCCGAATTTTTTCTTTTGTTATCCTGTAGAGTAGGCAGGGTCTAGTTCTGTACTTTTTATCTCAAGTTTTTCAACATGATGATTTCTATAAGTTTCAAACCAGTGTATACCACTCTCGGGTAGACCGTATTGGGGTTCTAGTACTTTCCAAATTATATCGGAGTTGAAGCCAAGTTCTTTTGGAGTGGTTAAGAAAAATTTTAATGGTTGTGTAGTATCTGTTGATACATCTGGTTCTCTTATTTTTCTCGTGAAAATTGATAAAATTTTCCAGTTGCTACTGAAAGCATTATTCGAACAGATGTACTTGTTACTGTTGGAGGATAAGTCATCAGCATTTTCTTATCCCAATCTGTACTTCCGACCGCTTGAGCTACAATTCTAGCTTTCTTGCGTTCTGTTGGCTCATTTGGTTCTTTTATGGCCAATATTAACTTCGCCTTGATGATCAGCATTTTCTTTCTTTCCTCATTGGTAAAATGATGAATTTTTCACTTCTTTAAAAACACCTTTCTCCATTAATCCTTCTATTTCTTCTCTGACTGCCTCTTTAAAATTATGAATATGTTCTGAATTGTTCTTGATGACAACGGTATGGAATATTTCATTGAAGTTTGTATTTCCGAAATCAATAGGGTTTCCTGTTCTTGCATCCACATGGTGAGTTTGATCCGCTTCAGGTTCTTCGATATTGAAGTCTGGCTTCATATTTTCCTCATTTTTCAACTCCGTTGGCAGTGCTATTGTCTCATGATTTTTGCTCTTCTGAGAGTCCGTATGACTTTTAGTTTATCCGTCAATCCATATAAATCAGAAGTTGGTAAGTATGTTCCTTCTTTGCATTCGCTTACCCTTGTTTTTGCGTGCGGTAGTGTTTCAACATTAGGTTGTAAAACATTTATACTATGTTCATTTCTGGAAACGAAGGTTCTTGGTTCCCATCTCCCGGTTGCCTCTGTATATCAACATTTTACCCACAAATTTTAAAGATAGAGAAGGTGTAGCTGGTATGAATGCTTTTTCTGCCGCTTTAATTTTCATTTTTCCCACAATTTTTACATATTACTCTCTTGCTCTGTCCAACATCATCATTCTTTGGGTGTGTGGTACAGTGGCAGGTAAAGAGTCTCGTAGAGGGAGTTTAGGCATTGCATAAAATACAAGAAAGGTTGGGCATATACCTTCTGGAACAATCGTTGAGTTAATACACATTACAGAAATCGATAGTAAATAATCATCATTAGCGTTGATTGGCCTCTGATTCTTCTTGTTTTATTTCCTAGGTCTTCCAGGCCCTTTTTGAGGTTCAACTTCGATCTCCGTGGACAATGCAGGTATGCCATAAGTCATTCGTAACTTTAATTATGTCTTCCGAAGTGGGGCATGCTATCTTTCGCCAACACTCGTCGCATTAGATGCTTCAATTCCGACGGGTCTACAGATAATACCAGCTTCTGAAGCCATTGTCAGAAACCTAAGGCTGAAGAATTGTGTACCTTGATCATGTCTTAAATTGTCAGGAGGTCCAAGATATACCACACCTCATTTGCATGAATGCTTTCGATATTGTTTCGATAGAATCATCATGTAAAAATTTTGCAGCTTGATAATGGATACCTTTGTCGACAACATGGAGTACGCTACGACCTTGAATGTACATTATATCCATTAATATCAAGGTATTGAATAGGATATATTCGTGTAGTACGGCCACCTTGACCACATATGGCTTTGGAGATAAATATTGACACTCCTTACAAAGTCTTTCGATTTCTTATAAGGTTGCTTTTGTTGTCTTCTCAACTTCTTCAGGACGATTTTTCTAAGAAAGTCGTGCATCCTTTGTACACCAGTATGTCCAAATCTGTAGTGTAATTTCGTAAGTCCTTGCTCAGTGAATAAACATTCAATGCTGCAATTCCAACGTATCCATAAATGTCCGAGATCTCGTTGTAGTTTCATTAGAGGTCCTTCGCAAAAATAATAGGTTTCTCAATTTGATCAGCTCCTCTGGAATTGAGTTTGTCCATATCTTTGAGGCCTAAAATCAATGGTATGCCTGACTTCTCTATAATAGGAGCATCAAATTCGATAACACTATCTCCATAAGGAAATTTAAATGTGGTGATACTAATACATTTTGATCCTCCGTAAGCAGATATCATGTAATGGTTTTTGAGTTTCCTTAAAGGAGTTGAATATCCAGTATAATTTCTGTAAGCTTCCAACAGAGCGACACTGCATAGCGAACCAGTATATCCATTGTCGACCATTATACCAAACCATTTGTTTTCTGGATATCTTATAATTGATTTCCTTAGTTTCTTCACTTCCATCGATTTTTGGAGAAGTAAAGTTTGTATTATTGGTTCCCAAAAAAAAATTTTTAGTTTGATTGGCCATTCATTCCATATAAATTGTTTTGCCTCCGTTGATATAATCCTGTTCCAATTTTTCATCTGTGAAGAAGCTTTCATCCAACGTTTCATTCAATTCATTTGCGATTTCTCCATGATTTCCTGGTTCCCCTATTTTCTTCACCAGTTAGTTCTTCATGTTCTCATATTCTTCCTCCATTTGCATAAAGCATGATCTCAGATTTGAGTTTTGATTTTTCGATTTCATTTCGGCAATTTCCTACAGCCTCTTCTCTCTATAACTGGCTTTATTTAGATTCTTACAATCCTTGTAGGAATATTCTTTTAATCAACATCCCGTGCAAGTCATATTAATTCCTCCTTTCATTGGATTCATTTCCTTGACTTTATCTTTCTTTGAATCTTGTCCTCTATCGATTATTGAATCTGGTGTACCTAAACGGTTTTTTGTGATGTAAACGTTGAAAGATTCAGTAGTCGGTTTTGTACATTTTTTGCTCTTTCATATTGACGATCGCGTTTTCGATTTTTCCGCCAAATTTTTCCGCAGTAATATTTTTTTCTCGATCTGATACATAATACCAGAATGGTTCATCTTCTAGGGCTCGTCTAAAGAAATCAAGGAGCATTTCTTCGGAATGATACACCTTATCCAAAGATTTCTGTACTTCATGGCATTCTTCTTGAGCCTCTTAAACGATTGTTCTAGAAATTCTCCTCGAAATTTCATATTATTTAGACTTAGAGTTGTCCATTCCATTCTTTCTTTGCTTTAAATTCTAATGTTTCCAGTCCTTTGCCGACAATTCGTATAAATGCTGAAGCATTTCGAATATGTTTGTATTTTTCTGAATTTTCAATGTGTCTGATATAGAATTCGAGTGCGTCATCATACAATGCCATATGTAGTAAACTTATACGAGTTCTGGATTTTACCTCAAATAGTGCCATCATATAACTGAATCGTTTGACATATTCTTCAGTAGTGTACCGGATATCTCAATGCCCGGCCCATCTATTTTCTTGTCCGTTGAAGAACTGTACGGCGAGTTTTAGTCCATCTTTGTCACATCCGCATTCCCTTCGTTATTCGCATTGCCATTATGGCAGTCTTCTCCGTTGGCCGAAGCAGCAGCGGACTTGGAACCCCCGGCATCGTCACTTTTCGCGCCTTCGATACCATTCGTTGCCGAAGATTCGTCGCCCTTGCCATTCGAGCTCGCGTTCAGCAAAGGGTTGGTACCACCTTCATACTCTTCTTCGCCGTACTCCTCGGTCAACAAGAAATGCTCGCTGACGAACTTGTATAGCCGCGCAGGATGGAACGGTGGAAGGACCTTGAAAAAAACCGAGCTGAAGCCGTACTCTTCCGTCCCCGGCGTCGATGTAACGCCGGATTCAATCTCCGCGACATCCTTTTGCCACTTCTCCATTTCTTCGGCCTTTTCCATATCGAAAAAGCCTGTGCCGACAACCTTGGACAGCAAAACGGCGCAGTTGACAGACGCCAGCAGTTCGGCGCTCGAGTTTAGCGTTTTCACCACACTCTGGACGTGATTGACCTGCTCGAGAAGCGCGATATCAACTTTGTTGGCGAACTCGATGTGGTCCACCATCAAATCCGCCAAAGTTCGGTCGTCTTCTTCTGGAATCTCAACCCTAGATACGGCTTCACCGCGTGTTCTCCGCGACTCCTCCGGCTCTACTCGCTTTCTTGCACGGTCATGACTGACGTCATTGCTCGGTCGAAGTTGACTACGTCGATGACTGTGACGCACGTGTCCAGAGGAGCAAGGTTCGCAAGCGACATGAGCATTTCCTTCGGGTCTGATAGGTCGTCCTGCTTGTCATTCATCATATCCGAATGTTTATGCGTCGTGTCTTCGGTGGGCTTGGAGTCCTCGTCGGATGGTTCGTGTTCGCCGTATCGGTGGGCTTGGGTTACGTATATTCGGTATCCGCAGCGTCGGCGGCCTCGGAATCTTTTTCCTTAGACTCCTTTCCGTCGGCCTCCTTGGACGCCCTCGACTCGGCAATTACTTTAATGAGAATGGGCTTCCTGAACGTCTCCGCCACTTGCATAGGCTCGGAGATGCCTATGATATCGAAAACGAGGTAGTCAAACCGCTTTTGCTTCGCAAACCTGGCCACCTCGACGAAAATATCCGCCCGGAGCGTGCAACAAATGCATCCGATCTGCATTTCAACCATCTCTTCTTCGACCTGCACCACGCCGCCGACGCGTACGAGGTTCTCGTCGACGTTAAGCTCGGCCAAGTCGTTCACCAAGACCGCCTAGCGAAGAACGACCTTATTCTTGAGGATATCCAACAAGAGGGATGTCTTTCCGAGCTTATGAATCCCAAAAGTACGCCAACAGGGAGCCGGCATCTTCCGCGGCTTTGTGGTGCGCAGCTGCAGCAACATCACGTTCGGGAGCGTCGGACGAGGTCTTCTCCGAGTCGCGTATGTCGGTAACGTCAATAGCGCCGGCGTCTGGAATACTGTAGTCGCGATAAAGCATCCCCTACGTTAACGGCTGCGTCAAGGATTGATACATTCCGAAGTTGGAGCAAGCATGTGGTTGTAACAGTGAGCTGTACACGTGGTATGGCGTGCAAAAACAAGAGGGGGCAAAAAATATGAAGTTTTTGTCATCCAGTTTTTACTTTCAACGTTATCACTCACCGTGGTTTCATCGTCTTAAAGAGTCTTAGTTACAGACTCTGAAGGTTCTAGCTTCTTCCAAAGATTGTAGATATGCCTATTTTCTGGGCTCAATAGGCAACAATTACCCAATTTATTTGATTCACGAGATGATAAATATTCGCGGATGCGAACATACCTCTTAAGCATTTCATAAGCTGAAGTCCAACGCGTTTTGTTGCTTGGATTTGGTTGTATTCTTGTCAACTTCTTCAGTCTTGCATTGAGGAGCAAACCTCCCAACTTAATAATGATAGTTCTTACCTTGTCGATCATTTTTTGTTCCGAATGTAGAATATCCTGTACAGCTAGATAAAAACAATGAGAAGCACAACCGATTAACAGTATGTTAGAAATATTCGTTAACGCTATGTTAGTACTCACATTTTCGCCTATAAGACAAGCAACATTAGTGCAATTCAACCCATATAGTTCGAGAACAAATGTCAGAAATTCATGGTGCTCGTTCGCGCTCAGTGAACACTCATCACCAATCGGTGACAAATCGAAAAGCCGTGTTTCGTATCCTTTACTATTGAGAGATGAAATCGAAGCAAACATGGCAAAATAATGAGTAGTATCCCGGCTCCAGCCATCGAATATAAGCGCAATACGATTTGGTAATAATTTCACGATCTTCTCCTCGGCTAACTCAGTAAGTTGCGCTATGCTGTTCATCAATGTGTCATTTGAAACTTTTCCATGCTTTATATGTCTTAGAACAAAAGGTTTCTCCACAATCGATTATGTCCAGAATGAAGGGCTCTGGTTCATTCTTTTGTAGAGAGAGAGAGAGAGAGAGATTTTGGTGAGCAGTTAAAGTGATATGCATGAGATTTTTTGGAGTTTGTGAAGTCGGTAGACATTTAGTACTGTTTCCTGACGTTGCTCGATTTTGTGGTGGACAAATAGCAAGTTTACAAGAGGTGCGAATGAAAATCGAAGAATAAGCTTCTGAAAGGAACCTTTCGATGCGAAAGAGAAATGGGAATGTATTAATCAAATGTGATAATTTGTTGAATGGAATTGTAAAAGATGAGATGGTATAGATTCGTTATATATGGGCTAATAAAATTGGCGCAGAAACGACTGACTCGGACAAATTATCACTGGAATATATGCGGTGGGAAGAGAGAATGGATATAGGAATATGAAATTGAGAGATGCGGAAAAATTTAATGAATAAGCTCGTATGTTGACTCGCACGAACCACCGTGTTCATCTTCCGACTACTTAATTTACTCCAAACTTGAGATCAACTCTAATTACAACCAAAGATGGCTTGTGGTCTATGTTCATGTATTTAAGTACAAATTGGTATGCCTGTGAACCAAGAAAAACTGATATACGACGAAAATTTAAGTACATAGTGTTGTAACCAGGGGAACATAAATTTGTCGGGTGTGGTATCCTACATAGTCGAAAACCTGCGCGTATTACGAGAATTAGTCTATTCGCCGTGACATTCGTAATATGCTCGTCAATGTACGGCAGTCTAATTTGAGTCGAGATTTGGTAAGCTCTTTTAGTGATATTAAATAGTAGGAACAATGGTCTGATTTTAAGACGTATGTGGTAGTAATTAAGTCGGTTGTGTTTTACTCTGCATCGTGAGGGAACACATCAAGTCTAATCAATATGCAAAAGGTGTTGTGTGTTAAAGAAACTGTTGCATGGATGTAGACTGTTTCATATAATCGGATGAGGATTAAACTGGGCTGAAAATGCTCTTTCGTAGTGACTGCTGATTAGGAGAGGAAGTTGTATTCACTTATTGTCCATGTCTCCGCAATTAACAAGATTGGGGGTGATGGCATTCCCTAGTAGATTTACGGTATAGAACCGACTCGAACGAATGACCTGTGAACTTTCCAGGTATTGTGTATGCTTGATACAGTGTGGATCATCAGGATATTATTAGGCGCATAACAAAACATATCTCGAAAAGATATAAAGGTTTGATGACATCTGCCTGCCCGTTGAAAGGGGCTGTCGAATCTGTTTTCGCTTGTGAGCGGAGAGCGCTTATAGAGTCCTGTACACTAGGACTAGTAAAGAAGGATGAGGAAAAATTTGTTTGCTGGGCTTTCTCGCGTACTCTCAGTATTTTCCAGTAGGTTTGTTCGAAGTCTTCTCCACTGCCTGCTTTGAGAATCATGTTTGGACGACCTATTTCTTCCAATACAACGAACCCTGGCCCGGATAAAAATTAAATATAAGGATTATTGCAAGCAAAGATGTTAAAATTTTGCTCGAAGGAACATATGTAAGGCGATAATAATCTAGTTAAAGCTGCGATTTTGTACTCACAATTGGAAGTCATGCCTTCTGGGCTGATTTATATAGAAGCCGTTGCCAGTCGTTAACGCGAATTTGGTTTAAAGCCTGCGTAACAATATATTAGTTGTTAGTTTGTTCAATACCGCGCTTCCAATATTGATAAGAACGTTCGAGTGCTAACTTCGGTGATATCGATGTATATAACGTAAGCGGTAGTCTAGAAAGAATAAGCTCAAGTAGACGATTTTGAATAATTGGTAGGTATGGCATGACATTGTACCCTTCTATGAGTCGCTGTATTTCGATTGTAATTAGTTCTCACAACTATTGAACAGAGTCTGTTTTGTATCAGTGCCGATTAAGAGAAGAACTCGTTGGAGATAGTCGCCAACAATGGCTTGTGCATATTCTACTCTGGGCTTTTGCTCTCCTTCAGTAGTACGGAATTCCGCCATCAATTTCGTGCAGTTGAAGTGCCACACCAAGCCATTTAGGGATGAGGGTATTTATAGATATGGAAAACAACCTCTCTAATGCGAAGGTGTCCGTGATTGAGAAATAGGAATAACCCATACTAGGCGAGGGCGCAATGTGTGTGAATGGTAAATGGAGGACGCGCGCATAAGTTCCAGGAGAGTTAATGAACTCTTGTCATTTGGAATTTAAATTGAGGATTGCACCGCAAGTGCTCATTAAGCTCTTGGATAAACCGGATAAAAGATAATCTGGTGCGATAAAACTTGCTTGGTACGAATCGAATTGTATTGAAACAGGACTTTCACGATTATCCATCTGACTATAGTGTTGTATAAGGATTACAGTGACGATTTCCACACAGAAGAAATGCTTATTCTGCGTTTCTTGAATCCTCCTCCGAAATTTACATGCACTAATGGATAGAGTCTTTATGGGGTCAACCCGCTATGGACAGGGAAGTTCACAAATTGAGGAATGTGAGCACTTCCGTGGGATTTTGGGAAATTGGAAAGTGAAAAAAACGAAGATGTATGAATTTTTTTCACGTGATTTGCTGATAGCGGAAGCATCGCCAAGAGCGGAGATAAGACATATAAAGAAAAGGCACTTGATGATACCGAAATCATCTGTGCATGTTAACCCATGTGTGGCTCTTTCTACCAAATCGTCGAAATTTCCATTCAGTATGGCCACTTCACTTATGAGTGAAAGACAAACACCGATAGTATGAATGTCATACAGATTAACTGATTCAGTAAAAATATACGCGCAGTAGAACTAAACCGCCGAAATAGAGTTGTTTGTGCGATTATGCACTTGCGAAGTCATCCCAGTACAGGATCATGCAAATAATGCCATACGGTTCCTCTGAAGATAAATTACCAACGATACTCAATGACGGTTGTGAAATTTATACAAATATATGTTTCGAAATGGCAAAACCTTTTCGTGGATTCCTCAACAGTAGTAGAACTTAAAATCCAGTACTCTCAGTTGTTTCGTTCTTTATTTACATGCATAGAGAAATCGGTTCAAAAAGGCGATGTATCGGCTGAAAAGGAATGAAAGTGCAGGAGATAACGGCGTGATTGCGATGAATTCGCATATTCGGAAGTAGCAATGGAAGGCTTAACGAGTGCAGTGATATCACCCGGTATACAAAATAAATCATAGGATTCAATTTGTACTCCATTAATTGGGCAATGCCCCATTCTCCTTGCAATACTCTTGCGAAACTCGGACAGTGAAAAAATGACAGCATCGTTCTAGTTCATACGACAAAGAGGAACGCAGTTCATAATCCATGGGTTCGAGTACGAACAAAATAACTCCACTTACATTTGGAAGCCGTAGTCGCTGTGCACCTGGTCTCATTCTATGTTCAGCAGGTATGTATATATTGTGAAAACTTTCCGAATTTTTACGATGGTAGGCGGACTGCTGACCAAGCACAATATCCACAGTGTCGATGGCTTCAGACATACTAATCTTAGTATCCTTCGTACTGTCTTGAAATGTAATGATACGAGTTTCTGCATAAAAAAAGGACCGAGCTCGAGCAACAGGTAATATATCGATAGATGTACCAGTTGATACGGGGGGCAAACCGAGGAGATTAAAAATTGAGTCATCTTGCGGTGAAAAACTTATCGCCATGAATCGTCGGAGATGTGACGGCTGAGGAATGTCTCGCTGAATTAAAGACAATGGCGTAATGTAAGATATTTCATGATTCGATGTGCGTTCCCGGCTACTTGGATTTGACCTCATTTCATTGCCTTGTGCAGTAAATGTCATACGCGGATGTGGAGGCTCTACAGTTTTTGGGTCAATAAGCTTATGTACCGTATACAAGCAAAGTAGGCGAATTTTCGGCTCGATAGTACGAAAACGTTCAGAAACGCTAAGCAGTAGCTGAACTGAAGAGAATTGGTTCCCAGTAAACCGGACTGTGCCTGTAGTTATCAGAACAGCTCAAATCATTTTCCATGACTGGAAAAAGGGACCTAAGGTTGACATATTTGCGAAGGACAGAACCAAAATGTTAGATCTTGCCAACATGACCAAGTCAAGGACGTTCGCTTCCTCATTGAGTGCCAGTACAGGAGATTCATCAGTTGCTTCCATAGGATGTACGTTTTCAGTTTGTACTGTCGTACTGGAGGATAAAAGCGACCCAATCACGACCAAAAACCCTAGCAGACTTCTTATACCCTTTATGTGGGCCTCGTCGTAAGTACAGTTCGGATGTGGTCATGTGCCAACTCGCACTACAGCACGACAATCATATTTCCACAGATCTCCCAATCCGGCGATGCACTGCCTAGCTTAATTGGTCTTCGCGTGACATGTCGTACCTGCCTAATATCCTTTCATGGTATGCCGCACTGTGATAAAACAGCATCATCCCTGTTGCCAGAGATTCATTTGTGTAAGTGCTGCCGTAGTGCGTTAATCTTGCAAGGATGCAGAAGTCGAACCTGAGAAAGCTGGCCGAGGTAAAATATAGTTACGATGGCTGGCACTACCCACGTTCATTATATCTAACACTCATAATCCATCTACCTACAAAAGCTGAGTGAAGTATTTGGTACTACTAGATTCTTTTGGCAATATTGATTCAAACTGAAACCTGTTGTGTATTATTTACACTTTTCTCTATACCAAAGAGAACCGCACTACTTCTCATATTAATATAATTTACGTAACCGATATGCAGGTTTGGTAATATTACGCTAACGAAACTAAATGAATATATGAATCTAGATGCTAAAATAACGACCTTGCCACGATCTCTTCATACATTGAAAATATCTGAAATTAACACTTTTATAATCTCAACTACCTTTCCCCGTGCACCATTTTCCTCCTGTATTGATATGAGCTCTCCAAAACGAACCAAAAATATATCAACAAGGTCAAATTGGAAATTGAGACTACTGGTCTCGATGTGGCGCTTCAGCTGGATCCCGTTATTATGTGTCGAATCGAAGGGTCAGTGACTCTGGCAAATAATTTCTTGATCGGCGATGCATCCGATTCTACTTATTTTCACTCTTAAACTTGTCAAGAGGCCGATGGATCAGCAGCAGTATCTGTATCCGACGCCGATCCATCCACTGCTGACGACGAAGTTCAGTTCATTAGATTTTAAATCGTCACGATAATATACAAACAGGTGACTAAGGAACTTTAAGAAAATTCGTGTCAGCAAGGCGCTTCATTGCGAATTGGGTGCTAAACACTGTGAATGACACCTGACTTCACCCGCCATGATGCATTTATCCCGAATACGACAATTACTCATGCCGCCCGCTGGTATACGGTTCATCTGAGTATAAACCGCACAAATCTAATGTTTGACCTCTACTCCTGTTAGGCCATGTCTTCTCGTATTACAGCACGTTTTCTCTGTTGCGCTCATTGCCTCTAAAGATAAAGTAAACCATTATGTACGCCGACGATCTCCTTGAATCATAGTTTTAGGTTGCCACAAGTACAAACTTTCAATGATCCACACCGAAAATCAAGGTTATCGGCGCTTGTGCTATTCATTTCTTTCCAACATCCTATTTACCAATATTTAAACCCTTCATCTATTCGGTTGATTTACACGCAATTCCTTTCGTGATTACCTTACCACGTTTCACATCATCATCCACATTTCGAGTACAAACATGGCGTACAGTATAGATGACGAGATATCATCCGCACCGCCTTCACGATCTGCGATGAGAATCGATCCCGATAAACGCAAAGTATCAACTCCTCCGCGCACTAAAGCAACCCGACGCTGCCTCAGCACTCGACGCATTGGCACGAACGATTCCAACCGGATAATATCGATATGAAAGAACTATCAATAGCAAGACTTCGCAAACAAGACGAATTCACTCGTT
>JAAUYH010130055.1_pt1 | contig 17399 bp, 13 predicted proteins | sample 7278061 | NCBI WGS metagenome assembly JAAUYH01 (sample SAMN14350203, study PRJNA611818) | marine sediment metagenome | isolation source: surface marine sediment (0.6m) | place: French Polynesia: Moorea | collected 2018-08 | reverse complement strand
CTTGAAATATCTTGATCAGTTGAGCCATCACTGTAGGGCTATCGCTACACTATCGAACAGTTGTTGATGACTTCACAGCAACATATTCAGCAAAATATTGAAGAGGATATTAGAGCTCTCTCAAGCACTTACGATATTTACAGGTCATTCTGAAGTTGAGTCGCAAAAGTTTGTTATCAAGCTCACGAACGTTAGGCTTCACCACGCCAGCAAAGCCCCCACAGAATTGTCATGTAATTCTGTAGTAATAATGGTATTCGCTTTGTTCATTCTCTTTTATATTCACTAATCGTAACGGTTTCGGTGAAATACTTATTGAAAAACTAGGACTCTTGCTCGCGTTTTACCATTCTCTTCCAGTTTTCCCTAGTATTTATGTCTTGAAGCGATGCATTACGCTAATTGGCTAAAAATCATCTGCCAGCTTTCTGGGCTAGCCATTCAATACCACTTAAGTGTTGGAAACTTGATAAGCGAATTGACTAGGAACAACTTTTTGAGTTTGGTTCACAAGTATTTGCTTTAATATACCACAGCGAAAACTTGAAAGGAAATAAATTATTATCAAGCAGTCCATTTCGTCAATTTTCTGGCATGGAAAGTGACATCAGACTTACCAAGGTGTTCATTGTTTACACAAAGTCGTTTGTAATTATTCCTCGCACCAAATTTTGCAAGTATGAAGGTGATGGGCTAACCGGTATCGAAGCTCTTCTAGATAGTATAGCAAAGCAAGTTGAAGATGAAGGAAGACTCTAGAAAGAATTCAACACTGAGGCTACGCTTATCCAAGTAATTATTTAACTCACAAAACCAACTCTCTCTCCGTCCGGCTGCAAAGAAAAAACGGATCGACTCTAATGTACCATCAAAATTTGATGAAGCATGCAAATACCCTGATTGCAGAGCCTCTTTCGATTCTTGCGTGAAGAGAGTCATTTGGAATAAAGTCAAATTGGAACCCAATATAAAAACACTTAGCTTTACTTGTATATCCAAAATGAAGCAATTCGAATGTTACGTGCAACTGCAGCTGCTCAAAACTTTATGCTCGAGAGGCGGATGGAAGCAAGGTCTACTTGTATAGAGGCTTGGATATACCTATCTTCACAATACAACAGGCAAATTTGATAACTTCATGCTATGCGAGGGGATATGTGCAAACTCAACAAGTCAGTCTATGGCACCGAGGTAGCTGGAGAAATATGGAGTTCACTATTACACTAACACTCAAATGCCATTTCTTTACAAAATGCAACTATGATCCTATTTACTTTTTTATTCAAAAGACCGACTTCATCATGATTTTTATCGTTGTTGACGACTTGGAGTTCGCCTCTAATTCACGTCATCTGCTAGAAAGGTTGAAAAGCACATATTTCCAAGAACTAAGATGTGAAACTCTCTTGCAAACTCACAGTATTCATTGGATGGCCAATGTCACAACTGTTTAATAGAATCGCCGGTAACCAAGAAGGATACTGCAAATGTATGCTGATTCCAACGCATGGAGTAAATTTTGCTCTTATTCGATTTGGGCGCATCTTTCTTTGTTTTTCTTCAGAAATACAGCGGAATCTGGGAGTACTCCATTATCCTGTGAGTATCGGATACATTTGAGTTCTGAGTTGAGTACTGTGTCTTGAAAAGCGAAGAGTTCTATCTTGTTGCTAACTTTATACATATTTAGGCATCCACAGATAAAAATGAATTTGCTATGCAAGCATTGCTCACAATATCATTTTAGTTTGCGTCTCTCAAAATATGCAATGTTTTTTAATCAAAGATTATAGAAGGGGGAGCATAATTTAAGAGTACCTCGTTCTTCACCCCTACGAGAGGTACTTTCTATTTGACCGACTCTCCCCCTTCCCTCCAGTACATAGGAACCTGCAACATTGCTTTCATTTGTGCTCCGAATTTATTTCGATTTATAGCTTTTCAGCGATTCAACAACTCTACTAAAGAACACGCTTATCGGAATAGTCCGTATCCTAGTTAATCATGCACTTCAAATTTTTTTGTGATCGAAAACAGAAGTTGTATTACAATAAGCAGGATTTTCGGAATTCTATATTTTCTGAGAATACTGTGGGTTAAATTTATTTACAATGAAATCGATGATAACAATAGAATGATTCCGATATTCAAAGTCAATAGAGAAGGTAGGTACACATGTCAATATCGGTAGCACCTTTGTGTCATTTGCCGTGAAAATTTCTGAAACATGTACCAGTGCCTCGTGCTCGCTAGCAAATGAAACTTGACATTTATTTCAGGAGAAAGGGAGTAGGTATCATTACTGAAAAACAGATCTTAAAGTGAATTGTTCCTAAATTTTTCGCGGGCAGTAAATATAATAACCAATTAGTTTATGTAAATACGTGGATCCAGTTGTTGCACACTGAGCAGACCAGTAAATTTACCCCAATTTCAATCATCTTGTCGTCTTGTTGCTTAAGCATTTTCCCAACATCGATTTTGATGTCCCACTATATCCTTGTCGGAATCCAAACGCAGACATCATCTACAAGATGGATTCTTCCTCTGCATGTGGTGTTCCTAATCTCATTCGATGGTTCAACACTGATTCCTGAATTCTGGATTTAGGGGGCCATTCCTAATCGAGTGGCATGATAGAGTGTTGCGTAACGAGTGAAAACATCACATTCTCTCAGGTGCAGAACACGCTTCACGTGGTGATTCTCGTCGAAGAATAGTAATCAACTTGACGAAATGAAGTTAACATTTCTCTTGTTGGTTCTCGTTATCTGCTGCAGTTTTGTGCTTTCTTGTAGTACGAGCATGGTTTCAGTTGCGATTTTCTACGCCCACTGTTCGCAGATAATCCAAAAATAGCACACCGCTCTTCCTTCGAACGTTCAACGACACTCCCTGTTTCACATACCCAGCAACCTTTCCGTGAGCCCTCTGATACATCCCGTTTGCTGCGAAAACTAAGTATTCGAACGCTTTTGTGAAACCAAGCGTGGTCCTCCTTCTGCGCGCTCATGCTGTACATGCATCCAAGCGCAAGCATGGCTTTAATCTTCCCGTCCATTCCACGTTCTAATTGCGTCGCACGTTTATAGCATTGTACCCCCTTAACATGATTGGGTTCCACACCGTATCCATACCGATAACATTCGCCCGTGACATACAATCTGGTTACATTCTTAGCTTGAATCGATTTCTGTTTCTCCCCTATCCCCGCTCCTTGTCTTCTAGCACACCTCTTCCTCTTATCAAACTCATCACATAGAATGCATGAAAGTACGGCCTTTTCCGTGCTCCAACTGGGTTGCTTGTTTATGCAGTTCTGCTGCCTTATTCATATTTACTTGGATGCCATTCCCTTCTTCCTAACATCGAGGCCATGACAGAGCATGCATCCAACTCGTGAAGTTCTTAATAGCTTCGGTGAATAAAATCAGAGCTTTGACGGGGGTCGCAGCCTACTTGAATACCTTATTTGTGACAGCATGCAAGAATGCTTTTGTCCAGGCCTTTCTCCACATTTCCGGAGAATATGCAAAAGCGAGTAGCAAGTTCACACATTGTTATGGCCGTGAAAATTGTACCAAGTGTATGTCGCCGTACCGTACGGATCACTAGCTTCTGCACCTTTTTTTCAGCCATTTCAATGCTTCTGCGGGTGACTTCTCAACACCAATACCAAAATCATAACACTGTCCAAGTTGCGATACCGCTGCAGGATCTCCTGCTTCTGCATCGAGTTGGAATAAGTTCTTCGACATGATATTGCATACCTTTACACCTTGTCCGTACTTCGCTGCGTTGAAACGTCGCGTTGCTTTGTAGTTCCCGCACCAAATTTTCCTGGATATAAACACGCACCAGTCGAGAGGTGAACACATCCGGTCATTTGATTCATCTAATGGCATTTTATCGCTCTAATATTCTTTGGATACTCGCTTCGACTATTTTCGGTGAAACAGACGCATAATTGTGGCCTTCATCCAGGAGACATCTGCGGAGAATGACTTCAATTCATCCAGTACAGCAATAGTGTTAGCACTGGTATTGGTGTTGTCGTCGTTGCAGCGATGCTCAACATTTAACGCGCCAATCATTTCTATTATTTTTAAGATGTCGTCCCCAGTCGCGAGTCGAGAAACAACATTAATCAGCTTTCATCAATTTCCAGAGTGAAGTGATTGGCCACCTTGTTCCGAATGGTGATTAGCTCTTCACGGATACTGTACTCTCAAAATCATCCACTGCATCTTGTAGAATCTGCTACTGAACACCATCCGACTGGTATAGATGATCTAGACGCCGAAGGGATGCCTTGTTTCTTCGTGCCTTCGCAACAAACATTTCAAAATTCGTTCTATTCAGTGGTATCAACGAATACGCTCTAGAATCGCGTCCACAATTCGATCGATGTTTAACACGCAGTCAAGTCCCTCCAAGCCGGATGCCATCCAGTCTAATCTGCTCCAGCAGAATGAAGAAAGCTTCAAATGAATAACTTGTCATCTGAGTGCTGAAGTACGGTAGCGCACCCTGAAGAGTTGTAGCACTTCTCGTCGAAGTTCTAAAGAGTGAATTCTGTTCGTGGATGCGGGAAGAGGCTTTCGTGGAACACATTGTTTTCTAGACTGCGAGATTTCTGCAGCGAATATGGAACCAGACAGACGGGTATCTCACAAAATAGCGTCGATGGCCCACAAACTCGATGTTGCAAAGATAAATTGGATTCTGTTACACTCGGTTCATCATCCAAACGGTACAGCAGCTTAAAAATTTTCTGGTGCTAATCACATGTCATGTACCAGGTACAGCAAAACACAGTACATTCATCATGTTGAGAAGTGAGAGGTGTTGATTACTTCCGATTCTTCATTGCATAGGCACAACATCACTACTCTCACTCAACTGACGGTGCCGTTCTAGCATCAGTACCCAACTGATCACTGCAAAGCCTACTTCCAGGTATTCTTATACAGTAGGTAGAATCGATAGATTTGACTTTTCATGGCATGCAAAATCATATCCATCTCCAGATAGGTCGACTTCTGGAACTGCAATAAGTCGCCAACTTCAGCTACAAATGGATGTACCAAATCAGAGCAAACGAGTCGACATGGAAACATCTCATAGTTTGTTTGTCTCACATCGATGTCAAATTGCATTCTCTGCCATTTCTGGTTTCAAATTGGCACCACACCTCCTCTCAGCTTCTCTCACATGATGTACACATATAAACAAGTTTACTCCATACATTACTCCAATCCTTCTTTTGCCACACACCCTCACATATTACATCCAGCCAACAACCACATGCCTATTGCAATAGTTCACCCACACCGTTATCGGCTGCGAGCACACCATTGACTGCCTGCGCTGTCACATTCACCGCATCCACCTCACTTGCATTCAACTCAGGTGCCTGCAAAGTATTACTCTGCACCACTGCATCGTTCTCATGATGTTGCTGTACATGCTGTCCCGTCATCTGCGGCAAGCCTTGTGGTACTGTGATCTGTTCCACGACTTGTTGTTCTACATGTTCTTGAGGGTCGGGCGACTTCTTTCTCTTCCTTCCTCTCCTATTCGGTGCGTACGTCCCTACAACACCTGAATGGTATTGATTCCAGCAGTTACGAGCAGTCCTATTACACAGCGGTACTGGTCCGGGCAAGCACTCCTTGCACTCGTATGTCGTCTTATTCCGACACACCCAACACCTGCCTCTCGGTCTTCGCTGTGTGGTCGTGCTGATACTACCAATAAATGTCGCTTCATGCTGTACGTCCGGATTTCCATTCGATCGTGCATTCGGCTCGCCCTCTATTTGCTGCATGATACTCGTGTTCATCAGAGTTTTGTTCTTTGGCACAATCGGGCCGGAGTTCGCAATTGGTGTCGCCAATCCTGAAGGTATGCCTGAAGATATTGCCAATGGCACGCTCACTGTCGCTGCTACGGGGGCACCCGTCGAAATCGCACGATAAACTTGGTCATTTTGTGGTGGCAGTAGCAACGGTGCATGTCTCTCGGAGTTGGCATCGATTCCGTCAAACGTGTTGAGTTTGCCATACAACTCTGGTCGGCGGTCACGAAAAACACCCCATTGCATTCGAGCGCGCTTGATTTCAGTGAAATTGTACGTATTCACCAGAATCGTTTCCTGATGTCGGCCTGCATCCGCCACAATCTTCCCGGTGTGGTCCGTCATGAAACTCGAACCATAGAAGGTAATCGCGACATCGCTATCTCTCGCAACTTCCCTCCCAATCCGATTGCTCGCCACAACAGGAATCATATTCGCAGCCGAGTGACCCTGCATACATCGCTGCCAATGTCCGCCGGAATCTAACGCGGGCGCATGAGGTTCGCTTCCTATCGCGGTGGGATAAAGGAGTATTTCTGCACCATCTATTCCCATCACTCGCGCCGCTTCAGGGAACCACTGGTCCCAACAAATCCCCACACCGACTTTTCCGAACTGAGTCTGAAACACCTTGAACCCCGTGTTGCCCGGAGAGAAGTAGTACTTTTCCTGATACCCAGGACCGTCGGGGATATGGCTCTTTCGGTAAATGCCGAGTTGGGAGCCATCCGAATCAATCATCACCATCGAATTGAAATGGGCATTGTTTGAGCGCTCGTAAAACGACAGTGGTAGCACTACATTCAGCTCTCTGGCCAACAGCTGAAACCGGTGTATGTAGCCCTTATCCTCATCAAGATCTATCGCATACTCGAAGCAATCACGTTGCTCGATACAAAAGTACGGGCCCGCGAATAATTCCTGCAAGAGGACAATGTTTGCGCCACGCCTCACGGCTTGCCCTACAACACGACGATGGGAAGGTGGTTAGCAAACAAGCACACAAGAAACGAGGACAAGTTGGGATGGACATACGAACGAGATCCTCGGCTTTTGTCAAATTCCTCTCGGTATCGGGAGTGCACGCGAACTGTGTAGCCGCAACGGTAACATGACGTGCAGTAGTGCCATTTGGTAGATCTTTATCAACCCGTCTTATGTTCATAGGTCCTCGGTCCGCGAGAGGTAATGGGCTGGGGCGCGGTATCTGCTACACTTGAAGTTGTCGTCCCAACTGTTAGCGGGATAATTAAAATTCTAATATTTTACGCTATGATTTAGAATGCCCCATCATTACAGTAGTTTAGCATTTGAGAAAGGGCCTTACCTCCATTCCACACACACACTTTCTGGGACCATGTGACGTTAGCTTCATTACGGCCCAAAAGCGTTACTATACTGTACAGCACTAAACGTTGTTATGCTCTGAACGGAATGGAATAGAACCCAACGGATCGGGACGGAGTGAATGAAATTTCGGATGAGGTAAAGAAGCGATTTCAAGCTTCATAACACTCTTGTCAAGTTTCGGGATGCGGTAAACGAATCAGTCATAAGCTGAAAATGTTTCGAAGATATTGGAAAAGCTTGGTAGTGCAACGAAATCGATACTCGATCATTGAATTTGAATTCGAAAAAAGAAAGTAGGAAGCGGTCGAGCGAAGTAAAGTTGTTTAGTTATTGTAGTAACGACGAAACCGAACACAAGAAGTAATACAAGGGCAAAGTTGAAAGTGCCGTAGTAGTTATCTGCCAAAAGGGTTACGGGTGTGACCGTACTTAGTAGCCGCATCTTCTATGATGACACGTAGCTGAAATTGCTTGAGCGCATCGAGCACGAAACGAATAACTTTTTCTAGAGCCGAGTGAGTGTTTTGAGCGGCATGAATCGATAGAAATACATTCTTCATCGATAACAACTTTTCGAATTTTGAATCTCGCGGAAATGAGTTTGGGTCTAGAAACTGACGTGTATCGCCTTCGAGAACATCCGCACCAAACGCTCCAACTTGTCCCTTATACAACGCATCGACTATCGCATTCGTGTGCACGAGTGGCCCACGCGATACATTGATAATGTGCACGCCTTTCTTGCACTTCCTTAAAGACGTTGCATTGATCAAGTGATATGTCGCTGGTGTGAGCGCACAATGCAACGTGATAACGTCTGAGGTTTCCAACAATTCATCCATCGTTACATACTCCGCACCCAACTCTGTGACCTTCTCACTTTCTGTGACATCAAAACAAATCACGCGCGTATCGAATGCACGCAACCATCGCACAACACTGACTCCAACTTCACCTGTACCAACCACGCCCACCGTACGTTCTGCCAACTCTGTCCATGCCATATCATGGAGAGAACAATGTCCACTTCGTACTCGGTCCACCGCCAAACTCAGCTTATGTTCCAACATCAATATCATGGTAATCGTATACTCTGCCAGACTCGCAATACAATGGCCAGACATTTGACAAATTTCGATACCAATCGATCTAGCCATATCCTCTTCAGATGAGCCCGCGAAGCGGTTCGCCACAAACCTCACGCCCAACTCATGCAGCTTGTACAATATCCCAGGGCCACAATGGTCTTGTACTGACACAGACACCGCCTTGGCATTCGCCGCCAATTCCACAGTGCTGAGGGTCAGTCTTGCGTCGACAAACACAATGTCAAGGTCTGGCTGATACGTGGTGGCCACGTATTGTGAGGGTGTCTCATCCAATACAGTCTCGAATATCCGTCTCTCCTGCTCCGACACACTGCCTCTTCGGTTAGCAAACACTCCCCCTCGAGCTTTCCTTCTCTTTTCCGACTTACCTGAACATGACGACGCGCATAGGCTCAGCCATGACGATGGCTGCGCGGTGCGGCGGTCCTCGCTCTCCACACGACACTCTTCCTGCATGCAGCGATCCGCACACATCGTAGAGCACAACTCGATTTACATTGCTTACGGAACTCACTCTTAATTTAACCAATCATCTACAACTCTCTAATTTCTGGCGATCTCACTCTTTTTCAGCACAACCTCGTCTCACCCTTCAATGCTTGCTTTCCTCTGCTCCCCTGCGTCTGCTCGTCCACTCTCGCACCGTATCATCTCAACATGTCGGGCGAAACGTAGTGGCGCGAAACGACCCCCGAGCGGTGGTGGTGGTTTTGGTAAGCCCAAACCAAAACCTACGAAGAACAAACGCACTCACGCTTCCGATACGCGTGATTTTAATCCGAGACCACCAAAATTCACCGAGCAACCGGACCCTGAGACGTTACGTGCCGAATTCGAGAAGCGAGGAATTGATGTGCCGAAAGATTACAAATTTGGTACCGCTGATAAAACCGATGATGATGACGATGGGTACACAACTTCGTCGGATGGAACAATGCCGGAAGTTGTTGCCGCTCGTATGGGACGTCGTATCGCACTATTCGGCGGTATACCGTTCACTCTGCTGTTCGGGTTCTTCGCTACTTATTTTGTGCTGACTTACAAGTTTGAAATACGCGTGATTCCCGCGGTAGTTGCGTATAGTACGCTCGTGTTAATCGGTGTCGCGGGTGTTGGTATCACGTACGGTATATTTTCTTCTTCTTGGGACCCCGAAGAAGAGGGCAGTGCGCTAGGCGTCGATGAGGCGAAGGTGAACTTTTTCCGTGCGAGAGATGCGCTAATGGGGCAGCGACGCCAGGAAAAACAAGACGAAGAATTCGACCGTATCGACCGAATAGTTGAAGAGAAGAAGAAGAAGAAGAACGAGTAATTTGCATGTTTATTTGACGCACCAGACGTCGAAAGTAAATTTGTAGACGAGCGAAAATATTGCCAGCGAAACGACAGTTCTACTTGCTGTTCCCTTTATGATAGGGACTAGAACATCTTCGCTCAGACTGCGTCGGACTCAATACAACGAATGGAATGAATAACTTTTACGTAAGAGCGCACGTCATCGACACCTCATTAAGGGTCCCATTGCAAGTCTATTAAGCGATAACCTTTGTCTTCGGTTCGAGGACCTGAATACCATCGTTCGAAGCAACAATAACAGCGCTAGACATACCCAGGAATAGGCCATGTTCAACAACACCGACCAACGATGAAAATTCTTCTGCTGCCTTTACGGGATCGGTGATGGGCTTGTCAAAGTACAGGTCAACGATGTAGTTGTCATTATCTGTGACGTACGGCTTTCCAGCTTCCATACGCAATTCCGCTCGGCACCCCTTCACACTTTCAAGTGCCTGAATACGTTTCAAGTTGAATTCCCAGCAAAAAGGCGTCACCTCGACAGGCATCGCACCGGAAATACCCAAACCATCTACTAACTTGCTATCGTCCACAATCACCACAAATTTCTTCGCCTGCACTTCGACCATTTTCTCACGTAATAAAGCACCACCTCTGCCTTTGACAAGATTCAACTCGGGATCGACCTCATCAGCACCATCAATAGCCACATCTAAAACAGGATGAGTATCCAGTGAGACCAACGGAATTTTCAGCCCTTCGGCCTGTTCACGAGTTCGTTCGCTTGTTGGAATTGCCACAACATCCTTGAGCGAGCCATCCAACAACTTGTTGCCCAGACGTTCCACCGCGAATGCCGCAGTAGAACCGGTACCAAGCCCCACCACCATTCCGCTCCGAACATAATCATCCACTGCCTTGTATCCCGTCGCTTTCTTCAATTCATCCATTCCCATTCGCGGTGCGCGACGACAAACAGACACGCGGTGTGAACCCTGAAGGTTCAAACCTAGTGGAATGGCCGAAACAAAAGCTTGTGACATGTTGAGGTGAATCATGTGTCCTCACAGTGTTGGGGTCAGATCGAATGGGCCCATGCCACTCATGGGTGGCAGACATGCATCGATTCGAGGTGACAGTGCTAGGGTCGAGATTGTGAGACGTGTAAACAAATTATCGTGAGACAAGTGTGAAAACTCGAAAATAACTTTTTTATTTATTTCACATACGACAAATCGTATCAAAAAAAACCCCAACACAATACACATCTCTCTGCTGATAACTAGAACAAAACGCTTCCCAAACCACCCACGGCATCGGCCATTTGCACGCGTTGTTCTTGCTGCCTGCACTCTTCAGCGTGTGTATTGTATGGGTGTAGTGCTCAAGTGTTTCTTGCGAACTTATCGATCGTGCCTGCCTGCTCCCGTACTTCCTATTCGTAAGATTTGAGTCTTGACGACGACATGTGTCCTCGGAATAACCTTACCGTACAGTCCGATGATGAAGTACAAGTTGTCGAACCATCGACCAAGACGAGGAAGAGTAACCATGTGGTCGAGGTAAAATCTGATGATGATGCTGACTTCCAACCACCGCAACTTCGTGGCGCCGCTGCTACAGCTACTGCGGCCCCATCCTCTGTACCACTGCGCCGCAGTACCCGAACTCGTACTCAAACGAAACAATTGTACGAGGTATCTGATGATGCGGTAAGGTCTACTAGACGCCGACGAGCACGTGCAGGTTCTTCCAAGGCTACCACGGAAGCTGAAGAAGAAGAAGAAAATCATCTCGACCAAATCTCGCTGGAAGATGGTGGTGCTTTCCGTATGCGTGTTCACCCGTGTGCCATGTCGCTAATGCAACTTCATGTGCACCTGTCCAAGACTGAGGTCATTGGATACCTTGGTGGCTTCACGTTAGACGATGGGCTGATCGACGTTGCAGAGGCTTTCCCTGCTGTATGTGTTGAACCGAAAGAATTGACTCGAACCGGTCGCTCGGCTTACCGTGAAGTCGAAATGCAACCGGAGAGTGATGTCTTGCTTCGGGCTAGAATCGAGAGCAAGGGATTGTCTGTTGTTGGTTGGTACCATTCACATCCCGACCGTCGTTTCACCGTCGAACCTTCCCGTGTTGATATTGAGAATCAACACAATTACCAGCAATATATCTTTCGTGAACGTCCCTTCGTCGCTGCTATTTTGGCACCCTACAATGAGGACCTACCCGACGCAGTTGGCGCGATGGATGCGTTTTATGTAGAAGGTGAAGAGAAACCACTACGTGTACCCTATGCAATCGAATATGCCGTTCGACCACCATCACCCATGTTCGCGTCTTACCAATCACATCTGGGAGTAAACAACCTTCCCGATGCTGCGCTAGAAGCCGAGGCGCTTGCACTCATCATCGATGGTGCCAAGTTCCGCCAGCGAGTTCACATGCTGAGTGAATGGCGCGATGGTGTGCGATTCATTGACAAGATGCGCGAATGTATGGCCAAACTCTTACCTGAATGTGAACCTGACGACACGCTCACCGCCTCCAATAATGATCGTCTCATCACACTCTTCGCTCAATTTGTTTCTCTTGCTGAACAGGTCTGGCCGCCCAGTCCCCAGAGGAAGACCGCTAACAAGAAGCGCAGGCGGAAGGGAAAATGGTCGTAACGATTCGAAATTTGTAACTTTGTCTAACTTCTTCGCTCGTACGGACCATACTCTACTCAAGCGCTATCATCATTCACAAGCACAGTAAATTTGTCTCATAATTCACCACTACTGTACAGTTTCGTTTCGCAAAACTCGAACGACATCTGCTTTGCCGTACAAGTACGGTACACCGATTCTGTACTGTCAGTTGAGCCACTACTGTACACTTCAGATTGTTCTCACGATTTCTTGAGCTAGAATTTCGAACAAACGAACAATTGAGAATTATGAAGATTACAGATAAGCTGATGCCTATGTCCATAGTACATTACGCAATCTACAAGCATTAGTGTTACATTACAATCATTCATTTCCACCACGACTTGCAATTTCACGTAGAAGCGCAGCGCGTTCTTTTTCCAGTTTTTCGTAGCGTTCTTGACGCTTCAATGTTTCTTCACGAACACGACGGCGCGCGTCTTCGATTTTCTTAAGGTCAATAGTTTCGGCATGTGTGAAATCATTGAAGTGCGCGCTGTACCTCGTAGTAGGTGGGACATAGTCACGCGGTGTAGACTTGAGCAGGGAAAGGAGCTTTTCGCTGGGGTCCTGAAACACGATTTCGTCGTAATACTCCGTCACTACCGGTTCGGATTCAGGAATTTCTGTGTCGCCATGGAAAAGACGGAGTGGATGAAAAAACTCGACCATTTTCTCCACGCTGTCTTGGAAGTAAACCTTGATGATTGCATCGAACTCACCCCACCCCGATTCGTGCACTTCGTACGGCGGGGATGTCACTTTTCGCACAGCCGGATCGAATGAGTCGTGTAGACAGAACTCTACGTGCTTGATGAAGTGCGAAATGTCGATGTTGCCTTCTGGTCGCAGATAAATCCACCACTCGTGTGACCGTGTGTCTGTGGCGCGCTGGCCCAGTGGTACTGCAAAACTTCCGTGGATTACAGGTACATTCAACACCGTTCCTCGTACCCGTTTGTTCATCGTCAGGTGATGTCTGGTGAAGTACCCTGAATGTGATGGATGAGAATAATCAAACCACTTTCTTGGGGTCCTGCTTTGTCACCTCAACGTCGGCTTGAAGAAGGATAGCAATGTGCTGAACCGCACTTGTCGGTAGCTCCACCCAACAAAAATACGCCAGCAACGAGAACAAAAACCCGTATCATACCATGTTGATCCAACTTACGAATTTTTGTGCAGTACCTATACCGCTGGTTGGCTACCCATCGATTGGAAAGGCAAATGGACGTGCGAAGACGTACTATCCCGCGCAGTGCTCGTAAGAGCACGGTTTCGGATACTCGACCAGCAGCTCCTACAACGCCACAAAAAGGATATGCACCTGTGTTTGATACGGGGTCGGCGCTACCACCACTGCGCACGGGAGTTGAGGCGATCTCGCCGGTGACAGTAGAACCAGCGGTATGCTACGGGTCGGCGCCGCAGACGGCGGTGGCATGGCTTCCCGATGCATTAACCGCTGGAAATCGTGCTGTGGCGGTGGTGGGAAGTGGTGATGGCGGACCTAGTGCGGATCTACTCTCGTACTACCACGTTCACGTCGATAAGGATTCCGTTGTTGCAACAATGGCCAATTCTATTTCACATCCGGGAAAGGTTCGTGCGCTCGCGATTGCTGGTGACTTGCTTGTTGCGGGAAGCAGTGATGGCACTTTGCGTATCGTTATGGATGACCGACTGCAGGACGTCACATCGTTGGATGACCCCATTGCAGCAGTTTGTGCGGCGAATGGTCAGTTGTGTGCGTTCAGTTCAGGTGGTGTATTGGCGGTGACCGATGTCGAAACACAGAATACCGAGGAAACAAGAGCTCAATCGGTTGGATTTCGTGCTGCGTGTACGAGTGGTGCACAGGTGGTGAGCGCGGGCTCGACTGGGGAAATTGATGTATGGGATTTACGTGAAATGAACGTTCGCCAGAAGTTGAAGTGTACGGCGAAGTGTGCGCGGCCGTTGTGTGTTGCGTCGGATGCGGCGCAACCTCACATCGTTGTCGCGGGTCTGGCAAGTGGCGAACTATGTATGTGGGACAGACGAAACGAGGATACTCTGCCGGTTTCGCGTGTCCAGTTGCATGATGGCTACATGTGGGACGTGAATGTCGTGGATTCGAGAGCCGGGTTGTTGTTAAGTGCAGGTGAGGATTCGGATGTTTGGTTGATGGACTTCGGGGCAGCGGCGACTAGAAGTGCTGGTGATGCGTCGGAACATTGGCGTGCGCAAATTACTCAGAGTGATGTGCGCAATGTGGCGGCGCAGAATAAGGACCCTGTCAATGCAGTTGCAGCGCATCCAGTAGCTGACCTATATGCATTCGCTTCGGATTCGGCTGCTGTCACATTTGGAACCTTGTACAATTAAGTTGTAGCTGCTGGCAAAAGTAAATTGGACTGTCTAACTCGTGTAGTTAAAGAGCGCCCTCGTCTCTGTTACCACCGTACTCTCTTTTGGTGTGGGCGAAGAAAACAGTGGATTTGATACTAATAAATAGCTGTGAAGTTGCACGCTAGTTATGATGGAATAATTGGAACGAACAATGGTGCAGAAGAAGCAGGTCGAGAAACAGAGGGGAATTCAGGGCGAGAAAGATGAGGAACAAGATATTCTCCAACAGTTGGAGATGCTCGAGGCGTTAGCGCTAGGTCCTGACAGAGACGGCGCTGCATCAAACGAAAATGAATCAACGAACTCTAACGAAAAGGGGAAGAACCACAAAAAGCAGGATGAGTTCGACGAGTTTTACGACGAACATGCTGACTCTGAAGATGAACGCTGGGTTCGTGAGAACTTGATGTCACGGCCATCGAAAGACGGTGACGACCGCTACCAATTGACATGCCCTAGCTGTTTCGTGTTACTGTGCGTACAATGCCAGCCGCACGAACGCTATACTGGACAGTTCCGTGCGTTAGACGCGAGAAATTGTGTTGTGAAGGAAGGTGATGATGCTAATATTCAACCGCAAGGACAGGGCTTGAAAAAGGTCGTGTGCAAAGAATGCGAGACTGATGTGGCTGTCCTTCAGAAGGATGGAACATATATCTTCTGTAACGTTGCGTATTGACCAATAACTCAATAGCATATCATTCTTAGTCAGAGCGAGCATGTTTCTCCTTCATCGTCTGGAGGTTCCTCATCGTGGATGGCTACTAAAACATGTGACGCTTCTATTCCTTAGATACGATGGAGAACGCAAGTTGCAAAATAGAATACAAATTAACTGTAATCTAATAAAATTGCGTTCCATTCACTTTCTTGTCTACAGGAAGACGCTGGGAAAACACTCTAAGTACGAACTGTATTCAACATCCTGGGGATTTATTTTTTCAGGTTAATTTGAAATCAGGGAGTTCAGGAAACAAGGGAATTTACTGAAAATACTGGTAGTCTCTAATCTATGTAGAACAAAGGTCTATCACCATAAATTAATGCGATTACGTTCAATACAGCTATGAAGCAAGATCCATGCAAGTACAAATCGAGGGAGCTGCGGGAATTCCCAAAAAGTAAAATTTCGAATATAAAGGATTTCGATGTATTGATATCGGTCTCTAGCCTGGATTCATAATTGCTAACTCGATTGTGAGCGCACGAAACCGGTACTGTGTTTCGGAGGGATTTCGAAGATCATAGAAGGAGTGAGATCCAGAGTCATACAATTCTTGGACGAAAGCCCTAGCGTTCTAATAACCAAAATTTAACCAAAGACGAGAAATATGGACGTCCTCCAGTATAACACTCAGGCATGTAGCATTATAAAAACGAACTGAAAATGCGGAAATCGATCGTGACGAAATGGGCCTGACAACACCACAAAATTATCCAATTGACCGTGCAACGCTTTGTGAATTGCTTGCAGAAAAGACAGTCGGCGAAAAATATAATTTTGAGTAGTCGGTAGCACAAATCACTTACTATCCTTATAACTAGCGTCTGTGACGACAAATTCAGAGCCATCAATTAACTTCCTGAGATTCTTGGCAAAATCGACATATCTCTGGGAGCACCAGCCGGAAATGGTCTAGAAGCCCCTACAGTACGACAAATATCCATTGATATTGCGATTGCATACCGCAACGATGAACTATTAGTTTTATGACTCCAGTAATGAGTCGAGAAAGGGATTAGTACTGATATCTGACAGTCAGTACAGTCGAGTATGACTTACGAATTTAAATAAGGTCTGTTAATAAAGTGTGAAGTCAAAAAATCGAAAGAGAGCCTGTTAGAATTAAAAAATAGAGAAATGTGAACTTAATAAATTTAGTTTCGCGGTAGCATGTACAGTATTCTATGGCAATCGGCCAAATATTATCTCATTGCAATTTGATTGCAGAGCATTAATAGTTTCAGTTGATATCGTCACAAAAATAATAGAACTTATGATAAATGATGAGGCTTGCAATTATTAGAAACATCTTGAAGTTAATTCCATAGTTTTCTGCCTGTATTTGGTAGAATACGAAATAGATTATAAATAGACGGTGTTTTGGTGTTGAAATTTTGATTGCGGACCGTTGAAATGTTGTGAGGCAGATGTGAAAAAAATCGATCGACTATATTTCGACTAGAGAATTTTCAAGGTTTACTACTCTAATAATTAATTTGCTGCATGTTTATTTCGAAATAATTTATTTACAACTTTGAGCGCTTCTGAATTATTAATTTAGAATTTTGAGTGACATTTAAATATTGCTTCAATCAAGAGTTATAGTTAGTTAAAACTCAAAGTAGTAGATGTTGAACAACAAATTGTACAAATAGTTACGCAAGTTATAGAACGGTAGTGTTGATCTTCAAGTTTTCAATGAGCCACAGAACGGTTATTAAAATTTATTCTTTTGAATGGAGGACAAAAGTATGACAATTGTATTAGCTTCAGTAAAGTTACTATAATACAAAGGTGGTAATGATTCTGTTTGTAATTAGTTGTACCATAAAAATCTGGTTCAATTCAATCAAGACGGTATGCTTGCGAACCAACATCTAGTTTTTGCATCTAAAGTTATATTTATATTGTGTTGTTTTATGGTTGTCACTATAAATACCTTACTATAGCCATAGTTTTATAATAAAAATTAT
>JAAUYH010031599.1_pt1 | contig 17400 bp, 12 predicted proteins | sample 7278061 | NCBI WGS metagenome assembly JAAUYH01 (sample SAMN14350203, study PRJNA611818) | marine sediment metagenome | isolation source: surface marine sediment (0.6m) | place: French Polynesia: Moorea | collected 2018-08 | reverse complement strand
TAGCGCAATGGTCCCACTTCGACTCCATCCCGAACTCGATAGTGAAACGTTGTTGCGGCGAAGATACTTGGAGGGTAGCTTCCTGGGAAAATAGCTCAGTGCCAGGTTAATTCTTAACAAAAAGACCTTCTTCCCTTTCGAGAGAAGGTCTTTTTATTTTTTTCTCTTTTCTAATTTTCTCTCTAAAATTAGTGATGAAAGAGCAATTTAATCAATTCAAAATTTTGCTGCGACAAGTTAAAGTTTTAGATCCGGAGGCAGGAACAGAACAACTTGCTGATATTTTAATTGTTGATTCAAAAATTAGGCAAATCAAATCATCAATAACAGATTTTCCCCAAGATACTCAAGTATTTGAGGCTAAAAATTTGGTTATTGCTCCAGGACTTGTAGATATCTATAGTTACAGTGCAGAACCAGGATATGAATATAGGGAGAGTCTAGCCACTCTTGCTTCTGCTGCTTATGCTGGTGGTTTTACTCGTATAAATATTTTGCCGAATACAGTTCCACCAATAGATAATATTGAAGTGCTATCATCTATGCAGCAAAAAAGCCTAAAACTTAAATCAGATATGGTTCAAATATGTTCTGATATTAAGTTCTGGGGGAGTATAAATAGTAATAAGCAAACTCAACAGCAAATAGCTGATTTAATAGAATTAAGTACTAATGTTATTGGCTTTGCAGAAACTTATACATTTGCAAATTTAGCTTTACTCAAAAATATTTTAGAATATGCAAAACCTCTAGGTAAGCCGATCGCCTTAGCTATCAATAACAATGAACTGAAAGGTAATGGAGTAGTTCGAGAAGGATCAGCTTCAATTAGTTATGGGTTATCAGGAGAACCAGCATTTTCTGAAGCTTCTGCTATTGCTGCTGTTATAGAGATAGTAGATGCTATTGGTACTCCTGTGCATTTAATGCGAATTTCTACCCGTCGTGGAGTCGAATTAGTTGCTAATGCCAAACAAAGAGGAGTTCCCATAACAGCTAGTACAACCTGGATGCATCTCTTATTTAATACTAATGATCTTGGAGATTATGACCCTAATTTGCGCCTAGAACCACCACTAGGTAATGAAGAGGATATGTTAGCTCTGATTCAAGGAGTTAAACAAGGAGTAATAGATGCGATCGCGATCGATCATACTCCTTATACTTATGAAGAAAAAACTCTAGCTTTTGCGGAAGCTCCCCCTGGAGTAATTGGTTTAGAACTTGCTCTTCCTCTTTTATGGTCAAGATTTGTTAAGAGTGGAGAGTGGTCTGCTTTAGAGCTATGGCAAGCTTTAAGTACTCGCCCGCAAAAATGTTTACAACAAAATCCTTCTAGTCTAACTTCTCAGACAAAAACAGAACTAGTCTTATTTGATCCAGACAAAAACTGGATAGTTGATGGTGATTCTCTGAAATCCCAAGCTAGGAATACTCCTTGGTGGGGTCAAGAAATTACAGGTAAAGTAGTTAATGTTTGGTCTGGCTAATACTACCTATCATTCAAAGAAATGACAACTTTTAGCTTTCTTTTGGGCAAAATATAAAAGTAATGCCCACAAAATTTCAGTCAATTGGATGTCCAATCAAAAACTGGAACAGCTTTTTTTAAAGCAGACTGCTCAGTTAAAACATATAGAAGCTTTAATTCTAGAAGCCCAGAATCTGAAAGAAGAGCTGAAAGAATTAAGAGAAAACGAAGAACGCTTTCGTCAAATTGCTGAAAATGTGCGCGAAGTTTTCTTTATGATCTCAGCACAAACTGATGAAATGCTTTATATCAGTCCAACTTATGAAAAAGTTTGGGGGCGCAGTTGCCAAAGTTTATATGAAAATCCTCAATCTTGGCTATCAGCTATTCATCCAGAAGATTCTCTAAGAGCGATCGCCACAATTGAAACTCAATTTAGAACTGGAGATGAATTTGAAGAAGAATATAGAATAGTAAGACCAGATAATTCCGTTCGGTGGATTTGGGTACGGGCATTTCCGATTAGGGATGATCGAGGTGAGGTGAATCGTTTTGTCGGTGTAGCTGAAGATATTACTAAAAGGAAAGAAGCAGAAGAAGCATTGAAAAAAAGCGAAGAACAATTTCGTCTTACTTTTGAGCTTGCTCCTATTGGCATGGCAATTACTACCCTCGATGGTAAATTTAAACGAGTTAACCAAGCTCTTTGCGATTCTTTGGGATATACTAGCCAGGAACTTTTACAACTTTCTTTTACTGATATTAGCCATCCTGAAGATGTCGAGCTTCATCTCAGTTTAGAAAAAAAATTAGCTGAAGGAAGAGAAGAAGATTTTCAAATTGAAAAACGTTACTTGGCTAAAGATAATCGAGTAGTCGATACCCTCTTAAAAGTAGTTATAGTAAGAGATTCTAACGGTAAACCACTACATTTTAATAACCAAATTCTTGATATCACTGAAAGAAAAAAGATGGAGAGACAACTTCTCCATGATGCTTTACACGATTCTTTAACTCAATTGCCTAATCGAGCTTTGTTTATGGATCGTCTTGAACAACAGTTAAAACGAACTAAAACTCAACAAAACTATGAATTTGCAGTTCTTTTTCTCGATATCGATCGTTTTAAAGTTGTCAATGATAGTGTAGGACATTTAATTGGAGATAAGTTGCTTATAGAAATTGCGCGTAGGTTAGAACAATGTATTAATCCTACCGATACAGTAGCTCGTCTCGGAGGAGATGAATTTACTATTTTACTAGAGAATATTCAAAACATCGAAGAAGCTACTTTAGTAGCCGAATGTATTTATCATGCATTAGTATTACCTTTTAAGTTGGATGGCTATGAGTTATTTGCTAGTACTAGTATTGGTATCGCTCTTTCCTCTGATGGTTATGACAAACCTGAAGATATTCTGAGAGATGCGGATCTGACTATGTACAGTGCAAAAGAACGGGGTAAAGCTCGGTATGAGGTGTTTGATCCTTCCCTGCACGAACTTGCTATCAAACGACTACAGCTGGAAACTGATTTACGACGAGGTTTAGAACGTCAAGAATTTCAAATATATTATCAGCCAATTACATCTCTAGTAACAGGTAACTTATCAGGGTTTGAAGCATTAGCAAGATGGCAACATCCAACTAGAGGAATGATTTCACCTACAGAATTTATTCCTATCGCTGAAGAAACAGGATTGATTCTATCGTTAGGTAATTGGTTGTTAAAAGAAGCTTGTAAACAGTTGCGTCATTGGCAAGTTAAATATCATCTACATCCTCCTCTCAAAATTAGTGTAAATCTTTCTGGAAAGCAACTTAAAGAACCAGGCTTAGTGAAGCAAATTGAAGAAATACTGACAGAAACTGGTTTAGATGGTCGCTTTTTAAAGCTAGAAATTACAGAAAGTACTTTAATGGATAATTTAGAAACTGCAACTAATATACTTTTGGCATTGAGAGAGAAAAAAATTCAATTGAGTATTGATGATTTTGGCACTGGCTATTCATCGCTGAGCTATTTACATCGTTTTCCAGTGGATACTCTCAAAATAGACCGTTCTTTTATCGATCAGATCCAATCTAATCAGGGTAATTCGGCAATTGTTAAAGCTATTGTAACTTTGGCTCATGTACTTAATATGGATGTCATCGCAGAAGGTATAGAAACTACTTCGCAACTAGCTCAACTCAAGTTGCTTAAATGTGAGCATGGACAAGGATATTATTTTTCTAAGCCTCTAACTAAAGAAGAAGCAGAAGAATTAATTGCTAGCTCTCCCCAATGGTAATCAGAAACTTTGAGTAACAAACTATTCAAATAAAATTGCTTCAAAACATAATTCCCCTACTTCAATTAAGGTATTAGCTGCACTTTCATCTGTTTGAGATGCTGTTGCTAATTGCTTAAACTCTGTAAGGCTATACTGTTGTTGAAATTTATTGAGAGTACAATTGCATAAGGTTTGAGCATCTTCCTCAACTAATCCTTCTGTCATGGAAGTCTGAATACACTCTTGTAAATAATCTTGGACATAGTCTTGAGGATATTGATAGGGAGCCCCTGAGGAATCAGTTGTATTGACTGCCTCTTCTGCTACTAGCAGGCTGACTGGAGTAAAGACAATAGGTATTAGACTACCAATAACTAATAAGGCGAACTTTGTTTTCATAGAGCTATTTTTATAGAGTTGTTTGATTAACACTTTGCTGACTTTAAGACAGAGTATTCTTTAATTTAAGCAAAATATATGTAATTTCAGATAGAAATCAATAATATCATTCCGTATCTTGCTGAGAATCAAGTATAGCGATCGCTCCTTCAAGTAGAATTTACGAAGTCTCTTTGGCAAAATATGTAGGCAAAAAAACATCTTAAAAATAAAGAATATTTGTGGTCTTTTTGAAGAAAAATATAATAATTATTTTTTGACCTTCTTATGGTTAATTAAGTATTGAAATCAAGAGTAATTAGAAATTTTTAATCTTAATTATTTTGATCCAAAAGACTGAATTTTAGATAAAGTATTGATGAAGATCACTGTGAAATTTTGATGTAGATGTGACAATTATTTTGATAGTCAATCGGTGTGTTTATGGACTTAGAAAGCGTACAAATAGGACTAGTATCATTAGAAAAATTCAACTTGGCGCAATCATTAGAAAAATCCCAGCAAAGTAAAATCAAAGATATTGTAAGACAACAAGTTATCGATTTATCTAAAAACTTTGAGAAGAATAATGCAGTTACAAGTGTTGAATTTAACGACAATACTGTAAATATTACTTCAAGCAACTCTCTTAATCTTATTTCCGAAACTATCCAAGATTATTTTGGCTCAGAAAATAATTATTTCTCCAATAACAAAATTTTAGAGAATTCTTCAGGTGAAACTCAAGTGCAAGATTTTCAACACAGTAGTATCTGTGGTTGTTTTGCTTGTTGTAGTAATCCACCTAATGCCCAAAATAATGCAAATCAAGGAGATCGATATTTCGAGAATATAGCTTTTTTTAATGCAGGTGGGAGTAAATGGTCTCAACCAGGAGGAAAAGGAAATCCTGTTAATATTACCTATAGCTTTGGTAATCTTCTTGATGGTGGACTTAATGGCATTAGTGCAGAACAAATTGAAGCTGCCATAGAAGAAGCTTTTGGTGTTTGGTCGGAGGTTGCTCCTTTAAACTTTACAGAGGTTGAAGACAGTTCCAGCTCTCAGATTCGCATTGGTTACGACTATATTGATGGTCAGAATGGTACTTTAGCGTACGCTTATTTTCCTACCAATGGAGACATCACTTTTGATAGTGGTGAAAATTGGAATACAAGTTTATTTTTAGAAACCGCAGTCCACGAAATTGGTCATAGTTTGGGTTTAGGTCATGAAAGTGGTACTGGTGCCATTATGAATCCCTCAATTCAAAACCGCTATAACGGTTTGGGTTCAGCCTTTTTACTCCAAGATGACATCAATGGCATCCGCAGTATCTATGGTAATGGTAGTGGTTCAGTCAATCCTTTGGATGGAACTCCTACTAATCCAGACCCGACTCCAGAGCCAACTCCTACACCTTCTGGCTCTAGAAAAATTAATGGTACTTCTGGCAATGATATTTTAATGGGTAACGACAGAAATAATCACATTAGAGGCTTTGCTGGTGATGACTACCTTGAAGGTGGTAAAGGCAACGATAACCTCACAGGTGGCAGAGGTGCAGATACTTTTGCTTTTAACTCTTTAGACGGTAGCGTTGATGTCATTAAAGACTTTTCTATTGCAGAAGGCGATCGCCTTGAAGTTTCTCGCTCTGGCTTTGGCTCTAGTAGGGGATTTTCTTATAATGAGAGTATTGGTAGTTTGGCTTTTGACAATGAACAGTTTGCCATTCTAGAAAATAAGCCTTCCTTCTCTGATGTTAGTGCTGGTTTCGTTATTACTTAAAGCTTAGAACTATAAGCTGTTAAACGTCATTATTTCGAGAGGGCTATGAAAATAGTTGGCGATTGCGATTGTATCTCTAGCTATGTCAAAAAGACTGTTGAGCCAATAGCTACTATATATTTTTCAGAAAAGTTATCCAGAGAAAATATTAAGCAGAATAGACATTGTCTATCCTGCTTAATATGTAATATCAATTCTGATTAATAGCTAGATAGATCACTAGATAGATCATTTTTAGTTCTCAGCCTTTATTAAGTTTTGTATTTTAATGAGAAATATTGAGAAAGGGACACTGTTCTAAAGGAAAATCCAATAAATGAAGTTGGAATTCTTCAGCTAAAGCTTCAAATACTTTAATTCCTCTCACACTATTGCCTCTATGGTCGATTAACGGGGAGTAAACTGCAATACCTGCGCGATCGGGAACTATAGCAATGATTCCCCCTGAAACTCCACTTTTGGCTGGAATCCCTACTTTATAAGCCCACTCTCCTGCATAGTTATACATCCCACAGGTATACATTACGCTCAAAATATCCCTGACGTAACAAGGCTCGATCGCTCGATCTTGGGTTATGGGATTAATGCCTCGATTTGCCAAAGTTGCAGCCATCACTGCTAGATCGTGACAGTTAACTATGATCGAACACTGTTGAAAATAGAGGTCGAGAATTTCCTCAATATTATGCTCGATAATGTCAAAATTAAGCAGTAAATTAGCTAAAGCGCGATTACGATGCCCAGTGGCTTTTTCTGACATAAATACAGGAGCATTAATATATACATCATGACCAATATAGCGACGAAACATATCCAGCATTCGATTTAACTTTTCAGTAGGATTTGAGCCTTTAATTAAACTAGCAGTAGCAATTGCTCCAGCATTAACCATTGGATTATCTGGACGTTTCGAGTTCTCATCCAAACGAATTACTGAATTAAAAGGATCGCCAGTAGGTTCTACACCAATTTTTTCTAGCAGGGTTTGGCGATCGCGATCTTCTAGTGCCATGCCATAGACAAAAACCTTAGATATAGATTGAATCGTAAAATTTTCTAAGCTATCTCCAACTTCAAATATTTCTCCTTCTTTAGTAACGATAGAGATAGCAAACCAATTGGGATTAGCTTTAGTAAGCTCAGGAATATAGCTAGCCAAAGAACCCGAATTGAGTCCGCGATATTCTTCGTAAAGATGTTGAATAAATTCTGGAAGGTTGGGCATATTATATTTTTTGAAAGTTTGGTTGCATCTTCTGGGGCTTAAGCTTACTCCAGACTATTAAAAGCTGGAGATTTTAATCATACGATTAATGTGATTAGAAATTAAGTTTAGGCAAAAACAATTGGTTTGAGAGATAGCTAATTTTGCTCCCTGCTTCTTCCCGATTCTTCCTTTTAATATAAATAACTCAAGAAATTTGGTCAGTTTAGCTTAATCCCTAATCAAACCAACAGAAAAATTATGAGTCAACAAGAACTTGCTCTCATTATTCAACAGCTGCGTAACTTTCATTGGGGTAAAAACATTAGTGAAATGCGAGCTAACTTTGAAGTGGGGTTAAAGATGCCATCCAACCCTAATGCAACTATCGAATCAGTCGATGCTAATGGCGTACCCGCAGATTTAATTTCCACACCAGAAGCATCTTCAGAGCATATTATTCTTTATCTACATGGCGGTGGTTATCTTTTTGGTTCTCGTCATACCTATTGTCGTGTTGCTAGCGATTTGTCTGCTGCTGCTTTTGCGCGAGTTTTGCTCATTGACTATCGATTAGCACCAGAACATCCTTTTCCCGCAGCTTTAGAAGATGGTTTAATATCCTATCGTTGGTTGAGAGAAAAACGTAACTTCGATTCGGCGCAGATAGCTTTGGCTGGTGATTCTGCTGGAGGTAATTTGGCTCTGGGAATGATGTTGTCATTAAGAAAAAATCACGAACTTCTTCCTGCTTGTGCTTTATTAATTTCTCCTTTCACAGATTTTGCGAGAAAAGGTCACTCTTTGCAAACCTTAGCCGAAGTAGATCCTTTTGTATCTCCCGAACTGCTAGAGATAGTAGCCAATTCTTATCTACCAGAAGGGAATTTTCTCAATCCAATTGTTTCGCCAATTCACGCCGATTTATCCAATCTTCCTCCTTTATTAATTCATGTAGGTAGTCAAGAAGTTTTACTAGATGATTCTCTTAGATTAGCAAGTAAAGCAGCAGAGGATAATGTGGCAGTAGAACTAAAAGTTTGGCAAGATATGATTCATTGTTTCCATCTATTTGCTCCTAATCTTACTGAAGGAAGAGAAGCTATTAGAGAAGCAGGAGCTTTTTTAGCCAAGCATTTGAAGAGGTAGGGGTTGCGCGGAGGTTTCCACAGCACAGGGAACGCACGCCAAGATAAGAGAGTTCGGAAATTATATATATAGAGTGCGATCGCCATAAAACTAATATAGTCTAGGTCATTGGTTGTGATATGGAGATTTTTTGTCTTACTGGGTGCGTCAGGCTCAAATTATGGCACATTTATTAGTATCATGTCGGTTTTGCCGATTCAGGAGTAGCAAGATGTCTAAAAACTATGTTGTGAGAAGAACTATATTCCTATTATTATTGCTAGCTGCCCTAGTTTCGACTGTCAAAGTAGGAGCTAGTTCTAACTCCAAAGTAGTTCAGAGAATAACACCTTGGTGGCCTTCGAGGTGGGGAGATCAAGATGAGGCAGGAGCCAGCAACTGGATGACGGACAAGAAGGTAATGAGTGCAACTCAGCTAATTAAAACAGGAAAGATCTATGAATTAGGTCGGCAGTATGATGGGGAGATGCCACTTTTTGGTGAACGTGTGTTCTCATTGCGAATTCCTGGTGCACCCACTGGAGGTCCTTTGGGTCAAAATCAGCTAGTGTATCATGATGAGTTTCTCACTACAGAAATTGGGCAAGTGGGAACTCAATTTGATGGTTTAGGTCATATTGGCATTCAGCTAGGAGAACCAGGAGACCAGAAACAAATGCGCTATTACAATGGCTTCACTGAAAAGGAAATGGCTAATGCCAATGGTTTACAAAAGCTGGGCATAGAAAATGTTCGACCCATCTTTACTCGTGGGATTCTTCTTGATATAGCCGGACAAAAGAACCGAATGCTAGAGGCAGGGGAAGAAATAACTATGGAAGATGTTAAAGCTACCTTAGACAGGCAAGGCATGAAAGAGGAAGATATACAGCCAGGAGATGTAGTTCTCTTTAATACTGGTTGGGGAAGTCTCTGGAAAGTAGATAATGAACGTTTTAATCAAGGTGCTCCAGGAATAGGCTTGGAAGTTGCTAACTGGCTGATAGAAAAACAGGTTATGCTCGCTGGAGCTGATACCTGGCCAGTGGAAGTTGTCCCTAACCCAGATCCTAATCTGGCTTTTCCAGTACACGGAGAATTGATTACCAAGAATGGTATCTTTTTACATGAAAATCTTAACTTGAACGGATTAATTGAGGATAAAGTCTACCAATTTGCTTACATCTTTGTTCGTGTTCCTATTGCTGGTGCCACAGGCTCGCCAGGAAGTCCGATAGCCATCCGCTAAGACTGTAAAAGTATTTTAGAATAATGGACAAAAAGAGTAGCCGTTAAACCTTCTCAAACAAGATTGTTTGTTGTCGATCTGGTCAACATTGATTGATTTTTAGAAAATTAGGGTACTGTCTTGTTAGATAACTGAGTTTTTTGGGAACAAAAGGAATAGGTAATTTTTTACTGAATAATTCAGTAATCGCTATGTAATCATCGATGTGCATAGAGTAATATTGGTATCATTTAATGACCTACTGCTTAAATCCATCTTGCCCTAAACCAATTAATCATCCCAAAGCTAAAAACTGTAAGGCTTGTGGTTCAAAATTACTGTTGCGCGATCGCTATCATCTAGTAAAAGGACTAGGAAAAGGTGGTTTTGGGGCAACTTTCTTAGCTGCGGATATTTCCCTTCCTGGTAATCCTTTGTGTGTAATTAAACAATTACGTCCTAATACAGACAATCCTCAATTTTTGTCTATGGCAAGGCAACTATTTGAGCGAGAAGCAAAAACCTTAGGCAAGATTGGTAATCATCCTCAAATACCTAGATTATTAGACTATTTTGAAGACAGAAAACAATTTTACTTAGTACAAGAATTTGTTAAAGGCAATACTTTACAGCAAGAAGTCAAAAAGAATGGTGTTTTCAACGAAACTCAAGCTAAGCAAGTTCTCAAAGAAATTCTGACTATCTTAAAAGATATTCATGCCCAAAAAGTAATTCATCGCGACATTAAACCAGCCAATATTATTCGCAGAGAGCTAGATCAAAAATTAGTACTCATTGATTTTGGTGTAGTTAAAAATCAAGTAAATACAGTTGCTGCGGGTAATTCTGAACAAACAGCTTTAACCGCCTTTGCCGTTGGTACTCCTGGTTTCGCTCCCCCAGAACAGTTGGCTATGCGTCCTGTTTATGCCAGTGATATCTATGCTTTAGGTATAACTTGTATGTATTTAATGACTGGTAAAGCTCCCAAAAACATGGAATGCGACCCGATTACTGGAGAAATAGACTGGTTCAAAAATTTGCGAGTGAGCGATCATTTCACTGAAATTTTAACGACGATGTTGGAAGTTTCCGTCAAAAATCGCTATAAAACAGCCGATGAAGCACTAGGAGTCTTAGATTTGGATGGTCACATAGATAGCCTCGCAGACAGCATGATTAGTTCTTCTTCTGGATTGTCTACTCCATCTCAACATTCTTCTAGCTCAAGACATTCTATGTTCTCCTCAAAAATGTCGAGAGGTAGTTCTAGGCTGGTTGAAAATAATTCTCTGCGTAGAGCTAATCCAAATTCTGCTAGAAATAGATCTTTATCCAGAAGCAAGGAACAAGCAAATTCATCCAGAACCAATAGTAGTCGTAAATCTTTTGGCAATCAAAGTTCTCAAAAAACTGCTTTAGGTAAGGGTAAATCAACAGAACCCACAAAGCTGACCAAAATAGATACAGAAACTCTATTAGATGCTTATGCAAATGGTAGAAGAGATTTTAGACTCAAAGATCTTAGTTTACAGGACTTGGAAAAAGCAGATTTATCTAAAGCTAGTTTTAAGCAGTCTAAATTAATCAGGACAAATTTCCAGGGAGCAGAACTATCATCGACCAATTTTAGTAATACCGATACACGTCAAGCAAGTTTTCGTAACGCTCATTTAGGTCGAGCTTACTTTGTTGCTGCTAATTTAGAAGGAGTAGATTTTCGTGGTGCAGATTTAAGTTTTACTCGTTTTGACAATGCCAAGCTCAAAGGAGCTAATCTCTGCGGTGCTAATCTTACTAGTGCCACTATTACCAAAGAACAATTAGCTCAAGCAAAAACTAATTGGACAACTATTTTGCCTAGTGGTAGAAGAGGTTTTTGGTAATTCATAGCTTTTAGCCGTTAGCTATTAGCTATTAGCTTTTAAGATAATAATTAAATTAGATTTGCCATCCAAGGTAGTCGCCTTAAGTAACTGATAAATGCCTGATTCTTGGTATAATCGCACCTACCAAGCAGGAATTTTTTCATGAAAATTGCAATTATTACTTCTGGCTTCCTCCCTGTTATTGATGGTGTCACAGTTAGTGGATTTTATCGGTTGCAAAAACTAAGTAAAGGAGAACATCAAGTATTATTATTTTGCCCAGACTATAGAGAGTTAGAGTCTATATATCCTAACTGGCGAGAATATACTGGTGAAATTTTGCCTGGAGTAAGAGTAGTAAATCTTAAAAGTCAGCCTTTTTTTGTTGATTTTGAGCGTAATGTAGCTCGCAGTTCTTATAAGACAGTTTTACAAGAATTAGAACAATTTCAACCAGATATAATCCATGTCGATGAACCAGAAAGATTATTTGTGGGTCTTTGGCGAGTTGCTGGTGTAGATTTTGCTAAACGAAAAGGTATTCCTTGCCTTAGTTTTTTTAGAACTAATTTTTTAGAATATTTAGAAGACTTTTTTCCTTTGCCTGGTTGGGCGATCGCTATTCTTCAATTCCTAGTTAAAAAATTAATTGTCTATGTTTATAATTCTTACGATGTAACTCTTGTAGCTAGTAAAGTGACGCTACCTAAAGTTACTAACCTAGGTATTAACAATGCTATATATGGTAATTTTCTTGGTCTGGATGGAAGCAATTTTAACCCCAAATTACGACAAGAGAATTTTTTTGCTCAAACCTATAATTTGCCACAAGTAGATCGGCAAGTTAAATTGATCTTTATTGGTCGGTTAACTCCTGATAAAGGTTGGGATTTTACCCTTGATGCTTTCCCTGCTGTTTTCAGAGCGATCGATCCAGCTAGATTAGCTATCTTAATCGCTGGAGATGGGGAAAGTAAAGAAGAGATTATCACTAGACTAAGCAATCTAACACCTCATGTCCATTTATTAGGTAGAGTATTACCCGAAAATGTTCCTGCATTAATGGCAAATAGTGATATTCATGTAACTACCTCAGAGAAAGAAACTAGAGGATTAACTGTATTAGAAGCTTTTGCTGCGGGTATTCCTGTCTTAGCACCCCGCGCTGGCGGAGTAGTAGAAAATATAGAAGAAGGAATTAATGGATTTCTGTTTAATCCTCAAGATATTAGCGATTTTACGAACAAGCTCAAAATTTTAGTAGAAAATCAAGCTTTAAGACATGAAATGGGTAAAAAAGGTCGTGAATTAGTTATTTCTGAATATACTTGGGAACAAACAATCCAAAATTTAGTGGCAATTTGGCAAGAGAGAATTAATCAAATAAGTCGAAAGACAAAAAGTAAAATTGATTGTAAAGATTAGTTACAGAAGAAAATAATTCGCGTAAAAACAAAATTGCTAAGCAGAGTTATCTAGTAGAAAGGCAAATATTTTCAAGGTTGTTGGTTACACTGTCCTTAAAAGCAGTGTAGCCATTTTATTTTCTCCACTAAAAGCTTTAATCTGTATATAACCTTAATTTGCAACTTAATTACACTTAACTACAGAATAGAGGGGAATTAACAGATAGATTCAGCTCGATAACTTCGTTAAAATTTGAATAATAGCCCTAATTACCAGTAATCATGAGCCTAACTACAGTCGATTTTGCCAACATTCAAGTAGAAATTCCTACCTTAGAACAAGTAAAGGCAGAATATCAAACTATTAATACAGCTTTAGATACAGCGAAAACTAGGGTAGAGAAAGAACAAGCTTTGCAAAAATGGGATAATTTACGTCGTCGTCTAGAAAGCTGGAGTTCACTAACTTCACTACATTTTAGTCAAGATACTCGCAACGAAGATTACAAACAAAAAAAAGACTACAGCGATGAACTACAACCAAAGCTAACGGCTTTAGCTGTAGAAATGAAACGCAAACTACTGAGTAGTGACGATCGAGCAGAATTAGAGAAAATTCTCGGTAAACATGTTTTTAGCTTATGGTCAGCAGATATTACTACTTTTGAACCTGCGATCGAAGCCGATTTGGTTCAAGAATCAAAGTTAATCAATCAATATGTAGAACTTTTAGCTTCAGCAGAAATTGAGTTTGCAGGTAAAACTGTTAATCTATCAGGCATTCGCAAATATACTCAAGATAGCGATCGCTCTACTCGTCACCAGGCAGAAAAAGCTCGCTGGAACTTTTTTAAGGAAAATAAAAAGTGTTTAGACGAAATTTATGATGATTTGGTTAAATTACGTCATCAGATGGCGCAAAAGCTGGGCTATGATAACTACATTGGTCTTGGCTATAAACGAATGCAGCGCGTAGACTATACAGAAACCGATGTGGCACGCTATCGCGATGAAATAGTTAAAGAAGTTGTACCCTTAGCAGAAAAGATTATTACCCAGAAAGCAGCCAAACTTAATCTCGAACAAGTATATTTTTGGGATGAGTCAGTATTCGATCTTCAAGCAAATCCTACCCCAAAAGGCGATCGCGACTGGATGCTGCAACAGGCACAACAAATGTTTGAGGCTATGCATCCAGAATTAGGAGATTTCTTTAAAATTATGGTAGATAGCAATCTTCTAGATTTAGATACTCGTACTGGTAAAGCTGGCGGTGGTTTTTGTACTAGCTTTCCTACTTATGGTGTTCCTTTTATCTTTGCCAATTTCAATGGGACTAAAGGGGATGTAGAAGTATTTACCCACGAAATAGGTCATGCTTTTCAATGTTGGCAGAGTCGCAACCTTTCTCTAATTGACTATCTCTGGCCGACTTATGAATCTTGTGAAATTCATTCTATGAGTCTGGAGTTTTTAACTTGGTCACAGATGGACAAGTTTTTCACCACAGATGCAGATCGCTTTCGTCAGATTCATTTAGCTGAATCAATACTTTTTTTACCCTATGGTTGTGCCGTAGATCATTTTCAGCATCTTGTTTATGCTAACCCAGAAGCTACCCCTCAGCAACGTCATCAAATGTGGCAAGAGATGGAAGCACGTTATCTTCCTTGGCGTAATTACGGAAATTTAGAACATTTAGCTCAAGGTGGTTTATGGCAAGAAAAACAACATATCTATTGTTATCCTTTCTATTACATCGACTATACTTTGGCTTTATGTTGCGCTCTCCAGTTTTGGGTGAAAGCAGAATCAGATTATGAACAGACTCTCTCAGAATACATCGCTCTTTGTCAGCGTGGTGGTAAAGCACCTTTTCAAGAGCTAGTTCGATCGGCAAGTTTAGTATCACCCTTTGAATCTGGTTGTTTAGCTACAGTAGTCAAATCTGCACAAAAGTTTTTAAAACTTTAGATTGATTAGTGGGCAAAGTAACTACTCCAACTACTTATGCTGCCAAAATCTTCTTAAACTGTATACTCCGCCAACTATAAAAATACCAAGACTGGGAGAAAAATCAAAAGGAACAGTGGCAGTAACGGAATCATAGCCAATGATATCTAAAGCACGGACATCCAAGTCAGACATAACCAATAACTCCCCTGGACTAATAGTAGGATTAAATAAACCAATTCCTAGATCCTGTTTCCAGTGGCTAGTTTGTCTACCGTCTCCATTAAAAACTCCTGTAGACATAAAAGCTTTTCTAGTTCCATCAGTCACCCCAGTGAGTATAGTATCGCCTCCATCAATAGATAAATAGGGATTGCCATCATAAATAACTCCGTTGTATTCAACTGGATTGTCACCTACTGATAGATCGAGAATTTTTTCATTGGTATCCTCACCGATCGCTGCACTTAAATCAGAATAGCGAAATATATCAAGTAGTTTAAAAACAGTAGCTCCATCTAGATCGGTTCCATTCTGAGATGGAGTATTACCAGTGTCTGGGTCTACATCAGCAGAGCGATCTACTGTATTCATCCCACTAGTAAATCCCATTGCATGACCAATTTCGTGAAGAGCTATACCCACAAAATCAAATTTATCATTATCAATACCATCATTCCGATTAAAGTCAAAGGGAAAATCGCTGCTGAATGTAATTGAAGTATCATCAGCAAGATCATAACTATCAATTAAACCAAGAGCTTTGGCATTGGCTCTATTGATAAATAAAGATGTATTATCAGTAGTAATACCACCATTGGTAACGTCAGTTATTTCTAAAGAACCGTCTTCTTCTGTACCAACAAAATCAAAATGCTTACTAAGACCATTATTCATGCTGAGGCTACTGAAACCAGGTAAATTAGATGTAGCAATAGTATCGTCTCTAGAAGTTTTATCTTGGATGAGAGCATTTCCTACTCGAGAATAAGTATAGATATTACTCTTAGAACCAGTTGTACCTAATACATTAGGAGCAAGAGATTTAAAACCAATATTAAGATTAATGGTCATAGAATCTGTGAACTTACTTTCCCAAATAGCTGCTGCTTCTTGAAAGCCAGCTAAAGCTTGTGTATCTATATTTGAATCGTATATTAATTGAAATTCTACTGCTTTGGCAATCCGAGAATTCGTTATTATTCCTACTCCGATAGAAACCGAAAAAGTAAAAGTAAAATTATAAAAATTAAATAAGCTGGTGAGTTTATTTGTTTTCATAATCAAATTCTGATGCTGTGAAAATACTGATGTAATTTTTATCTATAAATATAGTTAATAAATATTACTTGCCCAAAGCAATATTTGATAATAATTTTAAAAAATGATGTCTCAGCAATAATTAGTTGGGCAGATGATTTTTCTCAAAATAAATAAGACCAAACTATTTTGAACTAATTAGTTCAAACCCATCTTAACTGAATAGTAGTTTATTTACTAAAAATAATAATAATTTTGTGGCAGTTTTACGCAGATAATCGCCACGTTTAGAAAAATCATTGAGAAGTTCGGTTATCTAGCAACTTGGGTTATTACCTAAAACCTAACCCCTTCTTTTAAATTAGCTTGATAATATTGAATAGCTTGCTGATGGGCATTAGTTAAATCATTTCCTTATCTAGTCTTTTTCTCTCAGTTAATTGAGAACTCATGAGAAATTAAGTCATATCAGTAATATCAACTGTTTCTTAACTTATACTTCAGATAGTAGCGAAAAATGTCGATCGAGCTTTCTATTCGTCAAATCTAAAAATTCAAGTTACTAATCCAGAAATTATCGAGTTAGCTAACTAATTATTGAATTAACAGAAACTGCAACATCAGGAAAAGATAGAGGATAAACTTCACCAGTACTTAAAGTTGATTTTGAAGCATATTCTGTTTCCTGAGGTTCCCTAAAGAGAATAAGCTGTCTTTTTTTAAGATTTACTACCCAATATTCTTCAATACCTACTTCTGCATAGATTTTAGTTTTTACAGTCAAGTCTTTCTCCAAGCTGGAATTAGAATACTCAATTAACCAAAAAATATTTTCTGGGTAGGGATGATGAGACAAGTATTCTCTTCCTAATTTTTGGACGATCGCAATATCTGGTTCGGGTTCACTATCATCGGGGAGAGTTATTGGTTTACCAGAACGAATAGTAACTCGATCGCCTAACAATTTTCTTAAATATTCTTCTGCTTCACTACTAAAATAAGCATGAGCTTCTCCTTCAGGCGACATTTCTACGATTTCTCCTTTTAGTAACTCCACCTGACGATTATCTAGCAATCCTGCTTGAATCATAGAGTGATATTCATCTATTGTCCATTTCGCGATAGTTACAACCATGGCAAAGTTAGTTATCCATTAAAAACTAATTAGCTTTATTTTCTAATTTTGGCATTTACAGTATCATTTTTGTTTGGCACATTGATTTTCACTTTAAGCTTCCAAAACTTAGCTACAGCATAAACTTAAGTTAATCTCTGCCCTATGCTTAATCTGAAGTTTTTTTGAGTAAATCAGCTATAATATTTATTAAAACTGAGTTTCAGCGATTTTAGTAGTGACAATTGTACCCATGTAAATTTTGAAAAAAGCTTTATCATATTTGCTTTATAGGCTATAATCGTAGCCATGTATATTGAACG